>Ga0172365_10002051_pt1 | contig 14707 bp, 18 predicted proteins | sample LakKivSesite48cm_FD_114535 | JGI IMG/M metagenome (GOLD analysis project Ga0172365, IMG submission 114535) | Sediment microbial communities from Lake Kivu, Rwanda - Sediment site 48cm | ecosystem: Environmental > Aquatic > Freshwater > Lake > Sediment | place: Rwanda: Western Province, Lake...
ATATAAACCAAAAGGTTCAGAAAATTTTGTCTTTAATTTAAAGATATTTCCTACTTCGACTGCTTTTTCTCTTTTAAAAAGTTTGCCCTGGCAATTTGGGCAACGAGGCGTTTCTGGTTTTATCTCTTTATTAACCGCTTGCCCACATTTCTGGCAGATATAAATTATATCTTCTCCAGCCGAGGTGGTGGTTTGAAATTCATGAGAATATTTTGAAAAAGTTCCACCAGAAGCATAAGTTAGATAAGTTCTCTCAGCTATCCCTACTCTTTTTAAAATATTAAAATAAGCACCTTTAACTTTTTCGTAATATTCATCAAGGTCTGTTTCAGAGGTATGGAATGAATATAAATCTTTCATTAAAAATTCCCTTCCTCTTAGAAGACCTGACTTTGCTCTTTTTTCTTTTCGAAATTTTGTCTGGATTTGAAAAAGAAAAGTCGGTAAATCTTTGTAAGTTTGAATAAATTTTTTGGCCAAGGGGACAACTACTTCTTCGTGGGTTGGACCTAAAGCAAATTCTCCCTTCCCAGCTCTTAATTTATACAAATCTTCCATTGTCTCCCATCTTCCTGTTTTTTGCCAAATTTCTTTTGGATGAAGGGCTGGCAGGAGTAATTCCTGACCGCCAATCTCTTCCATTTCTTCTTTAATAATAGTTTCAATTTTTTTTATCACCTTATATCCCAATGGTAAAAAGGTGTAAATCCCAGAGGCTAACCTATCAATAAAACCGGCTTTTACTAAAAGTTGGGCATTAATACTCTTTTCATCTTTTGGCGCCTCTCGAATTGTTTTAGAAAAAAGTTTTGATTGAAGCATAGCTTTAAAAAATTCTTGATAAATCTTTAATTGCCACCAAAATCGACAGAGCTACTAAAAGGGTAAAAAAGGCAGCGGTAAGATTTTCTTCTGTTTTTGGGTTGATTGGTTTTTTCCTGATTGCTTCAATTGAAATGAAAAGGAGTTTTCCTCCATCAACCGAAGGAATGGGTAAAATATTAAACAAAGCAATATAAATAGCAATCATGCCAATAAATTGTAAAAAATAATTAACTCCTAATTCGCTGGCTTGTAAAAATAAATGGAAGACGCCAATTGGTCCCATAAGTTCTACTCCTGTCGGTAGTCCTAAAAAACTATTTTTTATTGCCTGATAATAACCCCGAATAATAGCTAAGGTCATTGTGGCGGTGGTCGAAATCCCCTGCCAAGGAGATAACCACCACGGATAAATTTTCGTCGCCGTTCTGATTAAAGCCAATCCCATTGGTCCTTCTCCAGTAGGAGGAGAAACTCTTGGCGTTAATTTAACATCAAAAATCTCTTTTCCTCGTTCAATGGTTAAAATAATTTCTTCACCTTTATGTAAATCGGTAAATTGCTGCACCTCTTTTACCTTCGTAATTTTTAATTTTTCATTTTTAATTTTTAATTTGAGCGAAGCGATGGTGTCTCCCACTTTTAATCCCGCAATTTGAGCTGGGGAGTTAGCTGCCACATCAGCAATTTGAACTTTTGGGTTAATAATGTTTTTAGTTTCTTCATCTCCAATTGTCATCTCTGCTCCCAAAGAAAAAACAATACTGAATAAAATTGCTGAGATTATCCAAAAAGAGAGTACTCCCCCAAAGGCAATCAAGGCTCTTTTTAAAAGAGGTTGGGCCGAGAAACTACCTTTCTCATTTATTCTTTCTATCTCTCCAGGGATTTTAACAAAAGCTCCAAAGGGTAAAAGATTTAAAGAATAAAGAGTATCTCCAATTTTTTTTCCCAATAATCGAGGAGGATAACCTATTCCAAATTCCTCAACCTTAACATGAAAAATCTTAGCCAAAATAAAATGGCCAAACTCGTGTAAGATAAATAAACTAACTAAACTAATGAAAGCAATAATTATAGTTAAGACCATTATAAAATTATTCAATTAACGCATTAACGTATTAAAGAATTAATTCGTTAATTCGCAATTCGTTAATAAATAATTAATAAATTTTTATTATTCAATTATTTCTTTTCTTTTTTTATCTGCTATTTCCTCAATTTTCTCATTGTACTTATCCACTAACTCTTGAAGTTCATCTTTGCCTTTATATTTATCGTCTTCTCTGATTTTTCCTTCTTGAAATTTTTCTTGAATTTCATCCCAAGCCTCTTCTCTCCATCTTCTAATTGTTTGTTTTGCCTCTCCTTCTTTTTCAGAAACCAAACGAATTAAGTCTTTTCTAAATTCTTCACTAAAGGTGGGTAAATTAATTCTGATTAAGTTTTTGTCAACAATCGGACTAGCCCCAATGCCTGTTTTTTCCAGGGCTTTAACAATACCTTCAATATAGGAAGTATCCCAGGGTTGAATTAAAATTTGCCTTGGCTCGGGAATAGAAATAGCCGAGAGTTGCGACAATCGAAATTTTTGACCGAAACATTCCACTTCAATATCTTCAACTAAAGAAGGAGAGGTTCTGGAGGTTTTAACTTTTTGTATTTCTCTTTCTAAAAAACTAACCACTTTATCTAACTCGGGTTCTATTTTTTCAATAATTTCTTTATGTGATATTTTTTCTTCTGACATCTAAAATTCTAACATTAAGATTTCTAAAGCCAATCTCTGATTAATATTGGTGGTTGACATTAAAAAAATTATTCGTTGGAGAATCTTAAGAATATTTTTTATTTTCTCTATATTTTTTTGTTTTTGAACAATCAAAGCTTTTCTAAAATAAATTAACCAGAGATTTAAAGTTTCTTTTAAGCTTTCATTTGCCGAAATATCTTTAGCGTATTGAAAACGTAAAAAGAGTGGAGAATTACAAATTTTAATTAGTTCTTTTATTTTGGTCTCTTCCTCTTCCAATTTTTCAGGATTTTCTAAAAAATCAAGAATTTCCCCCGGTCTTCCTAGAGAAAACCATAAAATCTTTTCTATTTCTTCTTTTAAAATACCCTTTTTAATTAAAAATTTTCTTATCTCTTCTGTTTTTACTGGCTGAAATTTAATCATTTCACATCTTGAAATAATGGTTGGTAAAAGAAAGTGAGGGTATTCGGTGATTAAAATTAAAAGAGTATTACCTTTTGGTTCTTCTAGGGTCTTCAAAAAACAATTTTGGGCATCTTTCGTCATTAAATGAGCTTCATCAATAATAGCTGTTTTAAAAGGGGCTTTCATTGGTTTCAAGGATAATCGCCAGGAAAGTTCTCGGATTTGATCAATTTGAATCTGTTTTTTAATAGGCGTAATTAAAATAAAATCTGGATGCGTTATTGGGTTTTCTTTTAAAAGCTGGGAAATAAAATAAAGAGCAATTGTCTTTTTTCCTAATTGAGATTGGCCGGCGAACAATAAAGCATGAGGAATTTTTCCAGATTCAGCCATTTTTTGGAGAAATTTTATTTGTTTTTGATGTCCAATAATTTCCATTAATTTAAAATTATCAAATTAACGTATTAACGGATTAAAGAATTAACTCTTGAATTCGTAATTCGTTAATAAAATAATTTTTTAATTTATTTTTTGGCTAATATGCTTTTTTTATAAATATCCAGGTTTTCCAACATTACTCCCGTTCCCTTAGCAACACACAAAAGGGGCTCTTCAGCGATGATGGCTGGCACGCCCACGGTTTTGGCAATTAATTCTTGAAGGTTTCTTAATAAGGAGCCCCCACCGCTCAAAACTAGACCTTTTTGCATGATATCGGCAGATAATTCAGGTGGCGTATCTCTTAAAACTTGTTTTACAACCTGAATAATCTCTGAAAGGGTATCAGTGATTGCTTCGCAAACCTCATTTGAAGCAACTTTGATATTTTTTGGTAAGCCCAAAATTAAATCTCTTCCTCGAATTTCAATTAACTTTGGTTCTTTATCGGGAAGAGCAGTACCGATTTTAATTTTTATTTCTTCGGCTGTCTGTTCACCAATAGCTAAATTATATTTTTGTTTAATATAATCAGAAATGGCTAAATCCATCTTATCCCCAGCTACTCTCACTGAAGCAAAATTGACAATGCCGCCCAAAGAAATCACGGCTGCCTCAGTTGTTCCCCCACCAATATCAACAATCATATTGCCGGAGCAAGAATCAATGGGAATACCGGCTCCAATAGCTGCTAAAATAGGAGATTTAGCTAAATAAACGGCTTTCGCGCCAGCCGCCAATCCTGCTTCAATCACCGCCCTCCTTTCAGTCGAAGTAATCCCAGCTGGTACTCCAATCATTAATTCTGGTTTGAAAAATCGTAAGAAGGAGCCGGAAACCTTGCTAATAAAATATCTAATCATTGCCTGGGTGACTCTAAAATCAGCAATCACCCCGTCTCTGAGGGGGCGATAAATCCTGATGGTATCCGGGGTCCGACCCATCATTTCTTTAGCTGCTTGGCCCACGGCTAAAATTTTGTTTTCAGAAAGAGTGACGGCAACCACTGAGGGTTCTTGTAAAACCACCCCTTTTTTAGGAATAAAAACAACTGAATTACAAGTTCCAAGGTCAATGCCAATCTTCATATTTTTTTATTTTAAATGATTCAAAAATTTTTGCAAATGGCATATAATTAACAGAAATGGATAGAAGAATTAGAAAAATTTTATTTTTAATTTGTTTAATTATTTTTCTTTTGACTGCCCCCCTCATTATTCTTTATTTTCAGGGTTATCGATTTGATTTTGAAAAAAAATCTTTTACTCAAACTGGAGGGTTTTTTCTAAAAGCTATACCAAAACAAGTTGAAATTTATCTTGATGGAAAATTAGTTCAAAAAACCGATTGGTTATTTGGCTCAGCTTTAATTGAGAATTTATTACCCAAAAAATATAAAATTGAAGTTAAAAAGGAAAATTTTTATTCGTGGGAAAAAACTTTAGAAATGAAAGAAAAAGAAGTCATTGAGGTAAAAAATATCGTTTTATTCGCTAAAGATTTAAATTTCCAAATTTTAACAAAAAATGTAAAAGATTTCTGGTTTTCTCCCGATGGTAAAGAAGTAGTTTTACTTGAAGAACCCCAGGAGGGTTGGGCGTTAAAACTTTATGATTTAGAAAAACAAGTTAAAAGTCATTTACTCGATGAAAAAGACATTTCTCAAAAGGGACCTGATTTTTTAAGTTTAGAATGGGCTCCGGATTCAAAAGAGATTGATTTAAGGGTAGGATTAAAAGAAGAAGAAAGAGTTTTTGCTTTAAATTTAGAAAAAATTCCTCTTACTTTATCGGAAAAGAAAATTACTCCCCTTTCCGAAAATATTATTGCTTCTCAAGATTTTAATGGAAAGACTTACTATTTAGATAGTTTGGGCTATCTTTTTAAAGGTGAAGAAAAATTAAGCCAAAGTCCTTTTTTAATCAGGCCTGAAACTAAATACCAGTTAAATATTTTTTCAGATTATATTTTTCTTGAAGAAGATGAAAATTTATACCTTTTTAATACAGAACAAGGTTCCTTTGAAAAATTTTTTGAGAATCTTCGCGATTTAAAAATTTCTCCTGATAATAAAAAATTAGTTTTCTTTTCAGATTCGGAAATCTGGGTTTTATTTTTAAAAGAAAAATGGGACCAACCAACAAAAAAAGCCGGGGAAAAACTACTGATCACCCGTCTTTCAGAAAAAATTGGAGATGTTTTTTGGTTAAATTCGAATTATTTAATCTTTAAGGCAGGCGATAAAATCAGAATTGCCGAAATCGATGACCGAGATAGGATAAATATTATTGAGATTGCTGAATTTAATAACCCAAAAATATTTTTCGAGAAAAATGATAGAAAATTATATATTTTAACTGATGGAAACTTTTATGCTTCAGCAATTTTATTCTGATCTTCGATTTTATTCTTAAAATCCTCCCAATTAATTTTACCTGACCCTACCATTTGACAAATTTCTCGATATTCGCAATTTTTACACTGCCAGTTATCAGGATAATCCTCTAATCTATTTGGAACGATATTTGATTCAATCTTTATTTTTAATTCCTCGAATCGTTTCAAGAGTTTTTTAACTAATTCATTATCGTAAGCGCAAGCAAATTCTCTTAATTCCTGCGTATCTTTGTTGACATAAAGAATTATCCCTTTTGAAATTCTAAAATAATGTAAATAGAGTTGTAATTGTTCGTAATGGTCTGGCATTGGTTTTTCCATTTTTTCAAGGTTCATTCTGCCGCTTATACTTTTAACTTCAACTACATAGGGCATTCCTTCAGCATCACTTATTATAATATCTGCTCTACCAGAAACAATTTCTTTAACCGGAATGGGAATTTCAGTAGTTCTGACTAATCCCTGACTGACTAAAGGTCTTAAAACAATTTGCTGAATATGATTTCCGAATTCAAAAACTCTTAATCTCTCTGCTTCTAACTCTTTTTTTGGGGCTCTTTTAAATCTGAAAAAAACAACCCTCGGACACTTTCCCGATTCGCTAATATAAAAACGGATTCTCTCTCTCTCCTCTTTATTTCTTTCCCTATCTAAATAAAATTGATCAATAATTTCCTTTAACATAAATATAATCCGAATACTACGAATTATATTCGAATACTACAAATAATTCGCGGCATTCGTATTTAATTCGTTGTATTCGCATTATAATATTATCTTTTCTGCCACTGGGGCGTTCACCTTTTATTTTCTTGTCTGCAAAAATCTGTATAAATCTCGTAATACTATCTTATCTTCTTCAATCAATTTTGGCTCATTCAATGTTTCTTCTTCGTTAAAATATTTACCATATTCTCCCTCAAATATCTGAATTTTATTCTCAAAATTATCGTCAACTTTCATTATGAATATGTGTTTTACGCTTTTTTCGAAATCATACTTACCCAACAACTCATAATTCTCTGGAATAAAATTCATTTCTTCCTTAATTTCTCTCTTTAATGCCTCTTCTGGATTTTCTTCGTTTTCTGGTTCTCCACCGAAAAAACCAAAATAATCTGGCAATCGTTTAGCATCTTTCGCTCGCTTCTGAAGATATACTAAGACCTTATCGTTTTTTATCTTATAAGGTATTAATATTGATCTTTTCTCTTTATTTCCCATATCTCTTTATTTTACCGTTTCTACCACTGGGGGGCTAATTTTTACAAACTATTTTGAATTTTCTATAATAAGGTAACCGAGATATTAGAGAGGGGTTGAGTCTAGCTCGGTAGGCAATGACCCCCTACACTCTTCATGCTCATTTTAATAGTTCATTGTTTATGGGCCTCGCCAATAAATAAATCATGTTAGGCCCTTTATTTTTTTTATTTTAGTAAGAGCGGGGGAAGCAATTTTTATGGACCATCCGCCACAAGTTGGTATGAGGTGCTCAATTCTATGCCTTGTCCCAGTCTTTTGAAGAAATTCCCGCTTGTCTCAGAATTTCGCTTAAAAGATGCCTGGATATATCACCGCGATGCGGATTAGGAATATGTATTTTAAGTTTATCTTTTACCATAAATAAATGACGGCCGCCAGAATAAGGACCGTCAAATCCTAACTTCCGAAACTTTTGAACTAACTTTCGCCACGAAATAGCTTTAGACATTTTTTACAAGCTGGCGTCTATCAAACTGAATTTTAAAACCAGAAATTTTCTCGCCAAATCGTATTTTTAATAACAACCAGTCTTCCAACACTTCTTGAAGTTCTTTTCGGCAATCTTCTAAATTTTTGGCATTTGCCCAAACACCTTTTAACCCGGGAATTTCACCAAAATAAGTTCCGTCCTTAAGGAGTTTATATCTCGCTATTTTTAATTTTTTTGCTATGTATTCACTTAACATATGATAATTTCTAAGTTTAATTTATCACCTTTAAAATTTCCGTCAACCCTACCTCTTTTGCCACTGGGGGGCACGTCTTGCTCTTTTTAAGCCAAATTTCTTTCTTTCTTTCATTCGGGGGTCTCTTTTTAAAAAACCGGCTTTTTTTAATCTTTTTCTAAAGTCAGGATTAAAGAGGGTAAGGGCACGAGAAATGGCATGGCGAATAGCTTCTGCCTGACTAGAGAGTCCTCCTCCCTTCACAATAGTTAAAATCTGAAACTTATCAAGACATTTCATTATTTCTAAAGGTGAAACAACTATTTTTTGCAGTTCAGAACTGGGAAAATAATGAGATAATGGTTTTTCATTGACTAAAAAGGATTTATCGCCTTTGGTGAAAAGGCGGACTCTGGCTATGGCCGTTTTTCTCCGACCCACTGCTTCATAGTATTTTTCTATTGGTAGGGCTTCTTTTTTCTCTTTTGGTTTTAGTACTCCTTTTACTTTCGCTATCTTCCTGACTTTTTTCACTTTCCTTACCTCTTTTATTTTTTTTGTTGTTTTTTTAGTTTTTATCATATTCTATTCTCAGTCTTTTTATTATCTTTGTTCTTAATCGATTTTTGGGCAACATCCCCAAAACTGCTCTTTTTAAAACCTGAGCTGGGTCTTGATAAAAGAGCGTTTTTAGTTGAATTTCCTTGCCCTTCCCTAGATAGCCCGAGTGTCTAAAGTATTTTTTTTGTTCCATTTTTTTGCCGGTAATCTTTAATTTTTCAATGTTTTTTATGACAACAAAATCACCCATATCTTTATATGGTAAAAAGTCGGGTCTATGTTTACCTTGTAAAATCACCGCAATTTGAGCAGCTAATCTTCCTAAAACCTTATTTGTAGCATCGATTGTATGGGTTTCCCTTTTCATATTACTAATTCAATTTGAGCCATTTCTGCTCCGTCCAATTTTCTTTGTCCCATTTTAATAATTCTCGTATATCCCCCTTTTCTTTCTTTGTATCTTGGAGCGATTTCCTTAACTAATTTTCTGACAATATCAGGAGAAAACTTTTTGGCCAATAATCTTCGTGAATTCAGATCACCAACTTTAGCTTTTTCAATTTGTTTTTCAGCTAAACTCGAAATTTCCTTGGCTTTAGCTAGGGTTATTATAATCTTTTCTTTCAAAAAAAGCTCTCTCACCAATCCTTTCAAAAGAGCTTTTCTCTGATTCCGCTGGCGGGATAGTTTTCTACCCTTTTTTCTTTTTCGCATGTTTTTTTACTTTTGGAACCCGCTTTACTTTTTTCTCTTCGGACCCTACTTCTGATATTAAAACTTTCTCCTTCGGTTTAAAAGTCTCGCTAAATAATGAAAAATGAGAAAGTAAAATTTCTGACGCCTGGTAAAATGTCTCTTCCGGAGAAATGGTGCCATCGGTTTCAATCTCTAAAAATAATCTGTCAAAATCCGTCCTCTCGCCTACCCTCATATTTTCCAGCCGAAAAGATACTCTTTGTATTGGGGTAAAAATAGCGTCCAAAGCAATTACTCCAATTTCTAATTTCTCTTTTTTTCTGACTTCCCGAGGCAAATAGCCTATTCCTTTTTCAACTTGAATTTCCATATCTAACTCTGATGATTTGGTAGTCAATGTAGCAATATAACAATCTTTATTAACTAATTCTAATTGGGCTGGCAAGTCAAAGTCAGCACCCTTCACTTCTTTTTCTCCCTTAACTTTAAGGGTTGCTTTTTGGGGTTCTACACTGAAGATTTTAAATCTCAATTGTTTTAAATTAAGCATGATAGTGACCAGATCTTCTAGAACTCCTGGGATGGTTGAAAGTTCATGGGCCACACCTTTAATTTTCATTTGGGTTACGGCCGCTCCCTCTAAAGAGGAAATTAAAATCCTTCTTAAAGAATTTCCTATTGTTACTCCATAACCAGGCCAAAGAGCTTCTATTTCAAAAATAGCTTTATTTTTTTCTTTTTTTATAATTTTTGGTTTTTGGGGTAATGGTATCATATTAGATAGTAGTTAGCGTGAATAAAATTCGAAAATGGCTGATATTTCAACTGGCGGGGCGACTTGTTCTAAAGTGGGTTTACCAACAACTTTCCCCTCCAGTTTTTCGACGTTTAATTCAAGCCAAGTTGGTGGCTTATATTTTTTTATCAAATTTTCAATATTTTTCAAAATATTTTTTTTAAGTTTTTGAGATTTAACTGAAATAACTTCTCCTATCTTCACCTGATAAGAAGGAAGGTTCATTGGTTTTTTGTTAACTAAAAAGAAATTATGAGAAACTAATTGTCTTGCTTGAGGTCTAGAGAGAGTAAAGCCCAATCTAAAAACGACATTATCCAAACGTGACTCTAAAGTTTGAATTAAAAAATCGGCTAGGTCTTCCGTTTTTCCCCTTCTCTTTAAGGTTTTGTGGATATAATTTTTGAATTGCCGTTCGCTTAAATTATATAAAAATTTTAATTTCTGTTTTTCGCTCAATTCTTTTCCATATTCGGAAGGAGGTCCCTTTCTTCTTTTTCTTTTTTGACCGGGTGGATAAGGTCTTTTAACCATTGGACACTTTGCCGTCAAACAGCGTTGACCTTTAAGAAATAATTTTATTCCTTCTCGCCGACAAATTTTACATTTTTCATCTCGCATTTTTCCTAAATACTAACTACTTAATACTAAACCCTTCGCACCTTTGGTGGCCGATCACCATTGTGAGGAATGGGGGTGATATCTTTAATTGAAATAACATCTAAATCTCTGGCGGTTAAACTCCTGATGGCTGATTCTCGTCCCGAACCAATTCCTTTAACTAAAATTTGAATTTTCTCAATGCCTAATTTTTTAACTGCCTGGGCCATTGTTTCAGCTACTTTTGAAGCAGCAAAAGGTGTTCCTTTTTTTGTCCCCTTAAAGCCAATTCTACCCGCCGAAGTCCAATATAAAACCCTTCCCTCATTATCCGTTAAGCTTAAAATTGTATTATTGTAAGAAGAAAAAATATAAACTTTCCCTTCTTTTACTTTTTGAGGGACGGCTTGAACTTTAACTTCTTTTTGAACCTTGGCCTCAATTTTGTCTCTCTCCTTTATTAACTCTTCTTCAGTTGCCTTAATGATACGTTTCTTTCCCATATTATTATGTTGGTGTTGGAGGTGGTTTTCTCCCCGAACCTACTGTCTTTCTAACATTTCCTCGGACAGTTCTCGTATTTGTCCTTGTTCTTTGCCCCCTGACTGGTAAACTTCGAAGATGACGAATGCCCCGCCAAGAACCAATATCTTTTAACCTCTTAATATTCATCATTACCTCTCTTCTTAGGTCTCCTTCAATTTTATATTTTTTTTCAATAATTTCTTTCAGTAAATTAATTTCATCTGGATTTAAATCTTTTGCCCGAGTTTGAGGATTAATCTTGGTTTCAGCCAAAATTTTCTTTGCCGAAGATAAACCTATCCCTTGAATATAAGTTAGGGCTATTAAAATGTGTTTATTATCTGGTATATTAACTCCAGTTATTCTTGGCATATTTTTAACCCTGTCTTTGCTTATGCTTAGGATTCTTACATATCACATAAACTCGTCCTTTTCTTCGGACGATTTTACAATGTTTACAAATTTTTTTTACCGATGCTCTAACTTTCATCTATTAAGTTTTTTACTTAGTAAAAAACGCAGATGGAGATGAAGGCAAAATGCCTTCATCGACTATTTTCCTCTATATACTATTCTCCCTCTTTTCTCATCATAGGGGCTCAATTCTACGGTGACGTTGTCACCAGGTAAAATTTTGATATGAAAAATTCTTAACTTCCCAGAAAGATGAGCTAAAATCTCTTTACCATCATCCAACTTTACTTTAAAGGTAGCACTGGGTAAAGCTTCAATGACCTGACCAAATTTTCGTATTTTTTTCTCCACAGCTAATTTTTTACAATATCAAAGATTTGAAGTTAAGTCAACCCTAGTAAGTTAATCCTGTTCAATTTCGGGTAAACTATCGATAAGAGGGTATTGAATTTTTATTCTCTCTAGATTATTAGGAATATTTTTTATCCAAAAGGGGAAAAAATTAACTTCGCTCCGAATGATATCGGGTTGATTTTCCAGAAAGGTTTTTGTTTCGGTTAAAGATTTACCCCTTAATTTTTTTTTAAAAACATCCATATCAATTTCAGAATAAATTTTAGCTGAAAAATCCAGAGAAAGGGAAATTTTTCCTTCTTGATAGTCAGCAGTTTCTGGCGAATATTCTATTCTTAAACTTTCTTCAAAAAGTTTTTTACCTTCGGAAATTTGAGATAAAATAAAGTCCTTGGCGAAATTATTAAGGTCGGCTTTCAAAAAAGCGAAAGTAGCAGAACTTGCTTTAACTTGGAAGTTAAATTTTTCTACTTCGTCTCCTTCTTTAGTTGAAGAAAATTTATCTAAGATTTTTGTTTGCAGAGCGTCTTCAGAAAATAAAAATTCAGAAGGAATTATTTCTTTTAGGGCTGATTTTGATTCTGTTTTGGCTTTTTCAATTAAAAAGTTTTGGGCGTTTTCTAAATCCTCTTTTTTAACCTGGGGAACTTCTCCGCCTCCGGTCATTGACTCAAAAGATTCTCCATAATATTTGGTATAGCGGGGTGTGCCACGAAAGGCAATGATAGAAAACTTGGAAGGAGAAATATTATAATCTGTCCCTCCCTCAGCCGCAATCACTGGCACGTCAACAGAAGCGGGAACCATTTTTCCGTTTTTGACTTGGGCTCCCGGAACCAAAATTTTAGCTTTTGACTTAAATAATTTTCCATCGGAGGAGACAAATCTGGTTCCTGATAACCAGTTTTCATCTTGAGTAGTAAAGTTATTATAAAGCCGAATTGTACCTTCGGCTTTCTTTAAAATCTTACCTGAAGATGAAAATTCTCCGGAAACATTTTTTTCAACCTCGAAAATCTTTCCTGGAATGAGTTTGGCGTTGAAGTCCGGCTTTTCAACTTCTTTATCAACGGTTATTTTTGCTCTAAAATTAGGAGTTTGGACTTCTGGCCAGATTTTAATTTCTGCTTTAGCCAGATAAGAAGAAAGAATAAAAAGAAAAAGTAAAACAAAAAGAGGAAGAAAAACCAAACCCTTTTTTAAAGGAAATTTCGGGAGAGTAATCTTAAATTTAAATTCAGGTTTTTCTTTCTTTAAAACTTCTTTCTTTACAATTTCTTCTTTTTTCTTTTCTTCAGGGGGCAAAATATCAAGTATTTTTTCTGGCATTATTTTATTATACCAATTTTAAATTTATTCTAAAATCGCTCGAATTCTCCTTAGGTTGGCTCCGGCTGATTCTTCTTTAATAATTTTAAAGTGGCCTAACTCTGAGGTTCTTTTTATATGAGGACCAGCACAGATTTCTTTGGAAAAACTCCCAATACTAAAAACCGATACCTTATCTGGATATTTCTCTTTGAAAAAAGCTAAAGCACTCAACTTGATTGCTTCTTCATAATCCATTTCCTCTTTCTTAACTTCTAGGTCTTCTTGAATTTTCTGATTGACCAAATCTTCAACTTTTTTAATTTCATCTGGGGTTAATTTTTGAGGATGAGAAAAATCAAAACGCAACCTCTGGGAAGTGATATCCGAACCCATTTGTTTAACATTTGTTCCTAAAATTTTTCTTAAAGCGGCATGTAAAAGATGAGTAGCAGTATGGAGTTTTGTGGCTTCATAGGTTGTGTCTTTTCCGATTCCACCAAATTTTTTTTCAGCTCCAGCTCTGGAAATTTCTTGATGTTTTTTAAATGCCTCCTCAAAACCTTTTTTATCAACGCCCAATTCCTTTTCTTTAGCTAACTCTTCAGTCAATTCTAAGGGAAAGCCATAAGTATCATATAAATGGAAGGCATCAATACCAGAAATATCTCCTTTTTGGGAAATTTTTTCAAATTGTTTCAAACCCGACTCTAAAGTTTTTTCAAATTTTTCTCCTTCATTCTGAATAACGGTTAAAATATCATTTTCTTTCTGTTTGACTTCCGGGTAAATGTCTTGATAAATCTTAATAGTTCTTTGAGCCAAGGGAATTAAGAAGTTTTTTGGTAGATTCAGTAATTTTCCAAAACGAATTGCTCTTCTCAAAATCCGCCTCAAAACATATCCCCTTTCAACATTTGATGGTAAAATTCCTTCAGAAATTAAAAAAACTGCACTTTTAATATGGTCAGCAATAATCCTTACTGCTTTTTCGTTTAGTTTTGAGATTTGGGATTTGAGATTTGAGATTTCTTGAATGATTGGTTCAAAGAGGTCTGTCTCAAAAACGCTGGGTTTGTTTTGTACTATCATAGCCAACCTTTCTAACCCCATTCCCGTATCCACTCCTTTTTGTTTTAAAGGAGTTAATTTTCCTTCTCTATCTTGATAGTATTCATTAAAAACTAAATTCCAAATTTCCAATCCTTTAACATAAATTTCGGTCGTTGGTCCGCAAGGACCCTCTAAACCAGTTGGTCCCCAAAAATTGTCTTCTCTTCCGGCAAAACGTAAATTTCCTTTTTCTTCAGAAAATCCGAGTTTTCCCCAAATTTTAACTGATTCTTCATCACGTGGAACATCAGCGTTTCCTTTAAAGACCGTGACCGTCATTTTTGAATTTTGAATTTGGAATTTGGAATTTAAGAGCTCGTAAGCTAACTTGATAGCTTCTTCTTTGAAATAATCACCAAAACTAAAATTGCCCAACATCTCAAGAAAAGTCAGGTGGCGATTATCCCCCACTTCTTCAATATCAGATGTCCGGAAACATTTCTGGGAAGTCGCGACATTCGGACCATAAGGTGATTTTTCACCTAAATAATAGGGTTTAAACTGTTGCATTCCAGCCGTAGTAAATAAGACACTGGGATCAGTAGGAATTAACGAAGAAGAAGGCACGATTTTGTGCCCTTTTTTCTCAAA
>Ga0172365_10002052_pt1 | contig 14707 bp, 15 predicted proteins | sample LakKivSesite48cm_FD_114535 | JGI IMG/M metagenome (GOLD analysis project Ga0172365, IMG submission 114535) | Sediment microbial communities from Lake Kivu, Rwanda - Sediment site 48cm | ecosystem: Environmental > Aquatic > Freshwater > Lake > Sediment | place: Rwanda: Western Province, Lake...
TGAGAAGGCGAAGGCGAACGGCAGAATCAGGCATCTCGGCTTCAGTTTCCACGACGACTTCGAAATCTTCAAGGAAATTATCGACAGCTACGGAGGCTGGACCTTCTGCCAGATCCAGTACAACTACATGGACGCCGACTACCAGGCCGGAACCAAGGGGCTCAGATACGCGGCCTCTAAAGGCCTCGGAGTCGTCATCATGGAGCCCATTGGAGGCGGCATGCTCGCCATCAGGCCGCCGCCAGCTATTGAAGCTATCTGGAACGAGGCGAAGGTCAAGAGGATGCCTGCTGAGTGGGCTCTCCAGTGGGTTTGGAACCAGCCTGAGGTCTCCCTTGCCCTGAGCGGCATGAGCACCATGCAGCAGGTGGTTGAGAACGTGGAGAGCGCAGGACGCTCAGGCCCAGGCACGCTGACCGAGGAGGATCTGAGGCTCATAAGCCGAGTACGGGAGAAGTACCATGAGTACGGCTTCGTCGGGTGCACAGGCTGCGGATACTGTCAACCTTGCCCAGAAGGAGTGGTTATTCCTGAGATCTTCGCCTTCTACAACGAGTACTATATGAAGGGACGAGACAACGCCGTTGTAACTCGATACAGGGAGAAGGTGCCCCCCGAGAACAGGGTCAGCCGGTGCGCCAAGTGTGGAATGTGTGAAACCCTTTGTCCCCAGCAGCTGCCCATCAGAGATCTGCTTAGCAAAGCCGCAGGAACACTTGAAAGAACAGGGTGAGCCTTGGGCATAGTTCATTAAGCTCTTTTCTCTCTTCTCTTAACCTCTTCTCAGAGGAATTGGTTCTGAAGCTGACCTGAAAAACGGGCGTTTCATTACTCTATACCTCCACTAATAAGTCCTGCCTCTCCAATGGTTAAGGAGCGGAGGAGTTCTTGGAATGAAGTTTAGCCCAAAGACATGTGAAACCCGTTAGTCGTTGTGCCTGTACTCTTCATCCGTTAACAGGCACTATGTTAGTGATCTAAATAATCAATCCGTAAGCAATAAAGAAAAGGCGACGACGATATAGGTGCATTGACTGATGACGCTCCCTATCAGGCTCGAAGGCTGGCTCGGAATGCTCGTCTCGAGAGGTTGGTGAAGCAGATCTTGAGAGAAGCAAAAATAGTTGCCAGATGGAGGAAGAAACCCTTCTACATAGCCTAAACCGAGTTCATTGTCGCAGATCACTTTTCATTACTATCTGTAGCCTTAGCAATTCTACTCTCGATCTCCATGATCGATGGGACGAAGAAGGCGACTATGCCCATGTTCACGAATGCCAGGAACAGCGACATCAGCACCGCGAAGGGAACTGTGGAATACTTCTTACCCACATTCATGGTAACCACTGTGAAGCCCCTAATCTACAGGATTCTCATTTGCGAGGTTGTGATAAAAAAAGGTTTAGAGGATTTTGAGTTGGAATCCTTTCCCCTTCTTCTCCTTCTTCTTGATGACGACCTCTAGGATGCCGCTCTTGTAGCTGGTTTCAGTTGTGTTGGGGTCGATCTCAGTCGGGAGCTGCAGCTCCTTGTAGTACTTCCGTTCAGGCGTGTCAACTGAGATCGTCAGCTTGTCACCCTCAGCGTAGAGGTTGATGTCCTCCTTCTCGACGCCAGGCAGCTCAGCAACCACCTTGATCGAATCGTTCTCCTCGAAGACATCGACCAACGGCTCCCTCTCCTCCTTAAGCGCTATAGGACCTCTCCCGCCGCCCTCCAGGCCCGGCTTGATATTTCCGAACTCCCTGATCACAGGCTTGCCGTCGGGCCCTATGGTGATGGAGTAGCCATAGACGAAGGGACCGAACTCCTTGACCTTGCTTCCATCAGGCATCCGTCTCTCCCTAACGAGGTCCTCAGGGGCCCTCTCCTGTAGATCCTTGAAGGTCTCCTCCATCTCCTTCTCCATCTCCTCGAAGAACTTGTCGATGTCCGGGAAGAAGGGGCTCCTCCTCGTTCTCCTCCTGAACCAGTCATCCCAGGAATCAGACATACGGAACACTCAATAATATCGAATATAAGAGAATGATTTAAACCCTATCTTAATCAGCCAGAGAGAAGCCTAAGGATCAGGATCGAAAAGAGATGGAGACAGTCTTGGTATCTGTGGCAGAGGTGGCACTTAAAAGCAGGCCCGTGCGAAGCCTCCTAGAGCGGAAGCTAGCTAATCAGATAAGATTCTTCCTCGTCCGCGAGGGATTCACCAACTTCCGATTGTACAGAATGCAGGGACGCCTCTGCGTTGAGACAGCTGAACCAGAGAGAGCAGCTGAGGCTCTGTCGAAAAGGCTCTTCGGAGCAGCGACCATCATACCTACAACCCGCACCACCACCGAACTCAACGAGATCCTGAGGACAGCTGTCGAAACAGCGGTGCAGACCATCAGCCCCAACGAGTCCTTTGCCGTGCGACCTAAAACCGTCGGCGAACACCCATACTCCAGCAGGGAGCTGGCCGTCAAGATAGGGGCGGAGGTGCTTGAGAGGCTGAAGGAGAAAGGCGTCCACGTCAACCTCGACGAGCCCGACAGGGTTATACACGTTGAGGCCAGGGAAGAAGCCGCCTTCATCTACACCAAGGTCATCCCAGGACCAGGCGGACTCCCCTACGGCTCCCAGGGCAGGCTCGTCTCGTTGTTCAGCGGAGGCATAGACAGCCCCGTCGCCGCCTGGTTGATGATGAAGAGAGGCGCTGCCGTTCTCCCGCTCTTCCTCGACCAGAGGCCCTATGTCGGCGAGGACTACTACCTGAGAGCCTTGGAAGTAGCGCGGATTGTTGGAGGTTATGCGCCTGTCCCCAACTTCAGCCTCTACAGTATCGACTTCGGCAAGGTGATGGAGAGAATAATGGCTTACAGGGAGCCGAGCCTCCGATGCGTCCTCTGCAAACGGGCCATGTATCGAGCCGCCTCCGCCATCGCCTACAAACAGAGAGCCCAAGGCTTGGTCACAGGAGAGAGCCTTGGGCAGGTAGCCTCCCAGACTCTCTCCAATCTGACTGTCATCTCAGAGGCAGTGTCGTTGCCGGTCTACCGCCCTCTAGTTGGCTTGGATAAGGTTGAGATAGAGCGGATGGCGAAGGCCATCGGCACCTATGAGGCTACGGCTAAGAAGGTTGAGGGATGCACCGTCGTACCGAGTAGGCCGAAGACGAGGGCGGCGCTCGAGAAGGTGAAGGAAGCAGAAGAGGGTCTCGGGTTAGCCGAGCTCGTAGCCGAAGCGGCGGAGCGAATACAACGGGTTAGGCTTATTCCCTGACGGTCAAGCTTTTTCGCATGTGCAGTTCGGCACATATACGTAAATATGTTTGGGACGAAATATTTATATGTACTTACAAAATAACATTGATGCGAGGTAAATATGAATGGTTGACAAGTGGTTAGAGCTCGCGCAAAAGAATCTCGAATCTGGGGACGATATAGAGAAGACCTATACTGGAAATTGTGACCGAAAATATGGACATCTCTTGATGTCAAAAAAGAAGCTTCTATTCGTAAGCGAAGAAGGCTTATTCAGCAAGAAATACAGCTTGGTTTTCGATATACCCTATGACAAGCTTAAGACCAATCCTAAGGGGCGTTATGGACTTGAGGTAATTGACGCCGAAGGCAAAAGACATGATCTGACATTTGATATACCTGTCTCAACAGTTATGGAGGGCCTCCAAGGTCTCATGACTCCTACGCACTCGTAAGACGTATCGAAAACGCGAAAATAGATCATTCTCTTTTGCTTGAAACGCAAGCAATGCATAAATACTTGTAAATTCCACTTTTTCTGTAAAATAAGGGTGTATTTGTTTTGGAAAGACGGAAAATACAGAAAGTAGGGGAATCGACATTAAGTGTATCCTTGCCAAAGGACTGGCTAAAGCGTGCAGGCGTGAAGGTCGGTGATACTGTTTATCTCGACTATTGGAGAGATGGTTCTCTGAGAATCTTCAGTGAGAACCTACGCAGAGAACAGAACAAGATCAGTGAGTACCACATAAACTGCGACCTCGCTATGGATCCAAATCTGCTTGAGAGACTTATCGTAGGAAGCTACATGCTTGGAAGAGACACGATCAAGATATTCTCCTCAACCAGGATCTCAGGCGAACAAATAGAACAAGTTAGAAACATTGCTCGAAGACTCGTCGGCCTCAGCATCCTAGAGGAGTCCAAGAAGGAGATCATCCTTCAATGCACCATTGAGCCAACCAAGTTCAACATACATTCCCTAGTAAAAAGAATGTCTGTAATCGTCTCAACGATGCTAAGCGAAGCTCTAGAAGCACTGCTTCAGTTGAATCCAGAGCTCGCTCAGGATGTCGTCAAAAGGGAATACGAAGCAAACACCGTCTACTGGCTGATAGCAAGGCTGCTACTCTCCGCTGAGAATCCGCAGACCTTAGATGACGAGTTGGGCTTAGGTGAGGACATTGGGTCTACAGATATCCGACTAATCTCAAAGAGCCTCGAAAGGGTTGCTGATTGCTCCGAGGGCATCGCCAAGATTGTGCTTGAACTCCAAGAATCAAGAGAGACGTTTGACAAAATGGGATTAGAGCCGATATCGTCCTTAGAGCAATTAACAAGGGACCTGTTTCAGAAATCTGTGGACTCTATCCTAACAAGAGATCTGATCACCGCAAACCATGCAATAAACCTAAGATTAAAGCTGGACAATGAATTAGAGGTTCAGATGCGTAAGGCCGCCCTATCCCATTTCCGTGCCATTGCCGTCATGTTAGCGATGATAGCTGAAAACAGCGCAACGATAGCCTCAGTGGCAATAAATATGGAGATGAGTAAGTCAGACTCTTTTCCCCCATCTCCACCAACTCAACCGTAACACACCTTAGTTCTTTCCCCAGTTGTGCGGAGTAGGGCAAGTATTCCGCATATGGTTTTGGCGTCCTCTATTATGTTCTCGTCGACGAGCCTGAGAACCTCCTCAAGCTCCAAGGGCTCAACCGTGATGCTCTCATCCGACTCGGCTTCGGCGCCGACAAGCCTCAGGTCCCTGGCCACGAAGATGTAGATCATCTCGCTGCTGTAGCCCGGGGCGGTGTAGAAGCTGAGGAGCTTCTCGATGGCTCCAGGCTCGTAGCCCGTCTCCTCCCGAAGCTCCCTCCTAGCGCAGTCCAAGGGCGATTCTCCTCTTTCAAGCGTTCCTGCTGGCAGCTCCAACAGGCTCTTTCGAACGGCATACCTATACTGCCTGACCAACGCCACCCTCCCATCGGGCAGGACAGGGACGATCGCCACGGCGCCGGGATGATCCACGATATCTCTAAAGGTTCTCCTACCATTCGGGAGCTGAACTTCGTCTCGTTTGAAGCTGAAGGACCTGCCCTGATGCAGAACCTCCGAAGAAACGGTTCTTTCCAACTTGAATCACTCCTCAGAGCCTATTGCATAACAAATTCTTAAATCATGTGCGACTATTTTGAAACTGGTTGACCATCTTAAAAACCAGGGGTGTAAGTGAGTCTTAAGCGTGGCGCCGCCCAAATTGTTGCCCATAGGGTTCTACGAGCGTGACCCAGAGCTTGTGGCTAGGGATCTGCTTGGCAAAAGGCTTCTGAGGAAGACAGACGGAGGATCGCTGGTAGGAATAATCGTTGAGGCTGAAGCCTACTACGGCCGAGATGACCCTGCGTCCCGAGCCTACCGAGGAATGAAACCCTACAACAGGCTTATGTGGAGCGAGCCCGGCAAAGCCTTCATCTACAATGTGCACAACAACTGGCTGTTTAACGTGATCGCCCACGAGCCAGGCAAGGTGGGAGGAGTCCTGATAAGGGCAATCGAGCCGACGGAGGGGGTTGAAACGATGAAGCTGAACCGAGGGGTCGGGAACCTACTCAGGCTGACCAGCGGACCCGGAAGACTCACGAAAGCCCTAGCCATCGACAAAAGCCTCAATGGAGCACCAGTCACATCCAGAGACAGCGAGATCCAGATTCTTGATTGCTTCACCGAGTTTGAGATTGAGAGTTCAGGCAGAATCGGAGTCAGAAGAGACCTAGATAAACCACTAAGATTCTATATCAAGGGAATAGGTTCGTCTCAAAGCGATAAACATGACTTGATGGAATTAAGGAGATACACTAGCCCCGATAGAAAGATCGAACAACCCTATGAAGAAGATCCTTTACGCACAACGAGTGAAAAAGAACAGCCTCTGAAGAGGAAGAAAAAAGGACTTTGTATAAAGATACATCCGAAAACTTCCCAGACTGAAGGACTCCTCCCTCAAGCGAAGACTAAAAGATGAAGTCTCCCAAAAATCAAACATGACAACAGTTGTAGCAGGTCTTCCAGTCGTTATCTGTAGAGAACTGAAGCCGCTCGTCGTAAGATTGTTATGGGTCTAGGAGCAGATAATATTTTAAACTTGGTTCTCCCCCACATACTTAGTTGTTGGAGCTGAAGCATATTGTGCGGCATATTCGGATGCATCCTCAAGTCAGGCAACGTGGCACCCCTCATCCACCAAGGCCTGAAGAGGCTCGAGTACAGAGGCTACGACTCAGCAGGCCAAGCCACAATCTACAGAGACAAGCTCGTAGTGAAGAAGGACAAGGGCAAGATCAACGAGATCCACGACCACCTCGACTTCGACGACATGCCCGGCAGAATCGGCATCGGCCACACCCGGTGGGCAACCCACGGTGCACCGTCGCAGGAGAACGCCCACCCCTTCATCGACTGCAAGGGCGAGATCGCCATCGCCCACAACGGCATCATAGAAAACTTCTACCAGCTCAGAGAGGAGCTGACCGAGAAGGGTCACAAGTTCACCTCCAGAACGGACAGCGAGGTCATCGTCCACCTCATCGAGGAGAACATGAAGATGGGCCTTACCTTCACAGCCGCAGCCAGAGAAGCAGCCAAGCGGCTTGAAGGAGCCTACGCCATCGTCGCCGTCTCCACGAAGGAACCCGACAAGATCGTCTGCCTCCGAAAGGAGAGCCCCCTCGTCATAGGCGTCGACAAGGAGGGACTCTACTGCGCCTCAGATATACCCGCCTTCCTGCCCCTGACTAACAGGGCCGTCGTCCTCGAGAACGGCGAATGCGCCATCATCCGAGAGGACGGCTTCGAGATCAGGCAGCTAGACAACTGGGCTGTGGTGGAACGGAAGCCCAGCGTCTTCCCCTGGAGCCCTGAGATGGCTGAGAAGACGGGGTACCCTCACTTCATGACGAAGGAGATCCACGAGCAGCCGCAGAGCCTTAGAGACTCACTCAGGGTTCAGGAGCTGTACCTGGATCTTATGGCGACCTTCATGGACAGGGCAAAGACGATATACCTGGTTGCCTGCGGAACATCTTACCACGCCTGTTTAGCCGCCTCCTACATCTTCTCCAAGGTCGCCGGAGTCCAGGCGAACCCGGTCATCGCCTCGGAGTTTATGTCGCGATACGGCGACACCGTTGACGTGGATACGCTCCTCCTCGCCGTCAGCCAGTCCGGTGAGACACTGGATACGTTGTCAGCGGTTATGGGTGCAAGGGACAGGGCTGCGACGATCCTGGGCTTGACCAATGTCATAGGCTCAACGCTGACGCGGGTTGCGAGGACTTATCTCTGCCAGCAGTCTGGGCCTGAGATCGGTGTGGCGGCGACGAAGACTTATACCTCTCAGCTCGCGGTGCTGGCTCAGTTGGCGATAAAGCTCGGCTTGAAGCGCGGCAAGGTCTCGAGGGAGAGGGGTGAGGCTCTTTTAAGGGAACTCCGCTCCATGCCTGAGAAGGTTAGAGAGGTGATGGAGCGCCAGGAGATGAGGATAAGGGAGCTTGCAGTTAAGTACAAGGATACGGGTTGCTTCCTCTTTCTCGGTAGGGGTATAAGCACTGCTACGGCGGCTGAGGGCAACCTGAAGCTCCTTGAGATCACGTACATTCCTTCGATCACCTACCCTGCGGGAGAGAGCAAGCACGGTCCGATCAGTCTCATCGACAAGGGCTTTCCTGTTGTCTTTGTCTGCCCCAAAGATGAGACGCACAGGTCGGTTATTGGGAACATTATGGAGATGAAGGCGCGTGGTGCGTCGATCATAGCCCTGGGTGAGGAGGATGATGAGGAGGTTAGGAGGCTAGCGGATGAGTATGTTGAGATGCCGAAGGGGGTCAGCTCCATCTTCACTCCGATCCTGTACGCTGTGCCGCTTCAGCTCTTCGCCTACTACATGTCCGTTGAGAAGGGTTTGAATCCTGACCAGCCGAGGAGTCTGGCCAAGTCTGTGACAGTCCTCTAGGCTTCTGGCCTTTTGCGCTGCTACAACAGTTGTCATGTCAATTTTTGGCGGGGTTTGAGGATGATAAAATGTAAGGTTAGAGTAATGGTTGGGGGGCATCATGTTGGCGGATATTTCTTGAACCAGTTGAATCCGAATTCCTCCATGATTTTTAGATACGCCTTGTTGCCTTTGGGCATGGAATTTGCACGGTAGTGGAGTCCAAAGTAATATTGCACCGTGTTTATGTATCCGTTCTTCGTGATTCTGTCAGTGCACTTCTTGGCGAAGTCTTCTCCGTGGACCTCTCGGCAGACCTCGTAAATGGCTTTGAGCCGTTCCTCAGTGGCCTCCACCCTCCCCCTCGATGTCCCGCTGTACTTATCGTTAAAGGCCTTCAGGAGCTCCTGGTCGTCTGGTTCTCGGTATTGTTCTGTGTGGACAACTATATCGACGCCGAGCTTCTTTTGGGGCGTCGGTCTGACCTTGGGGTATCCTAGGCATAGGAGGACGACGGGGAACACATCTCTCGGCAGTTTTAGCAGGTCGTGGAGCTCGCTGAAGCATTCTAGGACGGAGCCGATGTAGACCGACCCGAGGCCCACGGAGTCGGCGGCGGTGCAGATGCTCTGGGCGCAGATAACCGTGTCCTGGAAGGAGGTCCAGAAGTGCCTGAAGGAGCTGGTCGCCGTGAAGGGGGCTTCCCCAAGCTTCGCCCACCTCTCGTTCCTATGCCAGTCGATGCAGAAGAGCAGGAGGACAGGTGCTTGACCTATGAACCTCTGATTGCTGCACAACCTCGCAATCTCTTCCTTGGTCTCACCGTCCTCAATCTTTATGATGGAGTAGGGCTGCAGGTTCCCTGCTGTCGGCGCGTGGACCCCCGCCGAGAGAACGAGCTGTAGAGCCTCTGGAGGGATCTTTTTGTCGGAGAAACTTCGGCAGCTCGCCCGCTCCAGGAGCAGCTTCACGGTCTCATTGGGATAAGACAATATCTCTTACCTCACTACGCCTATTCAGCGTAAGATCTTTAAAATATTCGCATACCTGAGTCAGGAGAAAATCTTCCCGCGATATTGCGTCTCAGCTTCATAGCTTTTTGATGGCGCGGAGCTTTGCTCTTTTGCTCTTCGGGTTTTCTATGACCTCTTCTTTGCTGGCCACAATTGGTTTCTTGTTTAGCAGCTCGACTTTTCCCTCTTTGACCAGCTCTCTAAATCTGTGTTTGACGATTCTGTCCTCGATGGAGTGGAAGCTTATTATTGTGAGGATTCCTTCTCTGCTCAGGCAGTCAGGGAACAGGTCGAGGAATCTCTGGAGGTTCTCGATGTCTTGGTTGACCTCGATTCTCAAGGCTCTGAAGGTTGGCGTCGCCCAGTGGTGCTCCCTTGAGAACCTGTAGCGGGCGGGCGTCGAATGCTCTACTATTTCCAGCAGTTCCTCAGCGCGTTCAATTTTTTTCTTGGACCTGTATTCCACGATCTTTCTCGCTATTCTTTCTGCGAATCTTTTTTCTCCGTAGTCGTAGAGTATTTCGCTGAGTCTCTCCTCTTGGTACTCGTTCACGACCTTCTCGGCTGTCAACTCCTGCCTTTGGTCCATCCTCATATCCAGCGGTCCTTCGAAGCCGAAGCCCCTCTCCTCCTCTTCCAGCTGATGGGTGGAGACGCCTAGGTCCATCAGAAAGCCGTCAACGACTTTCACACCAAGCCTACCTAGAATCTCCCTGAGGTTGACAAAGTTATCATTTATGAAGACGATTTCCTCGAAGCCCCTAAGATTTTCCTTCGCCGCCTCTATCGCCTCTGCATCCCTGTCGATTCCGATGATGTTGAAGCCTCGCTTCAGCAACTCCTTTGCGTGACCTCCGCCGCCGAGGGTACAATCAACTATCAAGCTACCTTCCTTTAGCCTACTGAAGATCTCCAGAACCTCTTTCAGGAGCACGGGCTTGTGCTTGAACATAGATCACATCGCTTCTTGCAGGTAGCTTAGCATGAGTCTCTATGTCCTTTGGGCGTCTGGGTATTTCTCTCTTATCTTCTCGTCAGCCACCTTGGCGATCAAGGCGTTGGAGATGAGGACATACTTGACTCCGAGGAGCTCTGCAAGTTCTGCTGGTTTACTGTCTTGGGTGACTAGGAGCAGGTCGTTCCTCTTAGCGTATTCCACGACCTCCTTGTCTTTAGCACCCTGCAGCCCTGTCTCTTGAGCAGTTGATATGTCCCACCCTAAAACCTGTAAGTACTCTTTAAGACCTGCATACATCTCGTCAAGCAGAATCCTCAATGGATCTCCTCCTGACGCTTCAATTATTAGAATTTCTATGACTTAAATTTGTACTCATAGTGACACGGATCATATCGCTTTCCGCTCCTGGACTCCGTCCCGTCGCTTCAAGGGAAGGAGTAATATCGCTCCTGACTCCTCCCCTAAAGGCTCCCTCTACACCATCTCTAAGAAATGCCCATGATTTTTGGTTATCCTCATTTCTCATAGAAAGAACAACAAAAAGGGCGAGTGGATACCAAATAGAAACTTGGTAGTCCGGGATAGGTTCAAATATCGGTTTAAATTTTCGGGGTTTAGACTTGGTTCTCTTTCATTTCAGAAAAACATTGAAACATGATCTTCAAATCAGATTTAAGTGGTAGTTTGCGAGTATCTCTCTTTTTCCTTGAACCATGGATGTTTTCTGTCTCGTCTAAGTTCAAAAACAACTTGATTCTTCGAGTCGACACATGGCACATCTGTTACGTCTCTATCTTCATCCCAAGGGAATTCGGCTCTCCACATAAACGCATAGATTGTTGGAACGATGGTGGCTAAAGCACTTGGGCATACCCTCCCCTTGATGTGCAGTCCGTCGAAAATAATTTTGTCTCCCACCTTGTATCCATGGCTGCATTTTCCTTTTATTTTCTTCACGGTAGCTTCTACCGCAAAACCATAACCTTTTATCAATATCACCCCAGATTCTCGTTGCGAATAAGATTATAAAACTTACGCGTTTTTGCACTTTATTATGCTTTGTTGCATAGCTAGGTCTTAAATTTGTACTGTCCAAATAAAGTACAGCACATTAAAACAAGCTAACATTATATATCAAAATAGAGGTGTTTTGTCTCTTGGGAGCTGAACGCTCTGTTTCTATAGGTGTTCTTAGCTAATTGTTTAAATAGGTCGAGATTTATTGTATCTTAACAGTCTTGGGTGTTGTACCATGTCGAGTAAAAAAAGAAGGTATCTAGTTGGAGCTCAAAGCATGTTTGCAGAGATCGAAGATAAAATAAAGATTACCATGAAACGGCTTAAAGAGATGAACTATGACGTAGAGAATGTTTCGACCAAGGAGCTTTATGATTATATGACGGGAGAGACCTTTTCAGGGGACAAAACTACTCTGAGGGAGGTCCTCAACAGCGAGTACCTAATGATACACGAAGTGGCTGAGATAAGCGAGCTGAAGAAGATGGGGAGAAAGATCGACAAACGAGTGATTGTGGATTCACCAAAGGCCGTCATCTACAAGGCTCATTTCTTCGCCCAGGAACTCGAAATGGATTACGCATTTAAGAAGAAAGACTATACCTGGCTGAAACTGAGGATAGGACACCACAAGCTTGTGTTATTAGATGACCCAAATCTTCCCGAAAACCTAAAACCTCGTGCCCAGGAGATATATGATAAATTTAAAAAATTCGAGAATAGCACACCTAATCCTTGAGAAAATCAGCAAGACCTAACCAAGGACCGCTGCCGTGTTCTTGAATTAGGCAGCATCCTTCCTCTGTTTTATTCTGGTTAAGGGTATGATGCCCAGGGGAACGATCAAGCCTAGTATTGAGAGCCCTCGGTTGAAGCCGTAGAGGTCGATGATGAAGCCAAGGATCGGTGGGACGATGGCGCCCACGGTGAAGCTGACGGTGTAGTGGAGCCCGAAGACCGCCTCCACATACTCCCTGGGCGTGATATCGGTTAGGAAGGCGTCTGTTGTCGCCAGCAACCCGAAGGAGGCGAATCCGAAGAAGATACAGGGAACAATCAAAAGTCCAAGAGGCGCAGCGAGCATAGAGTAAAGGGAAGCCGACTGAAGGGCAATCAACGTAATCAGGACCGCCTTTCTTCCAAATCTGTCAGACAGCCTTCCACAGAAAGGCCCGCTGAAAAGTCCAGCCACTTGAAGCATGGAGAAGAGGAAGGAGGCCTCACCCAGATTAGCTATGCCTCGACCCTTCACAAAATACTGGTTTGCAAAGGAGTTGACCCCTCGAAGCCCAACAGTGTAGATCGCCGCAGCGCCGATCAGGAACAAAACAGGACGATACAGTCCTCTGCTCGCCTTTGTCTTCACCTCAGATAACGTTAAGCTCTTAGGCTCCAGAAGAAAACGCCACAGGATAAAGGCTAAGACAAACCCGGGAACCGACAGAACAATCAAAGCCAGCCTCCAGTTAAGAGCCACCGCGACGAAGCCCGTGACAAGCGGTCCGATGAAAGAACCGAGGGAACCGCCGGTCTGATGGAAGCCTGAGGCCTGCCCTCGCCTCTCCTTAAACAGTTCGGAGATCAGGGGCATCCCATTGGGGTGATAGGTGCTTCCCCCCGCGCCTGCTAAGATGAAAAGTAGTGCAAGGACTAAGACATTGTTGACGAAACCTATCAATAGAAAAGAAAAGGAGGTTACGATAAGCCCCAGAGCTAACAGGTTCTTCCTACCAAATCTCTTTGAGAAGTAGCCGACTGGAGTCTGCAGTAGGGAGTAGGAAAAGCTGAAGCAGGAGAGCAAAACTCCGACGACAAAATTGGACAAGCCATATTCGACGGTTATATTTGGGAGGAGGACTGGCAGTAACAGTTGGTGAAAGTGGTTCATCCCATGGGTCATGGATACAAGGGCTAGGGAAAGATTGGCTCGCCTCTCCACCTCAGCCTCCCTCTTGAGTCCTCTCTCACTCAGCAATTATAAACCTATTAGGCTGAACAACTCCCTATTAACCCTATTGGATAGAGGGGCTTAGCTCTAGGTGAGGGAAAAACAAATTTTTAGGCGATGGATCGACACTCCATAATTTATTTATTAAATATCGAACTACCCTTTTGATCAAACAAGGCCATTGTTTTCTCCCCTTTTCCCTATTTTATCTAGGATCAGATAGGTGGATTACATCAACTTAGTGGGTAAAATCATTGGAGAGGTCCCTCGAAAGCGAAGTAACACATTCAAAGGGACGGGTATCAAAAAAGGAGGGTTTTTTTCTTTGTCCTACAGTGTTTTGGCGAGGTGTTCCATCCTCGAGGCTATTGTCTCCAGTACCTCCATCGGCTTGACGAGCGGTATTCTCAGGTGTCCTTTAGCTACCTCTGGACCGAAGTTGCTTCCGTCGCTGATCCGCACATTCTCCTTGTCTGCTAATTCTTCTACGAATTTGGCAGAGGTAACGCCCAGCCCCTTGATGTCGGGGTAGGCGTAGAAGGCTCCTTCGAACATGTGACATGAAAAGCCCTTGATCTCATTCATTCGTTTGACGAAGAACCTTCTCCGCTTGTCGTACTCCTCGCACATCCGTTTGATAGGGTCGAAGGGGCCTGTGAGAGCCGCCGTCCCAGCCTTTATGACAAAGGTTGCGGGAACAGCTCCAACAGGAAGCCTCGTCATCTTTGGGGCCAGCTCCTCTGGGAGGATGTAGTATCCAAGCCTCCAGCCTGTCATGGCGAAAGTCTTGGAGAAGCTCATGACGACGATGGTCCTCTCCTTCATCCCGTCTAGGGAGGAGATTGCGAAGTGCTTGCGGCCGTCGTAGATGAATTCGTTGTAGATTTCGTCCGCCAGAATGATGATGTCCTTCTCCCTTGCTACCTCTGCGATCGCCGAGAGTTCTTCCTTAGTGTAGACGGTGCCAGCAGGGTTGTTGGGGTTGCAGATGATTATCATCCTCGTCTTATCGGTGACCCTCTTCCTCAGCTCATCGGGATCAGGGTCCATGTGGTAGAAGCCCTTGTTGAGGGGTATGAATCCAACCTTTGCGCCGAAGGAAGGAGGAGTCCTGAAGTGCGTGCCGAAGGTTGGGTCGAAGGCGAGGCACTCGTCGCCGGGCTTCAGAAAGCTGGCTATTACCACGTTGAGGGCGGTTCCGCTTCCAGCCGTCGGGTTAACCTGTGAGGGCTCGTATTTGACGCCGTATTTGGAGTAGTATTTGACCACAGCCTCTCTGAACTCGTCTGATACTTCAGCTGGAGCATAGTGGGTGTAAAGACCTCCCTCCTGTATCGCCTTTATCGCAGCCTCCTTGACATGAGGCGGGGCCTCAAAGTCGGGGTCACCACTCGAATTCCTCAAAACTGTTTCTCGACTAGTTGAACTCAATTCTTTCACCTTATGTAAAGAGGAATGTTCTCTCTTAATATTAATCTCTTTAGATGAAAATTTGTGGTTACTCTCCTAATTTCTTCGCTTAATGAACTGAAAGATACGGCA
>Ga0172365_10002061_pt1 | contig 14686 bp, 14 predicted proteins | sample LakKivSesite48cm_FD_114535 | JGI IMG/M metagenome (GOLD analysis project Ga0172365, IMG submission 114535) | Sediment microbial communities from Lake Kivu, Rwanda - Sediment site 48cm | ecosystem: Environmental > Aquatic > Freshwater > Lake > Sediment | place: Rwanda: Western Province, Lake...
AAAGTTTCAAGTCGCCGATGCTTTAAATTTACCATTTCCGGACAATTTTTTCGATAAGATTCTTAGTATAGCCATTTTGCACCATATTCCTTCCAGCGAATATAGAATCAAGTTTTTAAATGAGATAAAAAGAGTTTTAAAGCCGGGGGGAACTTTAATGTTAACTGTCTGGTATCTTTGGCAGAAAAAAACCGCTTGGGAATTTCTTTTGAAAAATATTTTTTTAAAACTTGTAGGCGAATCAAAATTGGATTTTTCCGATGTTTTTATTCCCTGGAAAAACTCTAAAGGAAAGATTCTTAGTCAACGATATTTCCATTGTTTTACTAAAAAGGAACTTCAAAATTTGGCTAAAAATGTTGGACTCAAAGTTAGAAAAATTGATCTCCTTCGAAGATCTGCCGGTCACTACAATCTTCTTTTAATGGCGGAAAAATAATGCTCCTGTAGTTCAATGGACAGAGCGGAAGCCTCCGGAGCTTCAGATACAGGTTCGACTCCTGTCAGGGGCACTTTTTCTGTGGACGCCACCCACCCACCACCCTTCAAGGTTGTGGATAAAAGAGACTTGACAATAAGTTTTTGGCAGAATATCATTGAACCTGAGGGGGTGCGAGATGTTATTCTCTAAGGCCACAGTTATTAACAGAGGAGGTTTAAAGGAGCTCACTGGTGAAGGCCAACTCCAGCGGATTCGAGAAAGCCGATTTTGTTAAGACTGATCCCCCTTATTAAAGAAGAGCTTTTTTTGGCTCTTTTTTAATTTAAGATAATGTGTTAGAATAGGGGTATGGCACCCCGTTAGAAATTCAATATTTCTAATTGGGGGATAAAGATTAACAATAAAATTATGGCTAAAAAAAATTCTAACGGGGCAGAGAAATTTGAGATAGTTGTTTCCGGGGCCGCCCGAGTCAGCCATTGTTGCAGCAACATAAAAGAGCTCGCTAAAGAGGTTGGTAGAGAAATTGCCCGGCAGAAATGTAATTTAGTTACTGGCGCGACTACCGGCGTCCCTTATTTTGCTGCCTTGGGATGTGAAGAGGCCGGCGGTTTCAGTATTGGTTTTTCGCCGGCTGTCTCCGAGGCAGCTCATCTAAAAACCTACCGACTTCCTTTAACTCCCTTTGATATAATGATTTACACCGGAGCTGATTATACAGGAAGGAATGTGATGATGACAAAATCAGCTGACGGCGTGATTATTATTTGCGGCCGAATGGGGACCTTGCACGAGTTCGTCACCGCCTTTGAGCTTCAAAAGCCAATTGCCGTTTTGGAGGGGAGCGGCGGAACAGCTGATAAAATTAGGCAGCTTGCTACCGGTCCCTATCGCGGGGTGAAAAAAATTATTTATGAGAAAGACCCCAGAATTTTGGTTAGAAAATTGACTGAATTAATAAAAAAAACAAAAAAACAAAATAAAACATTAAATGGTCGGCATAAATAATTAATAAACAAATAATTATTTTATGGTAGTTTTTGCAAATTTTATGCCAGAAGAAATAACTAACGAAGAAGGGAAATTAATTGGCAGAGTTGCTCATTATTTTTCAAAAATTGGGGTGGCTGTGATTGAGCTATCAGACAGTCTGAGAGTTGGCGATACCATTAGAATTGTTGGCGGAGAAACCGATTTTAACCAGGTTGTTGAGTCAATGGAGATTGAGCGCCAAAAAGTAAAAGAAGCCAAAGTTGGCGACGCGGTTGGTTTAAAAGTTGGCCAAAAAGTTAGAGAAGGATATAAAGTTTATAAAATTAACGAATAACGAATCGGTTGCGAATTTACGAATAATCTAATTCGCTTATTCGTTTATTCGGATAAATTCGTTATTCGATAATTTATGGAGATTATTATCCAGTTAATTTTAGCTACCATTTTAGGCGCCTTGATTGGCGTGGAGAGGGAGTTAAAAAGAAAAGAGGCCGGATTACAGACATACAGCTTGGTAACCCTGGGCACTTGTCTTTTTACTATTACTTCTTTTGAATTGTTTAATTCTTTTTTTGGCAAAAGCGGAATTAGTTTTGACCCTTCCCGCATTATTATGGCCGTAGCTGTCGGAATTGGTTTTATTGGCGCGGGAGTCATTTTTCGTCAGGGAGAAGGCGTTGTCGGCTTAACCACTGCTGCCGCTCTTTGGGCAACGGCCGCAATTGGAATTGCCGTTGGTGTTAAACTTTACTTTCTGGCCAGCTTTGTCACTTTTTTAACCCTTTTAATTCTGGCTGGTTTTGGAGAAATCGAGGAACGAATATTTAAAAAATGAGATTTATTGCTGATTTTCATTTACATTCAAAATACTCCCGGGCGACCAGTCGCGATATGAATTTGGAAAATCTTGATAAATGGGCAAAGATTAAAGGAATTAAAGTCCTGGGCACGGCCGACTGGACGCATCCTGAGTGGTTGAAAGAGCTAAAAGAAAAATTAGAACCGGCAGAAACCGGGCTTTTTAAGTTGAAAAACAATAATGGCCAGACTCGCTTTATTTTAACCAACGAAATTAGCTGCATTTATTCCGAGAAAGGAAAAACTCGAAAAATCCATATTATAATTTTTGCTCCCTCTTTTAAAATAGTTGAAAAAATCAATGCTCATCTGGGATGGGTTGGCAATTTAAAAACTGATGGCCGACCGATTTTAGGTTTAGACGCTAAAGAACTAGCCAAAATCGTTTTAAATATTTCCGAAGATTGTTTAATTGTCCCCGGCCATCTCATGACGCCCTGGTTTAGCCTTTTTGGCTCTAAATCTGGCTTTGATTCAGTAGAGGAGTGCTTTGAAGAATATTCAAAGTATATTTATGCAGGCGAGACCGGTTTATCGGCTTCCCCGGATATGCTCTGGCGGATGCCAGATGGCCGAAGAATTACTTTAATCTCAAATAGCGACTCGCACAGCCCGGCCAAGTTAGGAAGGGAAGCTAATGTTTTTGAAGGCGAAGAATTAAATTATCAATCAGTCATCAGCGCAATAAAATTTGGTCGGGGGTCGCCCCCGACCAAAAATGTTGGGGGGTCGCCCCCCAACATTTTGCGGTTGGTGTATACTATTGAGTTTTTTCCTCAAGAGGGGAAATATCATTATGATGGACACCGATTGTGTGGAGTTTGTTTTTCTCCGCAGGAGTCAGAAAAATCAGGCAATATCTGTCCCAACTGTGGAAAACCTTTAACCATTGGCGTTTTGAATAGAGTTGAGGAATTAGCCGACCGGCCCGAGGGTTTTAAACCGGCAAATGCCATTCCTTTTAAAAGTTTGGTTCCTTTAACAGAAATCATTGCCGACGCCCTGGGGGTAATGCCCGGCGACAAAAAGGTTGAAGTAGAATATAAAAATCTAATTGAAAAATTTGGCAGCGAGTTTAATGTTTTAATTGATGTTTCTCGTTCCGAATTGGAAGCAACCACTCTTCCTGAAATTGCCGAAGGCATAATCAGGGTCAAGGAAGGCAGGGTTTCTATTGAGCCCGGTTATGATGGAGTTTACGGTAAGATCAGGATATTTTCCGAAGGCGAACAAAAAACAGTTTCCCGTCAAAAAACTTTATTTTAATGGCAAAGAGGGCCTTGCCCTCTTCTTAATCTTCGTTTCCGTATACGGAAACTCGATATATGACGATTGGCATACCACGAGCATTAATTTATTGGAAAAGACCTTGTTTTTGGGAGAGTTTTTTTAAAAATTTGGGTTTTGAGGTTTTACTTTCGCCGCCAACCAATAAAGAGATTGTTGAAAAAGGGGTTAAAATTTCTGACCCGGAAAATTGTTTTTCCAATAAAGTCTATTGGGGTCATTTGCTGTGGTTAGATGGGAAATGTAATTTTATTTTTGTGCCTCGTCTCAAAGCAACGGAAGAAAAGGTCGCCGAGACTTCGTCTCATCTGCCGCCTCGCATCGCTTCGCGACGCTCGGCATTAGAATATTGCCCGAAATTTTTTGGCTTACCCGATTTGGCAAAAATTTTAGTGAGAACGCCGATTCTAACTGAGACCTTTGACCCTAGAAAAGAAAAAACCGAAAAAACTTTAGTTAAATTAGGGAAAAAATTAAAAAAAAACAAAGAAGAGACAAAAAAGGCCTGGCAAATAGCCATTTTAAAAGAAAAAGAATTAAAAGAGAAAGAAACCAAAAAATTTTTTGAAAAAATTCATTCGGAAAAGCCAAAAATTATTCTGATTTCCCACCCCTACAATTTATACGACGAATATGTTAATTTGAGGGTGAAAGAAAAATTAAAGAAACTGGGCGCTGAAGTAATCTTTATTGACCAGGTCCAACTCCGCGTCAATCCTCCGCGTAGCTATCCGCGTGAATCCGTTTCTACCGTCAAATTTCATTGGGAGTTTGGCAAAGAAATAATGGAAAAGATTCAAGAAATTCTAAAGTATAAAACTTGCCCTGTACCATCCGAGCGGAGCGAGGAGTGGTGCGGGGTCGCCGGCGCCGTTGAGATTTCTTCTTTTGGCTGCGGCTGCGATGCTGTCTTAAAAGAATTCATTGAGAAAGAATTTAAAATAAAAAAGATTCCTTTTTTATATTTAATAATTGACGAACACGCCGGCGAGGCCGGCTTCCAAACCAGATTAGAGGCCTTTATAGATACGCTATGAAAACTAAACCAAAAATTACTTTTGCTAACTTCGGGAATTATAGCGAGATTTTTAAAGCCCTGTTTGAAGAGTTGGGCCTTGAGGTTTTACCGCCCGAAAAAACTCATCCAAAAACAATCACTGAAGGAGCAAATATTGCTCCAGAAATGTATTGTTTTCCTTTGAAAGTGAATTTGGGCAATTATTTAAGCGCAATAAAAAATGGAGCCAATACTATTTTTATGGCCACTGCCCTGGGAGGTTCTTGTCGGCTCAGGTATTATGGAGTGGTTCAGGAAAAAGTTTTGGAAGAGGCCGGCTATAATGTTAGATTTATTATCTTTGACCAAAAAATTAACGATATCTATTCTAAAATCAAAGAAATTTCCGGAGCATCTTTTTTTCGGATTTTAAAAGCCTTTTACTATTTTTGGCGCAAATTAAATCTGATTGAGACATTGGAGAAAAAAGCTCAATATCTTAGACCAAGAGAAATTGAAAAAGGGGCAGCTGATCAATTATTCGCCGAGAGTATCACAAAAATAGGTAACCTGAAAAAGGAAGGAGATTTCTCCAAATTAAAAAAAGAAATTTTGGAGAAATTTTCCCAAATTGAAATTAAAGAAAAGAAAGATTTGCCAAGAGTTGGTTTAATCGGCGAAATTTACACTGTTTGCGACCCGGCCATCAATTTTTGGGTAGAAAAAAAATTGGGAGAAGCCGGCATTGAAGTTCATCGGGAAATGAATTTATCCTATCATCTGAAAAAGAAAATATTTTTTAAAGATTTTTTTATTCAAAAGAAAATAAAACCCTATTTAGGTTCAACAGTTGGCGGCCATGGTCGGGACGCCATTTATGAAATGCTCCACTATATTAAAGAGAATTTTGACGGGATAATTCATCTTCTGCCATTTCAGTGCTTTGTTAAAGATACTAATATTACCGTCGATGGTTATTTACAAAAACCAATTCAGGATATAAGAATAGGAGAGAAGGTTTTAACTCATAAAGGAAGATTTAAAAAAGTAACTCATAAATTCTGCCGGAATTATCAAGGGCCAATCTTAAAAATAGATTGTGGCGGAAAATTGCTAACAATTTCAGTCACTCCAGAGCATCCAATTTTGTTAGCAAAAGCTACTCGTTGGCCCTGTAATCGGACAAAAGAAATTAAGCCACTTAAATTTATTCCAGCTTACCAAGCTAAAAAAGGAGATTTTGTAGCTATTCCTATTCCCAAGGACATAGATGATCCGGTTTCAATAGATTATTCTACAGTGGAAACTATTCAACCCGATACCAGACTTCATCCTAATTTCAAGAAAATAGACACTTTTGTTTTTAAACCAGATTTATTAAAATTGTTAGGGTATTATTTAGCCGAAGGCTGCATTACATATTATCAATCTAAACAAGATAAAAAAGTAAAAATTCCTCATGCTATTACATTCGGATTTAATATTAATGAAAAAAAATACGTAGAAGATCTTTTAAGAATTATCTCAGCGAATTTTAAAAATCTTCGTATTGCAGTTAAAGATATCGCAGAATCTCATAAAACAATAGTCGTAATCAATAGTAAAAGTTTAGGTGAATACATAAGTTATTTGTGTGGCTCGAGAGCAGATAAAAAAAGATTCAGTTCTGAATTATTAAATTTAGAACCAGCGTTGCAAAAAGAAATATTAAAAGGATTTTTTAGAGGAGATGGTAGCTTCAGAGATGAATACGGAGAGACTACCTATCGAGGAGTAACTACTTCTCGGAGTTTGGCCAGTCAATTATTTTGGCTTTTGGTAAGAAATCGGATTAAACCTTCATTTTTGGAACAACATATTAAAGATAGAAAACTTTCTTATATGCTCAAAATTGCTACTGCTCACGAGATAAAAAGATTGGGTGAAGATTTAATAAAAGTAACTGATAGGAAGAAATTTATCAAACATAGAGAAATAAAAGATTATTTTTTAGTTCCTATTCGTAAAATGGAGTGGGCTAATTTTAAAGGGAGAATTTACAATTTAACAGTGGAAGATGACCATTCCTATATTGCGAATTTTTTGAGCTTTTCAAATTGCATGCCGGAAGTCACCGTTCGACCAATTTTAGAGAAAATCCATCAAGAGAGTGGAATTCCTTTTTTATCAATTTCCCTTGATGAGCAGGTAGCGGAGGCTGGAATTGATACCCGGTTGGAAGCTTTTACCGATGTCGTTAGAGATTATCATAATTAACGAATAACGAATTTATTGCGAATGCTCGCTGAGACGAAGTCTCAGCGAGCATTCGTAGCTGATTTACTATTCGCCAATTTCATGAAGACATATTTAGGTATTGATGTCGGTTCTATCTCAACAAAATTTGTTTTAATCGATGAAGAAAATCGAATTTTGTTCGCTTCTTATTTTCGGACCGAGGGCAATCCTATAGAAGCTATCAAAAAAGGGCTGAGAGAGTTGAAAAATCAAATTTCAAAACACCCCGAAGGACCCCGCCCTCTAATCTCTTTAAGTCACCACAAAAATTATTCAAGCAGCATAGAGGCCGGGGCCTACGGGGCAGGTAATCCTAATGTGGAAATTGCCGGCGTGGGGACAACCGGCTCGGCTCGTTATTTAGCCGGGGTTATTACCGGAGCTGACTTAATTAAAAATGAAATTTCCGCTCATGCCAAAGGAGCCATTCATTCTATTCCTGAAACCAGAACAGTCATTGAAATTGGCGGCCAGGATTCAAAAATAATCATTTTGGAAAACGGCGTGGTCGTTGACTTCGCCATGAATTTGATTTGTCTAAAAGGAAATACAAAAATAACCACCAACCCTATTTATACCTCAACTCCGATTAAAGAAATAAAAATTGGTCAGAAAGTTTTAACTCATACCGGGAAATTTAAACCAGTAGAGCAAGTTTTTGAAAGAAAATACCAAGGCGAAATGATAAAGATAGAAACTTCAAACTTGAAAAAATTAGATATCACTCCCCAGCATTCAATTTTAGGACTAAAAAGAGAGGACATTAAATGTTATCAAAGTTATTCCAGAGATAATATTGCTATTTGCAAACCGCCGGAAGAAAGAAGTTGCAATAAAAGATGTACAAAGTACAAAAATTTCTCTTGGAACCCAAAATTTATTCCAGCTGAAGATTTGAGAGAAGGGGATTTTATTGCTACACCATTGCCTTTAGAAATTCAAAAAAATAACTCTGTTTCTATTGATTATTCTTTAGTTAAGACCGAACCAAAAATATTTAGACCATTTAAAAGAATAAATAAGTTTATCTTTAAACCAGATTTATTAAGGCTTTTGGGTTATTATTTGGCAGAGGGAAACATTCAATATAATCGGGCCCGCTGGAATAAAAAAATAAAGTATCCATGTGGGGTCACCTTCGTATTTAATATTAATGAACAAAATTATGTAGGAGATATTAAAAATATTATTTCTCAGAATTTTCGAAATCTTAACGTTACAGTTGAGAAAATCCCTCGACGTCATACTCTAACAATCAGTATTTACAGTAAAGCTTTAGCCGAATTTATAAAATATCTTTGTGGTTCGGGAGTCAATAAAAAGAAACTTAGCCCCGAATTATTAAATTTAGAGCCGTCCTTACAAAAAGAAATTTTAAAGGGATTTTTTAGGGGAGATGGGCAGGTAAGAATAAGAAATAAAAATACGCCAGGTTTTGAAAAAAAGGGAAACAGGTACGTGGCAGCTACCGTTTCTGAAGATTTGGCCCATCAATTATACTGGCTTTTGCTAAGAAATAAAACTAAATGCACCTTATATAAGCGCTCTGACAAAACTAAGGGCGGAAAATATGCTTATATTATTTCCATTTATGGAAAAGAGTTAAACAAACTGGAAGACAAAATATTAGTGAACCCACAAAAGCAAGGTTATAAATCTTTTATTTATAAAAATTGGTTTTTTGAACCAATAAAAAAAATTAAAAAATATAAATTTAACGGCATGGTTTATAATTTAAATGTTAAAGATGACCATTCTTACGTTGCAAATCTTGTTGGAGCCGGGAACTGCGCCGCGGGTACGGGGTCTTTTCTTGATGCCCAGGCTTTTCGGATGGGGGTGCCAATTGAAAAATTTGGCGAAATCGCTCTAAAGTCAAAACAGCCGACGATGGTCGGCAGTCGATGCACCGTCTTCGCCGAGTCAGATATGATTCACAAACAGCAAATTGGTCATTCCAAAGAAGATATTATTGCTGGTTTATGTCAGGGTTTAGCCAGAAATTTTTTGGCCAATGTTGCCAAAGGAAAGAAAATTTTGCCGCCAATTGTTTTTTTGGGCGGGGTTTCGGAGAATTTAGGGATGAGAAAGGCTTTTGAAGATATCCTGGGAGAAAAAGTCATTGTACCAGAATATAACACGGTTTTGGGTGCTTTTGGAGTTGCCCTCTTGGTTAAGAAAAATCCGCCGGAAAAAACAAAATTCAGAGGATTTGAGATTTCAGATAGAAATGTAAAATGTACTTCTTTTGTCTGCCGGGGATGCCCGAATTTGTGCGAGGTCATTGAGGCCAGAATTGAACAAAAGGTGGTTGCCCGCTGGAACGACCGTTGCGGAAAATATTCTAATCTAAAATATGATTAAGATGGGACTAATTTTATTCTTTCCACTTTTCGCTTTTTGGAGTGAAGATGAATTAAAATTCCGACAAACATAGTGTGCCGGATTTATTTGGAAGCGGGGACAGAGCTTAATCCTGAATATAAAAAAGTAATTAATTATGGTTAATGAATATCGTTTTGGGTCAATAATCATAGATGGGAAAAATTATCAGCATGATGTTGAGGTCCGCTGGTTAGGCGAGGTTTTACAGTGGCGGCGGGAAGAGAGCCATCTTATTGATGTTGAGGATATAAAAAGGTCAACCGAGCAAAATCCCGAGACAATGATCATTGGCACTGGCGAGGCCGGGGTGGCTCAAGTAACCGGGAACGCCCGAAAATTCATCCAAGAAAAAGGAATTAAATTAATTATTGACAAAACCGGAGAGGCGGTCAAAACCTTTAACACCATTTTAAAAGAGTCAGAATTAGAAAAAGGGGAACAAGGTAAAGTCATTGGGCTTTTCCACTTGACTTGTTAGCAGGCCTAGAGTATAATGGGGTTAGACCGTTAGTCGAGTATCTTAAAGTAAGTTTCACCCCGCCCCTTCTAACAAGGTTATTTCTAAGAAAGAAGGGACAGGGTCAAGAGGCCAAATAAGCATAGCGACCGAGGTCAGAAAGGTCGTTTTTTATTAGTTCGCTTCGCGAACACGCTGATATGACGCTGATGACTACGCTGATAAAACGCTGATAATTTTTCAGCGTATAATCAGCGGCCATCCCGACGAAGTCAGGATGCTTATCAGCGTATAATCAGCGTATGTTTTGCGAAGCAAAACATAATATGGCTTTCAGAAAATTTGATCAAGAAGGGTCCGGCTTTCGGCCTCGGGAAATGGTTAAAGGAAACTGGAAATGTGCTGATTGCGGAACCGAGATAACCGAACTGCCTTTTGAGCCGGCTGCCGACAGACCAATTTACTGCCGGGATTGCTGGGCGAAAAGAAGAGCGGATCGGCCCCGACGTTACTAAACGCCGAGCGGCAACCCCCCGTCAGTATTGGCGGGGGTTTTGTTTTGTGATAAACCCCATTAGAGACCTGTTTTTTTAGGATTTTTCCTCTTGTTTTGCAGTCCCTAACAGGGTAAAATAGAAACAATGAAAAATAAATATCCGCCCGAGTCGGCCGGCAGAAGGATGATAACTAATGTCCCCACGGCCCGGCCGGAAGAAAGAATTTTAGATGTTCGCAAAAAACTTTTTGAAAAAGCCAAGGATTTTGAAACCCTGAACTATATTTATATTATTGACCGAGAGGAGAAATTAACAGGAATTCTTTCTTTAAAAGACGTTTTTCAGAGACCGGAAGAAACCAGGTTAGAAGGCATAATGGTAAAAGACATCATAAAAGTTCGGCCTCATACTGACCAGGAGAAAGTAGCAATTTTGGCCTTAAAACATAATCTTAAATCAATTCCGGTGGTTGACAAAGACAATAGATTTTTAGGAACTGTACCTTCAGATGTTATTTTGGAAATTCTTCACACCGAGAACGTTGAAGATATTTTACGTTTTGCTGGAGTTTCCCGGTACAATAACTTTTCAGACAGGGTTTTTCAGGCTTCTCCTAAAATTTTAACCAAACTCCGACTCCCCTGGTTAGTTTTAGGTCTTTTAGGCGGTCTTTTAGCAGCTCAAATAGTTCAATTTTTTGAGGGCTCCTTGCAAACCAATTTTGTTTTAGCAGCTTTTATTCCCCTGATTGTTTATATGGCCGACGCGGTCGGCACCCAAACAGAAACTTTATTTATTAGGAGTTTAGTTTATCGTCCTGATGTAAAAAAATATTTTCTCAAAGAAATTGAAGTTAGTCTTTCTATTGCTTTAATTTTAGGGATATCCCTTACTCTAATTTCTTATTTTTGGTTTAAACTTCCTTATATCGGAATTATTTTAGGAGTTTCTTTGTTTTTTACCATTGTCACTGCTTTTCTTCTCGGTCTTTTAGTCCCTTATTTTTTAAATAAATTAAAACAGGACCCGGCAACTGCTTCGGGTCCCATAGGTACCATCATTCGCGATATCCTGAGTCTCATAATCTATTTCTCCATTACCTCTTTAATGCTCAGGATTTTTTAGAAAATGTAGCAACTCAATCCTTAAAAGAACATTGACAAGATTCCCGGAAGTTGGCACCCAACCCTTAGCTTCTATTGTATCGCCAGTGGTTAAGGTTTTGTCTGAGTTGTCAACTGCTAAAATTAGAATTCCCTTGGGCAGAGCTTCTTTGATGAGATCGTTTTGTTTCTCTTTGCCTTTCTCTTCATCTTCCCATAAAGCTTTATCAACTTTATCAATAGGAAGATTATAGTCTCTGACAAATTTCAGAAAGTCCTTTACGGGTATCCGTCGGAATTTACTCCCCGGCACTTTGAATCCCTTCAACTCCCCTTTATCAAAACGTCTAATAACTGTTTGCTGCGATAAACCGGTAAGCTTCATTACGTCGCCGGTGCTCAACCATCCTCTTTTTTTTATTTTCGCGACATCTGCCATAATACCATCCTCCCTTTCTTTATTTGAATTTAATTTGAAAATGAGATTCTTAAAAAATAAGAAACTCAACACTATTTTAAGACTAACAAATTTCAATCAACTTGTCAATAGTTCCTCGTATTTGCCTGCCGGAACCCATGCTATTAGATTGTTTTTTATTTCAAACTTCCCGGGAATAAATTTTTCAATTGTCCAGATGTTTGTTAAACAATGGCTCGTTACTTTACTTGCCGTTATCTTGCCTAATTTCCTGCTCAAAGCCATATAGACCAAAATTTGATCGCTCATATGTTCATCTAAACAAGCTTGAGTTTTTTCTTCTTCTAACAGCATTTGAGCTGCTTTTTTGCCAATTTCTTCTGCTGAGATGCCCAATTTTCCTAAATTGTCAATACCGATTATGGTATTTTCAAAAATCGCTGCTAAACAAATCGAACTCCCCGGAGATTGAGATTGAGATTGAGAATATTCTGCAGTTTTTTCAATAGGTAAATTCAATTTCCTAAGGATTTCTAAACATCCGGCAATCTGTCTTTCGGCTACCATTTTTTCTTTTAAAAATTCAGAGGCTCTGGAAATTATTAAAATTTTTTGAAGATTTCCTCTGTCTGTCAAATTTATGGGTTTCAATTTTGAGGGATAAATTTTTGCTTCAACTTCCCCCCCGCCCTCAGGATAATAGCCTCTTTTTAAAATATTAACTTCAACTTTCGGCCCCATTTTTTCCAAAATTTTTGAAAATGTAAAACAAAAATAATCCATTGTTGGCGAAAATGGAACATCAGTTCCACCTCCTTTAAAGGAAATTTTAACAGGATTTGGAGCAAAAATGACTGCTGGCAAAAGAGACTGGAGGTAGAGGGTAATGCTTCCAGCCGTTTCGATTTTTACATGAAGGTCTTTGGCTCTGATTTCGCCGGGATAAAATTTGATTTCTTCTGAGCCAAGAAAATCGCCTTCCAATCTGCCGGCACAAAGTTGGGCCAGGGCTTGAATCCCCAAAAGATGTTGAGGCATTAAACCGGGCTTCGGTCTTGACTTGCGAATATTAAAAACCCGGCAAGGCTTTTTAGTTACCGCTGAAAGAGCGCAGGCAGTACGTAACGTTTGTCCTCCGGCCGACCCATCAATTTCAATCATGATTTTAAAACAGTTTCTAAAATTAAGTTAGTTATGTCAATATTGGATTCTTTTTGAGAAATTGTGTTAGTTAAATAAAGTTTTGAATACTTTCTTTTGATTTTTGAGATACCAGCGGGAATTACTCCGTGAGTAATCAGGGCAATAACTTTTTTTGCTCCAGCTTTTTTAACAAGTTCATAAAATTTCAAAAGAGTACCGCCGGTTTTTATCATATCGTCAATGGCAGCCACCACCTTCCCTTTTAAATTTAAGCTTGGAGAAGTTATTTTTACTTGATAAGAGCCTAACCTCTTTTTTTTCATTGACTGAAAACCGGTTCGTCTTTTTCCTCCGATATCTGGCGACAAAAATAAAACATTTTTGCCAAAATCCTCTTTCGCCTTCTCAATTAAAAGGGGCACGGCCGAAATTGAGGTTATCGGATATTTTTTTACCCATTTTCTGCCGCCAAAATGAGGGTCAATAACATAAATCTTTTTGACCTTATAATAATTGACCAATTTTTCAACTAAATTTTCACTGACATTGGTTTCTCCCTTTTCAAAGACCCTATCCTGCATTCCGTAGGGGAAATAACTAAAAAAGACTTCCGGCCGCGCTTTATTGTCTCTTAAAATTTGCAAAATTAGTTCCAATTCCATTAAACCTTCATTTGGCTTGGCCGCGCCGGAATGCAAAACCACCACCCTCTTACTTCTTAATTTTGCCGATTTTTCAATTCCCATATAGATTTCACCATCAGGAAAATATCTTTTCCGGTCCTTGCTTAAATCAGGGAAAATAACTTCAAGACCATTCTTTTTTGCCAGCATTCCTTTGGCTAAATTTTCCGCTGTTGAAGTTGGAATAAGATGAATTCTCATTCTCATAAAGGCTTATCTTAATCCATTTTAAACCTCCTTACTGATAATTTGCAAGGCTTGTTTGTTTTACAATCTCAACTGGCAAAAGCAAATGATTTTTTATTTTTATTTAATCACTGTCGGCTACTGATATACTAAAAAATGTGCCCGTCCCTAATTTTTCATAACCAATCTACCCAAAAAGAACTAGAAGTGATAGAATTAAAGAAGAAGATCGTGGAATTAGAGGAGAAACTGAAAGAAGAGATAAAACGAAAAAAGAAGAAAAAATAAAAAAATGCTCAATACAAAATTCCAGGCAAAATAGTTCAAGGCTTATGGAAAATAAAATTCCAGTGATAGTAGATAATAATTTTGACTTAGGATACGAAAAGCGAACCTGGATATGGTTTTTGATGGTACCACTGATGTGGCTGCTGGTTTTTTGGGTTGCAATAAAGAAAAAAATCTTCGGATCTAAATTGAAAGTTAATACCTTCTGGTTTGATGGAATATGCTCTGTCTGTAAAACAATAAAAGAAAATGCGACTAACTGGATAGCTTTGGATAATATCTACAACTATCGATTTCAAGAAGACGTTACATTAAGAGGAAAAGCCAACGATTTTTGGGAGGGAGGGATACTAAACGCTAGAGCCATGCGGAATCGATTAAAATTGGTTAAAAAACTACTTAGAGAAAACATTAAAGATTTATCTATAAGACATAAAGAGGTTCGACTGGTTTCTGTTGCTAGTGATTCGGCTCAAGGGGTAATAGAGGTGATGAAAGAATTTAAACAACAAGGTATACTAATCAAAGCTATTTTTTTAGACCTTGACGCAACAGCCTTAGAACATAGTAAAAAATTAGCTTACCGGGCAGAGGTAATAAATCAAATAATTTTTGTCAATAAAAACGTCAGAGAATTAGAAGAAATAGCCAGAGGGTTTAACCCTAATATAG
>Ga0172365_10002063_pt1 | contig 14675 bp, 12 predicted proteins | sample LakKivSesite48cm_FD_114535 | JGI IMG/M metagenome (GOLD analysis project Ga0172365, IMG submission 114535) | Sediment microbial communities from Lake Kivu, Rwanda - Sediment site 48cm | ecosystem: Environmental > Aquatic > Freshwater > Lake > Sediment | place: Rwanda: Western Province, Lake...
CAATGCACTCCGGCGTGAATTACTTCCAGGCGGAAAATACAAAAAAGATTTATCGTCAGGTGGCTGAAATCCAGGAAAAATTCTCACTTGAAAACTATGACCAGACCACCTCTCAACTGGATAAATTAGAAGCCGAGCTCGAACGTCTCATGACCTCCACACCCGATATCCTGGCAAAGATGATTTCCAAACAGCAGGAGCGCCTCGCCAATCATGCAGATACAAAGGCAAATGACCTCGCAGGTGACCTGATGGAATCCGCCAAAGACCAACTCAGATATGCAAAAATCGACTTTGATAACAAAAAATTCTCCCAGTCTTACTCTGAATTGAAAGATGCCATCACAAAGCTGGATGAGGTGGACTATCGCCTTGCCATGGAAACCTATTCTGAAAAGGCAAATGAGATTCTGGAAAATCTTGGGAAAACTATGAATAAATTCAGCGGAGTCCTTGAGCTCGGTCCCACGATGGTTGAATCATTCTCCTCTGGACCGGATGGACATGTGCGGTACATCAGCATCTCCAGCGCCCTTCCTCCCGCTCAATTCAGGGCAACTGTGACGGAGTTATACCAGAAGGCGCGAATACTGGAAGTCCCCAAAGGCGCCGAGGGTGTCCATGAAAGCCTCGTTGACATGTTAAACGATATCCGCCTCGCTTCTGTCTATTTTGACAAGATGTGCATCCTGAATGAATTTGACCCCGCCTCGCGCCATGAAATCATCTTCAAGGCATTTGACTATATCAACAGTGCCAAACAGAAGCGTGCTGAACTCCAGAATACCTTTTTGAACAGGGACAAGAAACTGCGGCTTGCGGAAGGTTCCTTTTAGCCCAACAGGGTGGGCACTGGGTGGTTTGCTCTGAGACCGGATGTGAAATGATTTACAAAATGGAGTAGTCTGTGTCTCGCTTGATACATATACATATAAATCTGGGATTTTTGAAAAACCTGTCCCTGAATCACGTCCACCGCGTGGAAATTATCGTTATATTAGCCGTTGTACTCTTTGTATTATATATCTTCTATTCCCTGAATCTCTTTAAAAAGCAATAAAATCACAAAGGAGACATGTTGAGCCATGGCAACAGGTAAACCGTTCATGACAATCAGGCAGAAGATCGAACTTTGTAAGGAATACACCCGTCTCTGGGCGGATTTCTTTAAATTATTCGCCGAGGGTCTGGAACACAAGAAGATACTTGCCAATGAGGAAAAAATCTTCGACCAGATGGTCTCTCTCTTAGCCCTGAAGCATTACAAATTCACAGAAATGATGGGAAACAACCTCTCCTCCTCTGATGAAATCCTTGAAGTTCTATCTGAGTGTTCCAGCTTACAGCACCTCAAGGAACTCACCGAGGCGGCATTTTCCAAACTCCAGGTCGACTGGCATACAATATTTATCGCCATGAATAAATGTCTCGGCAAACTTATTACATTTCTTCCACCCGACGAGCGTGCCAGGATTTCCGCCACATCATCTGTTGCAGGAAATTTTCAACCCCAGCCCGCCGCACAGGGCACCACTACCAAAAACCATAGCGCATCATAAAAAGAATCCGCACCAATCTGCACTACTTATCAATTTTTAAAGGAGTATTTACCTTCTGCTTTATGAATCAGAATGGGTTGGGATTTTTGCCTTAAAAATAAGCCGCAGAGCCGGCTCCAGTTGCCACTGCGGGTGTGCCGTTCCCGCTTATCGTGTTTCTTCCGTAATTCTCAACATAGGAATAACCCCATAAATTAATAGCGTTGCTTGTGTTGTTCTTGATTTCACCAGAATATGTCGGGTGAAACCAAACACGCGATAGGTTAGAGATTGTCATCCCTATATTCAAATTATTGGAAAATTCTCCGGACTCAACTATGGATACGCTCGAATGGTTCTGCACCCTGAGTCCTATACCTTGATTATAAGTGCACTTGCATCTGAAAAGTTCTGCATGAGCATTATTTATTATTATCATCCCAAGACCGGTATCAGGAGGTGTCCCTTGATTCTGGGTGGCAATAGTATCATATATTAGAATTGTGCCATTTTCACCATGAAATCCGCTATTATTCTTGAAAAGTCGGCATTTCCTGATTTTGGCAAATCCCCCGCCAAAACCTATCCCGACTCCCGCATAGTCAACTTCGAATCCCACTACTTCAACCCCATACACATTTGTGATTTCGATACCATACGCTCGTGTAATGGTGGGAACTCCCAGATTGTCTGTTCCGGTAATCCGGACACTGGGTTCACCGCCAGCGGGAGGAGTCCACGTATCATCTCCCACGAGAAGGAGCGTTTTACCCGATTTCACGGTGATTCCTTCAATCACCACTTGTTCTTTATAAATCCCTGGCGACACTTTTATGGTGATATTTGCTTTGATTCTTTCCGGGAGGATATCAACCGCCGCCTGAATTGTCTTTTTTGCGGTGTCTGTTGTGAGACCATTGTTTTCATCATTGCCCGTTGTGCCATTAACAAAAATCGTGAAATCCTCCGTTCCTGAACTGATTCCTAAAAGTTCCACATTCACAAGTTTCTGGTCTGGCAGGAGTTGTTGATATCCATGCGTACCGTCGCTGAACCATGTGCGGAGTTTAATCTGGCTCGGATGATTGAAAACCGTGCGGTTGATTGGCAACATCCCCACAGCCGGGTCCCCAACCATCACATTGAAAATCCCGTCTGTAACCGAGATGGCTATTGATGCTGTTGGTTCCCCGCCTCCTGAGCTGGTTCCGTCATTAGACCAGAGACTCTCATTCCCCGAATTATTCACAATGGCGAATTTGAAATATCCCGTGCCGGTAAAGGGGCTTCCATGAACCTTGACCCTCCCCTGATAATTGAACATTACATTATCCCCGGCAGAAATTCCTGCAACAAGGGAAAATAGAAAAACCACACCAATTATTATAATCATTGCGCGTTTCATGATACATCTCTCCTTTTTTAATATAACGTCCAGTCTGAAACAGACGTCATTGAATCTTCGAAGCCTATGATTGGCTTAAACGCATAAGAACCGCTGGATTGGCTTTCCCCGGATGTTCCCAGTTCAGTAACAATATCCACCACCTGATAATCCATGGTTTGACTGATTCCCCCGCTTATACCAAACTGGGAGAATTCCAGAGAATAATCCAGCCCAAAATTCAAGGCAGATAAAAGAAAAAATGCAAAAATAAATAACAATATACTTACAAAGTGCCCGCAAAAATGTTTAAGATTCAACACCGTCTTCACCTCCTTATTTTGCTCCTTTAACAGGTTCTGATATACTTATACTTCCATTTTTCAAGATTATATTTAATGATAATTGCCATGCTACTGTAAAGTGAAATTTTAAGCCATGCTACTTATAAAATTGTTCTTGACAAATAAATTGTCCTAATTGTATTAGGACAATTATTAATTATGAAGGCATAATATGTTTCTGAAAATTGACACATCTTCACCAACTCCGGTTTACCAGCAGATTATCTCACAGATAAAATACGCCATTGCCACCGGCGCTCTTCAGCCGGGTGACCGTCTCCCAACGGTCAGGGACGTCGCCGCAGAAAACCGCATAAACCGCAACACTGTGGCGCGCGCCTATTCCGACCTCGAACGCGAGGGCGCAATCGTCGGCAGGGCGGGCGTGGGCTCTTTTGTGGCGGATAATCCACCAGCAGTCCGCTCCCGCACGGCGCGTCTCATGGTCTCATCAGAGTTCGACAAAACCTTGGCAAAAGCCTATCACCTGCGCCTATCCCGTCCTGAAATCGAAGATGTTTTCCACGAAAGACTGGATATGATTAATCTCCCTGAAAGAAAGTCAAAGGAGTGAGCCTGATGGATGATGGTATTGTTGTGGAAACTAAAAATCTCGGGCGACGATTCGGACGCCATTATGCAGTGCATGATTTGACGTGGCAGGTGCGCCGTGGCGCTATTTACGGACTTCTGGGTCTGAACGGCGCCGGCAAAACAACCACATTCCGCCTCCTTATGGGACTTCTCCGCCCCACAAATGGTGAGGCGCGGATGCTCGGTCTTGACCCACAGAGGCAGGGCGTTGAACTCAAGCGCCGCGTGGGCTATGTCGGTGAATCGCCGTGTTTTTACGAATGGATGACGGTATATGAGTTATTCGCCTTTGTGGCTCACTATCGCAAGGAAAACTGGGACGCCGCCTTTGCGAAATCGCTTGCAGAGCGTTTCGCCCTCGAGGGCTCAAAAAAATTGAGCACTCTCAGCAAGGGGATGCGTGCAAAGGTGAGCCTGTGCATCGCCATCGCTTTCAGACCCGAACTCCTCATTCTCGATGAACCCACTGGCGGTCTCGACCCCGTGGCGCGGCGCGAATTTTTTGAGGGCGTCCTCGCTGAATATCAGACCCCTGACCGCACCATTCTTATCTCCTCACATCTCATCAACGAGGTCTCAGGTATTGTGGACCAAATCGGCATCCTGCATGAAGGCAATCTCCTCATGGATTGTTCAACGGAAGAATTTCTATCAAAGGTGAAAGTTATGCGCCTGCGTTTTGCCGGCGACCCACCTCCGCATTTTACAGCCGAAGGCATCTTGCGGTATCGCGTGGATGGAAGGGAGGGCAGGGCAGTCACGCTGAATTATTGCGAAGGAGAAACTGAAAATAAAATTAAAAGCGCCGGCGCCGAAAGCGTCGAGGTGATGGATTTGAACCTCGAAGATGCCTTTGTGGAATTCATCAGCGAAAGGAAATCGCCCTGATGAAACTTTTTTATGCCAACACAATCTGGAAACGCCAGATGCGAAGCCTGATGGAGACGGCGCTGGTTCTGGCATTCGGCTCTCTGCTTCTGGGAATCATTGCAACCATCTTTGATAAAGTGGCGGACATCGGGTTGTCAGTGGATTACTACTTCCCGGATAAATGCAAATCCTTTCTTGGCGTTGCCCTTATGATTCAGGTGCTCATCTCGGGGATTTTACTTGGTTCGGAGGAAGAGGAAAACAAGACGCACAGTTTCATCTTTCGTCTTCCCATAAGCCGCACACGCTGGATTCTTGAACGCCTGCTCGCAATCATTCTTTCATTGATGATTTATTTCACCCTGTTGATATTTATTACGCACCTTATCGGGCATCTCAACCACATATGGCACTTGAATGAGGCAATCAATACATCCCTTTCTCAAATATTCACATTGCGCAACGTCCTGTCGGCATTCACGAATTTCTGTATCTGTGCATGCGTGGCGTCCATCGTCAAAAAAGTCCTTCCCGCTGCAATATCAGCTCTCATAGTCATTTTTATAATCATTATTGTCCTGATTCTCATCTCCCAGCCGCTGCCGGATATGAAGCACGGACATAATTACTATCCAGAAATCTTTTTCTCAGCATTTCAGATGACCCTTTATTTCACAATCACGCCCCTTCTTGCCATTGGACTCTTCACCCTTTCCATCTCAAAAAGGGAGGGGGAATAAACCATGAAGAAAAAAATCCTCCTGCGCATAATCATTTACGGTTTTCTTATCCTCTCCACACTCGCCATCGTCAGGCTTTATTATAATATGGCAAACGAGAAGCGAATGAGCACGGACACACTCCTTGAAATTTACAACCACGCCTATCAAAACGTGAACAAAAAGCCCGTCCTTGAGCAATATTGCCTCCTTGCGAGAAAACTCAAGGAAACAATGAATCTGCCCATGCCCCAAAAAAATTTCCTTCTTAATCATGTAATTAAAATCATTCTGCCATCTAATAAACAGGCGGCGGAAGAATATGTCCGGCCCTGGCGCCAGCCCATTTCACAAATTCTATCACTCTGCAAAGATGGGGCGATGTTTCAAAGATTGTCAAAACAAAGGCTCGATGACTGGAGAAACGGAGGTTGGGGTATCCCCGATTGTTTTCCTTCCCGAACGTATCCTGTTGAACAAATTGACATTATCCCCGTGATTCAAGCCGTCGGGTCGCTAATCATTCAAGCGGAACTTGATATATACGAAGGGCATTTTAATGACGCGATGCAATGTTATCGTGATGCAATAAATATCGGCGACGCTTTTAGGTATTCCTATAATAATATTTGTTCAAACATATCAAACACCACCAGGGAAAGAATTGAAACGACATTGTCCAAGAACTTTTTTATAACTGATTCTATTGAATTGGACCGCGCCTGTCTGAAATTCCTGAATGATGTCTGCCAAAATCCTATTCTACCTGACCAACAAAACGGTCTTTATCCAATAATGAATAACATCTGGCTTAATGAGGACCAGAGAAACATTATACGTTTGTGTTTTTACGCAGAGGGACTAATTGATATTACCCCGGAAAATTGTTATAAATTCTCCTGGTGTCAAGAACGCAGTTACTATGATAATTTAGCGCTTGGATATTTCGGATGGACATTTTTCCCATTTATCAATAAATCCTTGAAGAAAATCGGGACAAAGGATTCAAGTCGCTTAAATTCAACTTATCTTACACAATATGCAAATGAACGCCTCACGCCCATTATGCGTACTATTGTCATAGAAAATCCAAATGCTCATATCAAATATTGCATAGAAGCTGCCATCAGGCTCGAACTCCTCCGCGCGGGATATGCCATAAGACTTTATAAAAGAGAAAAAGGCAAACTGCCGGCTTCCTATGATGACCTTATCCCCGAATATATTCCATCTCGCACCTCTCTCAAAGGCAATCAGGAGATGTTTATTTACAAAAATGTTTATAATAATCTGGATGCCATGCTGTATCCTATCCGCATTAAGATGATTGACTTCGACCCCATACTCCAATTCAAGAAATTAGGTTTCTCTCTTTTATATGTATATAACCAGGGATATGCAATAGATATAGCCATTGAGGCAAAGACTAAAATATTGAAATGGGAAAAAATCCCGGAGGTGGAGATACCCGGCACTATTGAATATCTTAATAAATTTAAAGGATTTTTTGAAGAAATCAAGGCAGAGCCGTGTGAACAAGCAGGCACGAAAACTATTATGGCAAAATTCCGCGCCCCATACAAATCCCTTGCCGTATATGCCCCCGGAATAAACAGACGCGATGACGGTGGAAATTCCAATCCCGGTCATGGGTTTGAATATCTTGATATAGTTCTTTTCATAGGAGACACGGAATGATTGCGCGAAATCTTGACTATATCAATTTCCGTCAGGGGTGGAGGTCATTTCTTGCCTGCCTCACCCTTCAACTCCTCGCATTTTATTTCTTAAGAGAAGCCCCTTTTATTATAACAATTGTTGTCCTGACCATCAATTCCTGCATGGTATTTCAGGGAAGGGAACTCGACGGCAGGGATTTTATCATTTACAATCTGCCCATCTCCCGCGCCAGATTTCTTCTGGCTAAAATCGAATGGGTTATGCTCTCTTCCCTGCCCATGATATTTGCATCACTATGGGTTTATCGCCCTTATGTCATACATCCTCACATATTGTCATTTTATTTTGGTGGATTGCTTCTCGCGGCAATGATTCCTGCAGTTCTTGCTTTGTATTATCACGAGACAAAAATCACCCTTTTTATGATTTCTCTTTTCACCGCCGCCATCCTTTTAGTAATTGCCCTCATTTCATTCCAGTATCCTTTTGCGCCGGATGTTTTAGCTTGCAAGCGCCCTTATATGGTATCCGGAGGAACCCTGTATCTCACACTGAAGATGCCGGTCATGGCTTTGCTTTTTGTCCTCTGGGGATTCTATGCGTTTTGCAGAACGGATTTGATGGAAAAGTCGCGGGGCATTGCGTCAATTCTTGGACTGGAATTCATTTTCATCTTCGCATGGTTTGCCCTTCTCATCGGCGGGGCAGATTTGTCCGAACTTTGGTATCTGCTTTTCAAATGACGTAACGTCATGCCACCCTCAATCCCATTGTGAAATCCATGCCTGATTTTAATTGCCCTTGCCGAAATCCCCCATATCTTTTTCACTTGCCAACATGTCTAAAATCATGAAATAAGCCAAATAATTCAATACGGTACTCATGTTTAAACAATATTCTCCTTAAAATGAGGTGAAACTCCATGGCTAAGAAAAAGGACCCACCGGCGAAACCTGAGAAAAAATCGCCAGTTCGGAGAAAAAAGGCATCAACAAATACCGCAAAAAAGGCGAAAATACCCGCAAAGCAAGCCAAACCAAAAATTGCCGCCCCAAAAACAGTTCTCAAAAAAGAACGCAAAACAGTTACTCCAGCAAAGCCGGTCAAGGCGCTCGCTCCAAAGGCAGAACTTGAACCAAAAAGGAAACCACCTATCAGACCGAGACTTGCCAAACCAAAAATGACTCCGCTGAAACCTGAAAAAGTAAAAGAGCCCCCAATACCCCTGCACGTTACCATTACTGACGTGGAATCCACAAAATTTGAGATTACTCCACCGGAAAAGCCCGTTCCGACCGTTCAGCCTCCACGAGAGCTCCCGAAAGAATACGGGGAAACAAGAATCGTCTTACTTGTCCGCGACCCGGAATGGGTCTTTGCCTACTGGGAAATCAATGACGAAATGCGGTTCAGGCATAGTCTGGAACGCGGCGTACACAACAAAACACTCGCATTCCGCGTCTATGATGTCACTGATATAATCTTCGATGGAACCAACGCCCACCGCTATTATGACGTCATCATAAACGATTATGCCTTAAGCTGGTATCTCCGCATGCCGGAGGTCAACAGGTCATGGTGTGTTGACTTAGGATATTACGACCCTAAAAGCGGCGACTTCGTGCTCCTTGCTCGCTCCAATACGGTAACAACCCCTCCAGGAAGAATCTCAAACATAATAGATGAAAAATGGATGCAGGTCTCTCAGGAGCACCTTGAAGAAATCATGCGTCTTTCCGGCGGATTTGGACCATTTGATTTTCGTGGCTCGGAAAATGTCATACGCGATATATCGGAAAAACTTAAAATCCAGATTGAGCAGGCAGGTGGGGCAAGCGGGGCTCTTGCCTCAGGTCAGATATCTATCCGCCCCGCCGAAAAAAAGAATTTCTGGCTCGTTGTGAACACAGACCTCATCGTTTATGGGGCGACCGAGCCAAATGCAAAGGTCACCATCCAGGGAAAAACAGTTCCGCTTCGCAAGGATGGCACATTCAGCGTCCGTTTCACCCTGCCGGATGGCACAATGGACATTCCCGTCCGCGCGGTCAATGCCAGTGGAGACAGGAAACGAGAGATTATCCCGAAGGTCAAAAAGGAAACCAAATAGTCAACAATACTAACAGACCAAGGGACGCTGAAAAATGAACATGTTTTCACCACAGAGTCACGGAGGACACAGAGATTTATCTCTGTGTCTCTTGTGGTGAAATTCATTATTTTAGACTTTCTAAGGCATTCGGAGCATTGTGTCGTTAGAAACCGAATCTGCCGAATCTTTAAAATCTTCCCATGAGGTGGGATAAAACCTGGTTATTGAGGTCGCCAATTTATCAAAGTGCTACAAGATATATGCCCGTCCGGTGGACCGCATTTTAGACTGGCTTATTCCATCGTCTCGCCTGCGCCATCGCGATTTCTGGGCACTGCGCCAGGTCTCTTTTTCCATCCCGAAAGGCGCATCCGTCGGTATCATAGGCACCAATGGGGCGGGTAAATCCACCCTCCTGAAAATAATATCCGGCACCACAAAACCAACAAGCGGCAATGTCAGTGTTGAGGGAAAGGTTGCCGCCCTTCTCGAAATCGGCATGGGTTTCCATACCGAATTCACCGGACGTCAGAACATCAGGATGAATGGCAGACTGCTCGGTCTTTCGGAAGAAGAACTGGAGGCAAAAATCCCGCAAATCATCGCCTTCAGTGAACTGGGGGATTTCATTGACCAGCCGCTCCGGACTTACTCCTCCGGCATGTTTGTCCGGCTGGGCTTTTCCGTTGTCGCAAGCGTGGAGCCAGATATCATGATTATCGATGAGGCGTTGAGTGTCGGGGACACACATTTTCAGCAAAAATGTATCAGACGCATAAGGGAGTTCCATGAACAGGGGGCAACCCTCCTCTTCGTATCCCATGACCCGGGCGCCGTCAAGACACTCTGTCAGGAGGCAATCCTTCTTGATGAGGGTGAGATTATCTCCAGAGGCGCACCGGATGACATCCTTGACCATTATAACGCCCTCATCGCAAGGAAAAGCGTCAAAGGCGCAGGCTTTCATATCGCCCGCCTTGAAGCACCCCGGAAAAATATCATTACCCGCCACTCTGGCAACTTCATGGCGCTCATAACTGATGCCGCCATATTAAACGAGAAGGGCGAACGCATCTCCGCCGCCGTTGCCGGTAAAACGGTAAAAATCTACGTCAGGGTCATATTTGTTACAGAGTCTGAAAATCCCACAGTCGGACTACTTATCAAGGACAGACTGGGTCTGGAAGTATTTGGAACAAACACATACATGCTTGGTGAAAATATCGGGACATTTAGCGAGGGCGAGGCGCTCGATGCGATATTCTCCCTCAAACTGGACATCGGGAGCGGGGAATATACCCTTACCGCCGCGGCACATACACTTGATTCCCACCTCTATGAATGCTATGACTGGGCTGATAAGATATTGAACTTTACAGTAATACCCTCAAATGACTTCAAATTTGTAGGTGTCTCTAAATTATACCCAACTTTCACACACCATACTTCACGTGCAACACCCGATGAGGCATGGAACTTGCTCGAAGATATCTTCCATGACGCTCCGGATGCACTTAACATGGCTCAGGCAAGCCAGCGTTTCCTATGCTATGGATGGTATGAGCCTGAGATGACCGAATCCGGCTACGTCCGATGGACGGATAAGGATTTCGCCTTCTTCCTGCGCCCCGCAGGTAAACAACTTGACATGGAAATGGCATGTCCGAAACCTGATATCTCAACACACCCACTCACCGCTGAGGTCTCCGCCAATAACAAAAAGATATTGACCTTGACAATAGACAGGAGTGAACCACAGGTTGTTCAGATTCCACTACCTGAATACCTGACAGGAAAACTCTCCATGTTCTCCATATCAATCAACAAAAGTTGGTCACCGGCAGACTTCTCCAATACTACCGACCACCGACAACTTGGGGTCGTTGTCAAAAGGATATGGACAACATGATATATACCCTTAAAGGGGGATTATAAGTCCATGCCATTTGATTATTTAGACGAACAGGAAATACTCGGAAGAATCAGGCGGAGGCTTGAGCCATCTTCCGCCGCGGCACAAACCAATAACGTCCCACCTGACCTTGAGGAAAGGGTCTTTCAACTCCTGTTAAATCTCCACCAACTCAAAGACCCAACCCTCGTTTCCAGAGACACACGCTTGCGGCTCCTTAAACGCATCATCCAGCGTCTCATTCGCACCTATACGGGCACCCAGATCGAGTTCAACAATGCCATCACTTACATCTTGAATGCCCTATCTCTTAAAACAAGGGATGAGATTCGCTATCTTCGGACACTTGCTGAAAGTAATATTGCCTTACAGAATGAACTCAGGGAAATACGCTTGGAGATGTCGGCAATGAAGACCGACCTTGCAAACCGCATTGACTCTGAATCCACGGAGAGACGCAATGCCGAGCTCAGCCTCAGGTCCACACTTGAAGAATTACTGCGCACACATGAGCAATTCCTCACCCCTGCCATTAAAGAGATGAAAAACGAAATTCTCACCCTCATTAAGGAACGCATCAATGCCATAAATGCAAACATGAGCGCCGGATTGAAGAATACTGAGGCGGCAATCCACCAGCGTATTGATGACGAAAAACGTTCCATCTACGACACCATTGAGATAGTCAAGCAGACCATGAGCGGCATGACGGAGAAGGAAAAGGAGTCAATTAATAAGCGTATCGATGACGAAAAACGCTCTATTTATGACACTATTGAAATAATCAAGCAGACCATGAGCGGCATGACGGAGAAGGAAAAGGAGTCAATTAATAAGCGCATCGATGACGAAAAACGCTCTATTTATGACACTATTGAAATAATCAAGCAGACCATGAGCGGCATGACCGAGAAGGAAAAGGAGTCAATTAATAAGCGCATCGATGACGAAAAACGCTCCATTTATGACACTATTGAAATAATCAAGCAGACCATGAGCGGCATGACCGAGGAAGAAAAGGTCGCCATTAATAAACGCATCGATGATGAAAGAAACGCCATCTATGAGGTGATTGAGAACAACAAAAAACATCTCACTTCAACAATTGACAAGAAAATTGATTTGACAAGTGACCGCATTGGACATCTCCAGCAAATGCTCCATAAGCGAATAGATGATGAGAAAGAGGGGCTTTTAAAGACATTGCCCGGCTTCAGTACACTCGATTTCAAAACCCAGGAGGCAAAAGATCACGCCGAAAAACTGGTTGCCATGCTGGACGACAAAATCAATAAGCTTGCCGGCCTCTTTACAGCACGGAACATATTCAGACTCCTCCAACAGGAAGATAACATCAGTGATGAAGCCTATTTACGGCTTGAAGAGCAGTTCCGCGGCTCGGAAGAGTCTGTACGAGAGCGTCAGGATTTCTACCTGAATATGATATCCGAACATAACACCACTCTCGGCAAGACAGGCGGCGCCTACCTCGATTTTGGGTGTGGACGCGGAGAATTGCTCAAACTCCTGAAGGAGAATGACATCCCCTGCCAGGGTGTGGACTCTAATCTCTCTATGGTGGAATACTGTAAGGATAATAAACTTGACGTTTCTCATTCAGACGGTCTTGCACTCCTGAACTCACTGCCGGATAATCATCTGCGCGGTATTATTGCCCTTCAAGTTATTGAGCACCTATCCACAAGGGAGATATTTGACCTCTTTGACATGGGACGCAGAAAACTTCAGCCGGGGGGGATATTTGTCGTGGAAACTGTCAATCCTGAATCCTTTTACGCCCTCCGCTGGTTTTATACTGATTACACCCACCACAGACCGCTTCCCTCCGCCCTCACGGTATTTTTGTTTCAGTATATAGGTTTCAGGGAGATACAGGTCCTCCTGCGCTCGCCCGTGGAGGACTGGCGGCACTTAAGCGTGACCAAAAAATGGGAGATTATTGATGATAACTTTCACAAACTTAATAATCTCCTGTTCGGCTTTCAGGATTATGCGGTCAGGGGAATAAAATAAAGACAGGGATGATTCCAATAATAAGAAAACTTAAAATAATAATTTTCACCACAGAGCCACAGAGGACACAGAGATTTATTTTTCCCCATGTCCGAAAACGGACATGGAAAGAAGACTTCTCCGTGCTCTCTGTGACTCTGTGGTGAAAATATTTCCTATTCATTTTTTTTAAGGGGTTTTAACCGTCAGGACGCCAGAAGAGAGATTAATGAAAGAGAACCTCAAAAAAGTCCTTGCGCTGAATTTCTTTCCCGCATTCACCCCCCCGAAAAGCGGCGGCGAGCTCCGTTATTATCACATATACCGCCATCTGCGCGAATATTATGACGTCACCATGGTGAATCCGACCCACCTTTTTGTGGAGCCGGAGGTTGTACATCATTTCCCCAATATGGTTGAATACCGCATCCCCAAGGGAAAGATTCATCTGAATCTCCACCGTTTCTTTTCAGCCATAGGTAGGTTTCCCGAGTGCTCCGCCGTGGTGGTCATGCTTGCCTCGCGCAGACACACGCCCCTCAAGGCAAAGGTGGAGGAGATTCTCAATGGGGCGGATATCGTAATACATGAATGTCCATTCATTGCCCCCTTCATGCGCAAACGCAAGGGGCAACTCTTGCTCTATGATGCCTACAATGTGGAATATGACCTTCACCGCCAGATGCTGAAAGGGGTGCTCGGGCGGATTCTCTGTTCACTTGTGAAGAGGGCGGAGGGGCGGTTATGCCATGAGGCTGACCTCATCTTTGCCACCTCCGAGGAAGACCGCAGGCGTCTATCCAGCCTGTATGATGTGAGTCCCATGAAAATCATTGTGATTCCCAACGGTGTGGATACAGAGCAAGTTCATCCTGCCACGCAGGAAGAGCGCCGACTGGCGAGGGAAAAACTCTCCCTGAGTGAAAGCCCTGCCCTCCTCTTTTTCGGAAGCGCACATCCCCCGAATAAAGAGGCGGTTGAGTTCATAATGAAAAGAATCGCCCCGAGGTTTCCTGAAGCGACATTTCTAATTGCTGGAGATGTCTGCAAGCATTTTGAAGGTTTCAGAGTTTCAGAGTTTCAGAGTTTCAAGGAGCAGGAGGAACCAAACATCCGTTTCCTCGGGCAGGTTGACGAAGAGGAAAAGCAATTGCTCATCCATGGAGTGGATGTTGCCCTGAACCCGATGTTCAGCGGCTCAGGAACCAATCTGAAGATGTTTGATTACCTTGCGGCAGGACTGCCCATAGTCGCCACACCGACCGGCGTCCGGGGGATTGCCCTTGCGAATTACAGGGATGCCATTGTGACCGAGGCGGACGACTTCGAGACATCAGTCCGGCAGGTGCTGGAAAATCCTGACATGAGGGCGCAACTATCGGAGAATGGGCGGAGGTTCGTGGAGAAACACTTTCAATGGAAGGGACTTGTCTGGCGTATCCACGAGGCGATTGAAGGTCTTGCGAAACCCAGAGTGACGGTAATTGGGGATTATGAGCTTGTCCCACCGCGCCATGGCGGTCAGCACC
>Ga0172365_10002064_pt1 | contig 14669 bp, 12 predicted proteins | sample LakKivSesite48cm_FD_114535 | JGI IMG/M metagenome (GOLD analysis project Ga0172365, IMG submission 114535) | Sediment microbial communities from Lake Kivu, Rwanda - Sediment site 48cm | ecosystem: Environmental > Aquatic > Freshwater > Lake > Sediment | place: Rwanda: Western Province, Lake...
AACCGACTGGCGGACGACGGCGGCTTCTTTGCCGTTAGGCGCGGCTCTCTGCCGCCGCCGGCACTCAGGACCCGCTCGAAGATATCTGTGCGAATTTGGACGGCCGATCCATCCCGACTGGCGTCGTTGCTCGTCGTCGCAATACGTCGAGTATTCCTCCTCCTCGCGCCTCGCCAGCCGGGCGCCTCGACCGCCCAAATTCACACATCTATCTTCTCGCGGGTCCTCACCGTCGACCTGCCGGCAGCAGCATTGAGTTCGAGCTGACGATGGATCTTGGTGCGCAGACGGTTGCGGTCACCGGGGCCTCGGGGCATATCGGGGCGAACCTGGTGCGCGCGCTTGTGGCTCTAGGCCGCAAGGTGCGGGCCTTGGTGCACAGACGCAGCGAGGGCATCGCCGGGCTCGGGGTCGAGGTAGTGGCCGCCGATGTGCTCGAGCCCGCGTCCTTGACCCGGGCTTTTGCGGGTGTGGGCACGGTCTTTCACCTGGCGGCCAAGATCTCGGCGGGGTGGGAAAGGGCGAGGGTGGTGTGGGAGGTCGGCGTCACCGGCACGGCCAATGTGGTCGAGGCATGCCTGGCGGCACAAGTTCCGCGCCTTGTGCACATGAGCTCGATTCAGGCCTTGAGACCGGCGGCGGACGGAGCGGAGATCGACGAGAGCATCGGCCTGGTCGAGGCCGGCGATAGAGCGCGCGGCGTCTATGATCAAGCCAAGGCGGAAGCCGAACGCATCGTCCTCGCGGCGGCCGGCCGCGGGCTTTGCGCCGTGGTGCTCAATCCCACCGCGGTCATCGGGCCGTGCGACTTCGCGCCCTCGGCGATAGGAGAGTTTCTCCTCGCGCTGGCGCGGGGTAGGGTGCCGGCCCTGATCGCGGGAGCGAGTTCGGATTTCGTCGACGTGCGCGACGTGGCCGGCGCGGCGATTGCAGCCGAACGAAAGGGGCGCTCGGGCGAGCGCTACATTCTCACCGGCACGCGAATGAGATTGGTTGATTTCGCGCTGGCATGGGCAAAGGCCGCGGGCCGCTCTGCGCCGCGCCTCGCGGTCCCCATGTGGCTCGCCCGCGCCGTCGCGCCCGTGGCTCCCATGTGGGCCCGCCTGCGCGGCCGGCGGCCGCTCTTCACCTCGGAGTCCCTGCGCTTTCTGCGCTGCCAACCTTTGGCCAGGCGGATCAAGGCCGAGCGCGAGCTGGGCTTTGCACCGCGCTCTATCGAGGAGACCCTGCGCGACATCCGCGCCTGGATGAAAGTGCAGGGCTGGCTGTGAGCGCGGACGTGCGCCTGTATTGGATCGTCTGGGTCGCCTGGGCCCTGCTCGCGGCAGCGACGGTGCCGTATCTGCTCGTCCGGCCCGCTCCCTACGGCCGTCACAGCCGGGCAGGTTGGGGCAGGGTGGTCGATGCTCGGCTGGCTTGGGTGCTGATGGAAGCGCCCTCGCCGCTCGGCATGATCCTGGTCTTCCTGCTTGCGCATCGCGCATCCAACGCGGTGGCGCTCGCCGCGCTCGGGCTGTGGCTTGGCCACTACCTCTACCGCGCCTTTGTCTTTCCTTTGCTTCTGCCGCCGGCGTCGAATCCCATGCCGATCGTCGTGCTGGTCGCCGGCGCATTCTTCAATCTCGTGAATGTCTACCTGAACGGCTACTGGCTCTTTTGGCTTGGTCCGGTCCGCCCCGTCGACTGGCTTTCTTCTTGGCAGTTCGTGGGCGGCACGAGCTTGTTCTTCTTTGGCCTGCTGGTTCACACGCTGGCCGATCATGCGCTGCGCCACCTACGCCAGACACAGAACGGCGAGCGCGGTCTTCCCCGCGGCCCGCTCTTTCGCTGGCTCGACTGCCCCAACTACTTCGGCGAAATCGTCGAATGGTTCGGCTTTGCCCTGGCAACCTGGTCGCCTGGCGGCCTCATCTTTGCCCTGTGGACCGCGGCCAACCTGGTCCCGCGCGCGCTTCGCCACCACCGCTGGTACCGCGAGACCTTCGCCGACTACCCCGCCTCACGCCGCGCCGTGATTCCCTTCGTGCTGTGAGAAGCGGCTTGCGTCCCGACCTCAGTACAGCTTCCCGCAATTTCGTGCCCATCTGGCCGCGGATCCATCCCGCCGGGCTGCGTTGCTCCTCGGTTACATGGTTCACCATGCGCCCTCGTCGCGCCTTGCCCGGCGGGCGCCTCCGCGCCCAGCTGGGCACGAACTTGCGGGGCGCTGTACTCAGCTGCCGAGGACGCCTTGCCAGAGTTGGCGCAAGAAGAGATCCCAAGGCCAGACGTGCAGGCCGTCGGCGGTTCGCCGATAGTGCGGGTCCAGGCTCACCACGCCCAGCACCGGAATCAGGCCTTCCTCCTTCAAAGCCCGCAGGCCCTTGAGGTGTCTGTATTGCCGATTATCATGATAAAGCGCAACTATCACGCCGTCCAGGGGGATGGTCGGAGAGCGGCCTTTTCGCCGGAAGTGTGCGCGGTTCTCTGCTGTCCTTGACCTGGCTTTCCGGGCAGGAGACTCCTACCTTGATAGCCAGAACAAGGAATTCCGCATGCTCAAACCCTCGCTCCACCCACGTACGCTCCTAGCCATCGTCGCCGCTCTGCCGACCGCATGCGCGTCTGACCCACCCCTGCGCTTTTTTGACGCGGGCATGCAAACCCGGGATGATGCCGGTCAAACCGATGCGGTCCAAGCCGAGGCCGGGCCGGTCGATTCGGGAAAACCGTCGCAGACGCAGAAACTCGAAGGTGTGCTTATCGATGACTTCGAGGACGGCGACGGCAAGACGGTCTACCCGGGGGGGGGTTGGTACTCGTACGACGACAAGGGCAACGGCGGCGGGTCGTCCATCACCTTCACCGGCGCCGCCGGTACCAGCCCGGCCATGAACGGTCCCGGATTCGAATCCAGCCGCTCGCTGGAGGTCACCTTCACCTTCGACCAAGGCACCCTCACGTACTCGCCCTTCGTCGGCTGGGGTGTGTGGTTCGCGGACGAGGCGGCCCCCATGGACGCGTCGCAGTTCGTGGGCATCGCCTACGCCTACCGAGGCAGCGCCCACTGGGTTCGCATCGAAACCTTCGAGGTCAAGGATTACGACTACATGGGCATGCAGATGGGGCCGTCTGCCAACTGGAAGACGGTCGTGGTTCCCTTCAACCAGCTGAGCCAAGAGGGCTACGGCGCCAAGGTGACCTTCAACCCCAAGAACCTGGGCAACGTCAGTTTCCAGGCGCGCGGCACCACCGGGGCCGCCGGCCAGCTCAACATCGACAACCTGATGTTCCTGACCCGGCTGCCCGACCAACCGCCCGACATGAACGTGCTGCCGGCCCAGCACCCCGCCGACGAGCCGATCGCCTCTCTCACCATCACCCATCCCGGCCAGGCCAGGGCGCGTGCCCACCTCAATCGCGGCTACAACATCACCAACTGGCTCGAACAAGATCGCTTCACCGGCACCTTCACCTACGACGAAGCCTACGTCGCCAAGCTGGCGGCGGCCGGATTCAAGGCCCTGCGCCTGCCCGTCGACCTCGACCGCTACATCGTGAGCAGCAGCGGCTCGGGCGACGCCATGGAGGTGGTGGTCCACGACGATCTCTTCACCGTGCTCGACGCCTTCGTCGAGTGGACCGCCAAGGCCGGGATCTCCCTGACCATCGACTACCACCAGTACGACCTGTCGCTCAACAAGGCCGATCCCACTTCCATCGACCGGGCGGTGGCGGTGTGGGGCAAGGTGGCGGCCCGCTACGCCGGCAATCCGCGCCAGGACCTGTTCTACGAGCTGCTCAACGAGCCCGAGCTGTCCATGGCCGGCACGCCCTTCTCGCAAGCCGAATGGACCGCCGCCGCCGAGCGCATGATCGCCGCGATTCGCAAGAGCGACAGCACCCACAGCCTCCTCTTCGGCGACGTGAGCTGGTACGGCATAAGTGCTCTCGCCCGGCGCAAGCCGCTTTCCGACGGGAACGTCATCTACGTCGTCCACACCTACGAGCCCTTCATCTTCACCCACCAGGGCGCCGGCTGGGCCAACATGGGCTCGACCCACGATATTCCCTATCCCTACAGCCCCGACCGTTGGTCGCAGTACTTCGGCGACCTGGGCCTGCATACGTCGATGGACACGTGGATTCTGCAGGCAGCCAGGAACTACTTCTACACCGGCAACCGCTCCTACCTCCGCAACCAGATCGTGGAGGCCAAGCGCTGGGCCGTGACCAACAACGTCCCCGTCATCTGCAACGAGTTCGGCGCCTATGACCGCACCTCGCGGCTGGAAGACCGTGTCCGCTACCTTACCGACGTGGTTTCCATCTTCGAGGAGCTGGAGATCCCCTGGCAGCATTGGTTCATGGTCATGAACGCAGACGGCACCGTCTTGCCCGAGCACCGGACCGCCATGCGCCTCGGCCAGTAGACCGGCCCACCCGAAGAAGCAAGAAAATTGCAGGGCAGGGGGAGGGCCCAGATACTGGGTGTTTGGGAAGAACCATGAGCCGCAGAAGTCGGGTCGGACGCCTCTGGATCCTGCGCTGTCTGAGCGCGGTCATGCTGGCCGCGACTTTCGGCTACGGCCCGTACTATCTCTATGCCCGCTCCGGGTTCGCCCGCTATCTGCAACTACGCCGCGAACTGGCTGCCACGCAAGCCAAGAACGCGCGCCTGCGCAGCGAAAACGGGCGCCTTGCCCGCGAGGCCGAGGCTCTGCGCGCGAACCCGCGCGCCATCGAGCACGTGGCGCGTGCAGACTTGGGCTGGGTGCGGCCGGGCGAGGTGGTCTTCGACTTGGGGCGGGGGCCATGAGACCCCTGCACATCGACCGGCTGTGTGCGCGAGCAGCCTTCCAGGCGCGGCGCATTGTCCGCGCCCTGTGGGGCTCGGCCCTGGTGGCGGGGGTGGTTGTGCTTCTGTGGAAGGGCTGGTTCCCGGATCTCCGGCAGCCGCGAGCCGACTACGCCCGCGCCCTGGTCGCCGCCCTCTTGGCCGGGGCGCTGGCCATCAAGGTCGCGGCGCGCGTGTCGACCAGCGAGAGGCGGCGCAGCCCGCGGCGCGAGATGCTGTCCGACATCGAGCTCGGCCTGCTCCTGCTGGCCGCGACCTATGTCTTCCTGTCGGTGTTGGGCGCCACGACTTCGCCCATCTACCCGCTGGTCTACGCCCTGGTCAGCTTCCTCGTCACCTTCCATCCCCTGAAGACGGGAACGCCGCTCGCCCTGGCCGCCCTCGGATTCGAGGCGGTGATGGCCTTCGGGCCGGGCGCGGTGCCGGGCGCGGCTGCGGCCTTCCCGGCACACGCGGGATTCATCGTCGTGTTCGCCATCCTCAACGTGGCCTTTCTGCACGCCGAGGTGGCGCGCCAGCGGCGCGAGCACCGCAAGCGTCTCGAAGAAGAGGTCCTCTCCATGCGCGAGGAGGCGCGCGACTTCCGCCTCATCTCGCCGGGCCTGGCTGCGGAAAGCCGCCTGCGCTCGCGCGCCGAGGAGGAAGAGAAGCTCTCCCAGGGCTCGATCGAGAACATCCACCAGCAGCTCCTGCATACCATCGAGCTTCTGCGGCGCTCGCTCGGGCTCAAGACCTGCGCCCTCCTGTGGCTCGACAGCTCGGGCGAGCGGCTCAAGCTCAAGGAGCTGTCGACCTCCGCAGAGCACGTGGCCGAGGGGGTGCTGTCCGCGCGCGCGGGCGTGTTCGCGGCCGTGCTCAAAGATCGCCGGCCTTGCGCCCTGGAATCGCCCAAGCCGGCGCTTTTGCCCTACTACCAAGGACCGGAAGAGGTGTCGGCCTTCGTGGGCGTGCCTATCATCGAGGGCAAGACCGCGCGTGGGCTGCTCCTGGGCGACCGTGGCAAAGGGGCGGGGTTTTCGCCCTCGGAAACCGAGCTTTTCATCTCAGCCGCGGCCCAGATCATGCGCATCGTTCAGTCCGAGCGCGTGTTTCAGGCCGTCGAGCGCTCGAAACACGAGCATGAACGCTTCTATCGCGCCTCGACCGCGCTCAACCGCGCCCTGACCCTCGACGAAGTCTATGCCGCTGCCATCGAAGGCGCGCGCGGGGTGTGCGAGTTTGATTTCGCGGCCATCGCCGCTCACTCCAGCCGCGAGGGCAGCCACACCATCAACCTGGTGGTGGGGGAGGGGTTCCGGGCCCTGATGGGATGCAAGTTCCGCGACCCCACCTCGGTCGCGTCGATGGTGGCCAAGAACAAGCTCGCTCTGCCCGTGACCGGCGAGTGGCGCGATCGCCACGAAACCCATGTCTTCGACCCGGGCGAGCGCATCAAGGGCTTCGAGTCGCTCTACGTTCTGCCCCTTCTCGTGAAGGACGAGGTCCTCGGCACCTTCGCTCTGGCCGCCCGCCAGCCGGGCGCCTTTTCCAGCTACCGGCGCGAGATGCTCGGGGTGATCGCCAACCAAGTCGCCATATCGCTGCAGAACGCCCGCATGGTCCGGTCGCTGGAAGAACAGGCCACCACCGACGGGCTCACCGGCCTTCTCAACCACCGCACCTTCCAGGAGCGCTTCTCGGCCATGATCGGCCGCGCCGACCGGCACAAGTTCCGCGTCTCGCTTCTGCTTATCGACATCGACCACTTCAAGAAGGTGAACGACACCTACGGCCACCCCACCGGCGACGCCGTGCTCAAGCGGGTGGCGGGCATTCTCGGGGCCAGCGCCCGTAAGATCGACATCGTTGCCCGCTACGGGGGCGAGGAATTCGCCTTGGTCCTGGAAGGCACCGACCGGGCCGGCGCGCGCCAGCTCGCCGAGCGCATCCGCGAGGAAGTGGCCGAGCAGGTCTTCGAGTCGAGCAAGGGGCCCTTCAAGGCCACGCTTTCCTTGGGCGTGGCGGTCTACCCCGACGACGGCAAGGCCAAGCAGGAGGTGATTGCCTGCGCCGACAAGGCGCTCTACGCGGCCAAGCACAGCGGCCGCAATCGCAGCGTGTGCCACGGCGAATCCCTGCGCGACGCACCCGCCCTACGGGCCGTCGCGGGGGCGTAGGGGCCAAACCATAGCGCGGGCTTCACCCGCAACCGAAGAGGGCGGCAGTCTTCAGGCGGCAGGCTTCAGCTTGGCTTGACGGAAGTGCTGGCTCTGGTTCACCACGAGCATCTGGACAGCCGCGGCCTGGGCGGCATCGACGTCCACCTCTTGGCCAGCGCCCGGCTGGCGTCGGCTTTCATCTGGACGGCTGACAGGCAACTGGCAGCCGCGGCGGAGGGCCTCGGCCTGCGCTGCGTGGGCTTGAGCGCCAATCGGGTTGACTCCCGTCGCGAAATCGCGCATTTGCGTCGCGCCCCTTCGTTGCTCGTCGGTCGAATACGTCGAGGAGACACCTTTGCCCGCCGGACGCTCGCACTCAACGGGAACGGTCGTTGACATGGTCGTCTCCGTAGACGTCTTCGTCGTCGTGGCCGACGGAAATCACTCCGGCCACGACCTCGACCACGGCTACGACCACGACCTTCCGCGGCTATGGCGGGACTGCAGGGTCCCAACCACGGTGGTTTCTCACGCCATCGATGATAGAGTTGCTTCCGGAACATGACCTCCGTTCTGGGTGACAAGACCGTCGTGCTCGGCGTGACGGGCGGTATCGCCGCGTACAAGGCGGCCGAGCTGTGCCGCTTGCTGGTCAAGGCTGGTGCGAAGGTCCACATCGTCATGACCAAGGCGGCGTGCCAGTTCATCACGCCTCTCACCTTGCAGACGCTGTCGGGAAACGCGGTCGCGTGCGACCTGTTTGACGCTGGGCATGGGGCGGTCATTGGGCACATCGAGATCGCCAGCCAAGCCGACCTGCTGATCGTCGCGCCCGCAACCGCGGATGCCATCGCGCGCTTCGCCGCGGGCATGGCGGATGATCTGCTGGCCGCCGTGGTGCTTGCGACCAAGGCGCCTATCCTGCTCGCGCCCGCCATGAACACCAACATGTGGGAGAACCCCGTGACGCAGCAGAACCTCGCCCGCCTGTGCGCAAGCGCTCGCGTGACCTGCGTGGGCCCCGACGCGGGCGATCTGGCCTGCGGTTGGGTCGGGGCAGGGCGCATGGTCAATCCCGAGGAGATTCTGGCCGCGGCCGAGGCCCGGCTCGGAACCCCGGTACCCAAAAAGACCGGTGCCTTGGCAGGCTTGCACGTAGTGGTGACGGCGGGCCCGACCTGGGAAGCGGTCGACGACGTGCGTTTTCTGGGCAACCGTTCGTCCGGCAAGATGGGATTCGCCCTGGCCGAGGCCGCGGCCTGCCTGGGAGCGGAGGTTGCGCTCATCGCCGGCCCGGTCGCCCTGGCGACCCCGCCCGGGGTTGGCAAGCGTATCGACGTAGAATCGGCCCTGGAGATGCGCGGGGCCTTGCACAAGCACGCGGCTGCTGCGGACGTGGTTGTCATGGCCGCCGCGGTGGCGGACTTTCGCCCTTCGGTGCGTGTGCTGGGCAAGCTGTCGCGTCGGGATGGCAGGAATACGGCGCTCAGGGCGACCAAGGCGATCCCGCTGGTTTCGAATCCAGACCTCCTGGCCGAGCTCGCCCGCACCCGCACGGGAGACCGGCCCTACCTGGTGGGCTTCGCCGCCGAAGTAGGTGTGACGGCCGAGGCCCTGGTCGAGCGCGCCCATGCCAAGCGGGTCGAGAAGGGTTGTGACGTGGTTGTTGCAAACGAGGTCGGCCGCCCTGGCCTAGGCTTCGGTGCGGACGAGAATGCCGTGACCCTGGTCTTCCCCAACCGACGCACGATCGACTTGGCCCCCGCGCGCAAGGACGCTCTGGCGCGAGCCATTTGGGATAGAATCGCCGCCGAACTTGCCCAACGGTCCAAGCTGCCAGTGACCCCCACAGAATCGAAGCCGGAACGGAAGCGCGGGACTCGCGCGAAGGGAAAGCATGGCTAGTGCGTTCGTCGAAGAGAAGATCGACTCCTACCGCCCCAAGGTCCTCGGCCGTCTGCGCGGTGCGGGCGACATGCTCGCCGCGCGCCAAGAGATGGGAGGCACGGCCCGCGGCAACGTGCCGCCCTGGCCCGGCTCGAGCGACGGGGATTTCCATGGCACATTGTCCGCGATTTGGATTTGGACGCGGGCCCAGTCCCTCCTCGGCGACGACCCCTTCTCGCTTCACATCGCGTCGGCCTGGAACTACGTCGAGTCTTCCTGGAGCGACTACATCCCGCGCTCGCTCGGCGCCCATGCCAGTGACGAAGCGGCCTACGACTGCGCCATGGTCCTGCGCGCCTGGATGGCGAGCGACGGGCACAAGTCGGTGGATGAAAGCAACGCCCGCCGCGAGCGCGTCGCCTCGGCCGCGCGCCTGCTCGGCGCCTACTTGACCGACCTTGAGAACCTCGGCGGCCGCGAGTTCAAAGACCCGGGTTTTCTCGCGTGGACGCTGGGAGAATACGCCCGCGTCACCAGCGACCGCGGCCTGGGGGCCACCGCGCGGCGCTTCGTCGAGACCGCGTTCGGCATGAAGAGCCCGCCGCCGTTCGCCCAGGAAATGACCGTGAACGAAGGCTTGTTCGACTTCTCGAGCACCACCGCCACGCGGGTCTTGGCCGTGATCGGGGCCGAAGGTCCCATTCCCTTCGTGGGCGCTTGGTTGCGCGAGCGGGTCGCGGCCGCCATTCCCCGCGCCTTGGTACCGCGGCCCATGGACGAGAATACCTGGAATTCCTGCGTGGCCGCCACGCTCGGCTACGCCTTCTCCGTCTCGACCGACCAGCCCTTCTTCGACGCCTACAAGCTGCTCATGGACGAACTCGACAAGCGCGCGGAGAACGGCGTGATGGGGCGTAAGGCGGGCCACGCGGCGGAAACCGCCGCGACCTTCTACTACGCGATGGCGACAGCCTCGATTCTGGGAAAGATCTAGTCTTTGTCGGCCCCCCTTCGCGAGCTGCGTGAGCTGACGGCCGGGTTTCGCACCTACCTGGAGGCGCGCGGGCGCTGCGGCCTTCTCGGCGTTTCCCTGCGACCGTCGCCGGTGATTCGTCCCGCGCAGGACGCACGCAGTGAGGAATCCGAGAACTCCAAGCCCTTCCCGACTCCGCCGCCGGTCCTCTTTGACGAGGGCCAGGTGCTTCACGCAGGCCGGGGGCTCAATGCCCTGCGCGCCGAGATGGGCGACTGCCAACGCTGCAAGCTGGCCAAGGGCCGTCAGCACATCGTGTTCGGAACGGGCAACCCCGAGGCCAATCTCATGTTCGTGGGAGAGGCACCCGGCGCCGAGGAAGATGAGATCGGCGAGCCCTTCGTGGGCGTCGCCGGGCAGCTCCTCACCAAGATGATCAAGGCCATGGGCTACGATCGCTCGCAGGTCTACATCTGCAACATCATCAAGTGCCGGCCCCCGTCGAACCGCAACCCCGAGCCTGACGAGATCGCGGCCTGCGAGTGCTTTCTGCGCCAGCAGATCGCCATCGTGCAACCCCGAATCATCGTCGCCCTGGGCAAGTTCGCCGCGCAGTTTCTCTGCGGCGAGACCACCCCCATCACCCGTCTGCGCGGCAACCTGCGCAGCTTCCGCGAGATCCCGGTCATGCCGACCTACCACCCGGCCTTCTTGCTGCGCGACGAAAGCCGCAAGGGCGAAGCCTGGTCCGACTTGAAACAGGTCATGGCCATGCTCAGCCACATGGGCCTGCGTTGAACTCATCGCTGCGAAGAGGCCTTCTTCAAGCGCCCAGAGGTCGGCCAGCACCACGCCGCAAGGCCAAGCCGCAACGCCTTCGCCTCCGCCCAAACCCGGGCGATTGAACTGCGTACGAGCGCTGCGACGGCATGTTGGCCGGCCCGATGCGTACTGCAGTTGGAGAGGAAAGGGTCCAGACAGAAGCCCCGCAACGCCATTCCCTGCAGGCCTCTGTGTTCTCTGTACTTGGGCCCCTGGAGCATCAGATTCTCCCGGAACGTGGCAGTCCGCTTGATTTCACAACGGATTCAACCCGATCGGCGCTCTAGGTTCCGTCGACAAGGAGGGTGTTGATGCCTTCCAGGCGCCGGGCGTGAGAACTCTGCAGGCGGGAGAGATAGTAGAAGATGGGGTTGTCGCTGACGGACCACAGGCGGTGGCGGTAGGCCGGATCGTCGACCGATTCCGACCGCGATTTCACGCTTCCGCCGCGCTCGCGGGCGTGCCGCTTGGCCTGGGCGGGGTCGTAGTAGGTCGTCACCTGGTTGGGGCCCGGGCCCACGACGTCGTACGCCCAACGGCCGTTCCAGCCGCTGACGTCGTAGGCATAGGCGCCCAAGGCCTGCACCAGGAAGGACCAACCTGCGAGCACGAGAACCACCAAGCGGCGGCCGCGCCGGGCGCACACCCACGGCACGACCAGCACGGCGAGAAAGGCGAGCAGGATGGTCAAATCGACGATGGGGCGATACCCGTAGCACCATCCCCCCCACCAGTCGAACCACTTCGCGGCGAGCACGAACATGACGACGGCAGCGAGCGAAAGCGCCTGCAATGCGTGCTCCTTGCGGTCGCGCCACACCCGCAGCATGCCCCCCAAGGCGACGACGGCGACGGGCGAATACACGAGCAGGCCGCGCCCGGGACTTACGAACAATCCCAAGCTGCCGAGGTAGAGCGGGGTCTGCCACAGGTCCGCGCTCCCGGTCTTGCCCAAGGCGACCTCCGACCCCATGCCGGTCTGCCCGGTGGAAAAAGCATGGCCGAAGATCACGAGCCCATAGACCAGGAGCAGCACACCCACCGGCAGTGCACCAGCCACCAGGCGCACAAGGGCGCGCCGGTCGCGCAGCGCGAACATCAAGGCCACGGCCGCAAGAACCAGAATCGCCGTGGGCCGGCACGCGACCGCCAGCGAAAAGGCGATCCCGGCCCAGAACGCCGACGGCCGCTCCCGGCGGAGCAGAAAGTAGCAGCCCATGGCCAAGAACAGCTCGGTGGGGCCGTGCTGCCACAGGGCCTGGCTGCTCGTGCTCCACACGCAGGTACAAAGCCCGTAGATGAGCGCCAGCAAGAATGCCCGGCGCGAACCGAGCGCGGCCGCCGCGACCAGAAAGACGAAAACCGCGCTCCCGGCCACTGCCGCCGCAGCCGCGAATTTGGTCGCCTGCCAGATGTGCGGCGGGTGTTTCTGCAAGGCCGGGTCGAAGAGCTTGGCCACGGCCACCGCAGGCAAGGCGAAAAGGCCGGCCCCGATGCCGAAGGTATTGGCATAGATGCCTGGCCAGCGGGTTTCGGTCAGGCAATAGAGCCGCCCTGTGACCAGCAGCGCCCCGGCCTGCGCATGCTGGCGCATGGTTGCGCCGTCCAGGACGAAGTCCCAGGAGTGAAAGCGCACTCCCTGCGTCTTGCCCGAAGGACGGCGCAGTTCGTATGTGAAAAGCTGCGGCGAGTCCTCAAGCGTGAAGGTAAGGCGCCCGCGGCCGAGGAGCTGCAACGGCAAGTACACGCTGGCGGACGCATCGTGGTTGGCCAGGGTGTCGCCGTTCGCCAGATAGACGAGAAGGAGCAAGCCTCCGAGAATTCCGGCGAGCCGTCGCGAGGGGCGGGCCGCCGCCGCCGTCGCGGGGTCTTCTCCGGCTTCCGGCAGGCGGCGCTTCTTCTTCGCGCTCATGCGGCGGCCTTCGCTGGGTCCTTCGCCTCACCCGAAAACACCGCCGCAGAGCAGGGCGTGGCGAAGGGCCTTCCGGCAGGCGCTCGCCTAGCGATTCACGCCGCCGGGAACGTCCTTGTCGCCCTTCTTCTTGCCGGGGAGGAGGCCGTCCTTCTGGTGGGCTGCCCAACCCACCTGCTCGGGGGCCTGGCCTTCGAGGCGAATCATCGACGCCTCGGGCGGCAGAACCGCATTGCCCTCGGCCATCATCTTGCCCTGCAGATCTTCCAACTTCTTGTGGATGATGAGCCCGTTCGAAGCGGCGAAGCCGGTGATGGAGTTGATCGAGTAGGTTCCCGTGACGATGTACTGCTGTCCCACCTTGGCCTCGAGGGGCCTGGGGTCACCGGTGTCCCAATCCTTGACGGGGTAGTCGGCGATGAGCAGGGACCGCTCTTTCTTCGTGGTGGTCGTATCGGCCATGAAGAAGTGCGGCTGGTCGCAGGGCCGGCAGCCGCCCCGTTCCGCCTGCACGTTCTGGGTCAAGGCGTCGCCGCCCTTCTTGAGCGCCTTCTTCTTCTCCTTCTTGGTCTTCTCCGAGAGCTCGTCGTTGCACTTGCGCAACTCGGGGGGACATTCGTAGATCTCGGTCACGTAGGCCTTGACCCTGACGTCCTTGTCCATGTACTTGTCTGCATTCTTGCGCAGCCCTAGCACGGAAAGCTCCCCCGTTGGATACTGCGCGGGAACGTTGGAAGCCGCGAAACTGGGGGAGGGCGGCAGGTTAACCTTTATCGGGGCGACTTCCTGACCCTGTGCGAACACCCTGACCGAGAGCAGGGAAGCCAGCGCGAACACCGAGAACAGACAGAATCGGATCATGTGTTTTCCCTCTTCCAAGGACTGCGGCCGTCGACCATGCGGCTTTCCGCCCCTCAATAACACGAGGAGCTTCCCCGGACAAGCGTGGATGTGCGTACTATTGGTCTTCGCCGTGACCGTCGGGTGCAGCCGTCGCGGTCGGGAGAAGACGGCTCGACGCGAGACGCCTAGCGCCAGGCCCGACGGCGGGTTGGCGACGTCCTCCGCCCGCCCCCCGGCCCCGCCGCCTCTGCCCCCGGCTCTTCCAGAGACAACGCCGCCACCCGGCCCGGCAACTCACCGCGGCGGAAGCCTGCGCGTCCATCTCGAGGCCGAGCCACCCCACCTCGACCCCTTGCTCGACACCGTGCAGGTCATCGACCGCGTGGTGGGCGGCTTGGTCTACGAAACCCTTCTCGAGTGCCGGGGCGACCAGCATCTGCCTCTTCTGGCCGACACCTTCGATGTCGCGAGCGACGGCACGCGCCTGCTTGTGCACTTGCGGCCGGACGCCCGCTGGCAGAACGACAAGGTGCTGTCGGGCCTCGACGTGCAGGCGACCTTCGAGTACCTCATGCGCTCGCCCAATCGCTCGCCCGTCTTGCACACCATGGTGGGGGACGTCGAAGGCGTCGACCTTCTTCCCGAGCGCATGGTGCGCTTTCGCCTCACGCGGCCGTCGGGCCTTACCCTGCGGGCTCTGTGCGAGATCCCCATCCTGCCCGCCGAGCCGCTGCGCGGCGGGGGAACCCACTTGACCCAGCTTCGGCGAATGCCGCAGGGAACCGGCCCCTTCCGGGTTGCGGCTTGGGAGCGGGGCAAGCGCATCAAGCTCGTGCGCAACCGGCCCACGCACGCGGCGCAAAGCCCCAAGCTCGACGAGATCATATTCGAGATCGATTCCGACGCGGCTCGCGCCCTGACCCGTCTGCGCCGGGGCGAGTTCGACGTCCTGCCCCGCGTGTCCGAGGCGCACTATCCCGAACAGGTGTCGCCTGCCATCCTGCGCGACGTTTTCGACCTCTACTTGCTCGCCCCCCATCGCTACTCCTTCGTGGCCTTGAATACACGGCGAGGGGCGCTCGGCAATCCGGCCTTTCGTCATGCCCTGAGCCTGCTCTGGGATCGGGTGCGCTTCGCCTCGGAGTTCCACCACGGGCTCGCCCGTCCTGTCGGCGCACCCACCTTCGGCACGGCGCCTGCGGACAAGTTCGACCGCAGCCTAGCCGGCCGCCTGCTCGACGAGGCCGGATTCCACGA
>Ga0172365_10002069_pt1 | contig 14648 bp, 15 predicted proteins | sample LakKivSesite48cm_FD_114535 | JGI IMG/M metagenome (GOLD analysis project Ga0172365, IMG submission 114535) | Sediment microbial communities from Lake Kivu, Rwanda - Sediment site 48cm | ecosystem: Environmental > Aquatic > Freshwater > Lake > Sediment | place: Rwanda: Western Province, Lake...
ATGTCTGCTGAAGAAATAACCAGTAGCGTAGAAACTATTGAGCTTGAAGCCTCAAGGATACTGGAAGAGGCCAAGAAACAGGCCAACGAAATCCTCGCTAAAGCTAATGAAGAGGCTAACAAAATTCTTTCCGCCGGGTTACCCAGGGCTGAAGTCCAAGCTGAATGCCAGAAGATTATACATAAGGCTAGAGAGGAAGCTGACAAAAAGGCCGAAGATTCCAGGCAGAAGGCTTCCCAAATTAAGGCCGAGGTCGGTAACAAGGTGGACAAGATTATCGAACGTATAGTGAGTAATATCACCGGAGCCAAGCTGGGATGATACCTCTAATCGTTAATAACCCTGAGCCCATGGTCAAAGTTAGAGTAATGACAGTAAAGGATTACTCGGAGAAGACCACCAAAACTCTACATAGAATCGGGGTGCTTCAAATTGAGGAAGGCAAAGAGTTAAAGCCGGCAGATAAAACCGCCATTGAACTTGAACACAGGGAAGTCAGTGAGCTATTAACCTTCGTCGACGATGTGCTAAGTTACACACCACCGGAAGCGCGGGTATCTCTAGAAGAAGATGTTGAAGTAATCTACACCAGACCCTTTAGTGAGATTGGCAACGAGGTAAGATTACTATACCAAAAGATTAACCAGCTGCGCGAGAGAATCGTTAAACTCAGTGATGAGGTTCAACAGTTAATAGAACTGAAGAGGTATCTTGAGCCTCTGGCAGTACAAACTGACCTTAAGCTAGGCGACTTAAGATTCTCTGGGGGTTACCTTTTTTCCAGAGTTTTTGTCCTTTCTAATGAGACATATAAAGGTTTACACGATGAACTTAAAAATTACTCTTTTGAAAATGTTGTTGCCACTGTAGAAGGTGAAACCGTCTTTCATGTGGTGGCTAGGGTTAAAGACCAGAAAACCATAGAGACCCTAGTTACTAATGTCGGCGGCAAAATCATAAAGATACCGGAGGAAGATTTAACCCTGAGGGACTTCCTTGAGATAACCAGTGCTAAAATTCGCGCTCTTGAAGAAGAATTGACCAGGCTTGAGGAAGAACTCCAAGGTAAAGTTAAAGGGGACTTAAATAGGCTTACTCTTTTGCGGGAAGCATTATCCGCCGAAAATGAAAGGCTCTCGGTTTTAGAAAAAGCCAGTGAAGCCAAATATGTAACTCTAATTGAAGGCTGGATTCCAGAGAACAGTGCCGAGTCTCTAGTCTCTGAAGTTAAAGAGAGCATAGACTATGTGTTTATAGATACCAGGAAACCGGAAGAGAAAGAGGAACCGCCTACCAAACAGAAGAACCTGGCTAGGATTAAGCCATTTCAAACTATCGTCAACCTGTTTGGTATCCCTAAGTATCGAGCATGGGACCCGACACCGATAGTTGCCTATTCCTTTGCTTTCTTCTTCGCCCTTATGACTAACGATGTTGTCTATGCCCTGGGGATTATCCTCATTGGCAAATTCCTCCTGCCCAAACTGGTTGATGACACTCAGACGGAAGGCTTCAGGCTATTTCAGAGGTTAATCTATACCTGTGGTGTGGTCTCCCTGATTTTTGGCTTAATTAGTGGAACCTACTTAGGGGATATTTACACATTGTTCGGGTTTGAGAATGTGGCTATTTCTCGCTCCATCAGTGAAGCACTGTCGAACCCTTTGTCCTTCATCGTGCTGGCGCTAATAATCGGCCTAGTCCATATCAATATCGGTCATTTTTTGGCCTTTGCCTGGGCAATAAAACAGAGAGACAGAGTTACGGTATTAAATAAAGTTGGCATATTCACTCTTCAGCTGGGGATTCCGAGCATTCTTCATTCTATGATGAGGGTTAACTTCCCGATATTAACCCCTCAACTCTATAACATTTTGTTATACGTCATGCTGGCTGGCATAATGTTGGTCATTATTACTGCTGTCAAGCAAAAGGGTGGGTTAGGTGTGGTCATGGGTTTTCTGGATATAATCGGGCTTTTTGGTGATACTCTGTCTTATGCCCGGCTGGCTGGGGTTGGGTTAGCCACATATTATCTGGCTTTCTGTTTTAACCAGATGTCTACTCTGTTCTCCGGCTTGTTCTCCGGTTTTATACCAGGCGTATTTGGAGCTATCATTGGCAGCATCGTTGCAGTAGCCATCCTTGTTATCGGACATGTGATTAACTCCGTTCTGGCAGCACTGGGCAGCTTCGTCCATTCTCTAAGGCTTTGCTTTGTCGAATTTTTGCTCAAATTCTATGAGGGGGGGGGAAGAGAATATAGCCCATTCCGACTAAAGAAACGAGCCGTGGTATCTCTGACCGCAAAAACTTAGAAGGAGGTAAAAATGTCAATAGAACCATCAACCTTAGCCATTCTGGGCGGTGTTATAGCTCAGGTCGGGGGAATAATCGGTTCATCAGTTGGTATAGGTATAGCTGCCTCAGCCGGAGCCGCTACCCTAGCTGAAGACCCCAAACAGTTCCGGAGTGTTACTGTGCTGGCCGCTCTGCCGATGACACAGACCTTTTATGCCCTGATAGTGTTAGTTCTCATCATCACCTCGGTCGTCCCCAAGCTGCCTGCTGAAGGGAGTGCTGGACTTAGCGTGCTTGTCATCGGGCTTATAACCGGAGCCGCTGAATGCTTTTCAGCATGGTATCAGGGTGTGATATGCGCTTCAGCTATCTCAGTCTTGCCCAAGACGAAGGGCGGGATATTTGTTTCAGGCATTGTCTTAGCGGCTCTGGTTGAATTACTGGGACAGCTAGGTATGGTCTTTGCCATAATGGCACTAACCATGTTAGGGCTTATGTAGTGGGTGGCCTATGGTAGGAATGGAAAAGATAAGCGAAGCTATTCTGAATAAAGTAAGGGCAGAAGCCCGGGATATAATAAAGGAAGCCGGGACAAGGGCTGAGGAGAGAGTAGAGAAAGCTAAAAGGCAGCAGGCAGCAAAGCTTGAGGAAGAGAAAAATAAGCTGATAGCGGCAGCCAAAGAAGAAGCTGCCCGAATCATGGCTCAGGCTTCCATAAACGCTCGTCAAGAGTTGTTACTGGCCAGAACCAGAATAATCGATGAGATAATAAGCCAGGTGAAAAAAACATTATCTGGAATCTCAAGCGATGAAAACTCGCTCCTGAGCCTGATTGAAGAAGCTATCAACGCACCTGGTATTGATAAAGCCAGGATTTACGTTTCGCCTAAAGATGTAAAGACGGCGCGGAAACTCGTGGCCAGAGATAAAAAGCTAGCCGACAGGATAATAGAAATCAGGGAGTTTGACGGCACTGGCGGAATTATCGCCGAGGATATTGACGGAAAAACCAGGGTGGATAATACCTATGACACCAGACTTGAAATGCTGCTACCAAGACTATTGCCTGAGGTAAGTAAGGAGCTCTTTCAAGATTTATAGATGAGTTTATTTGACACAAGATATCCATTTTTTACGGCCTATTTGAAAGGTGAGGAGGCTAGGCTCGTAACCTCCAACCACATAAACAGGATGTCAAAGGTGGCCAGCATCCAAGATATATTAGGCATAATCAGCGACACCGACATCGGGAGTTACCTCGAGGAATCACCGGGTGAAACCTTCGCTGACCTAGATGAACACTTATGGATGTATTTTAGTGACTGCCTTGAGCGTGTAGAGTGGTTCAAACCGGTGCCGGCTGACATGCTCAAGATATTGCGAGCATATGCCGTAAAATACGATGTTTTAAATATCAAGGCGGCTTTACCCGGTATCTCAACCGGTAGGCAAATCCGCAAGATACCAGTAGGGGTTATTTATAACTCCGGGCTGCTTGACGAGCTTTCCCGTGCCGAAAATGTGAACAGCATCATAGAAGTGCTCACCAGATGCGAGCTGGAGGAGTATGCTTCAGTTCTGGAAGAATACAAAACGGATGAAGGGGCAAAGTCAAAACTCCTGGCTGAAGCTAGATTAGATGGCGAGTATTATAAGAACTTACTGAATATGACCAAGGACATAATAGATGGCACCATGCTTTCCAAAGCTTTCGGCATTATAATAGACATGAAAAATTTACAGGTTTTATTAAGAGCTATAATCGCCGGCATAGGCCCTGAAGTCGCCGAATACATAATCAACGGCGGATATATGCTACCTAGCGAAGCTATTAATGAGCTATTACCACTCAAATTAAGCGATATTCCAGGCAGAGTGGAGTATTTATACCGGGATATGGCTGAGGAAGTAGTAAGTAGCTATGATAGAACTAAGAGCGTTACAGTGGTAGAGGAGATTATCGAAAAACACAAGTTCAAGCTGGTTAAGGAGATATTATCGCCAAGAGTGCTATCCCCTTTAGTGATAGCCTGGTATTTAATCCTTAAAGAGGTTGAAATACGAAACTTAAGGCTAATTTTAAAGGCGATGTTTGATAATATCCCGGTAGAAGAAATAAGGAACTATCTGGTACTCGCATCATGATATCTATTAAACACCTGAACATAGCAGTTATCGGGGATGAAGACCTGGTTAGCGCCCTGAGGCTAGCTGGGGTGAGCCGATATTATGTAATAAAAGGTAACCAGGAAACAGGAGAAGATGTTAGACAGGCTCTAACCGAACTGATAGGTGAACCTGAGGTTGGGATAATTGCGATACAGGAAGACTATACGAAATATGTTGAGGATTTGATAGCTCAGGTTCAGGAAGGGGGAAAATTAACACCGGTAATTGTTGAGGTGCCATCAAAATATGGCACAAAATACGGGGATGTTACCGAATATTACAAAGCCTATATCAGGAAATTTATCGGATTTGATATAGCAATCTAGGTGCGTTTACGGAGGTGGCAGAGTATGGGTAAGCTATGGCGGGTCTCAGGTCCTCTGGTTATAGCCAAGGACATGAAAGGGTCTCAGGTCTATGAGATTGTTGAGATAGGAGAAGAGGGTCTGGTTGGGGAGATAATCGGCTTAGAAGAAGACAAGGCAATAATTCAAGCCCATGAGGATACCTTGGGATTAAAAGTTGGTGAGGTGGTTAGAGGAACGGGGACAATTTTAACTGCCGAACTAGGTCCGGGAATTGTGGGCGCCATTTATGATGGGCTGCAAAAATCATTAACCGATCTGATGAAAGAGGGCTCGTTTATAAAGCGAGGTGCCAAGGTATTTGCCCTGCCGCGGGATAAGAAATGGCAATTCTCACCCAAAGTCAGGGTAGGAGATGCAGTTAGGGAGGGGGATATAATCGGCACCGTCCCGGAAACCCACCTGATAGAACACCGAATAATGGTGCCGGCAGGAATCAACGGTGTGGTAAAAGAGATACACAAGGGTGATTTTACTATTGAGGAGCCGGTGGTATGGATAGAGGGTGATGGTGAGGTAAAAGAGCTCACCATGATGCAAAAATGGCCAGTGAGAAAACCCAGGCCCTATAAGCAAAGGTTTGCCCCTGCAAACTTACTGGTTACCGGCATGAGAATTATGGATTATATGTTCCCTCTGGCCCTCGGCGGCAAGGCTGCTGTGCCTGGCGGCTTTGGCACGGGGAAGACTGTTGCCTTGCAGCAACTGGCTAGATGGGCCCAGACACAGTTGAACATCTATGTTGGCTGTGGTGAGAGAGGCAACGAAATGGCTGATGTGCTTTATAGCTTCCGAAAGCTTAAAGACCTCACAACTGGCAGACTGTTGCAAGAGAAGGAGGTATTTATCGCTAATACCTCCAATATGCCAGTGGTAGCTCGCGAAGCCAGTATTTTTGTCGGCATTACTCTGGCCGAGTACTTCAGGGATATGGGTTATGATGTCCTGCTGGTTGCCGATTCAACCTCAAGATGGGCTGAAGCAATGAGGGAGATTGGGGGAAGGCTGGAGGAGATGCCAGGAGAGGAGGGTTTCCCGGCATATCTAGGTTCACGGCTTTCTTCATTTTACGAGAGAGCCGGATTGGTTGAATGCCTGGGTAACCCTAAGAGGACAGGTTCGGTAACCGTAGCCGGTGCCATCAGCCCTCCCGGAGCTGACTTCAGTGAACCCGTAACTCAAAATACACTAAGAATAGTAGATGCTTTATACTCCCTAGATGTTTCACTGGCAAACCGGAGACATTTCCCCGCAATAAACTGGCTTACCAGCTACAGCCTTTATGCCGAGGCGGTTAAAGATTGGTGGTCCAAGGTCAGTCCAGAGTGGGCAGATACTAGAGCTACTGCCCTGAAGCTTTTACAGCAGGAGGCTGACCTGGAAGAGATTGTCAGACTGGTTGGGCCTGAAGCTTTGCCGGAGGGGGACAAATTATTGCTCCTGGTGGCGAGAATGATACGCGAGGACTTCCTTATGCAAAGTGCTTACCACGATGTTGATACCTACTGCCTGCCGGCCAGGGCTCACCTTATGCTCAAGACGATAATCAAGTTTTATGAGCTAACCCAAGAGATGTTGAATTCAGGTGTAAGTGTAAGCGAGATACGCTCATCGCCAATGGTATATAGGATATCCAGGATGAAGGATATACCCAACGATGTCTTCGAACTGAGGATTAAGGGGTTATGGACGGAGATGGAAGCCAGTTTAGTAGCTCGTAAAGGAGGAGTTTCATGACGGAATCCCCGCTTTATATAAGAGAAACGAAAACAATAAATAAGGCTAAAGGTTCCTTACTAATAGCTGGAAACATCTCGGGGGTAAAATTCGGGGAGATAGTTGATGTCTGGCTCTCAAACGGGGAGGTGAAACGCGGCCAAGCGATAGATATCAGCGAAGAAGCAACCATAGTCCAAGTTTTTGGTGGGGTCAGCGAAGTAGACCTCAGTGGCAGCAGGTTAAGATGCAAAGGGGAGACTCTAAAATTACCGGTATCTATAGACATCTTAGGTAGAATCTTTAATGGAATGGGTGAACCTGTAGATGGGGGACCAGCTATTGTTCCCGAAGATTACCTGGATATTAATGGTCGGCCTATCAATCCAGCAACCCGTGAGCCTCCAGCTGAGTTTATTGAAACTGGCATCTCAGCCATAGATGGTCTCAATGTTCTGGTCAGGGGACAAAAATTGCCCATATTCAGCGGCTCGGGATTACCTCACAACCGAATCGCCGCCCAGATAATCAGGCAGGCTACAGTAAAGGGGAGAGCGGAAAGGTTTGCCATCGTGTTCGCTGCCATTGGCGCAAGCTACGATGATGCCGCCTTTTTTATGGGAAATCTTGAGCGGACCGGTGCCAGAGAAAGAACTGTGGCTTTCATCAACACTGCCTCTGACCCGGTTATAGAGCGTATATCAACGCCAAAGTTGGCCTTAACTGCGGCTGAATACCTAGCCTGGAAACAGAACATGCATGTGCTAGTTATACTTACCGATATGACCAATTACTGCGAAGCGCTGCGTGAGCTTTCGGCGATGCGCGAGGAGATACCATCAAGAAGAGGGTATCCCGGTTATATGTACACTGACCTGGCCACGATGTACGAGAGAGCTGGCAGGATTTTGGACAAAAAGGGCTCAGTGACCATAATGCCTATTTTGACTATGCCTGATGATGATATTACCCATCCTATACCTGACCTTACCGGTTACATAACCGAAGGCCAGATTGTGCTTTCCCGGGACCTGGAAAGAAAGGGGATATACCCACCAATAGGCGTGTTCTTGTCCCTTTCACGGATGATGAAAGAAGGCATTGGCCCTGGCAAAACTAGAGAGGACCACAATAATGTCTTCATGCAACTATATGCCACTTATGCTGAAGGGTGTGACCTCAGGGAAATATCAACTATCATCGGGGCTGAAGCATTAAGCGAAAGGGATAAAATATACCTAGCGGCTGCTGACAGCTTCGAGAGGGAATTCATATCCCAAGGTGAGCTTGAAAAGAGAAGAGTAGAGGATACCTTGGATATAGGCTGGAGATTATTCTCAGCACTACCTGAGGAAGACCTCAAGCTAATCAGTGAGGACCTGATAAAGAAGTACCTCCCGAAGTATTCGGAGAAAACCGGGGAATAAATGCCACAACTAATCAGGGTTAGACCAACCAAGATTGAGCTGATAAAACTCAGGCGCCGGCTATCATTGGCTTCTAGAATACGGAAGATAGTAAAGGACAGGCTATCAATACTGATGCTGGAATTTCTGCAGATAGCCAAAGAGACAGCGGCAGCTAGAGAAAAATTGCTTGTTGAGTTCTCTGAAACTTATAAGGCATTATCAATTGCTGCCGGCTATCATGGCTATATTGCCCTGGAAAAGGAATTTATAGCCACTGAACAGGATTTGGGGATTATTACTGGCTCAAGAAATATAGCCGGAGCGAGAGTCCCCTCCTTTGAGTTAAAGGAGGCGGAAAGAGCGATAAAGAGATATAGTCTGGTTGATACCTCTTCATGGCTAGACCAGACCGCGCAACTATCTGGAAAATGCCTGGAGGCTATTGTCATGCTGGCTGAGCTTCAGAGCAGCCTTGAACTATTAGGCCGGGAAATAAACAGGACAAAAAGGATAGTCAATGCCTTAGAATATCTAATAATCCCTGGTTTACAAGCGACGATAAAGTACCTGTATATGAAGTTTGAGGAAAGGGATAGAGAGGAGAAATCGCGACTGAAACGGGTGAAGGTGCTACTTGAGCAACGAGAGACAGCTGCCTGACGAATTACCTTACCAAAGGATGCTTCAGGAATATCTAAGCGGCGAACTCAGGGTATTAAATGCCTATTTACCCTGTGAGCAAAAATCACTGTCAAATTTATTAGGTGAGGAATACCCTAATGTCGTCTGCAATGATGGTAGCACCCACCTCTTCAAAAGGAAGGAGTTGGAATATCTGGCAAGCCTGCTAGATACCGGGGAACAAAAGGCACTACTACTGCCTATGCTTATAGAAGTGAATCCAGGGCAAGGTGAAGTAGCAATAGTATGCCAAGGTAAGGTAGAAAAGAAGGTTATTTCAAAAATTCTTGATATGCCCATCACCACTAAGCAAGAAAGGATTATGATATACAAACCACAGTTAGCCCTGATAAGGAAACTACTAAAGACAACAACACAGTATCTATTTGCCCCTACCATCAAGTAAGTTAGCTCTCCTTTATAGGCTAACGGTTTAAGGGAGCACTTGATTCAGGAAGTCTCTAGTGCTATCCTATCAATTTAATTTATTTAAAAAGAAGATGATATAAGTGTCAGAGACTAAAACAGCCGGACTTGGAACAAAAAAAGATTTTGCTATTTACTTAGGGATAATTATTGCCGCTGGTATTGGCTTATTTTACCTGCTCAGGGATGCCAAACAGACGCTTGCCGTCACCATCTTTCTGGCCACTGTTCTCGGCACGCTTATGTTCTGGAAATTCAGAGTGGCCATTGCTTTTCTGGGCTTAGTTTTACTGCTGGTTACCAAAACGGTGGACTCACCGACAGCCATTAAGTTTATGAATCTAGATGTCATCCTGTTCCTGGTTGGCATGATGGTGATTGTTGGGCTCCTGCGACAACTGGGGTTCTTCCGCTGGCTATTGGTCAAGGTGCTTAGGTTTTCCCGATTTGAGCCTCGCTGGCTACTAATAATGATGCTGCTGCTGTCAGCCGTGATGGCAGCCCTGGTGGATGAAGTAACCTCAATACTTTTCACTACAGCGCTGGTGCTTGAACTCTGTGACCATTTCGGAGTTAACCCGGTAAAATATATTATCGCCATAGTATTAGCCACCAATATCGGCAGTTCCTGGACAGCTCTAGGCAACCCGATAGGTATTCTGATTGCTTTTGAATCTGGGCTGACTTTTGAGGATTTTATGCGCTTTGCCCTACCAGTAGGACTAACCTCGCTATTTGTGCTTATAATTATGGCTCTAGTATGGTTCAGGAAGGATTTCCCCGAGCTGAGGGAGGGGTACAGGCGGGAATTAGCCCGAGGTGGAAGACGTGACCAGGCAGCTGATGCCGGACTGCGTTTCCTGACTGACTGGGCTGAGATTAAGGATAAGAAGCTCTTTATCGGCAGTGTGGCGATATTTGTTGTGGTTATCATTTCTCTCGCCCTTGGCCACAGGCTGGAGCTATGGTTCGGGCTTGAAGCTAATACACTACTCTTCGCTATGCCAATTCTGGGAGCGGGGATAATAATGCTATGGCGGCGCAGTGAAGCGCAGACATACATCCAGAGAGACGTTGACTGGTGGACACTGGTCTTTTTCATGTTTTTATTTGCCAAGGCTGGATGTCTCCAGTATGTCGGCCTCACTGACCGGATTGCCGAGGCGATGCTCAAAATAAATGGGGGCGGTGCTCACAATCATCTACCCGTAGTAATCATGCTTTGGGCCTCGGGGTTCCTTTCGTCGATATTAGACAATGTTGTTGTGGTAGCTGGGCTGGCGCCAGTAGCCCATACTCTTTCTGCCGGACTTAGCACTGCGGCACCGTGGTGGGCTCTCCTCTTCGGCGCTTGTTACGGTGGCAATATGACCATGATTGGTTCCACAGCTAATATCGTGGCTTTAGGCATGCTGGAAAAGAAAACAGGACACTTAATAAAGCTTGGATACTGGCTCAGAGTTGGTTTGCTGGCTTCGTTGATACCGATGGCAATCAGCATGGGAGCAATAATGCTTTTTAGCTAAAATTACAGGGGTAGACTCACTATTAGTTATTGGAGTATTATATTAGAGGAAACAGTTTGCCCCTGTAGCTCAGGTGGATAGAGCACCAGCCTCCGGAGCTGGGTGCGAGCGTTCAAGTCGCTCCAGGGGCGCTTTTTCATGATAATTAGGCAGGTAGATGATAAATAAAAAACAGCTTGTTGAGATTAGGTGGCATGGTCGTGGCGGCCAAGGTGCAGTTACCTCTACCGAGCTGGTAGCGCAAGCAGCTATAAATGAAGGCAAGTTCGCTCAAGCCTTTCCCAGCTTTGGACCGGAAAGGAGAGGAGCTCCTGTCTCAGCCTTCGTCAGAATAGACAATAAAGAACCGATCAGAGTAAGGGCAGGAATTACCGAACCTGATGTAGTCGTAGTTCTTGACCCTAGCCTGTTACGTATTGCTAATGTTACTTCAGGGCTTAGTAAAAAGGGAATGTTGATAGTAAATACTAAAAAGTCACCCCAAGCTATTGAATCTGAATTTAAGGTTAAGCAGAAGCTAGCTACCATTGATGCTACCAAGATTGCCCGGGAGCTACTGGGGGTGCCTATCGTTAATACTACGATGGTTGGTGCCCTGATAAAAGCCACCGGGGTGGTTAAATTGGAATCCCTGATTGAGCCGCTGCAGCACCGGTTTGGTCGGCTGGCGGAAAGAAATATCAGTGCTATGAAAAAAGCTTATGAGGAAACTACAGTAAAGGAGTAGGAGTAATTGACCAAGCCAGAAGATGAAATAACCTGGAAGGACCTGGAAATTGGTTCCATTGTAGCCGAGCCGGGGAATGCCAGCCAGTATAAGACCGGCGATTGGCGGTCACAAAGACCTATCCATGATTTTAGCCGATGCATAAAGTGCGGGCTTTGCCAGATTTTCTGCCCCGAGGGCTGTATTGAACAAAACCCTGAGGGATATTTTGAGGCTAACCTCTATTACTGCAAGGGATGTGGCATTTGTGCCCGGGAGTGCTGGACAAAAGCAATAACCATGGTAGACGAAGAGGAATGATGACAAAAAGGGTAGGGATTGAGGTTTCACTAGCGGTTGCCGAGGCAGCTAAATTAGCCGATGTTGATGTGATAGCTGCCTATCCCATAACCCCGCAAACCCATATTGTGGAACACCTGGCTGAGCTGGTAGCCAACGGCGAACTGGACGCCCAGTATATTCCGGTTGAATCTGAACACTCGGCAATGAGTACCTGTCTGGGCTCATCAGCCACCGGAGCCCGAACATTTACAGCTACCGCTGGTCAGGGGCTAGAGCTGATGCATGAGGTACTATATGTCGCCTCATCTATGCGATTACCCGTGGTTATGGCTGTGGTTAATCGCGCCTTGTCAGCGCCGTTAAGCGTCTGGGGTGACCACTCCGATGCTATGTCTGTCCGCGATACCGGTTGGATTCAAATATTTGTTGAGAATGGTCAAGAGGCGGTAGATAATGTGCTGTGCGCCTTCCGCATTGGTGAAGACCGTAGCGTCTTGCTACCGGTGATGATTCATCTGGATGGCTTTCACCTATCACACATGATTGAACCGATACTCCTTCCTGAACAGGATGAGGTAGATAAGTTCTTACCTAAGAATAATTATCCCTTACCTCTAGACCCGGCTAAACCGGTGAGCATGGGGGATTTTGCCCCGCCTGTCATATATACGGAGGCAAAATGGGCACAGGAAGTAAATTTGAGAGCGGCTAAGGAGGTAATCCTCCGGTGCTGGAACGAGTTTGGTAACCAATTCCAGCGTTATTACTCTCCGGTTGAATGTTACCACTGTGAAGATGCCGATGTGCTGCTACTAACTATGGGTAGCTTTAGCGAGACGGCATCAATAGCTATAGATAAGATGAGAAAAGAGGGTAAGAGTGTCGGGCTGTTAAAGCTTCGCCTATGGCGCCCCTTCCCCTTTATGGAAATCCGCCAGGCAGTTAAAGATGCTGATGTCCTAATTATACTGGATAGGGCACTCTCCTTCGGTGGCCCGGGTGGGCCAGTCTGTTCTGAGATTAGGTCCGCTTTATACAGTGAGGAGAAAAAACCAAAGGTAATTAGTTTTGTTGGTGGTTTAGGGGGGAGGGATATTACTGTAGGTGGGTTTGAGGAGATAGTAAATAGAGGCATTGAGGTCTCGCAGAAAGGGAGCAAGAAAGAGTTTGAGATATTTGGAGCGAGGGAATAATGGAAAAGTTCGCTGTTTATGTTCCCCGATTGGTAGCTAAAAGAGAAAACTTTGCTCCTGGTCATCGGGCTTGCATCGGCTGTGGTGAAGCCCTAGCCGTGAGGTTAGCCTGTAAAGCATTAGGTCAGAATGTAATTATTGCTAACGCCACCGGGTGTATAGAAATAATCTCATCACAACTCCCTTACACCTCGTGGCGTGTTCCCTGGATTCATACCCTGTTTGAGAATGCTGCGGCTGTAGCTTCGGCTATAGAAGCAGGTCTGAAAGTGATGACACGGAAAGGAAGACGCTCAACCCAGGAGGTCAAGGTAGTGGCTATGGGTGGTGATGGTGGCACCAGCGACATTGGACTTCAAGCACTTTCCGGAGCATTAGAGAGGGGGCACAACTTTCTTTATATTTGCTTTGACAACGAAGCTTATATGAATACTGGAATTCAAAGGTCTTCAGCTACGCCCTTCGGCGCTTCCACCACTACTTCCCCGGCGGGCAAGATGAGTATCGGGCAGGTTACCTGGAAAAAGGATATGCCGGCGATTACTGCCGCTCATAATATCCCTTATGTAGCTACTGCCTGCCCCAGCTATCCTTTTGATTTGATATCTAAGGTGGCCAAAGGGATAGCCATTCAGGGCCCAGCTTATATTCATATCCTTTCGGTTTGTCCTACTGGTTGGAGGTGCCCCCCTGATTTAACCGTCAGGATAGGCCGGTTGGCTGTGGAAACAGGGATATTCCCACTATATGAAGTGGAAAATGGCGAGTATAAATTGAGTTTTAATTTCCCCCAACTCAGACCAGTGACAGACTATATGAAGCTGCAAGGAAGGTTCAGACACCTGTCCGAGGAAACGCTAAAGGAGATTCAACACCGGGTAGATAAGGAGTACGCCAGGCTTATGGAGAAGGTAGCATGAACATAGGCGCTAAACAACTAGAGGAGAGAGTGAAGTCAATACTGGATAGCTACCATCATGACAAGGAATTGCTAGTATCCATTTTACAGGATATCCAAGCCGAATATAATTATCTACCCAAGGCAGCCTTAATAGAGATTAGCCAAGGTTTAGATACCCCATTGAGTCAGGTCTATAGCGTAGCTACCTTTTTTAAGGCTTTCAGCCTGAAACCAAGGGGGCGTCACTTAATCAATGTGTGCCTTGGTACCGCCTGCCATGTTAGAGGAGCAATAAGAGTTCTGGAAGCAATAGAGCGAGAACTGGGTATCAAACCCGGCGATACAACTGAAGACCTTAGATATACCCTGGAGACAGTTAACTGTGTTGGCGCCTGTGCTCTAGGCCCTATCGTAGTAATTGACGGGAAGTATTCAGGCCAGATGAAGACCGATAAGGTCAAACCTTTATTGAAAAGTTACTCTTAAGTATAAGGAAGGAACAAACATTGAACAGGCTAAGGTCGCCTAAGGAACTGGAGACACTGAGAAAGTCAATCATTAAAAGCAGGGAGCCTAATAAGCCCTGCGTAACTATATGTGGTGGCACGGGCTGCCATGCCTTTGGTAGTGAAGGGGTATCCGCTGCCTTTAGACAAGAAGTCGAACGGCAGGGGTTAGAAGATAAGATAGATATAAAAGTTACCGGTTGCCATGGCTTCTGTGAAAGGGGACCGCTAGTAGTTATTAAACCAGAGGATATTTTCTATCAGCGTGTGGCTGTAAAAGACGTCCCCGAGATTATCTCGGAGACCATCATCAAGGATAATATTATTGATAGATTGCTCTATATTGACCCTAATACCGGCAAAAAGATAACCTATCAGCATGAAGTGCCCTTCTACGAGAGACAGGAACGACTTATCTTCGGCGCTAATGGCGACATTGACCCTAA
>Ga0172365_10002074_pt1 | contig 14629 bp, 9 predicted proteins | sample LakKivSesite48cm_FD_114535 | JGI IMG/M metagenome (GOLD analysis project Ga0172365, IMG submission 114535) | Sediment microbial communities from Lake Kivu, Rwanda - Sediment site 48cm | ecosystem: Environmental > Aquatic > Freshwater > Lake > Sediment | place: Rwanda: Western Province, Lake Kivu...
ACAGAACAGAAAAACAAAAGAAAAGCCAGCTGCCAGAAACGGCGTAGTTCTTAAGCCCGGCCGGGAAAAATCCCTCCTCAGCCGACACCACTGGATTTTCTCCGGAGCCATCCAATCCTATCCTGAAAATTTCATCAACGGCGGAATTTACCCCGTTTACTCGGCCGCCGGCCAGCTTCTGGGTCATGGATATTTCAATGAGAGGTGCTCGCTCGCCGGAAGGATGCTGAGTTTCGGTCAGGAGAGCCCGGAACAGTCCCTGAAGAAAAATCTTCAACAGGCGGTCCGGCTGAGAGAGCGCCTTTACCCGCAGGCAGAAGCGGTCCGGCTGGTGAATGGGGAAAGCGATAACCTGCCGGGACTGGTGGTTGACCGCTATGGGCCCGGCCTGGTAATTCAGGTTTCTACCCTGGGAATGGAAAAAATCAAGGACCGGATACTGGATCTGCTGGCCGAAATACTCAATCCCGCCTATGTCTATGAAAAATCGCTGATACCATCAAGAAGGGAAGAGGGCCTGGCTGAGTTTGAGGGCCTGCTGGCCGGAACTCTTGAAGAGCCGGTACTGGTTGAAGAACAGGGACTGAAGTTCAAAGTCTTCCTGACCGAATCGCAGAAAACCGGCTTTTTTCTTGATCAGCGGGAAATGCGTCAGCTGGTGCGCTCTCTATCCGGCGGTTTGAAAGTCCTTGACGGCTTCTGTTATACGGGGGGCTTTGCTGTGGCGGCCTTAAAAGGGGGAGCTCTGCGGGTGGACCTGGTCGATTATTCGAAAAAAGCACTGGACACGGCCAGAGCCAACCTGGGGCTTAATGGCTTCCCGGAAGATTCCTTCAGCCTGATAAACCAGGACATGTTTGAATACCTGGAAGAGGCCGGACATCTTGATTACGACCTGGTCATTCTGGACCCGCCGGCCTTCGCCCGCAAAAAGGCCGATGAAAAGCAGGCGATCAGGGCTTACCGAGAACTCAACCGTCTGGCCATGGCCAGAATGAAGCCGGGAAGCCTGCTGCTCACCTTTTCCTGCTCCTATTATGTAGACAGCCTGACCTTTCAAAAAACCATTTTCCAGGCAGCTCTGGAAGCCGGACGGGAAGCCAGGATAATCCAGCGTCACCGCCAGGCGCTGGACCATCCGGTCAGTATTTTCCATCCGGAGAGCGATTACCTGAAAGGTTTGCTGCTCTATTTCGGTTAGGTAAAGACAAAGACCGGCTGACAGTCCTGTTCTCCGTAATTTAAGAAATCATAAGAACGCAAAATTTCGTGAAGTCCCGGCCGCCCCGGAGAGCGCCAGAAATCACCGCAGGCAGCTTGAACGATTTCAACAGCGGTTCACTGCGCGCTGCCGGCAACATATGAAGGGTTATTCATATGTTAGCCACTAAAAATACCGGCAGAACAGGAAGCGATTCAAACTCCAATACCAGCTACAATAGACCAGCCAGTTTCTGGCCATACAAAACGGGCAACCGAAAAAGTGCCGGTTAAAATTAATCAGAAAAAACCCCGGCCGGGGCCGCAAAGGGTTTGCCCCGGCTGGCGAAATAAAATATAATCATCACCGGAGGAAGCAAAATGGAAACCCGGGAAGTAATCAGAAGAACCCATCGCATTGCCGCCCTGGTTGGTTTTTCAGTCCTGGGGGCAATGGCTCTTTACCTGGTTCTGGTTGAACTTATCCGAACCAGAATGGCCCCGTTCAACGGGCTTTATCCGGTCAGCGACCCACAAACTGTGAGAAACCTGCGCTATCTGTTCTATGGTCTTTCAGCCGCCAGCCTTATCCTGGCCCGGGTTCTGCAATCTGTCCTTATGAAGAAAAAACCGGGCGACAGCCCCGAAGACCTGCTCAACAAGATTCACCGCACCTCTCTCATCATGGTTATTATGAGCGAATTGCCGGCGCTTTTCGGGTTAATTCTGTTTTTAATAAGGGGCTTAAACCGCGACTTCTATATTCTTCTTGGAATCTCGGTGGTGGTACTGTTCATCTTTTTCCCCAGGCGACGGGCCTGGGAAGAATGGCTGGTCAGCCAGACCTGAAGTCGCCGGATCAGGACTGAAGATTTTTCAGGAGGCGCCAGAGGCGAGAGAAACCCGACAATTCCTGTTTTTCGTATATACTATTCTAATAACTTTTCGGAAGTGAGGTTCGGATGAAAAAGACAAATTTGCCCGAAAGCGGCCAGGTTTTCATGAGATGCCTGGCCCTGTTCCTGTCCTGCGGGCTGCTGGCTCTGGCCGAAGACAGGCCACTCCGGTTTGACCTCAAAGTAGAGTTGCTGCCCGAAACAGCCATGCTTCAGGCCAGGGAAACCATAGTCTGGACCAACCAGACCGCAGATTACGTTCCCGATATTCATTTCCATCTTTACTGGAACGCTTTCAAGAATGAGCTCTCGACCATGGCCAGGGAAGCCCGCCAGGAGAAGATGTTTTCAAGATTCAGGATTAAAAAAGATGAATGGGGCTGGATCAAGATTATTTCCCTGACCACCGACTCCGGCGCAGACCTCATGCCGGCCGCCAGCTTTATAAGCCCTGACCAGCCTGAAAACCCGGACGACCAGACCGTCCTCCGGGTGGAGCTGCCGGAGCCCCTGGCCCCCGGCCAGACGATCACTCTGCTGCTGGAATTTCAGGCTAAAGTCCCCAGAAACGGTCTGCGGACAGGTTATTACCGGGACGGTTTTTTTATCTCCCAGTGGTTTCCCAAGCCCGGAGTTTATGAAGAGGGCCGGGGCTGGAACTGCCACCAGTACCATCTGAACTCGGAGTTTTATGCCGACTTTGCCGATTACCGGGTCCAGATAACCGTCCCCGGCCGAATGGTGGTCGGGGCCTGCGGAGAAGAAGTGGAGAGGGTCGAAGACCCGGCCACAGGCAAGACAACCTATACCTACGTCCAGGAGAATATCCACGATTTTGCCTGGACAGCTTCGCCGCGCTTTGTCAAGCTGGAGCGCTGGTTCAAGGGGGAGGAAGAAGTCAGCGAGGAAGAATACCGTCAGCTGGCTGACCTTCTGGGCGTTAGCCCGGATGAACTCAAGCTCCCCGACGTCAGGATGATTCTACTGATAGAAAAACAGCATCAGAACCAGGCCGAGCAACATTTCAAAGCTTTGAGAGCCGCCCTGAAATATTACGGCCTGTGGTACGGCCCCTATCCTTACCGCACCATAACTATGGTTGACCCTCCCTTTCGCACCGGAAGCGGCGGCATGGAGTATCCGACTCTTTTTACCGCCGGCACCTCGGCCATCCCGGAGAAAGATGTCCTGTCGCCGGAGCAGGTTATAATCCATGAATTCGGGCACGGCTACTGGTACGGTCTGGTGGCCAACAACGAATTCGAAGAAGCCTGGCTGGACGAGGGAATTAATACTTACTCCACCGGAAAGGTGTCGGAGGTGGCCTATGGTCCGGGGCGTCTGCCTTTTCGCTTCAACGGGCTGCCTCTGAGCCGGCTTATCAAGTCTCCGGCTGTTTACGACTGGCAGCTGGGCCGGGTGGTTTCGGCCATGGTAGCCGAGCTTGACCCTATCGCCACCGCTTCCTGGAAGTTTTATAACTCCATGAGTTACTCTCTGAATGTTTATTATCGGGCGGCCACCTGCCTTCATACTCTGGAAAGATTGCTGGGCGAAAGGACCTGGGCCCGCATAATGAGGACCTACCATATGAGATACCGGTTCCGCCACCCGAAAACCGGCGATTTTATAGGGGTGGTCAACGAGGTTTCCGGCCAGGACCTGACCTGGTTTTTCCAGGAATTCTTTCTGAGCGCCCGGAATTTTGATTATGGCCTCAGCTCGGTCGAATGCAGCCCGAAGCCCGAAAAATACCGGGGGGTGTTCGACGGATGGCCAGCCGGAAAATCTACTCTGCCGGCAGTAGAGGCCGGAGAAGGGTCAAGCCCCAGAAAAGAAAAGATTTATCAGACGGTTATTACCCTGCGTCGTTATGGTCAGGCCAGTCTTGCCAGTGGCTATAACCTGAAGCTCAGAGTTGACTTTGAAGACGGCAGCAGCGAGTGGCGCCAGTGGGATGGTCAGAGCCGCTGGACTCGTTTTTATTTTGAAAAGCCGGCCCGGGTCAAGACAGCTGTCCTTGACCCCGAAGCCATCTGGTTGGTGGACAGTAATTTTTCAAACAACAGCTATAGCCGGAAAGGGCCGGGGCTCAGACTTCTGAGTGCCACCGGCAAGCTGGTCTGGTTCCTGCAGCATCTGCTGCTCGTATATTCCGGTGTGCTGTGAAGAAGAGGAGATGACCATGCACCCTCAAACCTACCTCAACCCGGGTTTCAACAGAACTCTATCCAGGTTCAGGCTGGCGGTCTATATCTGGATTATCCTGCTGGTGCTGTCTCTGGTGGCTCTGAGTCCGCTCACCTCGCTTCTCAGAAGCCAGCTGGGACGGATGTATCTTCCCGACCGGCCTGTCATTCCGTTTGAACTGAACCTGTTCGAGGTCTTTCTGGCCAACCAGGAGATTTTCAACCCATACGCCGGCTTTCTGCTCACTCTGATTCTGCTGTCGGGACTGATTTTCACCTTTCTCAGCGCCGGACTGTTCGGCCGGATGCTCAGTCCGGACCCGGTGATAACTTTCAGGGAATTTTCGGCCGACGGAGTCCGTCATTTCTGGAAATTTATTATCTCGCTGCTGGTCTTTCTACCATTTCTGGTTGTCATGTTCATCCTTTTCAGACTGCTGGCTGCTCCGCTGAACCTGTGGTCAAGCCGGGCGGTAACTGAATGGCCGGTTATTATCGCCTCCAACCTGCGGATGCTGGTGCTGGTCCTGCTCTGGACAGTTTTCAAGCTGCTCCTGGATATGACCAGAATAATCATGCTGGCTGAATCAAAAAAAGTAATTCCGGCTTATGTTTCCGCTCTGGGTTTCCTCAGGCGGAACTTCTGGGGACTCTGGAGCCTGTATCTCCTGTTGAGCCTGACGGTAATAATCATTTCCGCTCTCTGGCTGGCAGTCCTGCGTCTTTTTCCCTCCGGCACCACGCCCGGAGTCCTGGCCTTTATTCTTCTGGGTCAGATTTATATAATCTTCAGAGTGCTGGCCAGACAGCTGTTCATAGGAGTTGAATATTCTTATTATCAGAAACAAAAAGGCAAATAGATGATAAAGATAAAATTCCTGGGAGCTGCCTCCCAGGTTACCGGTTCCAGCTTTCTGCTTTCGGCCAATGGTTTGAACTTTCTCATCGATTGCGGTCTCTACCAGGAACGCGACTTCCAGGCCCGTAACTGGGAGCCCTTTCCATTCCCGCCCAAAAAAATTGATTACATTCTTCTGACTCACGCCCACCTTGACCACTGCGGGCTCATTCCGAAAGTTGTCCGGGAAGGCTTCCGCGGTCGCCTCCTCTGTACCCCGCCTTCAGCCGAAATTCTGCCGATCGTTCTATTCGATACGGCCAAGCTCCAGGAAGAAGATGCTCAGATTAAAAAGAAAAGGCATGAGAGAGAAGGCAGACGCGGACCATACCCGGAAGTTCCCCTTTATACCACTAACGAGGTGGAAAGAGCTCTGCCCCTGGTCGAGGCGGTGGATTATCATCTCCAGGTCAATCTGGGTTCCGGCATTAAAGCCACCTTCAGGGAAGCCGGTCATATTCTGGGCTCGGCCATCATCGAACTGGTGGTTGAAAACAGTGCCGGGTCGCGGAAAATCATTTTCAGCGGAGACCTGGGGCAATGGGACAAGCCGCTCGTCCGGGATCCGGAAACCTTCCGGCAGGCTGATTATATTTTCCTGGAATCAACCTACGGCGACCGGGAGCATGACCATCCAGAAAAAGTTGCCGACCGGCTGGCTGAAAATGTCAACCGGGTTTTTTCGCGAGGCGGCAACCTGGTCATTCCGACCTTCGCCATAGAGCGGGCTCAGGAGCTGATGTTTCACCTGAGCCATCTGGTAAGAAAGAAAAAAATACCGCCCCTTCCGGTATTCCTTGACAGTCCAATGGCCGTCAGTGTGACCAATGTTTTTGGCCATTACCTGAAGTACCTGGATGAAGAGTCCCGGGCGCTTTTCTCCTCCGGCCAGAACCCCTTCGAATTTCCCGGACTGAAGCTGGTCCAGAGTTTTGAGGAATCCAGGTTGATAGAAAAAACCAGAGGTTCGGCCGTGATCATGGCCGGTTCGGGCATGTGCACCGGAGGCCGCATCAAGCAACACCTGGTCAACAACATCAGCCGGCCGGAATCAACCATCCTGTTTGTGGGTTACCAGGCCAGGGGAACCCTGGGCCGCCAGATACTTGAAGGCCAGTCGCCCGTTCGGATTTATGGTCAGATGTACCAGGTCCGGGCTACGATCGACCAGATCCAGGGATTCTCGGCCCATGCCGACCGGAACCAGCTCTGGAAATGGCTCAAAGCTCTGGACAGACCACCCCGAACCGTCTTCCTGATACACGGTGAAAAGGATGTCCTCCAGCATTTCGCCGGAGAAATCAGCGAACAGACGGGCTGGACGGTGGAGATCCCCGAATACCTGAGCGAATACCGGCTGGATTGATCCTGACCGGAGAAAAAGCACTAGCAGGGTCTTTAAGCGAAATACAAACATCAAATATCTTGATGGGCTGGTCAATAAACGGCCAGCGTGAACAGATCAGAATCTGATAGAGTTTTCTTTTGAGTTATTACTCTGCTGTTGACCGGACCTGATCTCGCTCCAACATGAGCGAAATCAGCTCGCCTGGCTTCGCCTTTCAGAAAATCAGAAAAGAAAACACTGCGGAAACAGAAGACCGGCCGGGCCCGACTTTAATTCAGGATATTTCCGGCAGTTCATCCAGTCCGCAGGAAGCGGCATAGGATACCATAATTTTCTTCAGCTCGCTGGCAATTTCCGATTTGAGCTCGGGCTTCCGGTAAAGCGACAGCCTTCTTGCGACTTCCTTCCCGGCCCGCTGAAAAATATCCAGCCGGCCCAGGGCAGTCCAGGTATCATAGACATCGCGGTCCAGGACCGACGAAAAATAGTGTTCCTGCCGGTACCATTTCCTGGTATGGGAAAGAACCAGGAAATTGAAATCCGGACCGAGCTCTTCAAAAAGATGAAGGGCCAGCGGTTTTTCTCTCAGGGCTATGCCCCTGGACAGTCGGAGAGCCTGACCGCAGATGTCATTATCTATGACCAGTTTCTCCAGACTCTGGGTGCTCTCGAAATTGAGCATGCCGGCACCGGAGACGACATTAATTCCGGCCAGGACAGCCAGGGTGGCGCCCATGGCCGTCTCCAGCCCGGCCTGAGCGTCGACCAGCTTGGAATCGCTCAACCCGAGATAGGCGTGGGTTGGCAGGTTCAAACGCCTGGCAATCTGGGCGAAAGCACAATCGATCATCATGGTTTCCGGAGCGCCCATGGGAGTCGTGCCCTTCCTCATGTCAAACCCGGCCGGAGACCCTCCAAAAATCACCGGGGCCCCGGGTCTGGCCAGCTGACAGATGACCAGCCCGCCGAAGCTTTCGGCCAGTTGCTGAACCAGTGTTCCGGCCAGCGTTACGGGAGAGGTAGCTCCGGTCAGCCCCATCGGTATGAGTTCCGAAGGCACGCCCAGGCGACTGCAGTCAATGAGGCTCTGCGCCGTCAGCCGGCTCCACTTGAGAGGCGGGGAAGGGCAGGCGTCAAATATGGCCAGGGGTTTCTCAGACAGAGACCTCTCGTCGCCACGCACGGCCAGCAGCAGGTCCAGCATCGGCCTTAAACTTTCCACCCTGAAGATTCCGGTGACAAATGGTTTCCGGGAAAAGAGCAGGCCCAGGTAAAGACGGTAAATGTCGGCTATTTCTCTGGGGACGTCGGCACTGACCAGAGCAGTGCTCTGAAAATCCAGGTTCTCCAGAGTCTCGACCAGCTTATAGAGAGCAATCAGGTCAGAAGTCCCGGCTTCCCGTTCTTTAAGAGTCACAGAATCCAGGATCTTGATGGCCGCCGAACCGGGGTTAAAATGGACTTCATCCCGGCCGACAAGGTATTCGCGGTGGCCGTCCTGGTCGTAAAGTCTAATTTCGGAAGGGCAGGTCTGCAGACATTTTTCAATCAGATTTCTTGACAGAAACACCCGATTGCGGCTGCGGTCAATTTTCTGTCCGGCCTCACCAAGCAGTTCTAATGCTTCTTCGTTTTCAATGAACAGCCCCGTTTTATCCACAAGCTCGAAGGCTTCGTCAATAATCTGTTCTAAAGCCCGGGAGCTTAAAAATTTCACCTGCGGTCTTAAAACTTCTTCAGTCATGATTGCCTCCACCACCAGCCATAAGAGCACGGGCTACGGCAACCGCCTGGACGGCGCTCTCGCCGTAACCATCAGCCCCGATTTCCCGGGCAAATTTTTCGGTCACCGGGGCTCCGCCAACCATGACCTTAAGCCTTTCCCTGAGTCCCCGGCTGGCCAGAAGTTCCATCACCTTTTTCTGGTTGAGCATGGTGGTGGTCAGCAGAGCCGACAGGGCGATGAGGTCTGCCTTCTCCTCGACCGCCGTCTCCACGAATCTTTCCACCTTAACGTCAGCTCCCAGGTCGATAACCTCAAAGCCAGCCGCCCTGAGCATGGAAGCTACCAGATTCTTGCCGATATCATGGATGTCTCCCTCAACCGTGCCGATGACCACCCGACCGGCTGATTTCAGACTCTGCCCGGAAGATTTCATGGCCGTCTGAAGAACGGCCATGGCCGCTTTCATGGCTTCGGCCCCGGCAATCAGCTCCGGCAGAAAATAATCGCCGCACTCCCACAGCCGGCCGACTTCCTCAATGGCCGGCAGACAGGCCTTTTCTATGACCTGAAGCGGCTGGAACCCGGCAGCCAGAGCTTTTTCGGCCAGAGGACCGGCCTCTTCAACCAGGCCCTGAATTATCGCCTGACTCAGCGAATGAAGATGGATGTCTGTTTCTGTTTTCATCCGAATTTCCTCCGTTTCTTTCTTTTAATCGATTTTATCAGACAATAGACTTATTTTTTCGGCTATTTTTTTTATGTGTTCAGGCGTCGTTCCGCAACAGCCGCCGATTATCCGGGCCCCGGCTTGAATCAGTTCCGGCACATACCGGGCAAATTCTTCCGGTCCCTGATCATAATAGGCCGAGCCATCCTCTCCGAGTCTGGGCTGACCGGCGTTTGGCTGGACAATGAGCGGAGTTGAAGTCAACCGGCACATTTGTTTTATCAACTCGACCATACCAGCAGGGTTAAGCGTACAGTTGGCTCCGAAAGCCTCAACTGCCTTCTCCTCCATGGCTCTGATAAAAACTTCCGGCGACACCCCCATGATGGTGAAATAACCGCGTTTTGTCAGGCTGAAGGTCATGGTGACCCAGACCGGAAGGGGAGTGGTATCCCTTACCGCTCTAAGCGCCGCCAGCGCTTCCCTCAGGTCATACTGCGTTTCGATGAGGAAAAAATCAACTCCGCCGGCGGCCAGGCCTTCCGCCTGCGGTCTGAAAGCTTCATAGAGCCGGTCTTCAGTCAACTCTCCCACCGGCTGGAGAAACTTCCCGCTAGGCCCGATGCTTCCGCCGACAAAACATCCGGGCGGACAGACGCTCCGGGCGATCCTGGCTGCCTGAAAGTTCAGCTCATAGGCTTTGTCCTGCAGTTCATACCTGAAAAGCTTGACGGCATTACCACCAAAAGAATTCGTCAGCACCGCCCGGGAGCCAGCTTCAAAATAAGAGCGGTGGATGGCGGCCACCTTCTCCGGTTCTTCGAGGTTCCAGGCTTCAGGGCAATGTCCTGACGGAAGCCCGGCGCGAAACAATTCAGTCCCTATCGCTCCGTCGAGGAGAAAAATCTTTTTTCCGGTAAGACTTCTGATGTCAATCATCCTGGCGCCTCCAGTACTGACTTCCGATTGCCAGAGCTCTCAAGAATTCAGACTGAAAATCTTCATTCTCAGCTAATGAGATGTGTTTTACTTTTCCTCTCAATTTTTCCACTTCTTTTCTGGCACTCCTGCTCAAAAGCATCAAACCCGCCCCGGCCAGGGAAGCATTACCGGCAAACAAAATTTTCTTGCGCGGCAGGGGAGGGATAAGACCGACGGCGATGCACTGACCGGGGTCGATTGAACTGCCGAAGACTCCGGCCAGATAAAGTCCGTCCAGTTGCCGCCAGTCGAGACCAGCAGAGCGCAGGAGAAGCTTTATTCCGCTTTTTACGGCGGCCATGGCCAGCTGGAGTTTTCTGATATCAAGCTGGCTTAGACCCAGGCCAGGGGCCACCTCAATTTCTGGCCGGCCAGCGGCTATCCTTCCTGAAGGCAGCAATAAGCCAGCCCTGAGCGCCTCAGCCAGAACAGCCAGCAGCCCCGAGCCGCAGAGCCCTGAAGGCTTCTGTCGACCAATCGTCCGGTACTCAAACCTGCCCTGCGACCATTTGACCTTCTCTATGGCCCCGGGGACGGCTTGAAGGCCGCAGGAAATCCCGCTGCCCTCAAAGGCCGGGCCGGCTGCGGTGGAAGCGGCCAGCAGGGTGTGGCCGCTTTTCAACACGATTTCTCCGTTGGTTCCCAGGTCCACCAGGAGAAAATTTCCCCGCCTGGAAATCAAGCCGGTGTAAAGCAAACCGGCCGAGATATCCCCGCCGACAAACCCTCCGAGGTTTGGACTGACGAAGACCATGGCCTGTGGGTTAACCCGGAGGCCCGCCTTTGAGGCCGGAACCGGCTCACAAGACAGGAAGGCAGGTCTGAAAGGTGCCCTGCCCAGTGAGTCAACCGGCTGAGCGAGAATTAGATGGTTCATAACAGCATTGCCAGCCAGGCAGAGGACATAAATCCATTCTGTCCTGACTCCGGCCTCCAGGGCCAGGGTTCTCGTCAGCTTAGCAATCGATTTAAGTGCGGACTTCTGGAGTCTCTTCGGGTTGCCTGGTTTCTCGGCGGCAAAGCTGAGACGTGAAATAAGGTCAGCCCCGAAGGCCGCCTGTTCGTTGGCCACAGTGGCCGTGGCCAGGGGGTTTCCAGTCGACAGGTCAAAAAGCCGGGCAGAAACCGTGGTCGTTCCCAGGTCAAGGCCCAGCCCTAAAATTCTATCAGCAGTGGCCCCGCATTCAAGGTCCAGGAGCAGACGGTCATCATAAATGACGGCTGTGATTTCAGACCATTCTTTTCTTATGGCTCTGAGTTTGCGGCGGGCGGAGGAACTTATGTCCATTTCCTTAAGGCCCAGAGCGGATTTAATCGCCAGTTCCGGGCTTTTATCCGCGGTCAGATCTTCGGCAGAAAGCTTCAGGACATATTTCTTAACCAGCGGGTCATAATCCTTCAAAACCGGCATCGTCAGACCAGATTTATCTCCGCTCTGTCTCCTGAGTCCTGGCCGCAAAAGCAGGTCCGACGGAATTCTGACGGTTAACGGCTGTCTGAGACGCAACTGACAGGCCAGGCGGAAGCGCGAGGGAAGACCGCGGGCGAGTCTTAATTTTTTTTCGGCTTCATTTTCTCCTGGTAACGGGCCAGCCTTTATTTCCACAAAACACCGACCGCAGACCCCGCGCCCGCCACAGTAAAGCTTCAGCGGCTGCCCCGCCTGCCACATAACCCTGGAAAGCCTCAAACCCGGGCGGGCTTCAGTCCTGATGATTTTTTTGCCGGTTATCAAGCTTAATTCAATTTTGCCCATGCCTGTCTTTACACACCCAACTTTCGATCGGGGAACAAGCTAATTGTATTAAATTGCCAGGCCCGGTTAAACAGAGAATTTGGTCAACTGACTTCTGGCCCTGAAAAGAAGTTCCGGGGGGTTGATAAAAAATCAAAGGCCGACAAAAAACTTGACCCCCGGCCGACAATGAGTTAAAAGAGCACTGGCCGGGGAAAACATTTAAATCCCCCGGATAAAATCGGACTGCGTTAATCGCAATTTAAGGAGAGTCTCATGAAAGATTTTTTACCAGAGCTCAGAACTCTTAACCGACGAAAGTTTTTGAGCCTGGGCCTTCAGGGCAGTCTAGCCATAGCTGCCAGCCCGTTTCTGGTAAAAGCCCTGCTGGCAGGTCAGGGCCAGACACTCCAGCTGGAAGATGAAGTCCTGAAGAAAGCCCTGGCCGTCGCCCTGAAGAGGGGAGGCGATTTGGCCGATGTTTACGTGGAAAACAGGGTGAGCCGGAGCCTGCTCCTGGAAGAAGGCAAGTTCAAGAGTGCCGTCTTCGGGCTGGTCAGGGGCGCCGGGGTCAGGGTGATCGACGGCGACAAGACCGGCTACGCTTATACCGACGAGCTGACTGAAGAAAAGATCCTGAGGGCAGCTGAGGTAGCTTCTTTCATCGCCACTTCCGGCAGGAAAACTCAGCCGGTAGAGCTTAAAGAGCAAAAAAGACCTTCATATATCAAGGTCAAGATACCGTTGCAGGAGGTGGCTGACGTCCGAAGAATGGAAATCATGAAAAGGGCTCACGAAGCGGCCCTGAGCTATGATCCCCGGATCAGGATGGCCAGCATAGATTACTATGATGAAATAAGGGACCGGATAATCGCCACCTCCGAGGGCCAGCTGCTGAGAAGCAGCCTGCCGCTTATTTTCTTCATCGTCCAGACGCTGGCCGCCGGCAATAACACCTCTCATATGGGCAGAGAAAGGCTGAGCCAGCATGCCGGCCTGGAAATGTTCGACCAGCTGCCCCCGGAGAAAGCAGCTCGTGAAGCGGCCCGGGAATCGGTGGCTATGCTTGAAGCCCGGGAAGCTCCGGCCGGAAAAATGGATGTGGTCATTCAGAATGGCTGGGGCGGCGTTCTTGTCCATGAAGCGGTCGGGCACCCACTCGAGGCTGACAACATAGCCCGGGAAACAGGCGCCTTCGTCGGCAAACTCGGCCAGAAGGTGGCAGCCAGTATTTTCACCATGGTTGACGACGGCAGTCTGGCCGGCTTCCGGGGGACAACTGACTTTGACGACGAGGGCACACAGATGAAAAGGAACGTGCTGATAGAAAACGGGGTGCTGGTCAAGTACATGACAGACATTCTGTCTGCCCGGCAGCTTAAAATGGAAAGAACCGGAAATGGGCGGCGGGAGAGCTTTCGTTATTACCCGATCCCCAGAATGACCAACACCTTCATAGAAAAGGGCAAGGATAGACGGGAAGATATCGTCGCCTCAACCACAAATGGGCTCTATGTTCAGAGCCTGAGCGGCGGGAGTGTCAACCCGACCACCGGCGTTTTTAACTTCACCTGCCGGGAGGCCTATCTTATCGAAAACGGAAAGAAAACAGTTCCGGTCAGAGGAGCCACCCTGATCGGGAGCTGCCTGGACATAATTACCAGAATAGATGCCGTCGGCGACGACCTTGATTTCGGCCCGGGTATCTGCGGCAAGGGGCAGTCGGCTGAGGTGACCGCCGGTCAGCCAACCGTCAGGATAAGAGGGATTACAGTCGGCGGCACCAGACAGAGAGGGTAACAGGAGGAAACCATGGACTATCGAGCAATAGCCGAACAGGTTATTAAAATCAGTCGTAGAAAAGGAGCCGACCTGGCTGAAGCCTACCTGTCCAGCAACCGGACTCTAAACCTGGAAGTCAGGAACGGGGAAATAGAAAGTATCCAGGAAGCCAGCAGTTACGGACTGGGGCTCCGGATCATAAAGAACAAAAGGCTGGGTTTTGCCTACGTTAACGATTTCAGGCCCCAGAGCCTGGAAGAAACAGTCAGCCGGGCCCTGAATTTTGCCCTGATGCTGACGGCCGATGAAAATAATATACTCCCTGACGATCAGGGCCTGACTGAGGTGAAGGGACTGTACGACCCGGAAATCAGTCGGGTACCCCTGAGCAATAAAATCTCCAGGCTGAAGGAAACTGAAGCCACAGCCCTGAAGATTCCCGGAATTACCAGGAGCGACGGAGCCAGCTACAGAGAAAACGAAGTCGAGATCACCCTGGCCAGCACTCTGGGCTTGATGAAAAGTTATAAGGTTTCAGGGTGTGGTTTCAGTCTCAGCGTAATTGCAGAAAAGGGCGACCAGAAATCCAGCGGTTATGAATCCTGCCAGCGCCGGTTTTTCTCAGACCTCAAGCCGGCAGCCGAGGTGGCCGGCCGGGCCGCAGAAAAAGCCTTGAGAATGCTCGACCCGCAGCCGGTAAAAACCCAGCGAGCGGCGGTGATACTTGACCCCGATGTTGCCTACGCCATTCTTGGCGGGATAATTCAGGCGATAAACGGAGAGCGGGTGCTTCAGGGAGCCAGCTTCCTCGGAAAAAAGCTCGGGCAAAAAATCGCCTCCGAGCTTATCACCATAGTTGATGATGGGACGCTGGAAAAGGGACTGGCCAGCGCTCCGTTTGACGGAGAGGGCGTTCCTACACAGAAGCGTTTGATTGTGGAGAATGGCCTTCTTAAAGGTTTCCTTTACAACGCTTATGCCGCAAAAAGAGCAGGCGTCAAAAGCACCGGAAATGCCAGCCGGCGCAGTTTTGACAGCCTGCCGGGAATCGGTCCGCATAATTTCTACATCCTGGCTGGAAAAGCAAAACCGGAAGAAATCATCGCCGCCACCGAAAGGGGAGTGCTGGTAAAAGAAGTAACCGGCTACGGGATCAATCCGGTCAACGGTAATTTCAGCGGCGGAGCAGAGGGCCTGTGGATAGAAA
>Ga0172365_10002077_pt1 | contig 14627 bp, 14 predicted proteins | sample LakKivSesite48cm_FD_114535 | JGI IMG/M metagenome (GOLD analysis project Ga0172365, IMG submission 114535) | Sediment microbial communities from Lake Kivu, Rwanda - Sediment site 48cm | ecosystem: Environmental > Aquatic > Freshwater > Lake > Sediment | place: Rwanda: Western Province, Lake...
AGACGAGGAAGAAGAATGGATAGAAATTTATAATGATTCTGATTCAATTATTGATATTTCTGGCTGGCAATTGGATGATGAGGCGAGCGGCAGCGAGCCGTTTATTTTTCCGAAAAATACTCTGATTGCCCCTAAAAGTTATATTGTTTTTTCTAGACAAATTACTGGTATTGCTTTAAATAACGACAAAGACAGCGTCCGTCTACTTTTGCCCGAAGGTGTGGTTTTTCAGGAAATAAATTATGAAAAACCGCCCCAAGGAAAATCATCAGCCCGAACTCCTGAGGGATTTGTTTGGAGCGAGCCAAGCCCAGGATTAGCCAATCTTATCAGTCCTGCAATAAGTCTGGAAATGACAAATAAAAAATTTGTTTATCAGCAGCCAATTAAACCTGAATTAACCAAAGAGCCGTCCCAAAATTACGTTATAAATTATCAAAATGCCAATCAACCAGAAATTGAAGGTGGGTACCTGGCTTTATCTCCCCAAGAACCACAAGCTCAAGACATTAAATCTCAACTTGCCGCAGCCAAGGAATCTATTTCCAAACAAAGCCCGCTTCAATTAATCTTGATTATTGTAACAATTATTATCGCTGGTCTGATTATTGGCTTGCTTTTAGTCAAATTTCGCAAAAAATCTCATCAACCAACATCTTTTACCTAGTCTTATTGACTTTATTTGGAGATTTTGGAAAAATTTAAGTATAAACATATGAGCGGACATTCTAAATGGGCAAACATCAAAACTCGAAAAGAAGCCATGGACAAAAGAAAAGGCCAGATTTTTAGTAAAATGGCGAAAATTATTGAAATTGCTGCCCGAAAAGGTGGGGACCCAGAAATGAATCCAACTCTTCGCTTGGCTATTGAAAAAGCCCGGTCAGTGAATATGCCTAATGATAATATTGAACGAGCCATTAAAAAAGGCACTGGCGAAGATAAGGGGGGTGGGCATTTAGAGGAAATAACTTATGAAGCCTATGGACCCAATGGCACGCCCGTAATTATTGAAGTAATAACTGATAACAAAAACCGAACCCTTTCGGAAATAAAACACATCCTAAATAATTATGGCGGAAAACTGGCTGAGACTGGCAGCGTGAGATATCTTTTTGACAGAATAGAAGGAGAATGGAAACCAAAATATTCCCTTGATATTACAGACCAGAATATCAAACAACAATTAGAAAAACTTTTTGAAGCCCTAGATGACAATGATGATGTTAATGAAATTTATTCTAATGTAAATTTATGATTATTTTGGGAATTGATCCAGGCACAGCTACTACTGGTTTTGGCTTAATTAAAAAAGACAAATCTAATTTAAAATTATTAAAATACGGGCTAATTACAACGCCCGCCAATTTATCTACAGCTGAGAGATTAAATAAATTAAACAAAGATTTATCTTTGCTAATTAAAAATTCTAAGCCCGATATGGTGGCTGTAGAAGATATCTTCTTTTTTAAAAATTTAAAAACCGCGGTTAAGGTAAGTCAGGCCAGAGGGGTGATTTTATTGACTATTGCCAAAGCAAAAATCCCCATAGCTGAATACACTCCTCTTCAGATTAAACAAGCAGTGGCTTGTTATGGTCGGGCAGAAAAAACTCAGGTCCAAAAAATGGTCAAATATCTGCTTGGTTTAAAAGAAATACCCAAACCCGATGATGCAGCTGATGCCCTGGCGGTGGCTATTTGCTGTGCTCATAGTATTAGGCCTTGTTAATAAAACTATTGACAAGGCTTTTTTTCTGAATATAATGGCTTTATAACCCCAAAATAGGAGGAAAATAATAATTAAAGAATTTTAAACATGACTTACACAACTCTCGAAGACTCCAAAAAACTTCTCCTTTTCGAGGATGAAGAAGGGATGGAAGAAGAAACAGAAGAACCAGAGGAAGTAGAATCAGAAAAAACTGCAGAAGAGTCAGAAGAAGGAGAAGAAACAGGAGAAGAGGAAACCCCGGAGGAAGAAGAAGAAACAGAAGAAGATTTTGAAGAAGAAGAATAAAACCTAAAACCCCTGATTTATCAGGGGTTTTAGAAATGTCAATTAAATTTTTATATTAATTTAACAAATTTTCTTTTACCGGCTTGAATTATCATCCCTTTTTTAATTACAATCTCTTTTTTCCAATCCTTTATAATTGATTTATCTATTTTTATAGCATTCTGTTCAACTAGTCTTTTGGCCTCTGATTTGGATGGGGCCAATTTTGTTTTAAACAATAAATCCAAAATATTTAAACTTTTAACCTTTAACTTATAACTCTTAACTTGGAATGGGACTTTATGCTCCTTAAAAACCCGGTTAAATTCTCTTTCTGCTCTAGTGGCAAAGATTTTATTATGATGAATACTAACAATTTCCCAGGCCAATCTGGCTTTAGCATCGCGAGGATTTATTTTTTTGTTTTTTAGTTGGTTTCCGATCTCTTTTACTTTAGCTAAGCTCAAATCTGTACAAAGCTCAAGGCCGGGAATTATTAAAGAATCTGGCCAAGACATAATTTTTCCATACATCTCATTCGGCTTCTCATCTAAGCTTACTATATCGCCCTCAGTTTTTCCCATTTTTTTACCAGTTGGATCAGTTAATAATTTACTGGTTAAAACAAATTTCTCCTTATTTTTAACAAGTTTCATTAAATCTCGGCCACGAAGCATATTAAAAGTTTGATCATTACCTCCAATTTCTAAATCAACATTCATCGCCACACTATCGTAAGCCTGAAATAAGGGGTATAGAAATTCCGGTAAAAGAATCTGTTTGTCTTTTTTAATCCGCTCTTGAAACATATCTCTAACCAACATTTGCTGGACACTAAAATTAAAGGCTAACTCTATTAATTTAAAGGGGGCGAGCTTGCTGTTCCATTTACTATTAAACATCACTTTGGCAGGATTATTCCCCGAAAACTTCAAAATTTTACTGGCTTGATTTTTATAATTTTTAAGATTTTTTTGAATTTGTTGCTTGGTTAATCTTTTCCTTATCGCTGTTTTATCAGTTGGATCGCCGATGAGGGCAGTAAAATCGCCAATCAAAAAAATCACTTCGTGCCCTAATCTCTGAAATTGGGCTAATTTTCGTAAAGTAATAGCATGACCAAGATGTAGGCTCGGTGCAGTTGGGTCATAACCACAATAAAGCCGAATTCTTTTACCGGATTTTAAAAGTTTTTCCAAGGCTTCTTTGGTCGGGTAAATTCTCTCTACTCCTTTTTCTAAAACTTCTTTTATTTTATTCGAATCTGTGATAATCTTACTCATATTTTTACTTTACTATAAATCTTAAGAATAAACAATGTTGTCAGAAATAGTATATTATTTTATGATTAAATTATAATATGCCAGAAATTACCTCTTATCATAAAGGCAAACGACCCAGTTTAAAGACCAAGTTCAAGCTCTTCTGGTTTAGAAGAAAATATAAAACAAAACCGGGAAGAAGAATAATTAAAAAGGTCTTGGTTTTTTTTATTTGGTTAGCTCTATTTGCCTTTCTTGGTTTGGGTGGAATCTTTGCTTATATGGCTAAAGATCTTCCCAACCCCGAGGATATAGCTCAAAGAAGCATTGTAGAATCAACCAAGATTTACGATAGAACCGGCAATATTATCCTATATGATGTTCATGGAGAAATAAAAAGGACCATTATTCCTTTTGAAGAAATTCCTCAGAATCTAAAGAATGCCACTTTAGTTATTGAGGACACCAATTTCTATCATCACTTTGGCCTTGATTTTAAGGGAATTTTAAGAGCCGTGATAGCTAATCTTCAAGGTAAAAACGTGGGACAGGGCGGCTCAACCATTACCCAGCAATTTATTAAAAATACGATTCTTACCCCAGAGAAAACTTTCAGTAGAAAAATAAAAGAAGCTATTTTAGCTATTGAATTAGAAATAAAATATTCTAAAGATGAAATTTTTGGTTTTTATTTAAATCAGGTTCCTTATGGTTCTAATGCCTATGGCATAGAAGCGGCTAGTCAAACTTTCTTTAATAAAAATGCCAAAGATTTAACCTTAGGCCAAGCTGCTCTTTTGGCTGCCCTCCCTCAAGCGCCAAGTTATTATTCGCCTTATGGTTCTCATTTTAATGAATTAAAGGCTCGTCAGGAATATATTTTAGAGAGAATGTATAAATTCGGCTACATAAGTGAGCAGGAATTAAGTGCTGTCAAACAAGAGGAATTAAGTTTTGCCCCGGCTAAAAGTACTATCAAGGCTCCCCATTTCGTAATGTTTATCAAGGAATATTTGGAAGAAAATTACGGCAAAGATTATGTGGAAAAAGCTGGGTTAAAGGTTTATACAACCTTAGACTGGGATCTCCAACAAATTGCTGAAAAAATAGTGGCTGACCAAGTAAAGAAAAACGCTAAAAGTTACAATGCTTATAATGCTGCCTTAGTAGCCATAGACCCTAAAACTGGTCAAATTTTAAGTATGGTTGGTTCTAGGGATTATTTTGGCGATCCCTTACCCAAGGGATGTAAACCAGGGAAAAATTGTCTTTTTGAGCCAAATGTAAATGTAGCAATCAGGCCAAGACAACCCGGTTCTTCTTTTAAGCCCTTTGCTTATGCTAAGGCTTTCCAAAAAGGATTTACTCCTGATGCCATGGTTTTTGATTTAGAAACTGAATTTAACCCTAATTGCCCAGCTGATGCAAATCAAGAAAAAGATCAATATGGATTAGATTGTTATCACCCTAAAAACTATGACAGCAAATTCAGAGGACCAGTATCTTTTCGTCAGGGCTTAGCCCAATCATTGAATATCCCCTCAATAAAGGTCCTTTATCTGGCTGGGGTTAATGAAACTATCAATCTTGCCCAGGATATGGGTATCCAGACATTAAAAGACCGCTCGCGCTATGGTCTTTCCCTGGTTTTAGGTGGAGGAGAAGTAAAATTATTGGAACAAACAGCTGGTTTCGGGGTTTTTGCCAATGAGGGAATTAAAAATCCAGCTACTGCAATTCTTAAAATAGAGGACAATAAGAGAAATATAATTGAAGAATATAAAAATAAGCCCCAAAAAATTATTGAACCTCAAATTGCCCGCCTTATTTCTGATATTCTTTCTGATGAAGAAGCCCGAGCCCCAATATTTGGAGAAAAATCCAATCTTTATATTGAAGGTATGCCAACAGCAGCTAAAACCGGAACTACCCAAGAATACCGCGATGGCTGGACAGCAGGCTATACCCCCTCTTTGGTAGTGGGAGTCTGGGCTGGTAATAACGATAATACACCAATGAATAAAGAGCCAGGATTAATTGTGGCTGCTCCGATTTGGAATCAATTTATGAAACAAGCCTATCAGTTTAAAATCCAAAATCCAAAATCCAAAATCCAAAATTTAGAGAATTATTTCAGTCTACCAGAGCAGGTTGAAAACTTCACTAAGCCAGAACCGATAATCACAACTAAAGACATTTTAAATGGAAAATTTGCCAATGAGCTTAAAATAAAAATAGATAAAATATCACATAAATTAGCCAATAATTTAACTCCGCCAGATTTAATTGAAGAAAAAATCTATCCTCAGGTCCATTGTATTTTATATTATGTAAATAAAGACGATCCCCAGGGTGAAAGTGATGGAAAAGATGATCCCCAATTTAATAACTGGGAAGGACCGGTTCTAGAATGGGTTAATTCACCAGAAAGAATTGGCTTATATAATCAACAACCACCTCAAGAATATGATGATATCCACATTCCCGAAAATCAGCCCCAAGTTTTTATTATTTCTCCTTCTAATTACGAGAATATAAATAGCAGCCAGATAAGAATAGAAGCCGAGGCAAATGCTCGGCTGGGCGTGGAAAAAGTAGAATTCTATTTTGATGATAAACTAATTGGAACTAATTATTCAAGACCCTATTATCTATATTTTCAGATTCCCAGTGATGCTAATGAGGGAAGTCATATCATTGAGGTTCGAGCTTTTGATATAGTGGGAAATTTATCTTCTCGAAAAGTGACGATTAACTTATTTAGTTTTAATTATTAATTTATTGCTTTTGTTTTTATTAAAAAACACCCCAATACGGGGGTGTTTTTTAATAATTTTCTCTGCTTTTCTACAATTTAATAGGCATAATTATATAATTAAAACTATCATCTCCCTCTGGCTTTATTACACCTGGACTAACTTCACCATTAAAACCAAGGAATACTTTTTTACTATTAACACTATTTAAACCATCGAATAGATATCTGTGATTAAAAATAACTTCCAAATCCTTTCCTTTTATTTCAGCTTGAAGCTCTGATAGATTTTCCCCTAGTTCTATATCTTGAGAAAAAACTTCAATTATTGATTTTTTCGAATTAATTCTTAATCTCACATCATTTATTTTACTACTAAAAAAGCTACTAATTTTAACCGCCTTTAATAATTCTTCTCGCTCAATTGAAACACTAGTTTCAAATTGTTTAGAAATAAGTTGTTGATAAGCTGGATAAGTTCCTTCAATTATTTTAGATATTATTTGAATCTTAGGTAAGTTAAATAAAATTTGATTATTTTCAAGACTAATTTCGAGCATCTCTTCTTTTTCTTCTTGATTGGATATAATTCTAATTAATTCTTGAATTGTTTTAGAGGGGATAATAACTGATCCTTGATAATCTTTTTTTATTTTATTATTTTTTAAACTTATTGTTTTCTCCCCCAATCTAAAACTGTCAGTGGCTACAAATTTTATTTCTTTATTAGAAGAAAAATCAAATAAAACACCAGTAATCTCTGGTCTAATATCTGAAAATGAAGTAAAATTAACAATTTGCTCTAGAGTGTTTTTCAGGTTTAAAGAGTTAATTTCTAAAATTGGTTCATTTTTTATTTTAGGAATAATAGGAAAATCTTTTACATCTAATCCCCTAATATTTGATTTAAAGTTTTCACACCTTAAATAAGCTATATTATTTTTAATTGTAATTTCTATTTTTTTATTAGGTAAATTATTTACAAAATTAACTAATATTTTTGCCGGAAGAGTAATACCGCCCTCTTTTTCGATTTTACATAAAATATAATTAGTAATACCTATTTCTAAATCAGTAGCTGATAATTTAAGTTGTTTTTTATCGGTAGTTAAAAGAATATTATTTAAAATTGGTAAAGTTAAATTTTTACCAATAATGTTTTGGACTATATTAAGTCCGTTTTTTAAATTTTCTTGAAGACAAATTATTTTCATATTAATAAATTTTATTTAATTATTTTATTAATTACTATTAATTAATTATAAATTTGGGGAAAATTCTTATTATTGAATTAAATTTAAAGTATTTTTATGGTTAATTTTTTGTGTATAAACAATAGAAAAGATTTTAATAAATTGTTTTTAATTTTATTAATTAATAAAATTAATTTAATTTTATTAATATTTTATTAAGAAAAATACCCCTATAAATTAACAATTTATTAAACAACATCACTATAAAGTCTTTCTTTAATTAGGTTTATTTCTTGTTCTAAGTCTTCATTATTTTCTAATTCTTTTCCTATTTTTTCACAAGCATAAATAACTGTAGTATGATCTCTGTCGCCTAATTTACTTCCAATAGAGGGATAAGAGTTTTTTAACTCTTCCCGCATTAAATACATAACCACTTGTCTGGGTTTGACCACCTCTTTCTTCCTACTTCTATTTATCAAGTCACTAACACTAAGGTCGTAAAAATCAGCTACTACCTCGGCAATTTTCTTATAATTGGTCCTTTTCTGAGGATTGGAAATAATAGTCTTAAGAATTTTTACCAACTGTTTTTGGGTAGGAGGGGCATTATTTAACCTAATAAAAGCAACTATTCTATTGAGGGCGCCCTCTAATTCTCGGATATTTTTTTGAATATTTAAAGCAACATAATTAAAGATTTCATCATTTAAATTTATATTTAGGTCCTGGGCTTTTTTCTTTAAAATTACTAATCTTGTTTCAAAATCTGGTCGACCAATATCAGCTATCATTCCGCCTTCAAATCTTGAACGCAATCTTTCCTCAAGGGTGGGGATAGCCTTTGGTTGGCGGTCGCTACTAATAATTATTTGTTTATTTTTTTCATAAAGACTATTAAAAATATGAAAAAATATTTCCTGGGTTTTTTCCTTTCCGGCTAAAAATTGAATATCATCAATAATTAAAACATCAAATTTTCTATGATCATCTTTAAATTTTTCAACCGTGCCATTAGATATAGAGGAGATTAAATCAGCGCCGAATCTCTCTGAGGGCAGATAAATTGTATTTTTATCATTATAGAGTTTAATTACCTCATTACCAATTGCTTGAATTAGATGGGTTTTTCCAAGCCCCACTCCCCCATAAATAAATAATGGATTATAAGCCCTGCCCAGGTCTTTAATCACAGATTGGGCAGCAGCATAAGCTAATTCATTAAACGAGGCAACCACAAAAGAATCAAAAACATAACGGGGATTAAGATTGGTTTTTTCATCCTTTTTATATTCACGAAAATCTAATTGTTCCTTTAGGTCTAATATTTTTGACTTTTTCTTGGGGGGTTTAATTTTTTGTTTAGTTTTTAAAACCGGCTCAATAGAAGCGTTAATAATATAACTGACGCTTCTAATATTTTCAATATTATTTCTTAGAGCTTTAAAAATAAGTTTATTATATTTATTCTCTAACCATTCTTTAGTGAATCCATTTGGCACACCAATAACAATCTTGCCATCTTTATTAGAAACAATACTTGTGCTTTTAAACCAAGTAATAAAGTTAGCTTTTGAAATGGAAAGCTCTATTTCTCCTAAAATAATTTGCCAAATTTCTTGGTTAGTCATACTTTAGTATTTTATCACAAAGAATTTTAACAAAAAACCTAGTCAATACCCCGTTTTGTTAATAATCTGTGTATCAATTGTGGAAAATAGGAATTTGACCCTCAATTTATTTATTGATAATCTTTAATTATAATTATATTAATAAGATAACAATATTTATATGCCAATACAAGGACTAACCTATAGACCGAAAAGAAAAAAAAGAAAAAGAACCCATGGTTTTAGAGCGAGAATGAGAACAAAAGGGGGAAGACAGGTTCTAAAAAGACGACGAATGAAAAAAAGAAAAAGATTAACTGTATAGATAATGACTATTACTTCAAAACGTTTTAAAAAGGCAGATTTTAATAATCTTTTTAAAAAAGGAAAGACAGCAGCTGGAAAGCTAGTTTTTTTAAAATTTAAAAAGAATAATCTTAAAAATAGCCGTTTTTGTTTTATAGTTAATTTAAAAATATCCAAAAAATCAACTTTTAGAAATAAAATAAAAAGGCAATTGAAAGATATAATTAGAAATAATTTAATCAATATAAGACCAGGATTTGATATAGCGATTATAGCTAAGCCAGAGATTATTAATAAGAAATATCAAGAAATAAAAAAAGAAGTTAGAGAGTTATTAGAAAAATTATGACCTATACGATTTTATTTTTAATTAAATTATATCAAAAGACAATCTCTTGTATTTGGGGTAGCATAAGTCCTTACGGGGGCTGTCGTTTTTATCCCAGTTGTTCTAAGTATTGCTATCAAGCAGTTAAAAAATATGGTCCATTTAAAGGATTATTTAGGGGATTTAAAAGAATTATTAGATGCCAACCCTTTAATAAAGGAGGATACGATCCATGTTAAAAACGCTTTATAATGAAATTTTATATCGTCCAATTTTTAATGTCCTGGTTTTTTTATACAATATCATTCCCGGACATGATTTTGGAATAGCGATTATAATATTGACGATTTTAATTTTAGCTATTTTATTTCCTTTGTCTTATAACTTAATTAAATCACGTCAAGCTCTTTCCGCTATTCAGCCTAAAATAAAAGAAATTCAGAAAAAATATAAAACCAAAGAAGAACAAGGGCGGGAATTGATGAAAATTTATAAAGAGCATAATATTAATCCCGTTTCTGGTTGTTTGCCCCTTTTAATTCAGCTTCCTATTCTGATGGCTCTTTATAAGGTTTTGATAAATGTATTACAGCCCGCTAGTTTATCTGCTCTTTATCCTTTTGTAAAACACCCCGGGACAATTAATTCTTTATTTTTGGGGATTTTAAATTTAGCTAAAGTCAGTCCAATTTTAGCTGGTTTAGCTGGTGTTTCTCAGTTTCTTTATTCAAAATTGATGATGAAATATTCGCCACCAACTTCCCAACCGTCCGAACAAAAAGGAGCAGATATACAAAAGATGATTGGTAAGCAGATGACTTATATTTTCCCTTTTATGATTGTGATTTTTGGTTTAAACGTGCCTGCTGGCCTAACTCTTTACTGGGTAGTATTTTCACTTTTAAGTATGGGTCGTGATTATTATCTTTTTAATAAATTATATGGAAAAAATAAAGAAAATAATTGAAGAAATTTTTCAGATTATGGGAGTTGAGGAAGCGAATATTAAAATTAAAAAGGACAATTCTTTAAAAGATAGAGAATTATTAATGGTTAATATTGAAATTAATTCCAAAGATGTGAGATATTTTCTTAATGAGAATGCTATTGGTTTGAGTGCCTTACAACATCTAGTTAGGGTTCTGGCTTTTAAAGATATTGTTGGTCAAGTGTATTTACTCATTGATATTAATAACTATAGGAAAGAAAGAGAAAGATTTTTAAGCGAATTAGCGGTTAAGGTAGCCCAGAGAGTTAGAAGAACCAAGAAACCACTTACCCTTGAGCCAATGTCAGCTTATGAGAGAAGATTTATTCATCTTAAATTAGCTGAACAGCCAGACATAGTTACTGAAAGTATTGGCGAAGAGCCAGAAAGAAGAATAGTGGTCAGATTATATCCATGACCATCGTTAGAAAAATTGCCTATAATACTATTGTTTCAGCGGGGGCACGCATTATTGCGGTTGCCCTTTCTTTGGTTAGCATAGGTTTTATTACTCGTTATTTAGGCAAAGAGGGGTTTGGTAATTATAGTTTGATTTTGGCTTTCTTGTATGTCTTTAATATTTTGGCTGATTTTGGTCTTTATTCTTTAATGACCAGAGAAATATCCCGACCAGGGGCTGATGAAAAAAAGATTGCCAGTAATATTTTTACCTTGAGAATTGTTGCTCTTTTAATATTTTTGGGGTTAGGTGTTATTTTAGTTTGGTTTTTTCCTTATACCAATCAGGTTAAATTAGGAGTAGTTATTGTCTCTTTGGGCTATTTCTTTTTATCTGCTTCTCAGGTTTTAATGGGAGTTTTTCAGAAATATCTTCGCATAGATAAAGCAGGACTGGCTGATATTATTGGTCGTTTAATCCAATTAGGATTGGTAGTTATTTTTATTCGCCTTAATCTTGGTTTTTTCTCTATTTTATGGGCATTAATTATTAGTTGTTTCGGGAATTTTATTCTTAACTGGATTTTTACTAGAAAACATATTGCCCTGACTTTAGCTTTTGATTTTTCTCTTTGGAAAGAAATAATAAAAGTAGCTATTCCCATAGCTGCTTCTCTGGTTCTTGTTTTAATTTATTTTAAATTTGATACTATTTTTCTTTCTCTGAAATTTATTAATCGTTCTTCAATTAATCCCATGGTTGATGTAGGTATTTATAATGTTGCTTATAAAATCCTGGAGGGTTTAATATTTTTCCCCTCTATGTTTGTGGGTATAATCATGCCTTTACTTTCTAAGTTCGCCTTTTCTAATTTAGATGAATTTAAAAAAACATTCCAAAAGACCTTGGATGTTTTGATTATTTTTATTGTTCCTCTGATAATGGGGATTTTATTTCTATCATTGCCAGTAGTGGTTTTAATTGGAGGAGACCAATTTAAAGTTTCGGCACCAGTATTACAGATTTTAAGTTTTGCCATTGGTCTGATATTTTTGGGCAATCTTTTTGGCCATAGTATTATTGCCCTGAACAAACAAAAAGCCGGGGCCTGGATATATTTCAGCGGGATGATTTTTAATGTTTTAACTAATCTGCTTTTTATTCCCCGATATTCTTATTTTGCTGCTGCCTCCACCACGGTGGCTACTGAATTATTAGTAACTGTCCTGATGATGTATTTGATTTATAAAACAATTCACTATCTGCCGCGTTTCAATATCTTTAAGCCAGTTTTTGCCGGTTTGATTATGACTGTTTTCCTTTATTTGTTTAGGGGATGGAATTTGCTTTTATTAATAGGAGGCGGGATAATTCTTTATTTTGCAGTACTTTATTTGATCAAAGGAATTAAAAAAGAAGAGTTATTGTTATTAATTAAAAAAGAGGCATGAAAACATTGGAATGGGGAATATATTTAATTGTTTTTTGCCTACCCTTGTATTTGGTGCGTTTTAGTATCTTAGGTATTCCGACCACGGTTTTAGAGGTTTTGATTTATGTTTTATTTATTCTATGGTTGATTAAAGGGTTTAAGTTTGGAGAAATTAAAAAATTACTCTTTACTCACTACCCATTGTTTATTGCTATTTTATTGATTTTAATCGGAGTAAGCACAGCTACTTTTTATTCTTGGAATTTAGGAACAAGTTTAGGGATTTGGAAGGCTTGGTTTATTGATCCGATATTATTTTTTATTGTTTTTATTAGCACAATTAAAAAACCCGAGCAGATTGCCAGGGTTTTTTATTGTTTGATTTGTTCGGGCTTGATGGTCTCAATAATTTCTTTGATTTATTTAATTCAGGGGAAATTAGATGGACAGGGTCGCTTGCAGGGATTTTATAATTCCCCAAATTATTTAGCTATGTATTTGGCACCAGTTTTAATAATTGGTCTTGGAATGCTTTTTTTAGAAAAAGATTATTTGCTAAGAAGACCTCTTTTTATAATTAATCTTTTTCTAATCATCGTTCTATTTTTCACTAAATCCTTTGGGGCTTGGTTGGGGATTATTGGGGCTTTAATTTTGGGGACGATTATTTATTTATCTAAAAGAAAGAATAAGAAAATAATTTGGGGAGTTATTTGTTTGGGCTTATTGATTATTCTGATTTTTGGCTTGTTAAAAATTAATTCAATTCCAGGAAGATTATCTTTGAGTTCCCGTTTGATAATCTGGCAAAGAGCCTGGGAATCTTTTATTACTCATCCTATTATTGGTATTGGACCTGGCACATTTTCTGATTATTTTCCTTCTTATCCTCTTTGGGGAGTGCCCCAGCCCCATAATTTATATTTAGCTTTTTTGCTTCAGACTGGAATTTTCGGTTTTATTGGCCTTATCTGGCTTTTAATTTGGTTTTTCCGGAGAGGTTTTAAATCGGTTATTGGTGGTAAAGGTTTGGTCATTGGAACTTGGGATTTGGGACTTATATTGATGTCCGTAATGGTCTATATTCTCATTCACGGCTTGGTTGATACTACTTATTGGAAAAATGATTTATCAATATTTTTTTGGCTGGTTATAGGAATAATGACGATAATCAAAAAAGAACCTCAATAAGAGGTTCTTTTAAGTTAATCAGTACCACGTTTATAATTTTATTGAGTACAACAACCCATTTGTCTTATTCACAAAAAATAGATAATCTTCTTGGGGTGAGAGGAACAAATCATTAGCATCATACACTTCAACCATTTGAGAATCAGCCAATAATTTAGTTTTATCACCGGTTTCTATATTGATTTTGTAAAATTCATCATTAGCTAAAAATGTTCCTTTGTAAAAATCATCAGGCAAGATTTTAGCTTCATTAATATTTTTCGGAATAGCGCAGTAAATGTATCTTAAATCCTGAGACCAAGCACATTTTTCAACCAGAGTAGCAATTTCTAATGATTTTGAATTTGAACCATTCCTGTCAGCTACAAAGATACCAATGCCGTTGCCAGTAAGACCTGTTTTAGAATAAAGAATTTTACTTCCATCAGCCGACCATTTGACGCTAAAGCCATTGATGTTGGAAATAACCTCGCTAAAAGATTTGGTTAAAGTGTTTAAAGAGTATAGTGAGCTTGGCACTAAGCCAGTGGGTTTTTCTTGAAAAAATACATCGCTTCCTTTGGGCCAGTCAAAAATTAAATCTTTCATCCTTGTTTTTAAAAGGATTAAATAGCCCGATCCATCAGGGTTGGCCAAACTAATGGTATTGTCGCCAGTAAAATCATTTTGGTATTGGTAAATGATTTTTTTGGCATCAGGTGACCAAACCACATAATTCATATATTTATTCAAGGGCAAAGCTTTATTGGTAGTGTGGTCATAAAGATATTTACTGACATTTCCTAAGCCATCTTCAAAGATTGTAATTTCTTTATCTTTATTTGGTGACCAAAGCACCTTGATTAAGTTTTCTAAGAAAGTAGAAGAAACCTGATTTAGGTTTGAGCCGTCAAAATTGGATTGCCGAATATTACCATTGGAGCGCAAATAATAAATTACCTGATTTTTGTCCGCAGTAATGGTGGGTGAATATACTGCTTCTTGGCTAATGGCTTTTATTTTTTGCTCTGCCTGAGGACCGACTTGTCCGCCTGCTCCCCCTGCTCCGCCTGCGCCTTGACCTTCTTGACCAGCTCCACCTGAGGGGAATTGACCACTTGGTTGCCCTTCTCCGCCGCCACCTTTTTTAATTACAAATTTATAAACCAATAATCCGGCTAAAAC
>Ga0172365_10002078_pt1 | contig 14627 bp, 12 predicted proteins | sample LakKivSesite48cm_FD_114535 | JGI IMG/M metagenome (GOLD analysis project Ga0172365, IMG submission 114535) | Sediment microbial communities from Lake Kivu, Rwanda - Sediment site 48cm | ecosystem: Environmental > Aquatic > Freshwater > Lake > Sediment | place: Rwanda: Western Province, Lake...
CATCAGCGCAAGATACGGTGTAGAAATATCTTAGTCATACAAAAATAGCGCCGACCAGCGATGGAGAGGGATTCTTCACTGCGCTCAGAATGGCAACCGAACGGACTTGGCAACAGAGGGGAGGGTGCATTTCAGTTTTGGGGCGAGTTGTAAGCGGCGGTCCACACTTCATGGAAGCGTCTGCTGAGGATAGCAGCACGAATTGGGGCAAGGCGTTCTACCCCGGCTCGACTCCAGCGCATCCCCGGACCCGTGAAACGGGCATGGAATTGTTTGCATCCACTCTCGGCCATGCCACTGCCAATCGGAAAACCATCCTCACGCAGTTCCATGTACTGCATGCGACGCTGGTTGTGTGCAAAGTACTGTGCTTCCTTACGCAACTCTTGTGCCACCCGCAGATGTCGCTCCACTAGCCTCTGGATCGCTCCAACCACCTGCCACACTTGCCCTTGGTACAGCGGCTTTTCCAGCCCTTTGGCCCAACGGATGGCCGCGGCGCTGCCCTCGCCAAAAGTCAAATGGGCTACGTGATAGAGATGTTCTTGGGCATGGTACCAATCTACTGCCTGTCGGCTGTAGGGGAAGTGCTCTGCGGCCAGATTCCAGATCCAGGGCGCACCATCGCCCAACACAATGCTCTCTACGGCCCGTGGCAACTGCCTCCGGCTGGCTTCGGCCCATAGCGCCTGCCCGAACTGCTTCGGCCCACCGAGAATGGCGGTATAGCTGTTATGCATGGCACGAACCTGCTCCTCTGGCTGGCCTGCTTGCTCTTCACGTTGCAGCTCGACCTCAAAGACACACCCAACCTTCAGTTCCTTCCACCCCTCCTCACGCACATGCACCATCATCCCATCCATCGCTACACCCATGCGCTGCGCCATCTTACTCTCTCCGCGCACTACCCCATCTTGTTGCGCCACCACCAGCGCCCCGGCCATCCGCGCCGCTTCCAGCGCCTTGATCTTCTCCCCCCATCTCTTCACCCGCCGCCAGAGACTCGTATCCGAAAGCCTCACCCCACCCACCTCGCCCAGGACCTCCTCTGCCAAGGCGTAATCCACCTGTCCACATAACCAGACCACCAACTTGGCTAGCCCTTCGCTCCACCCCCGGTCCCATACCCGTAGTTGCTCATCCAGGGGGAAAAGACCCCCGCTGACAGTGTGTGCAGTAGTAATAATCCCTCTCCATCTCCACTAGCCCTAAGCGCGTCTCCACGCCCCTCTTTTTCCGCCCCTTCACATGCATCTCTTTGCCGCAAGTTGGACACAAAGGCCCAGGCACAGGCTGTACGCTTTCCTGGGCCTCTATCACCTTCTCCGCCAGCACTGGCTCCAACCCCTTGCGTATCTTGAGCACCGCTTCTTCAATATCGTTCAGCGTCGGACACGCAGTGCTTTCCGTCCAATCCAGAAGCTCATCAATCTGGCGCTCAGCCTCTGCCAACAGCTGCGCTTTGATCTCCGCACGGGTATGTTTCATCTCTAGATTCCTTTCTCATTAAGTTCGGTCCCTTCCCGCATTATGCCTCAATCTTGCCCCCAAATTGAAATACACCCGAAGCAGTACAAAGCCTTTAACAAACTGGGCAGTTGCCAGTATAATACGGCTGATTTCAGCACCGGAAGGGCACATGCGCATCCTGCACCTGAGCCTCACCAACTTTAGAAACTACTCGCGCCTGGAACTGGATCTGCCAGCGGGCATCGTGCTGCTGCAAGGCGACAACGCGCAGGGCAAGACAAATCTGCTGGAGGCCATTTACTACCTGTCCAGGATTCGCTCGCCGCGCACTAACGTAGATCGTGAACTGGTAAACTGGTTGGCCTTAGAAGATGACCTGCCCTTCGCCAGACTGGTGGCCCAGATTCAACAAGCTGAAGAGACAGACCTAATTGAGTTGACGTTAGTGCAGAACAGTGGAAAAAGCCTGGATACAGATGCGACTGCTCTGCGCAAGCACATCCGCATTAATGGTGCCAACAAACGCACTCTGGATGCAGTGGGGCTGCTCAATGCCGTGCTTTTTATGCCCCAAGACATAGACCTGGTGGCTGGTGCACCGCACTTGCGGCGCCGTTACCTGGATGACGTTATGTGCCAGATTGATCCACAGTACTGCCGCGAGCTGCAGCAATACAACCGCGTCTTGACCCAACGGAACTCCCTGCTGAAGTCCCTTCGCGATCGAGGCAATGACTCGGCCCAACTTTTCTTCTGGGATCAACGCCTGCTAGAACACGGGGCCTATATTACTGTCCGTCGCCAACAGTTGATCCAGCAGTTGGATGAATCCATACAGCGCATTCATCTAAGATTAACAGGAGAAAAAGAGCGCTTGCGGCTGGAATATTGTGCCAGCGTGCGCCTTGAGAGCCGTCCAGGCGCTGCCTACCAGATCGCTCTGCCAACGGAGCAAGATACTTTGCCGGCGACAGAAATGTCGGCCAGGCTGCACAACCTGGCCGCTTCATTTGCCGAACAGCTCCGCGAGGCGCGTGCCAGAGAATTGGAACAGGGCATGTCTGTAGTCGGGCCGCATCGGGATGATTTTCGCTTCCTGGTGAATGGTGTGGACATGAATATCTACGGCTCTCGCGGGCAGCAGCGAACCATCACGTTATCCCTAAAGCTGGCCGAAGTAGAACTCATCACGCGGGAGAAAAATGACAAGCCGGTCTTGCTGCTGGACGATGTCATTTCGGAACTGGATGCCGCGCACCGGAGTTGTCTCCTAGAGGCCATTGACAGGGCACAGCAGGTGATCATAACCACGACTGACCTGACGCACTATAGCGAGGAGTTCCTGGAACGGGCAACTCTGTGGCGCGTGTGTGCAGGCAGGATCACAATTTCAATGTCAAAACCCCAATGACAAGATCACACCCAAACTCGTTATTGAGATTTGGTCATTCAGAATTGGTCATTTCACTCAGAGGTCGCTTCTTAGGCATACCCGGGCGCCGTGGATACTGGGCAGGTGTTTGCCCCACTTTATCTATCAATACTAGTGAGCGTGGTTCCTTTAACCCTGGTAAATGCAGAGTTTTTACTTCCCGCAACTTGCCTCCTAGCAAGTTAGTCGCTGCCTCAGCCTCCTTTACCTCGGCCTCGACCTCCGCTCCCTTCTGTGCGATAAAACAGCCCCCTTTGCGACACAAGGGCAGACAATACTCAACCAGTACAGTTAAATCAGCCACAGCCCGCGCCAGCACGACATCATAACGCTGGCGGTGGCGCGCATCCTGCCCGGCTTCTTCTGCCCGCGCCCACAGCAATTCGATGCCTTCCAAGCTCAAACATTTCAAAAGATGTTCCAGGAAAACAATCTTCTTCCTTGAGGACTCCAGGAGACTCATGCGTAGGGCTGGACGCATGATCTTAACAGGCAAGCCAGGGAAGCCAGCACCGGTCCCAACGTCAATGCAGAGCAGTGGTGTCTCCTTGCTCGAGAGAGGAACCACGTCCGGAAGGCGCTCATCGCGGGTTGTTCCTGGTACTGGTAGAGCCAGTAAGCAAGTTAATGAATCGAGAAAGTGTTTGAGCTGCACGTCCCTGTAGCTCGCCACGGTAGTCAAATTAAACTTGCGGTTCCAGGCACTGAGTTCTCGATAGTAAATTTGGAAAGCTCGCACATGCCCGGCTGTAAGATACAGGCCAAGCTCACGTGCCCCATCCCGTAGCAATTCCATGCTCTGTTCATGTGATGGATCAGGCATTATGTGGTGATCAAATCCTTACTTCAACACATACACGGAGCATGTTGCTCCACTGCTGCTTGAACTCGGCTTCGTCTTGCCAGAACACGCCCTGTGGATGCTGTGGCCTGGACCACTCCTTGGGATAGCCGGGGTCAACGAAGTAAAATCCTTTCTCCGGCTGAGGGCCTGTGGGTTCAAAGCCATATAGAACCTTGGCATGCCCCCATCCCTTGAATTTGAGCTTGAACTTGTCCCACTCGTGGCTAAAGGGCTCACCAATAATCACGATGGTAAAGCGGTCTTCCTGGATATTGCGCAGCAGGTCTCCCGTGTTACCAAGCCACTGCAGCCTGGCCGAGATGCCTTTACTTTGCAAGTATCCGGAAATGCCCCAGGGCAGAGCAGCCCAGTTAGGAATCTTCCAGATCGTAACATGTGGCACAGGCCCACTGACAAAAATGGGTTTTTCCATTTCACGGGCAACCATATACCCATCAAATCGCAAGCTGTTGAGGATAGCATTGCCCACTATAGCCGTGCTGAATGCTCCACAATCGTTGGTGTTTTCACCCTGGTACTGATGCCAACGGAACAGGTCAATGCTCAGATGATAGTGTGGTTTGTAGATGCGGTCTTCGGTCATGGAATCAACGCTATTACAGCCCCCTCCTAGCAGCAGGGTACAAGCAGCAAGTAACCATCACCCAACTAATCTTCGCTGCCAAACATTTGCTGCTTGCTGCTCTTTGCTTCCGGCGACGTTTTGTACACCTGACGTCCACGGCCTGCACCTTCCTCCGGGCCAATAATACCCAGCTCTTCCATAGTGTCTATCAAACGCGCGGCTCGGGAATACCCGATACGCAGTCTACGTTGTAGCAGAGAAATAGAGGCCCGATTTTGTTCGCGTACAATTTCGATCGCTCTATCCAGGAGGTCATCCTTACTGGCGGCCTCTTTTTCTTTGGCCAGCATCTCCCCCCAAAGGGGTTGCTGCACAAGAGAAGCTCCTGGTGGTAGGGAAGCACTGGTGCGGAAGCCACGCCAATAGTCTACCAACCTCTGGAGTTCTGTATCCGAGATGAAGCAGCCTTGCAGGCGAACCAGCTTGCTCGAGTCCGAAGCCATGTATAGCATGTCCCCCCGCCCCAATAGCTTCTCCGCACCACCCGTGTCCAGAACCACCCGTGAATCCACCTGTGACGTCACCGCAAAGCTAATCCGCGCCGGGAAGTTGGCCTTGATCAGGCCTGTCACCACATCTACAGATGGTCGTTGTGTGGCGATCACCAGATGAATGCCCGTTGCCCGTGCCAATTGAGCAATACGGCAGATGGAGCGCTCGATTTCTTCTGGTGCAACCATCATCAGGTCGGCTAACTCATCAATGAGCACTACAATATAGGGCAGTTTATCCTCTCCCCGCGAGACTCTCATCTGGTTATACATATCAATGTTACGTGCACCCGCCTTGGAGAACAACTTGTAGCGGCGATCCATCTCATTGGTAACCCACTTTAACGTAGCTACTACGCGCTCAATCTCAATCACCACGGGAACAAGGAGATGGGGGATGCCATTGAAGTTGGTCAACTCGACCATCTTGGGGTCAACCATCACCAGACGCAAGTCATCAGGCGTATTGTTAAGTAGCAAACAGGCAGTTATGGAGTTGATGCATACGGACTTGCCTGAGCCAGTGGCTCCAGCGATGAGTAGATGTGGCATCTGTGCCAGGTCGGCTGCAAGTGGCTGACCAGCCACGTCCTGACCGAGGGCAATGCGCAACCTGGAATTGATGCTGCGGAAAGCCTCCGAATCCATCACACTGCGCAGGCTGACCAGGGAAATACTTACATTAGGCACTTCGATGCCTACAAGCGAACGGCCGGGTACAGGCGCTTCGATGCGGATAGGTGAGGCAGCAAGGGCAAGGGCCAGATCATTGGCCAAAGCACTGATACGATTCACCTTAACCTTAGCACGCCTATACTTGCCAGAGCGATCTTTTTGCTCGATGAATCCCGGTTCTACACCGAATTGCGTGACCGTCGGCCCTTGATTGACCTCAACCACTTTGGCCGGCACACCGAAATTGGCTAATGCCTCCTCGATTATGCGTACCTTGGAGCGAATCTCTGCCTGACTTAGTTCCTGGTCAATGCTCTTGTCCAGGATATCTTCCAGGGGAGGAAGCCGCCATTCTTTCGTGCCCCCCACCACACGCGGAAAGAGCAAGTCGCGTTCTGCCGCCGGAGGTGTGGTAGCCGGGGCACTCGTGGGGCGACCTTGTTCTTCGACCTTCGCCATCAAGCGCGCGGCTAAACTTTCGTCCTTAGGTGGCGGACTAACGCCCCCCGTTCCTGCAGAGTGCAAGTGGTACCAATCCGTCAGCTTCTGCCATAAAGCCAGCAAATGCCTGACAGCATCGGTCATTGAAGTACTGAAAAGGGCAATGAATCCAATGGCGCCGATCGTGAGCAGCACCAACATGGCACCTACGTCACCCAAAGCGCCAATCAAAGCGCCACTTATCCACCAACCCAGATGGCCCCCTCCTCCACCGCTAAGAGCTACTGCCTTTGGATCGCTGGCGAAGTAATGCAAGAAGCCCAGGGAACCCAAGAACAAAAGCAGCGTGCCTAGCGCCGCTTCCAAGGGCACACGAATTGGACGACCGAGACCAACTCGGAAGAGCCAATAGCCAAGCGCCCCCAGACCCACAGGAAAAACATAGGCGCCCCAGCCAAAGGCCAGGCGCAAAAGGCGCAGCCAGTTGCTAGTGAGTGCACTATGGCTGAAGGAAAGCAGACTAAGCACCGTTACGAGTGCTGTGCCTAGCAACAGTATGCCTGCTGCTTCAAGCCAAACGCTGAGGGGTATGACCTTCAGTTGCCTTTGTTTCTTCTGAGTCCGCCTGCCCTTAGCCATACTTCATACTTCCATGACAACCGGCAGAATCAGCGGTCGTCTTTTGGTCTCATTATAGACAAACCGACTTAAGGCCTCTTTGATTTGAGTGCTCAACACGGCACGGTTGCCACCATCTTTCACCGCCTTGAGCACTTCAGCACGCGCACGCTCTAACAATTCTCCGGATTCACGTACATAGACGAATCCTCGCGAAATGATGTCTGGCCCTGACAGGATCCTGCCAGTGCCACGTTCTACCACGAGCGTTGCTACTAGAAATCCGTTACGTGACAACAGCCTACGGTCTTCCAGAACGACCTGACCAACATCGCCAACGCCAAGACCATCCACCAGTACATACTCATCAGACACTCTGTCCACAATTTGCGCAGAATTCTGGCCCAACTCCAGCACATGACCACTTTCTAGCACGAAGATGTTTTGCCGTGGAATGCCCACTTCCTCAGCTAACCGGGCGTGCAATACAAGGTGCCGATATTCACCATGAATAGGCACAAAGAACTTGGGCTGGATCATATTCAGCATCAACTTTAACTCCTCCTGGCTGCCATGGCCTGAAACATGCACATCGAGCAACTCATCGTAGAAAACATCCGCACCCAGCCGGAAGAGGGTATTCAGGGTACGATTGACAAGCTCGTCGGTGCCAGGAATAGGCGTGGCGGACACAATAACTGTATCCCCAGATAGCAGGCTGACAGGCGCATACTCATTGCGTGCCATACGTACCAGTGCAGAAGTAGGCTCACCCTGACTGCCCGTGCATACAATGGCTACCTGGCTCTGTGGTAAATTCTGGATCTCCTCTATGCTTACTAAACACTTATTACTAGGGACATGAAGGTAGCCCAAATCAATGGCCATCCGCACGTTGTTGCTCATGCTCCGTCCTGCAACGGCTACACGACGGCGATACTTATGTGCTGTCGTAAGCACCTGTTGGATGCGCGAGATGTTCGAAGCAAAAGTGGCTACGATCACCCGGCCTGGGGCACGAGAAAAGATGTCATCAAAAGTCTTGGCAATCTCCTTCTCGGATGGCGTGTAGCCGGGGGTCTCCGCATTTGTGCTATCGGACAGAAGAAGCAACACCCCCCGGCGTCCCAGTTCGGCCAGTTTAGCAAAATCAGTGGGTTGCCCATCTACAGGGCTATAATCGAATTTAAAGTCCCCGCTGTGCATGACTAGACCAACTTCAGTTTCTATAGCCAGACCAACGCCATCTGGGATACTGTGACTGACATGGAAAAACTCAATGCGAAAAGGCTCTAGAGACACTATGTCACCAGGAGAGATGACGTGCTGTTCGACATGGTTGATGCGACTCTCACGAAGTTTGACCTCGATCAATCCTTGTGTCAAGCGGGTGGCATAAACCGGCACAGAGATCTGTGACAGAAGGTATGGCAAAGCACCGATGTGGTCTTCATGCCCATGCGTTACAATAACCGCTACTACTCTATCTTTCCGCTCAAGGACATAACTCATATCGGGAATGACGATATCAATGCCCAACATTTCGCTCTCGGGGAACATCAAGCCCGCATCAATTACTAACATGCGCTCACCATATTCAATGACCATCATGTTCTTACCAATCTGGCCTAGACCACCCAGAGGGATGACCCTAAGCTTATCTTTTGACAATCTGACCTCCACTGGTCTGTTAGTTCGATAATTCTTGGTTGTTTAGTCGAATAGAATGACTAACTAACTGAACAATTATTGTTGCTGCACCCTTCGCTTTTATCGTCTGCAGCTAGAACAAACTCAGTTGTTGAGCTTGCTGATCTGGCTGCGTTTCTGTGAACCCATTCAGTTGTGACAAAATCTGTGGAATCTTGCGGATATCCCGTTCGATGTCATCCCGGTACTTGGGTTGGTGTAGAGCGGCCGCAGGATGAAAAAGTGGCATCACGATTAGCTCGCCGTATTTGTTAGGCACCCCATGGATCTTGGAGATGCTCGCCTTCGGAAAGAACCTGGCCATGGAATACCGTCCCAATGTGACGATCAAGCGGGGCTTAATCAGCTCAATCTGGCGATCTAGATATGGCCGACAGGCCTCAATTTCATTGGGCAGCGGCTCACGATTATTTGGCGGACGGCATTTAATCACGTTACATATGTAGACATCGTTACGCTGCATATTTATCGAAGCCAGTAGTTCCTCAAGAAACTTGCCGGCAGCGCCTACGAAAGGACGTCCCAAACGGTTCTCATGATAACCAGGTGCCTCGCCGATGAACATGATCTCCGCATCCTCTGGGCCCTCACCAGGGACAGCATGGGTGCGCCCTTGCGCCAACGCACACTTTTGACACACTGCAACTTGGGCATACAAATCTGTGAGTTCTGACAAGGTCTCCTCCTGAAGGCGATCAGTGAAGACTAGATCTGATCAGTTCACCAACCACCACAATTTTACCTGAAAAGCCCTATTTTGTCCAAGGTTCAGACCTCATCAGGTGAACTTCTCTATTTCGGGCGTTCAAGTAAAAGAGAGGGCTCATTTGACAAAAGAGCAAATATGCGTATTATAGCCACTGTGGTTGAGAGTCGTTCGCCTTCATAGTCATTTAGTATTGCCGCGGAGGCCTTTTAGCGTTGGCTTCGGCGGTTTTGCACTTATGGGGAACGGTAGTCCTCGGCCACTATGAACAGACTTCCGCCCCCCGGTCCTCGACCGGGCCTTTAAGTATTGCTGCAAGGAAGGAGGTGCGCACAGGATGGCGGAGAGAACCTTAGGTACGGTCAAATGGTTCAGCCGCGTCAAGGGGTACGGGTTTATCCAACCCGACGGAGGCAGCGAGGATGTTTTCGTCCACTACTCAGCCATCGTCGGGGAAGGATTCCGAAACCTGGAACAAGGCCAGCGAGTGGAGTTTACTATCGAGGATAGTCCTAAAGGTCCACAAGCGGCTCAGGTAGTACTAAAGCTGGACTAGCTAGGGAAGCACTTTATCCATCCATTTCGGACTGAAGGTCTGAACTTCGGCCCCCAGGCTTGGAATAGAGGATTCCCAACCCCCTCTGGCGTGCGCACAGAGGGGGTTTCCTTTTATTGTGCTTTGTAGTAAACTTGTGGCAGCTAGCGAAAGGAGCCTTGCAATCCATGAAAGGAAGAGTTTTCTCAGGGGCACGTCCCACAGGGCGACAGCATCTGGGCAACTACTGCGGGGCGATCAAGAACTATGTAGCTTTACAGGAAGATTATGAATGCATCTATTGCGTCGTAGACTTGCATGCCCTGACGACTCTGCGCGATACTCATGAGCTCAAGCAGAACACCTACGAAATGGTCCTTGACTGGCTGGCTGCTGGCATGGATCCAAAGCGCAGCATTATTTTTGTACAGTCCCACGTGCCACAGGTAACTGAATTGCACACCATTCTTTCCATGGTCACGCCCATGGGCTGGCTCACGCGCCTGCCTACATTCAAAGAGAAAGTGCGGCAACAGCCTGATAATGTCAACTACGGGCTATTGGGGTATCCCGTTCTGATGGCCGCGGACATTGCTTTGTACAAGGCAGATACAGTGCCTGTGGGGGAAGACCAACTGCCACATCTAGAGTTCACGCGCGAAATCGTACGACGGTTCAACTTTCAGTTTGGCGAGACGCTGATCGAGCCGCAAGCCAAGCTTACTGAAACACCCCGCATCATCGGCTTGGACGGGGTCAACAAAATGAGCAAGTCGCTGGACAATCACATTGAGTTAGCTGCAATGCCAAAAGAGATCCGTCGCCGTGTAATGACCATGGTTACTGATCCCGCACGGCGCTACAAGACTGACCCAGGTCATCCTGAAATCTGCAATGTCTTTGCTCTGCATAAGATTTTCTCAGCAGACCTGGGGGCCGTTGCCCAGATCGAAACCGATTGCCGCAATGCAGAGATTGGCTGTGTAGAGCACAAGAAGCTCTTTGCAGAGGATCTAATTCAAGCCTTAACTCCATTCCGCGAACGACGCGCTGCACTGGCCCGTGACCCGGACCTGGTATGGCGCATACTTGCTGATGGAGCGGCTCGAGCCAAGGCGATAGCCCAAGAGACCATTAGCGAAGTGAAGAGTCGGGTGGGATTGCCGTAAATCGTGCGCCGACAGCCTGGACCACTCCTGCAGCAATGCGGTTGCCCTCTCTCAAAGCCGCCGCCAAGTCGTGATGGGTCAGCCAAGTCACGATGAAAGCAGCGCCAAACGCATCTCCGGCCCCTGTTGTATCCACGACTGGCACAGTAAAGCCTGGGTGATGTGCAATTGTATCTCCTGTTCCCGCCATAGCGCCATCCGCACCCAATTTCAACGCCACCACATAAAAACGCCGTAGCAGGGAGCGCATGACACGATCTGGTTCACGTTCCCCAGTCAGCACACGCCCTTCATCCAGATTGGGAATGAAGATATCCACTCCTTGTGCCAGAGCGAAGAAAGCCTCTACCCCGAGGCATTGCAAGAAACTGTGCGAAGCCGGATCCAATGAGAGCAGCTTGTTGCGCTTTTTGATGTGCGCCATGGCCGCCAGTGCTGCCTGGCGTGGTGTATCTTCGAAAAACGAATAGGCAGTAATGTGGAGCAGATCGGCGCAATCCAGTAGCATCCAATCCAGGTCATCAGTGCTCAGTGTAGAAGTCGCCCCACGTGCCACCATCATGGTGCGCTCACCGTTCTGATCAACGATTGTGAGCGCGAGGCCAGTAGCTTCTTTCCCCACTGCTACGCCGTTCACAACCCCTTCATTTTCCAGGTCCCGCAAGAGCGAACGACCAATGACATCAGCACCTACTTTGGCAATCAATCCCACTTTTGACCCCAGACGCGCTGCCCAGACGGCAAAGTTCGCCGCTGATCCGCCCGGCGTTATACTGGCCTGGAAGGAATGTGCAGTGTACGGGCTGGATGACCTGGCCCGCATGACAATATCCAGCATCAAATCCCCAAAAGCAACGATCATGGACTTCTCTCACACTGCCCTGACATCTTCTGGCTTAGGGCCGAGCAGTGATGGTGGTGTTAATCACGTCGCGCAAGACAGCCCCGGCAGTGGCCATTGGTCCCTCCTCTTCGATAATGGCTGTGATTACACCCATTATGTCTGTAGTGTAAACCACACCCATTTGCCACTTGCTCAGACGCGCCAGCGGATGCTGCAATGATAGCTCCGTCGGACATACAGCCAGCTTATAGCTGCCTTCCCAAGGCTCGGCCGTAGCCAATAGTTTGATAGCGTGGCCGCTCTCTTTGGCCCGCAGCAATTCAGCGCGTTGAATGCCTCGGATTCCTTGTACGGAAACGTCACGTAAAGTAGCTGGCATACTCAGTACACTGTTAGCCACAATGACTAGCTTGTTAGCTGCATCCCAGCCATCAATATCCAGACTGGGATCAGCCTCAGCAACGCCTGCCTGCTGCGTTTCAGCCAATGCCTCTTCGAACGACAAGCCGTCCTCATCCATGCGCAACAGAATGTAGTTGGTGGTAGTGTTGAAAACGCCTTCCACGCGCAGAACTCTAGCCCCAACTAGGTCACGCCGTCCAATGTTGACCGTCGGCAAGCCCCCAGCCACTGCGCCGCTAAAAAGGAGCGATTTTTTGTTTTCGGCAGCCAGCACGGCTAAGCGCTGGTATGCCAGCACGAGTGGCCCTTTGTTTGCTGTGACGACATCCATGCCGTGCGCAAGTGCCCAGGTTATAGTGGACAAGCCCGGTTCGCCGTGTTGCAAGTTGGTGGGCGATAACTCGATCAACAAATCGGCATGGGTTTCCTTCAGCGTATCCAGAGCTGTTAGCCCTCGCCTTCCAAAACACGGATAGTCAGCCACGCTCCTGCTGGCCTGCTTCAGTCCCAGCACTTCCCCGATGTCCAAGCCAGAATCACTGAGCGCTGCGCCAGAAGAATCAATCGCTGCAGTTAGAACCAACTGCAAACCATAGCGAGTACTGAGCGTTTCTTGCTTCTGAGCCACGATGTGCAGAAAGCGCCGCCCTATGTTGCCCACACCAACAAGTGCAAATTTAGATGTCTTCATTCCTGCTCCTTTTCCTGACGAGTTTCATGGACAGTATCGGTGAGGCCAAAAGGGATGTCAATCTGCTGGCTGGCGAAAGCCGAACCACACCCCTCATCTGTCATCTCCCTGGACAGAGAAGAGAACAATTGTAAGCCTATCCCTGGGAGGAACAAGGAGTTCCTTCCCACCGATAGATGGACAAAGTGAAGACAAAGCGCCACACATAGGGTGGAAAGAACCGCGACTGGCCGATTATACTGGAGTCCCATACTACCTCGCTCTCTTTGTGGCCCTTGAACTCCCCCGGCCACCAGTTCGACGGGTCCTGCTGGGAAATCACGTAGACCTCTCTTCCCTGACGTTGCCACGAACATATTAAATCACGCAGCACAGTCTCATTCGCCTCATTGCTGTTCAGCAGCAGCGCTCGACGCTGATAGAAAGACCACAAGGGTGCGGCAAACCAGCCGGCGATGGAGTCACCCTGTTGGGGTTCAAACAAAACCACAGCGTCGGCTGGGAAGTGTCCTGCCAGCGTACCCAGGAAGTCCCAAGTGCCCACCGCTTCTCGATAGAACCAGTAGGGCGTTGCAACACTGACCAAGAAGACCAATACTAGCCCTGCAATGGTTGTGGTTCCCCATCGCCATCGGGGCCACTGCCGCTTGACTCTGCTCAGGGCAAAAGCAGCGAGAAGAGAGAATCCTGGCAGCACCTCTGGCACTAGCCGGCGCAGTGCCACCGGATATACCGTGGCGGTCGTGTATTTCCAGAAGAAAACGGTACCGAAAGAGGCAACAAATACCACCAAGAGGGCATGTTCATGCCGGATGTGGTCTTGCCATAGCACGAGGACTACCCCCAGTGCCGCGAGCCAGAAAAATAGAGGGCTCAGGTACTGTGCCGCAACCGCCATAAGTTCTTCGTTATACGCTGGAAGCAATTCCCCATTAACCAACACGTATTCTGGCATCAGCGGACGGATATACAGGCTGTAGCCAACACCCAAGACCACGGTCAGTGAAAGACCCCCGCGAACCGATTGTCGTAGCCAGGATGCGGGCACATGCCGCGACGCGAACAATGCCAGGCCTAGCAAGCCACCCAGACCCAGTATCATACGGGGATCTAGCTGGTGGAGAAACTGCAGTTGTCCCGCCAGCAGTAACTCGCCAGTAGCACCTGCGTAGGGCCGGTTGATTGTCCAGACTGTAAATCCAACGGCAGCTACCATTCCGATTGCCCCCACGGCCAAGCCTCGCCTGTCCCTGCGCATGACCAGAAGGGCAGCAAAGAGGAGCAATGTGGGCAGGGCAAGGACAGTGTCAATTCGGGTTGCAAAAGCCGCCGTCAAAGAGGCGAGCCCGAGCGCACAATGCCACGGCTGGCGAGTCTGCAGGTAGACCACCAGCCCATACAAAGCGGTCAGTACAAAAAACTGGCCCACCACTTCCGCGTACGGCGTACGGGAGAAGTGCAGTTGAGGAAAACTCAACGCGAGCCACAGGGCGGCCAGTGCACCCGTGCCCTCGTCAAACACCCGTTTCCCCAGGAAATAGACCGCGAGCAGGCTTGCCACACCGAAGATCGGTGTGACATACAGCATCCCTCGCTCGCCCAATAACATTCCCAACAATCCCATCCAGACAATGGCCAGCGGAGGGCGTGAGGAGACGATTGTATTTTGGCTGGGATCCATGACGTAGTAGGCACCGTACAGAAGCCCCTGGTATGATTGTATCTGGCGGCCAGGTAATTGTCGGTCAGAGGGGACATAGAACAACTGCTTTTGTGGCCCAGTCAGTCCATCCAGAGGATCATAGTGATAAGTGAGGCCTCCAGTACGGATCAGCAGCGCCGCCGTGTTCGGATAGATAGCCGAATCGCCCAACAATGGGAAGTGCTCCGCCGGCCAGACGAAGAGGAGGAGCCCCATAACCAAGATTATTGAGAGAAAGAAGATTTCCCTCC
>Ga0172365_10002080_pt1 | contig 14618 bp, 6 predicted proteins | sample LakKivSesite48cm_FD_114535 | JGI IMG/M metagenome (GOLD analysis project Ga0172365, IMG submission 114535) | Sediment microbial communities from Lake Kivu, Rwanda - Sediment site 48cm | ecosystem: Environmental > Aquatic > Freshwater > Lake > Sediment | place: Rwanda: Western Province, Lake Kivu...
AGGGCGTTCTCTTCCGCCGGAAGGACCAGAACGTCCGGACCGGCAACGCCATGGCCGGCTCGATGGCCATCGCCGCCCTCGAAGAGCCCGGCAAGGCGCGGGTCTCGACCCAGGCCGCTTTCGATCCCCGCGGCGACGGCGCGGACATCTGGACCCGGTTCGCCGCCGACGGCTCGCTCGACCCGTCGCGGAGATCGAGCCCGGCCGGTCCGGGGCAGGGGACCGGGGCGGCCGTGGCCGTCACCTTCACCCTCAAGCCCGGGGAACGCCTTGAAGTGCCGTTCGTCATCGCCTGGGATTTTCCCTACTACGAGTTCGAGGCCGGGGCCAAGCACAAGAGGAAATACACCGCCTTCTTCGGCGACGCCGGCACGAACGCCTTCCGCATCGCCGCCGAGGCCCTGGTCCGGGCCCGCGAGTGGGAGCAGGCCATCGACGCCTGGCAGAAGCCCAGCCTGACCAACCCGGCCCTTCCGGACTGGTTCCGCCAAGCCCTGCTCAACGAGCTCTACGTTCTCGCCGAGACCAGCATCTGGGACGCGGAGACGAACCTCCACACCTACCTCGAGAGCGCCGATTACCTCATGTACGGCACGACCGACGTCGATTCCTATTGCTGGCATGTCCTGCGCCTCTGGCCGGAGCTCGAGACGGCCCACATGAGCTATCTCGCCGGCACCATCCCGCTCGAGGACGCCTCCTACCGGGCCTTCCAGTACGCCTCCCTGTTCCCGAACGAGGTGCCCGCGGACAAGAAGGATTATTACTGGAACACGATCAAGCAGCCGGGCATGGTCCCGCACGACCTCGGCTCGCCGCGCAAACGGCCTTGGGTCATCCTGAACGGCTTCGATTGGCAGAACGCGAACTATTGGAAGGACATCAATCCGAAGTTCCCGCTGCGCGCCTACCGGGATTTCCTGGCCACGGGCGCTCTCGACATCGGTTTCCTGATGAAGATGTTCCAGGCTTCGGTCACGGCCCTGGACACCCTCGAAGGGCGCTTCGGCGACAAGATCAGCCACGTTCCCCTCAACGAAGGGATCCCCGACCAGACCTACGACACCTGGCGGATGAAGGGCGAGAGCGCCTACGTCGGATTGCTCTGGCTGGCCGGGCTCAAGGCCACGGTCCGCATGGGCGAGACGCTCTACTCGCGCGGCCTCGTCCGGGCCGGGGACCTGGATATCCGCGAGATCCTCGCGAAATATAAGGGTTGGTTCGAGAGCGGCCGGACCTCCCTGCGCAAGCTCTGGGACGAGAAGGCCGGCTGCTTTCATATCGACGCGACGAAGGACGATATCATGACCGATCAGCTGTTCGGCGTCTGGTACGCGGGCATGCTCGGCCTCGAGGCCGCCGACCCGATCGTGCCGCGCGCCGACGTCGCCCGGGCCCTGCGGACGATCTACGAGAAGAACGTCCTCGGCTTCGCAGGCGGGCTCATGGGCGCCGCGAACGGCCGCAAGGCCGACGGTTCCCAGCTCCGCAGCCAACAGGGCGACGAGGTCTGGGTCGGCACGTCCTATGCCTTCGCCGCGGACCTGGCCCTCAACGGTTTGACGGCGGAGGCCCTGCACACCGCCTACGGGCTCTACCACGTGGTTTACAGCCCGTACGGCCAGGGCTATTTCTTCAAGACCCCGGAAGCGTATCTCGATCCCAACGAGACCGTCTGGAACGACGCCTCCGCGAAGTACGGCGACAGGACCTTCCGGGCGATGAAATACATGCGTCCCGGCGCCGTCTGGGCGCTCTATGAGGTCCTCAGAAAGAACGCGGGAAAAGCCGGCGCTGACGAATAAGGCGTCCTCCGTGCGGCGCCTTGTCCCGAGTTTGCCGAAATGTTTCGAATCCGCTACATTAGACGACTGAGGCCCGCATGAGATCTTCCCGCTTCTGGCCCCTCGTCCTGCTTTTAGCCCTGGCCGTCCCCGAGGCCGCCTTCAGCCAGGCCCAAACGGCCCTTCCGGAGCGCTACAAGAAATGGCTCGACGAGGAAGTCGTCTATATCATGACCCGCCACGAGCGGGACGTCTTCCTCAAGCTCCAGACGGACCGGGAGCGAGACATCTTCATCGAGGCCTTTTGGAAGCACCGCGACCCGGCGCCGGAGACGCCGCGGAACGAGTTCGAGGATGAGCACTACAAGCGCCTCAACTACGCCAACGCGACTTTCGGGCGCTCGTCGCCGTTCCCCGGCTGGAAGACCGACCGCGGCCGCATTTATATCCTTCTTGGCCCGCCCCAGAACATCGAGGAGTACTCCAACGTCAACGGGGTCTTCCCGGCCGAGATCTGGTTCTACCTCGGCGACACGTCGCTCGGCTTGCCGGCCGGCTTCAACGTCATTTTTTTCAAGCGGCTCGGGACCGGGGACTTCATCCTCTACTCGCCGTCCGCCGACGGCCCCCGGGCCCTCATCGCCGATCCGCTGACGGCCTACCAGACCGCGTCCTCCAATCGCGCCATGACCGAGGACCAGCTGGCCTATCGGGCCCTCCAGCAGCTCGAGCCCAACCTGGCCCGCCAGGTCCGGAGCCTGCTCCCCAACGAGGGCGCCGCGAGCGGCCTCGGCTCCCTGGCCTCGGAGCGGCTTTTGGCCACGATCTTCGCCGTCCCCGAGAAAATGGTCCGGACCGATTACGCCGACGCCATCCTGCGCTATAAGGACTCGGTCGAGGTCGAATACACGGCCAACTACGTCTCGAGCGACGCCCAGGTCCAGGTCATCCGCGACCCGTCCGGCACCTGCTTCGTCCATTACACCGTCGAGCCGGCCAAGATCACGGCCGAAGAGATCGGCGGCGGTTATGATATCCGCTTCAAGCTGAACGGGCGCGTCTCGGACGCGGCGGGGAAGACGGTCTACCAGTTCGACAGGGACTTTCCCTTCACCCTGACCGCGTCGGAGCTGGAAGATCTGAAAGCGAAATCCCTCTCCATTCAGGACGTCTTCCCGCTCGTCCCCGGCACTTACAGTTTCGACATCCTGCTCAAGAACGTCCTGTCCAAGGAATTCACCGGGGCGGAGAAGACGCTGTTCGTCCCGGGCCCCGGGGCCGCCGTCCGGCTGAGCCCGCTGCTCCTGGCCTATAAGCGCGAGAGCAAGCCCTCGGCGGCCGGGGAGCGCGTGCCTTTTAAGGTCGGCAACGACCAGCTCCTGTGCCAGGCCCGCAAGACCTTCAGCGCCGGCGACGAGCTGGTGACCTTTTTCCAGATCTACGGCCTGACCGACACTCTCAAGGCCTCGGGCGCGATCCGGACCGATGTCCTGAAGGAGGACAAGCCGTTCCTCTCCCGGACCGCGGCCGTGGGCGCCGCGGCGCCGGCCGGCACCGTCCTCGACGTCCAGCCGCTCAGGGATTTCCCGGCCGGCTATTATCAGGTCCGGGTCGCGCTGGTCGACGGTCAGGGGAAAGAGATCGCCGCGTCCAAGGAGAACTTCGAGGTCTCTCCCGCCGCGGCCGTGCCCCGGCCTCTTGTCGTCTCCAAGGTCACCAAGGCGTCCGGCGACGCGGACAGCCTTTACGCGACCGGCCTCCAATCGCTCAACCAGGGCGACGTCGCGACCGCTCGGGCCCGGCTGGCCGAAGCCCATGCCCGGGCCCCCGAGCGGCCCGAGGTCGCGGTCACATACGCGCAGGCCCTCTTTTTGCTGAAAGACTACCAGGCCGTCAGGGATGTCTTGGCGTCATGGGCCGGCGAAAAGGCGCCCGGGCCTGAAGTCCCGGCTTTGCTCGGCCGGGCCTGCCAGGCCCTCGGGCAGTACCAGGAGGCGGTGAAGCACTATGCTTCTTATCTGGCCCGCTTCGGCGCGAACATCGACATCCTGAATTTCCTCGGGACGTGCCATTTCCAGCTCGGGGACACGGCCGAAGCTCTTAAGGCCTTTGAGAAATCGCTTGAGCTCAAGCCGGATCAGGAGCAGCTGCGGGCGCTGGTCGAGTCCCTCAAAAAGAAGTAGCCCGTGCGGCCCCTCCGTCCGGTCCGGCTCTTGTCAAAGCCGCGGGAACACGCTATCGTTGAACGTCGTTTGGGCTGACGGTTCATGACCACCAAGAGGATTCTTCTCGTCGGCGCGATCCTGGCGATCGCCGGGGCCGGTTTCTGGCTCGTCCTTCGTCCGGCCCGGGACCCTGCGGCGCGGATCGCCCGGCTCTGGTCCGCGCGCGGCGTCTCGAAACCCAACGTCATCCTCATCACGCTCGACACGACCCGCGCCGACCATCTCGGCTGCTACGGCTATGCCGGCGTCAAGACCCCGAACATTGACGCCCTGGCCTCGCGCGGGGTGGTTTTCGAACAGGCGGCGACGGCGGCGCCCCTGACCCTTCCGGCGCACTGCTCGATCATGACCGGGACCTATCCGACCTACCACGGGGTCCGGATCAACGGCAACACCGCCCTCAGCGAGGAGCAAACGACCCTGGCCGAGCTCTTCGCCGCCCAAGGATATCAGACCGGGGCCTTTATCGGAGCCTTCGTCCTGGACGGGCGCTGGGGGTTGAAGCAGGGCTTCCAGTATTATGACGACCGGTTCGACCTGAAAAAATACAAGCATCTCGACCTGGGCGCGATCCAAAGACCCGGCAATCTCATCATGGACGCCGCGCTGGCCTGGCTCGAGACGCAGCGCCAGAAACCGTTCTTTGCCTGGATCCACCTTTACGACCCTCACATTCCCTATGAGCCGCCGGAGCCCTATCGCAGCGAGTATGGCGGCCGCGGGCCCGCGGGCCTCTACGACGGCGAGATCGCCTTTATGGACGAGCAGATCGGACGCTGCGTGACCTGGCTCGCGGCGAACGATCTCGCGCGTAACACGGTCCTCGTACTCGTCGGGGACCACGGGGAAGGGTTGACGAGCCATGGCGAAGAAACGCACGGCTTCTTTATCTATGACTCCGTCGCCCGCGTGCCGTTCCTCGTGGCGACGCCGTTCCCGGAGCTTCAAGGCCGCCGCGTGACCTCCCAGGTCAGCACGGTCGACCTGTCGCCGACCGTGCTCGGTCTCGTCGACCTGCCGGCCCCGTCCCGGACCGACGGCCGCTCGTTGCTGGGCGCGATGTTCCGGCCGGAACAGGGGAGCGAGAGCTCGGCTTATTCGGAATCCATGGCGCCCAACATCCAGTACGGCTGGAGCCCGTTGCACTCTCTGCGGCGGGCCGGCTACCAGTTCATCGACGCCCCCCGGCCCGAGCTTTATGATGTTCGCCAGGATCCGGCCGAGAAGACCGATCTCGCCGCGCGCTATCCCGATATCGTCCGGGAGATGAAGGGCCAGATGGACCGTCTCGTGGCGAGAACGAGCCAGGGCGCTCCGGCGCCCCAGGCGGCGAATCTGGACAAGGAGACGATGGAACGATTGTCGGCCCTGGGCTACGTCGGCGCGCCGGTCGGCCGTAAGGGTCCGTCGGGGGACCGGTCCGGGCCGCTCGCCGATCCCAAGGACAAGCTCGAGGTCTACGAGGCCGTCACGCGGGCCGGCGGCATGATCATGAACGAGCGATACGCCGACGCGGCGGGACTTCTCCATTCCGCCCTCAAGGACGATCCGACCATCACCCTGGGCCTGCTTCTCCTCGCGACTTGCGAGGCGCACCTCGGGCGGCGGGACGACGCCAAGGCCCATCTCGACGCGATCCTCAGAGGCGACCCGGAGAACATCCAGGCCCTGATCGCCCTGGCCAATATCCTGGTCCAAGAAGGGAAGGACGAAGACGCCGTCGCCCTGTGCCGTCAAACGCTCTCGGTCGACGAAAAGAACGTCGAGGCGTACATGCTGATCGGCGAGATCTACGCCGGCCAGAACGACCACGTCCAAGCCCTGCCCTATCTGGAAAAGGCGGTCGAGCTCCAGCCCAAGATGATCCGCAACCGCTTCAACCTGGCCGCCAGCCTGGTCGGGATGAAGCAATTCGACCGGGCCGCGCCGCTCCTGAAGGACATCATCCAGGAAGCGCCGAGGTTCCCCCGCGCCAACTACAACCTGGGGCTGCTCTACGAAGAACAGGGCCGGCCTGAAGACGCGCGGGCCGCTTACACCCAGGAAGTCACCCTGTTCCCCCAGGAATTCCAGGCCCGCTTCAACCTGGGCAAGATCCTTCTGCGGCTCGGCGACCACCCGGGCTACATGGATTGCATGCGGCGCGTTATCGAGGCCGCCCCCGAGCGCGCGGAGGGATACTTGTTCCTGGCCCGAGGCCTGCTCGACGAGCCGGCGCCGCTCGAGGAGGTCCGAGCCCTCATCGAAAAGGGCCTGTCGCTCGCCCAGACATCCGAATTCAAGGCCCTCGGCTATTTCCTCCTCGCCGACGTCTATAGCCGGCAGCATCAGCCGGGGATGATGAACGAAGCCCTGAAGAAGGCCAACACGTATAAGACCAAAAAGGAGTAGCCCATGAAATTCCAACCCTGTCGATGGCCGGCCGTCTTCGTCGCTATCGCCATCCTCCTTGCCGCCGCCCCGGGCTTCAGTCAATACCGCGAATACTACGTTTTCGGCAAAGTCCTGGACACGCAAAAGGCGCCCCTGGAAGGCGTCGAGATCATCCTCTTCGAAGTCGAGACCAGCCTGAGCTTTGCCGAGAAGACGAAGAAGGACGGCACCTTCAAGTTCGCCGGCCTGCCGCATGGACGCTACCGGGTCGTCTTCAAAAAGGCCGGATTGGCCGAGAAAAAGGACGAATGGAATTTCGAACGGCCTCAGGACAAGATGCTGAAATTCGAGGTCCCGCCGGTCACGCTGGCCACCGCGGACTATCTTCAACAAGCCGAGCGCCAAAAGGAGTCCGCGGCCGGCGTCAAGGACGCGGCCGAGAAGGTCCGGCAGGGAGATTATGACGCGGCCATCGTCAAGCTCCAAGCCATCCTGGACAAAGCCCCGGGGGACTCCAACGCGCTCTATCTGCTGGGGCTGTCGCATCTTAAAAAGAAGGAATGGGCGGCGGCCCTGCCCCCCTTCCTCAAAGTCGTCGAGTTGACCCCGAACTTCCCGGCCGCCCATTATTTCCTCGGCATCTGCTACCAGCAGCAGAACGAGCCCGAGAAGGCCCTCGAGAGCTACCGGAAGGCCGCCGAACTCGATCCTTCCAATCCCGATAATCTCTTCAACGCCGGCTTGGTCCTTTTCGGCCTGAACCGCATCGACGAGGCGTTGGACTTCTTCAACAAGACGCTGGCCCTGAGACCCGACGACGCCGCGTCCCTGGAGATGGCCGGCCGGTGCTGCATCAACAAGTCCGATTTCGTCAAAGCCGTGGACTATCTCGAAAAAGCGAAAGCCGGATACGCCGCGGACCCCGCCAAGGTCAAGTTCCTGGAGGATCTGATCGCCAAGCTGAAAGAGCAGATCAAGAAGTAGGCGGTCCGCGGCCGCGGTCGCCGCTTTTTGCCAAAAAGGCTTGACAAGGGGAGTCGGGGCATAATAAAAAAAGGTATGGTTCCCCCGTTTTGCGGGGATTCGTCGAAAAATCTGTCCAAAGGGAGGCTCCGCGAGGCCCTCCCCGGCGACGAAAGGAGGGGGCAACGCCCATCTCGAAGCCAACCCAGCCAAAGTTTGTTTCTGCCGGCTTGTCCGGGAGAAACAGGGATTCCAGAGCCAACGTCAGAAGTAGGTCAAGGGAGATGCTAAGGAAGATCCTGACTGCGTCATCTGTGTTGATCTTCGTTCTCGCGGTCATGACCGTGCCCGTGGTCCGGGCCCAATCCATCATCGAGGGGAAGATCGTCGGCACGATCACGGACGATAAGGGCGAGGCCCTGCCCGGCGTGGCCGTCGAGATCGTCGGCGCGAGCCTGATGGGCAAGAAGGCCGCCGTCACAACGGGGAAAGGCGCGTTCGTTTTCCTCGCCGTGCCGGCCGGGACCTACAAGCTCACCGCCTCGATGCCGGGTTTCAAGACCTACGTGGAGGACAAGATCGTCTTGCCGGCCGGAGAAACGGTCAGCGTCAACATCACCATGCCGGTGGGGGCGATCGAGGAGACGGTTATCGTCACCGGGGTGGCGCCCGTCGTCGACGTGAAGACCTCGACGATCGACGCCAAGATCAACCAGGACATGCTGGCCAAGCTCCCGACGAGCCGCGATTCCTGGTATGACCTGTCCCTCACGACCCCGGGCATGTTCGACACCGGCAAGAACGTCATGGGCAGCCCGACCGCCTACGGGGAATCCGGGCAGGGGAACATCTTCCTGGTGAACGGCGTCGATACGACCAACCCGTCCGGCGCGGGTTTCGGCTCGATGATCAACGTCAACTACAACACCATCCAGGAGGTCCGGGTCATCTCCCTGGGTTCCAAGGCGGAATACGGCAATTTTTCTGGCGCGGCCATCGACGTCATCACCAAGTCCGGCTCCAACCGGCTGGCGGGGACGTTGAGCCTCTACAGCCAGCTGGGCGTGCCGAAGACCGGCGTCCCGTCCGGAGACGCGCTGGGGCGCTCTTGGCTGTTCGTGGCCCCGGGGACCAATTTCGATTTCTACCCGAAAAAGAACTGGGAGGTGGACCTGACCGTCGGCGGCCCGGTGATCGCCGACCGGCTCTGGTTTTTCGCGGCCGGAAACCTCCTCGGATCCAAGGAGAAGCTCCTGAATTGGACGCCCTTGGCCACCTGGAACGGACGATACGGCGACGTCAAGATCTCCGCCAATCCGTTCAAGAACCACCGGGCCTGGGTCGCTTACCACATCGAGGACAACAATAGCGGGGGCACGACGGACGGGACCTTGAACTGGGACGAGGGCATGGCCTACGACAACAAGACCAAGAGCCAATCCATCTCCTCCCAGTGGCAGTGGTTCCCCACGACCACGACGTTCCTGTCCGCGAAGTTCCTGGGCTTCAAGGTCGACGGCCGGCCGGCGCTCCCCAGCGGACACGCCGACTATCCGGGCTTCATCAATTGGTGGAAGGGCCTGCCCACCGACGGGGCCGTCGGCGGCGCATTCGAGGCCTTCTATGGGGGGTCCTCCTCCCGCTCGACCATCCAGGCCGACGTCTCGCACTTCGCCGAGAACTTCCTGGGCGAGCACGACCTCAAATTCGGCGTGCAATACACCCGCGGCCGCAAGAACAGTATCAACGGGGATTTCTTCTCCAAAGAGCTGATCGACCCGAATACCGAAGAGAACTTGGGCCTGATGGGCTATTACCAGTTCGCTTACACGGCGGGCTATTATTATTCCAGTATCGATGCCCAAAACTACTATTACGGCATCGCCGGCCAGGACGGCCTGGTCATGATGGTCAATACCTATTTTCAGACGCCGATGAAGACCGTCCGCACCTCCGACGCTCTGGGCTTCTTTTTCGACGATCAGTGGACCCCCACCAAGCGGCTGACCTTCAATATCGGCTTACGCTACGACCTCATGACCGCCAAGTTCGGCAAGGGCGCGGTCTTGGCCCAGCCGACGTCGCCCGAGGGCTTCGCCGGCTCCTTCGATGTCGTCCGGAGCCGCCTGGGTTCGAATAACCTCTTCGACTTCAAGTGCTTCTCGCCCCGCCTGGGCGCAACCTACCAATTGACCAAGGACGGGAAGACGGCCCTGCGGGCCAGCTACGGCCGGTACTACACGCCGCTCGGCGTGGAGAGCTTCGGATCCACCGGCCCCGACGCCGAGCGCACCTACAGCACGTCGCAGTATTTCCTGATCCCCTGGACCGGGCTCGACGCGAACGGTGACGGCGTCCTTTTCGATGCCGAGACCATGAACGCGACCCGCATCCTGCTCAATGGCATTCGGGCTGGAACATTCACCCCGCTCAATGGCGAGTTCGAGTCGCCGGCAGGGACGAATTTGGACTATCGCGACACCTTTACGATCTATGATCCCACCGAGAATCCCTGGGAGCTGAAGATCCACCCCGGCCTCAAGAACCAGCACACCGACCAATTCACGGTCAGCCTGGAGCGCGAGATCTTCCGGAATTTCTCCCTGGCTCTGACCTATATCAACCGCGTGACGAAAGACATGATCGTCGAATGGCCGATCAACAAGGTCACCGGCGTCCCCTGGGAATATGAGACGAAGACCCAGGTGATCAACGGCCAAACGATGACCCTCTACAGCATTGTCCTCAAGGACTACAACGGCGACGGCGTCATCACCAACGGGGACGGGGGCGACGTCCAGTGGGTCCGCCAGAACGAGGACATCGAATGGCGCAACCTGCCGGCCTGGGAGAGCCACGCGGCCCATCGGCTGTTCAGCGGCCTGCAGCTGACTTTTAACAAGCGCTATTCCAACCGTTGGCAGCTGATGGGGTCCCTGCTCTGGAACCACTCCAGCGGCCCGGCGGCCCGCAACAAGCGCCAGGACCAGGACTATAACCTGGAGGGCAGCAATATTTGGAGCGACCACTGGGTGGCCGGGGTCAACCAGCTGGTCAACAACATGATCGGCCCCCTGCCCTTTACCCCACGGTTCGAGTTCAAGATCAATGGCAACTACACCATCCCCGGCGTCGAGGTCGATCTGGCCCTGCGCTTCCGGATGCACACGGGCCGTCCGGTCTGGGTCCTCCAGGAGATCGACCAACTCATCGGCACGGGCACCGATCTCGAAAACACGGATCTGATGGCCCATGCCGTGCTGACCACGGGCGGGAACCAGCTCGTGGCCCAGGATCCCTTGAAGCCGCTCTATATGCCGATGCTGAATATCTTCGATCTGCGCCTCGAAAAAGCGTTCCGGCTTGGCCCGGGCCGCCTGTCCTTTATCTTCGACGTCTTCAATCTCCTCAACTCTCAAGACGTGACCAACGCCTATACCAAGAGGGTTGAAGGCTACGACCAGGTCGGCCAGATCACCGGCATCGTCGCTCCCCGAAAGTACCGGGGAGGCATCGAGTACAAGTTCTAGGCTAAAGAAACCTGTTGGGGGGAGGGCCGGGCCCTCCCCCCCAACGGGATCCCCGGCCGTCAATTTGTCGGGAGAAGCTCGTCGATCAATCCGCCCAATCGCCAATAGAATTTGTCGCTGCGGGCGGGGTCGGTGCCGATGTGGACGAGCAGGATGAAGCCGTTCAAGCCGTGGGGGTCCTTCTCTTCATAGGCGAGGATGCGGTCGTAGATCGCCTGCGAGGAAAGGTATTCCGGCATGTCGGGGGTCGTGTAATCGGTGTTCGACGACGTGCCCGGCGTCGGATCATTTCTCCGCGGCCACGGCGTTCCAGCCCCGGATCTTGACGACCGGGAGCTCGCCGCCCAGGTCGTCGGTAAGGAACAGGGCCGAGATCTTCCGCGTCTCCTGGGGGAGGAGCGTGACATAATTATCTTCGAAATACACGGGCAGGACGAGCTCGCCCGAAATATCGCGGACAACCCGGGCCTCGACCATGAGGGCCAGCGCGTCCGTCGGGTTCTCGAGCTCGACCGTGACCTTGGTCATCGGGCCTTCCTTGGAGGTCTTGGCATGGACCTTGAGGCTCACGGGCTTGAGCCCGTTGAGGGCCGTCAGGTCGGCGTAGTCCTTGACCGGCGTCACGTACCAGGTCGAATTCGCCTCGTCGAGCGTTTCGGGCTTGGCCGAAAGACAATAGAAGTTGGCGTCGACGAGTGTCGCCTTATCCTTGAAGACGCGCAGGTCGAGGAAATAGGTCGGGGTGATGTCGGCCGGCGGGCGCAGGACATCGATCGTCTTGGCTTCGTCGGCGAGGAGGGCGAAATCGACCGTCTTGGCGATGACCTCCTTGAGACCGAAGTCGAGGACGCGGATGGTCGCCTTGAGCTTGGGCGCCGCCTCCTCCGAGCTGCTGACGGCGACGATCTCCTGGCTGCCGTAATTGTAGAGGATGTGGACCGGCTCGCCGGCCTTGCGGGCGCCGTACAGGGCCCCGGTCGGCTGGAGCGAATAGTCATAGAGCTGCCACCACAGCTTGGGCCAGGCCGAGTTGTACATCCACTGAACGACGCCTGTGGCCTTGTATTTGTTGGCGACGAAGGCCTCGAACATGGCCCGCATGCCCTCGTAGTTGAGGAACTGGGCCTTGCGCAGGTAGTCGTCGAGGTCCCGGGCCGGCCCCAGGCGCCTGGCCATGGCCTCGTTATAGCGGCCGAGGTCCTTGAACATGCCGCGGCTGCAGTGGAAGCTCCAGAAGTCGTTGATGGGCCAGAGCTTGTCCTCCGGGATCATCTTGCGCAGGCTTTCGAGGGGCGGGACCTGCGGGCCGGGCCCGGTCTCCGTGTTGAAACCGTAGGCGCCGCCGTTCTCGGTGTCGACATACCAGTAGACCGGCGGGACGTAATCATAGGGGCCGCGCATCTTGACCCCGGACGGCCCGGTGATCGTGCTCGTCTTGTCCTTGGTCGAGACGAGCGTCGGCCGCGTCGGGTCGATCTCTTTCAGGATCTCGATGTAGCGCTTCTCGAGGTCGGGATGGGGGATCATGTCGCTGCCCTCGGCCCAGACGAAGATGGACGGGTGGTTGCGCAGCCACAGAATCTGGTCCTTCCAGGAGGCGGCGACCAGGTCCATGAGTTCGGGCGTGACGATGCCGCCGTAGGGCTCGTCGGCGGGCCGCCCGAGGTAGTCGGTCCATTCCCAGTGGCAGCTCCAGCCGACCATGACCAGGAGGCCGTTCTCGTCGCAGAGGTTGTAGAAGTCCTGGCCCGTGCCCCAGAAGCCCTCCAGCCGGAGGGCGTTGAGGTTGGCCTGGCGGGCGTAGAGGATCTGCGCCTGGAGCCTGTGCGGCTTCGCGTCGAGGAGCATGTCGTCGGCCCAGCCGCCGCCGCGGATGAGGATCTTGCGGCCGTTGAGCTTGAAGCCGCGGAAGCCCTGGTCGGTGCGGTAATCGGAGATCTCGCGGATGCCGAAGCGGACGATCCGGGCATCGGAGGGCATGACGCGCGGCATGCCTGGCCGGCGTTTATCGGGCGGGGTCGGGGCCGGGGCCTCGGTCTTCGCCGGGGCCTTCATTGTGAACGACAGCGCCAGCCGGTAAAGCTCCGGCTTGCCCAGGTCATGGGTCCACCAGACCCGCGGGTCCTTGATGAGGAGCTCGGGGGTCGTCTCGGGGACGAGTTCGATCTTTCGGGTCTCGCCCGGGCGGAGGGTCATCTCGCGGGTGAAGCGCGAGCCTTCGATCCGGCCCTCGAAGGTCCCGGTCACGTCCTTGTCGGCATGGTTGACAAGGTCCGCGGTCAAGGTCAGCCGGGCCTCCTTGAAGGCGGCCAGGTCGAGCTTGGTCATGACGAACGGGTTCTCGATCGAAACGTCTCCGGTGGCCCGCACCCGGACGTCGCGGAACAGGCCCATGGCCTTGTCCGGAGGGGCGGGGTTCCAATCGACCCAGCCGATGGTGGGCTCGCCCGGCTTCGGCGGGAAGACCTCGACGGCCAGGACGTTCTTCTCGGTCGTCTTGACGACGGCCGAGACGTCGATCACGAACTGGCGGTAGGCGCCGTAGATCCGGGAGGCGTCGCCGACCTTCTGGCCGTTGAGCCAGATATTGGCCCGGTAGTTGATGCCGTCGAATTCGAGCCGCGTGTGCGTCAGGCCCGGGCCCACCGGGACGGTGAACTCCTTGCGGTACCACCAGGACCCGTTGAAGGGCTCGGCCGGCACCGTGTCGAGGTTCTTGCCCATGAAGATGTCGCGATAGACGTTGTTTTCGACGAGCGTCCCCAGGACCGAGGACGGCACGACGGCCGGGTACCAGGAGTCGACCTTGAAGCCGGGCTTGGAGATCTGCTCCCCGGCGCCCTTGGCCTTCTCGGAGGACTGGATCGCCCAGAGGTCGCCGAGGTTGACGCTCGACTCGAAGATCATGGGCATCTTGGCCCGGGGCTCGGGCCTCTGCTGCATCTGGTCCATATACTGGGCCGAGCCGGCCGGCGGGAGGCCGGCGAGGAGGGCCAGAAGCGCGGCGGCCGCGGCGATCTTGACGGCGGATCGGAAGGGACGCTGGGGATGGGTGATCATGACGCCTCCGGTTTCGATGGTGAGACCATTATATCCAAACCACGCCGGGTGGCCAAACGTTCCGGATCGGGGGGACCCTCCGACCGTAGCGAACGAAGCGAGCGGAGGGCAGAAATCCCCCGGAGACACACGGAGGGGATTTCTGCGAAATATCTTAATCAAGGTGTTTCTGAGGGCGAAGTAGGCGGAAGGGCTTGAGGAGGGACCAGGTTCACGCAACGGCTTTTGGGGATAACCGGCCGTTGCGCAAACCAGGTCCCCCTTATTTTGCGATAAAGAGCGTTACGATGCCGAAGGCCGGCACCTCGAGGGGCGAGGCGAGCCGGGGGCCGCGGTTCCCGTCGACGTCGCTCCAAAAGACCCGGCCGGCCTGAAGGGCTTCTTCAGAGAGTTTTAGCGTCTGGGGCGTGGAGGAGGCGTTGAAGAGCCGCAGGAGCCACGACCGACCGTCGGCCGACGGCTTGAGACGCGTCGCGACGAAGGCCTCGGACCCGACCGCGACCGGGAAGAGGGGCAGGGGAGAGGCGGGGGCGGCCGCCATGGGGACGAGGGGCGAGCCGGCCTCGAGGCCGAGCTTCTTCGCCACGGCCGTATCCGAGCCTCGATGAAAGGCCAGGACGTAGCGAAGGGTCACCGGCCCTTCCTGGTCGGCCTTGTAGTTGGTGTGCCAATAGTTGTTCATG
>Ga0172365_10002081_pt1 | contig 14613 bp, 10 predicted proteins | sample LakKivSesite48cm_FD_114535 | JGI IMG/M metagenome (GOLD analysis project Ga0172365, IMG submission 114535) | Sediment microbial communities from Lake Kivu, Rwanda - Sediment site 48cm | ecosystem: Environmental > Aquatic > Freshwater > Lake > Sediment | place: Rwanda: Western Province, Lake...
AAACGCTAGCCGCTCTGCTCTGGCAGCCACGAGGACAGCGGCGATGTTGCTGGTCGAGCGAATCTTGTTGTCTGCGACGACGATGTCGCGCGAGTTACGGATCAAAACCGCTGCGTTTTGCGACGCAGCGCCAGATACCTCATCGTGGATCATATCGTTGCCTTCGATAAACACGTCGGCAGCGCTGCGGACTCGCACGGCATAAGTATCCGCGCCGCTGTTGTCGTAGTCCGAAACGTGAATCGTGTTGCTTGCGATCGAAATGCCTCTGACGTCGCCCAGACTACTCGCCTCCACGAGCACGCCTTTCTTGACCGTCACGGGCAGAGGCACTTGCGAGATCGCTGAGCCGAAGTCCGTGTCGCTCACCGACGAGTTGATCGTTCCAGAGCCGAAGCTCACGCAAAGGTCCATGAGAACGAAAGTCGAGTCATCGATCTGAATGTTTGCCTGATTCGCCGGGTCCACCGACTGGGGCTGCACGCTGACCCCTACGTCCCAGAACAAGTACGCGCAGGCTCGCAGAGAACAGAGAAAGCCAGACTCGACAAGAGAGCCGGTTCGAGTCCCTGGCCCAAGCGGGGGAGCCGTGTTGGAACCAGTAAACACTCCGTTGCTGATGCGAAGCGCGGTGACGTTCGACGCTCCGACGTCCTGCGTCGTGAAGACGCCGTACTGGCCGATGTCGAGTGCGTACACTTCAGTGCCAAACAAGATGCAGCCGCCGCTGTTAGGGTCAGTCTGCAAGTTGCGAAGCTCGTAGCCAATATCGCCGCCAATAACCAGCGTATTACGAGCGGCAACCTGACCTTCGATCACCTTGATTCCAGAGGTTGCGTTGATGTTTCCAGACTGAATCGTGCTGCCCGTGGGAGCTACCGAGACGCTCTCGATGCTGGTCTGCGGGATCGGTACGTTTCCTAATGTGTTGACGAGAATGCCGTTGCGAAGGGTGCTCTGCGCGTCGGTGTTGTATCCGATCAGAAGCCCGTTTAGGACTGCTCCTGCGCCTTGCACCAAGATGACTGCTTCGGATCCCGAGGTGCTTCCTGATGCCGAAGGAGCTTGAAGCTCCATGTCGCGAATAGATTGAACGCTTGGGTCGCCGCTGAGACCCGCAGGGAGAACGAAGATGCCCTGGTCGCCCGATGAACGAGCGCGGAGCACCGTCGCCCGAGCGCCTGCCCCTTGCACACGGCAACCTGGCGGCACCGTCAAAGGCATCGCCACGCTGCCGCTTCCGAAGTCGTAGAGTCCCGGTCGGATCCACACATCGCCCGCAACCGCTGTGGCGGCTGCGAGCGCAGCCGCGATGCCCGAGCCGTCGCCTGGGTCGGGAAAGTACTGGAACCCAGGCGCAAGCCCCGCGACCGACGGATCGTCGTTCCACGGAGCGTCAGTGTTGCCGACGAGGTACTTCGGGGCGAAGCGATCAGGGCTGGACGGCCCTGGCGGTCCGGGCGGTCCGGGCGGTCCGGGCGGTCCCGGAGGTCCTTGCCCTCCTCCTCCGCCTGGCGACGTGATGCGCGGAATCCACCGAGATCCCATCGGTCAACCGACGCTTTCCTGGTAGACCGACCCGCCCAACGTGCCGACCGAGTAGGTGAGACTGATCGTCAGAGTCTGCGGCGCTCCCGCGCCAACGGTTCCATCCCACGTCATGCCGAGCGAGTAGCCCATCGCCGGGTAGAAGAACGCTCCCCAGCGACACACGACCTGCGGAGCGGGGAAGAGCGGAGTGTAGGTCGGGTCAGCGGGGCTCGGCAGCGACATCACGAGACAGTCGTCGAGCAGCTCCGAGTCGCTGTTCGGCTGAGGCGTGGCCGCAGGCGGTGGCGTCTGGTACGGCGTGATGTCGAGACGCTTGGGAGACGGCATCCACACGTAGCGGTTGTTGTCGAGGCCGGCGAGCGGTCCGTCACCGAAGGTGGCCCGATCGATCGGCAGCCACTCGTCCTGGCCCGGCGTCCGGTACTCCTTGTTGGGCCGCGCCCACCAGAGCTTCAGACGCACTCGATTGAAGTAGCTGTTGCCGCTGGCACCGGGCACCACGCCGAGCCAAAACGTGATCTGCTGACCCAGCCGGAACGCGTTGATCGGAGTGACGCGAGTGATCACTGCCGTGTTGATCGCCGTACCCGCGCCGAACGACGTCTGTGGCAACACGATCTGCGGAAACGCCGCGATCGGACCACCACGCCTCAGGAGCGGCTGTACCGCGCCAAACTCGGCTCCACGACGACTCATCGCGTCCTCGTAAGGAGACGGCTCTCACCGGCGGTATTGCTCTTGCGCTTGGAGACGATGGTCATCGAGAACTCGGAGGTCATGTGCAGCCAGCACTTGCCGCAGTAGGCGAGGCCACTTTCGGTCAGCATCATGACCTGAGCGCCAGGGGTCTTGCAAGAGGCACACGTATCAGATTCGGAACCGTCCTGGTAGACGAGCCCGACCCTGGCTTCGGGGAAGGATTCGCTCAGCAAGTCCTTGACGCGCTCGACGTGCTTGAGGGCCTCCTTCGGGTCGTCCGACGAGAGGATCGCCCGCAGCTCGTCCCAGGTGTAGTCACCCCCCTCGCCGACCATGATGGTCTTGCCGTCCCGCTCGAACGAGTACGACAGCTTCAGCGTCTCGGCCGTGCGTGTGTCGATCCCGCTGAGCAGATCCACGCGACCCGCGCGAACGGCCTCGACGCAAAGAGCCTCCAGGTGCGAAAGCAGCTTCGTGCGCTCGTCGGCCCGCAGCGCGCGATCTCCAGTCATCTGGATCATCTTCGCGATGACCGAAGCCCATGGTCGCGAGAATCGGCTCTCGACCGCAGGGGAACGCCCCCATGCAAGAAGCTCATCAGGAATCACCATCGGATGCTCAGCCATAGAACCTCCTCAGAACGGAACAAACGGCTTTGTCGGACCATCGGGCCCGTACTGCGCGAAGACCTCGTGCGCGCAGCGCAGGCTGGAGACGACCATGTTGCGACCGGGGCGCTTTTTGGCGTACCAGGTGAAGCTCGTCGTCCGATCGGCCCACGTCGGCTTGATGTGGCCGGTGGCCCACTCACCCGCCGCGACACGCTCGTTGAGCGCTTCCATCGCGCGCTTCATCGCGAAGAGCTTCCTGGCGACCTTGGTGACCGCCTGCCAGGTCGGAGGCGGTGCCCAGACCCGCTCCAGTAGGGTCGGGGCCATCAGTGGCACAGTTGCCTCGGCAACGGACCGTTGTGCCACCAGTCGTTGCTCGGCGTACCAGGTAAACAGGTCGCCGAGGGCCCGCAGGGTGGTCAGAGGGTCGCCGGGCAACTCTGGCAGGGGCTCCTCTGGGGGGTCCGAGACCACCCCGTCCAGAGTGTTTGTACCAGCCGAGTAGGACGCTCGCTCCGTTCGTCTAATTATAGACTCTGTAGACGAACGGAGCGAGCGTCCTACTCCAGTAATACAAGCGGCTTCGAGCGACCGGAAGCCGCCGGTCTCAATCCACATCTCGATGTCGAGAAAGGCGTGTGAAAACGCGGGACTATAGATTCCGAAGCGGTCCTCGATCGCTTCGATCATGTCGTACATCTGCGACTCAGTAAGACAGCCCTCGTTGGTCTCCTTCCGGGTCTCGACCTTCCTGAAGTCGAGGAAGGCGGACGCCGGGACGACGTCCCTGGTTAGGGGGATCAGGTTCCCGAAGATGACGACCGTCCGGGGCTCGATGAGGGGCCTGACGCGGTGGATCGCCTGCGACAATTCGTTGACATTCTGTCTTTCGTGTTCCTGAGCGATGCGCCAATGTCTGCCACTTGCCGACTGCTTGAGCTTGTCCTTGGCGAAGTGGGCGTGGCTGGTTTCGTCGATGACGAGGCGTGAGTTCTGGAGGGCGTCATCGACGTGTCCACGGGCCAGACACCGCTGGGCATCGCGCAGCGCTCTGGCGTTGACCTTGTGCTGCATGCCCAGGTTGTTCTGGATGGGTTCGCTCACCATCACGGCGGCGTCGAAGTAGCGGTACTGGTCCTTGCCTCGGCCTCCCCACCAGTGCTCGAACGCCCATTCGGCGATGCCGAAGTTGTTGTTCTCCTCGAAGAGCTTCTCGATGCGCTCCCTGAGCTTGAGGTGGCCGTAGACGAGGACGCGCTTGCCCTCGAACTGCCGCAGCACCGAACCGATGAGCGCGGAGTGATCGTGCCACTGTCCGCTCTCCATCGCGGTGATGGTTGACGGGGTGAGCACCTTGAGGATGGTCGTTCCCAGAGGGAAGTAGGCGAGGTGGTCGATGACCGTGACGGGGTCGATCCATGCCGGGTTGCTCGGCATGGTGGTCGGCTTGTCGAGTAGCTGGCGGTAGTGCTCGACGTGGGCGTAGGCGTCGCCGAGGACGATGTTCGTGCCCTGGTCGAGGAAGGGGCGGATCTGCTGTGTCCGCAGCTTCCACGCGCCGTCCGTGCCGCACTCCAGCACGGTGCCGTAGGAGGTCTCGTGCATGTCGGCGCGGTCGTTCACGAGCTTTCGCATCGCCGCCGCGCTCATCGTGGGGACGATGGGGGACGCGCCGAAGGTGCTCTCGTGCAAGAGCATGCGGATGCTCTCGGTGAACTGGATCTCGTCGTGCAGTGCTTCTGCGACGACGGCGAGGGTTGCGGGGGGGAGGATCGCGTTGACGGCGGCCGTGGTCATGGCGCCGTACAGGGTTCCGACACCGGGCTGCACCTTGCAGTCCGCTGCGTCTCGGAGAACCTGCGTGGCGCTCGTCACGCCGTGGAGCTGACCGAACAGGCCGGTCACGACGCGCTCAAGGAGCGAGTGGAGGTTGCGACCGGTGTACGCGCTGCCGTGCGACGTGTGGATCGTGCTGCGGTTGCCTTCGGCGTCCTTGTAGCTGACGGATCGAAGCTGGTTGCGCTCGGTCGTGGCTACGTCGATCGCTGCGCGGACCAGGGCGGCCATGGTGTTCGCCGCCTTGTTCTCGATCTGCTTGGACCTGAACCCGGCGTGCTCCTTGTCGATCTCCACCGACGGCTCGAACGCATCGGTCGGATCCTCGTCGAAGAGCAGTAGGTCGCTGGGCCAGAAGGATCCGTACTGCCCACCACTCTCGGTGGCGGCGACGAAGCTCGCGTAGGTCGTCGCGATGATGGGGTAGTCGTGGATACGCAGCCGGGCGACCTGGGTGTCGAGCTGAGCGCGGATCCGAGACTTGTAATACTCACACCCGCGAAGGCCGACGGCCATCGCGTTCTTGGGGAAGTAGTCGCAGCCGAAGCAGACCGCTCGGCCTGGCGCATACCCGTGCGCCTGCACCGCCTTCACGTTCTCGTAGTTGTCACAGGTCTCCTCGTCGCGCCCTCGGATGACGTGGAGCCTAACGAACGGCGACCGCTTCTTGACGCGGTCCACCGTGTCCTCGACCAACTCCTTGGTCTTGACCGCGAACACCACCCGCTGCCGGTTCTGCTGCTCTTGCAGCGCAAGCTCAACCATCGCGTACGTCTTGCCCGCTGACGGCGACGGCTTGAGGACGAGCGTCTGGCCCTTCTTGCCCCGGTTGTTCGAGCCCCACGTGAGCACGTCCTGCTCGACCTGCCTGGAGACGCTGTTCCAGTCCTTCGCGACCGGCAGCGGCGGTAACGACGCCACCAGGGTCGGCGAGTCCGGCGTCTTCATCGCCTCGGCAATCTGGAGCGCCTCGACGCGCAGCTTGCAGACCGTCGTGTAGGCATCGAGCGCCCGCTCGACCGCGTCGTGGCAGAGGTTCACGTCGTGCGCGTGAAGCCTTGCCGACTCGACGTTCAACCGGCAGACGTCCACCGTCTCGGTGACGCGTTCTCGGAGCTTCTGGGCGGCGCTGCGAGCGTAGGAGGTCAGCGGATGGCTGCTGTCAGGCTCGATGTCGGCAGCCAGAGCGAAGATGTGATCGATGACGAGCTGGACGCCCTCGGCCTGCTCCAAGGCCACGGCAGCAACGCCTACCGTCGGCTCGTAGGAGCCAAACGGGTCGTCGTTGATGTCCCCCGGTCCCGTCACCAGACCACGCCCTCACGCGGGAGGGCTGGACAAACGGGGCAAGACGACGTAACGTGTGTGTCAGACACGGGGAATCCTTCTCCTCTGTCGCGAGCCTTCACTCAGCTAGTCACTGAGCGGCTCAGTGCCCCGGTCGGGTTCTAAGCCCTGCCGGGGCACAGTCTTTTTGCGCGTTACACGGTTGCCCATGTAGACATGCCGGTGCCTTGGAGTCAAGAACGAGACCGGGGGCGACAGGTCGTACACGTGAGCCCTGTTCTCCTACAGAATCTCTGCCTCGGTGTAGTCGGCGAAGTGCGTGGGCGAGTTCACGCCGTTGCAGCGGTCGGTGCCGAGGTGGGGGCAGCGGTATCCCCAGGTGACGAGGGTGTCGCACCGGATCGGGAACATCCCCATCGTCTCTCTCCACTTGCGGTCGGTGTCGGCCTGGCTGTATCGGGGGTCGACGGCGCTGATCTCGTGGAACACGCGGTGCCCCTCGTCCCCGTAGCGGTGTAGCTGCGTGGCAAGCGCGACCCACAGTGCGTACGTCTGCGCCCCAGGCTGCTGGATGTGCTTCATGAAGTCGCAGAACATCAGCGCGTAGTCGAGCTTGCGGCTGTCAGCGGTGATTACCGGCAGCGCCAGCCTGAACGGGCTGCGGATGCTCGGCGGTGTGGAGACTGGCAAGCCAGGAGCCTCCCGCAGACCCTCCTCCAGCTCGGCGATGCCCCACGTCTCACGCTCCAGGGCGGCCGCAACATGCGACCAGTGGTCGCCGTCAGGCTCGAAGTCGCCGACAGCCACGCGCTCCGGGTCGAGCGGCAACGTGCCGCCGGAGAGGTGGGCGCGGCGCCCGTTGAGGGGGCTGCCGATGAGGTTGCCCGGCATGCGACGCCCATGATCGTCAAGACGCCCCGACAGAGCGTCCTGCGGCGGGATGAGTCGGTCGTAGCTCGTGATGTTCTCGTCGGAGTCCTCCGTGACCTGTGCCTCGTCCAGCCACGCCTTCATCCAGCGGCGTGCCATCCAAGCCGGCACGGGCTCGCGGAACAGCACGCGCACGTGGGCTCCCTGCGCGCTGCGAGAGAGGTTCACGAAGATCGACGGGCCGAGGTCCTTGAGCCACTGCACGGCTCGGCTCACGTCTCGCTTCCAGTAGGACGGCATGAGCCCATCGGGCCGAGGCTTCTTGCCGTCGAAGTCGGCGGCGACCCACCACACGTTCGGGAGCAGGCCGTTGCCGAAGGGGATCAGCGGGTAGCTGCCGATCTCCATGGCTCCGGCGAGGTGCTTGACGATCATGTCGTCGGGCAGCGGCGAGTAGCAGGGGCGCCACTTGTCGTCGCCTCGCACCGCGAAGCAGTCCTCTGCGCCCCGCGTCAGGCGGCGCACCATTTCGATCTTCTGTTCACGCGAAAAGTCCATCACGCGGGATCGTTCAGGTCGCGAGAGTTCGGGAAGCCGCCAATCTCTTTTGCCAGCGTCTCAGCGCACTCGCGGCTACACACCAGGTGCGAGCTAAGCATCGGCTCGTCCGAGGCCTGGAGCGACAGTGTGTTGGCGCTCCACATCTCCGAGCCGTTGAGCAGAAACTGACTGTGACAGCACTCGCACTCGATAAGGGCGGCTCCAAGGCGGCGAGCAGTCTCAGCGCGCTTGGTCATCGTCGAATCCCCTGTCTTGCGCGCCAGGCAGCGAAGCGACGCTCCTGGGCGTCGGCCAAGACTTGCTGCTGGCGCAGTAGTTCGGAGATGGTCATGTCGCCGATCTCGTGGCGCATCGCCCAGAGCACCTTGCCGGCAGCCTCTGCGTCGCTGACGGCGTCGTGTGCCTTGGGCAGAGCGATGCCCCGACGGGTGCAGACCGTGACGAGCTTGTTGCCGCCCTTCTCGAACCTGTCGATGCTTCTTGCCCACACGAGCGGATCCACCCACCTCACGCCGGGCCGGAAGATGGGAATGGAGATCGAGGTGAGGTCGGCTGCGAAGCGGTTCATCTCCGACATGAACATACGCTTGTCGAAGTCTGCGTTGTACGCGACCGGATGCGCGCCTCGCGCGAGGCGAGCCAGGTCGGGGATTAGCTCGTACCAGGCGGGAGCATTCGCTACGTCGGAGGTCTTGATGCCATGGATCTTCGTGGCCTCTTCCGGGATCTCCACCCCGGCCCAGACCAAGCTGCTCCACGAGGCAACAGGCACTCCCCGCTCAAAGCGAACCACTCCCACCTGGACAACCCGATCGTGAAGACTCGTTCCTGTCGTTTCCGTGTCCGCGACGCACAGCGTCTCTTCGTGCCACGGGACGTACGACTCACTCATCGTAGTCGCGCCGACGACGACGGCTGTTGTTATCGCGTCCGTGCTCACCACCACCGCCGCCATTCCGAGGCGGAGGCGGAGCGTTATTACGGAACCCGCCGCCACCGCCGCCAGGCGAACGCTCCTGCGCCTCGTTGACGTTGATGGTGCGCTGGCCAACGACGGCTCTGTTCATCTCGCGGATGGCCTTGGCCGCGTCCTCGTCACGGTTGTATGTGACGAACCCGAAGCCACGCGACTGACCGGTCTCGCGGTCGGTGATCACCTTCGCCTCGCGGACCTGGCCGAACGGCGAGAAGATCTCGAACAGCTCCTGGTCGTTGACGGACCAGGGCAGACTTCCAACGAACAACTTCGATCCCATTTCACACTCTCCTCTACGAATCACTCACTCGTTTGACCCGAAGCCGCCTTCTCCAGGCGGTCAGCCTCGCGCCAGTGCTCTCTGTAGACATGGGCGAGGCGAAGAAACTCGGCCTCGTTGAACGGATGCTCCATGTCGCTTAGAAGCGAGAACATTTCCTTCGCCACAGCGAGCATCTGATGGCGTGAAATCTCGGCCTCGACAACCAGCGGGTGGCGCTGGATGAGGGGCGGCGACATGTCGAGTAAATGTTCGGCGCGCTCTCTGAAAGCGTCCCGCAGCCTCATCATGAAGATGTAGAGGCGGATGCGCGCCACGACGATGTTCATCACGAACCCGGTCGCCACACAGAGAAGCACCACGAGCCACGTCATGCTCACTCACCCCGCTTAGGCACGCCAAGGTGTACCGCGATGGGCTTCCACTTGCTACCCATGGTCCCTCCGGTGCTTCCAGATGATGCTGGCCGCCTTGCCCTTGGTCATCCCTTCGCCGACCGGCAGCCCGTGGACGCGCAGATAGCCAATCTGCTTCGCGGTCGCTGGCAGCCGCATCTTCATGTCGCGTTCCGCTCGGACGATGGAGATCATGTCGCTCGCCTCGCCCGCGGTCTCCGGCAGCGACTTCTCCTTGAACCCGTGCTTGAGCAGGGCGTCGCGCTGGCTGGTCGTGATAGGGTTCTTCCGCCAGCCCGCGTCCTTGAGCATGTACTCCTCGGTCATGTCCTCTTCGACACCCTCGTCGAGGTCCACGAAGGCAGCGATCGGAGGAGTGTCGTCCTCCTCCGGCAGAGACCGGCGACTGGTCGCAGCGCGGAACATGCGGTCCATCTCGCCCTCGACGAGGCCGTAGGCCATCTCGAAGTCGACCGGCTGGCGCACAACCTCTCGCGCCGGGTCGTCACGACGACCCTTGCGCTGGTCGTAGAAACGGATCGTAGCCATGTGGTGAGCCTTGTCGCTCCAGGCGACCAGGTAGTAGCCGATGCGCGGGATTTGCAGAATCCACCCGACGCTCGTCTCGCGCCACTGGTAGTTGCTGCGCTTCGCCCTCGCGCTGAACGCGACCTCGCGTCCCTCCCCGAGGCGAGCGTCGATGACCTCGGGCAGCTCTTCCTCGGGCTCGATGTCACCCTCGTCCTCATCGTCCAGCTTCAAGCCGCCGCCGACGAAGCGTCGCTCTGGGTCGAAGCCGGAGAGACTGGCGAGCTGCACGGGGCGGTGCTTCTCGCTGTTGCCGACGCAATCGACGACCACGCACTCGGTCTTGCCGGGATAGAGCCTCAGACCGCGTCCAAGGATCTGAATCGCCAGAGCCTGGCTCTGCGTGGGCCGCGCGAAGACGATGCCCTCCGCGCTCGGGTCGTCGTAGCCTTCCGTCAACAGTTGACACTGGCCAGTTACGACGGGGCGACCGTTGCGACGGACGATCACCGTCCCGGTCTGATTGGTCACGCACCACACCTCTTCGTGACGATCATCGCCCCACTCCTCGACATCGAACGAGCGCTTCTTCTCCACGTTCGTGACGCACCAGTCGCGCTGGCGGATGCAGATGACGTAGAGCGGCGCGTGAGGCGTGCCGTCTTCTGCGTTCCCGTTGTCGCGCGGACCACGGATGTTGGCGGCGAACCCACGTGTCACAGCGAGGGCCTGAATCTGGTCGAGAAGCGCCTTGTTGGTGTTCGAGATCTCGTAGCTACGAGCCCGACGCGGCGGCCGTCGCCAGAACTTCGTTCCATCGCCAAGCCACATGCCTCTAACAAATCCAGCGAACTCGCTGACATTCATACGAAGCATCTCGCTTGGCAGGATCTTGTCGCCGCTCAGGAGCAGGCGCAGACGGTGGAAGCCGGAGCGACGGAGCTGCCCACCGATACTCCCAACGGGAATGCGGTACACCGCCGCCGTCCCATCAGACCTCTCCGACCGGCGCCAGTCAAACCCACAACCGGTAAGGATTCGCTCGATCTCAGGCTGGAGCGTCAGGCGATATGAGTTTGCCGACGCGATTTGAATCCCCCTGCTGCCCGACGCGAGATGGCCGTCGCTGTAAAAAAGTCCAAGAAACTCAGCCTCCGACTCGGACAGGCCAAGTCCCGGCACGTCTTCTGTTCCCGCAAGGCGCAACCAGGTGGCCTTCGTCGCGCGCTTCAGAAGAAGCTCTGACGCCTCGGCAACCTTCCACCGCATCAGATGACTCTCCGCGAACACCATCCGGTGCCCCTCTGTTACGCGAATATCGAGCCGCTGGTTCTTGATGGTCATCATCCGCTCGCCGGACGCACGGGACCGCCGCACCACATGCGTGACAGGTTCCCACGCGACCGCACCATCTAGCGTGACGGCCGCGCTCATATCTCCAATCCGAACGGCGTCACCACGCAGCCAGCCGCGCTTTGTCAGAATCTCCGTCTCTGAATCGAAGCAGTTTGCGAGGAGCTTGATCTTCCCCTCACGAAAATCATCAAGGACCTTCTTGCGGTCCTTCTTCTTCATCGTCCCATCGACGTGTGCGGCCGGGTATCCGGCGTCGAGGAACTCCTGGGCGATGGCCCTGGCGTGGGCCACGTCGCAGCAGAACACGAGCGACTTCCTGTCCATCCCGTACTTGCGCCACGCCTCGACGACGGCGCGGTTCACGTAGGGGGTGTTCATCACCTTGCTGAGCTGTGTGCCGACGTAGTCGCGGCCGTCGGTGGCGACCTTGTCCAGATCGACGTCGATCTTCTGGCTGAAGATTTTCGGTGGCACGAGCCAGCCGTCGCGGATCATGTCCACGGTGTTGCGCTCGTAGGCAACGACGTCGAACACGCGGTCGAGCGCGATGCCGTCCTCACGGCCCGGCGTTGCCGTCATGCCCATGACCAGGAGGCCAGGGTTGGCTTCCCGAAGGGCGGCGATGACGCGGACATGTTGCGGAGAAACAGCGTGATGGCAGTTGTGAACAACAAACCCATTCGCAATGTAGGTGTGTGTTTGGTCTACTTCGAGATTGTAGACGTGGCCGTCTGGGCACAGAGCGTCGTGTCCTCGAAGACCTGTTTGTTGGCAAACCTCAACACGGTCCACCCTCGCCCAGACAAATAGAGACTCTTCCTCGCATCCTGCTCCTGCCGCGCCAGTCCCGAGTGCGACTTCTTCGCCAGCGCGACCTGCTTCCCACACAGCGCACACGGGCCCGTCCACAGCTTCAACCGTTCTGCCATTGCGATCGGCTTGCATACCGCGCAATGAAGACCGTTGGCTTGTCGCCACCGTCGCTTCCCCGACGGAAGGCCGCACCTGTCGCAGAGAGATGTAGACTTCTTCGCCACAGTCGACGTCTCCGGCGCGCACCCATCCGCGGCGAGTGAAGAACGGGTGGGTTTCGGTCGCGATGACATGTGCTTCTCCGGCCTCGATGCGGACCATTGTCTGCGGCGCGATGCGCCGCATGGTAGCCGTCACAGCTCTTTCGCAGTAGGTGCCCGTCTCTTCGTCAAACGATGGCACCAGGTCGCCGGCCTTGATGGTTTCGATCGGGCGATCGCCAACCAGCGTGCCGGACGGGAAGCACTCGTCCACAATCAGCATCCCGTAGGGGCCGTTCTCGATGAGCTTCTGGAGTCTGGTGCCGCTCTTGTGGCCGATCGTCTGGATGGATGCGACCGTGATTTCTCGCCCCACCTCGTTGTTCTTGGCCTGGACGAGGCCGACCCGCGTGATCGGGCTGACGAGACGGATCTTGTCGATGGTCTGTGAGAGCAGCTCCTCGCGCTGAGCCACGAAGAGACACTTCCTGCGCGTGGCCGCGAACGAGCGTGCCATCAACTCGGCTGCAACCAGCGTCTTCCCGGATGCGGTGGGCATGACGATCAGCGGTGCCTTCGCCCCCGAGTTCCATGCGTCCACGATCGCTTGGATCGCGGCCTCCTGGTAGTCGCGCAGCTTGACCACGTTGCCGCCGCCCGTCCTGGCGATCGGCACCTCGACGGCGCGCTCTGCCTTCGTCGCTTCGGAGTATGGAAAGCGAAACTGAAAGCCGGAGGCACCGACGACGACCGTGTGCAGGAAGTCGTCGGTGCCAGGCTGACGCGTCCACTGTCTGTAGACGTCGGGCTCCCGCGTCACGTCCATCTCTGGAACGCTGACGCTGTCCGGCATGGGGATGAAGGGCACGAAAAACCTACTCGGGGCTCAGACCAGCTCGCTCTCGTCCACCTTCTCCGCCGTGTCGACCTTCACGACGTTGGAGAACACGGGGAACTTCCCCTCTTCGTCGGCCTGCGTGCCGGTGCGCTGGCGGACCGTGATCTTGACCGTCTTCGTGACCAGGTGATCCGTGTTGAATCCCTGGTCGGTGTACGCGACGTTGGCCGCGTCGAGAAGCATCCGCAGCTCCCAGCGACGCTGGGTGCTCAGGTCAGGCTTGGAGGGGTCCTTCTCCAGGATGTAGTCCTGGTAGACGCGGCGCCCGGCGAACAGCACGGACTTCGTCTCGTCGTCGGCGTGCAGGATCTGAAACTCGACCGCGAGCTTGTTCAGCACGGGCGGCCCCTTCGTCACCCCGGTCGGGGCTGCCATGATGACGGCGACGTAAGTGCCAGGCTTGACCGGCTCCTTCTTGGGCGGCTTCGCGGCCGCCTCCTCCCCCGTGATGTGGTCGTGCGTGACTCTGACTTCCGGCATCCCTCAGCCCTCCTTGATCTCGATCGCGTCGAGCGCCTTGTCCAGCGGCTCGTACTGGTTCATCCGAATGTGAACAGACCTCTCGACGCCAGCGTGCTTCATCAGCCACGCGCCGGCTGCCTCCTTCGTTCCCAGCTTCGCCAGGAGCTTCGTGCTGATGGCCTTCGCCTGGGCGGTGGTGATCGTTTCCACCTCCGCGCCGCCGTTGCGGCCCGGAAGCGGGGCAGCAGGCACCGCCGCCGCCGCCTGGGCTCGCTCGATCGGCTTCTCGACGAACGAGCGGTTCTCCTCGGTGACGCTGTTCATGCCGCTGAGGTTCCAGCCGGGACTGGCCGGGTCTCCCATCGCCTCCGCAATGCGCTTGTAGTCCTCGGTGCCGATCGTCGGAGACTCGACCTCGAACGACTCGTGCGTCGGCGAGTCCTGAGCCGTGCCGTCCCAGGTGTAGCCGCTGGCACCCATCGCCTTAGCAGCGGGCTCATTCCCCCGGCGAGCGCGGGCTCGCATCTCCCGCGCAGCCTTCGTGGTCTGCTGGGCGGGCGGCAGGAATCCGCTCTCCCGCTTGCTGGCCTCTTCGGCCCAGGCGCGCTGGGCCATGACAACCTCGTCGCTCGCGGGAGAGGGCAACGCGGCCGGCGGCTTCTTGACGATGGCTGTCTCGATCGCGAACGCCGGACCCATCTCGTCCGTGGTGCCCACAATCTCATCCGCCGAGACGTCGCCGAAACCGGCGAGGCGCAAGATCGCGCGGTTGTATGCGCGGGTGTCAGCGGTCGCGATGATGTCGTGCGCGCTGATGCGGCCGCCGCGCTCGGTCCGGTCGCACCAGCCGACTCCCTCTTCGCTGCGCCCCGTGCGCTTGTGCATCGCCTCGTACATGACGTACGAGTACGCCGCGTCCGACTGTTCCGGCAGACCGCGCACGAGCTTGCGCCTAGCTTCGATTCCGAGCGCCGAGGCCAGCTTTACAATGCCCGACTTCTTGGGGCTGGCACGGACGTCCACGCCGTACCCTTTCGCCGTCTTCTCCGCGTCGGCGCGACGGGTGAAGATGCGCTGCTGCTGGCGCCCGTTCTCCACGAACGACACGGTGTAGATGTAGTCGCTCTCGTCGAGGATGGCGGCGTACAGCCGCTGCTTCTCCGCGAAAGCCGCGCGCAGACGGGACGGGGTTGCGATCGGAGTGATGAACCCCAGGTCGGTGAGGTCGGCGAGCGTTGACTCTTCCGCCACGACCAGCGCGGTTGAGGTGTCGTCCGTAGTCTCGGTCTC
>Ga0172365_10002083_pt1 | contig 14611 bp, 12 predicted proteins | sample LakKivSesite48cm_FD_114535 | JGI IMG/M metagenome (GOLD analysis project Ga0172365, IMG submission 114535) | Sediment microbial communities from Lake Kivu, Rwanda - Sediment site 48cm | ecosystem: Environmental > Aquatic > Freshwater > Lake > Sediment | place: Rwanda: Western Province, Lake...
AACGTCCCGAGGCAGTAAAATCACAATAGACCATTAGACGTTTCCCAAACGGTGTGTCATAGAATGAATCTACGCCAACAGTCTGATCGCGGAGAAACTGAAAGTCGAGAGAAGGGAGCTTCATGGCACGAGTCCTTCCAGTGAGTACTTAAAAATCTCTCTTGGAGTACAATTACCGTTTTCAATGTAACAGTTGCCCCTGAATTATTCAACACCTTTTTTGTGTTGATGGATTTGGATAAAAAAGTGTTGAAATCCATTCTGTAAGTTTTTACCTTATCAAGCAAGAACCTTCCACCAATGATGAAACAACATTGAAATGATTCGCATGATGTTAGGTGTTCGCAATATTCTTTTTCTTATTTTATTCTGTTGGCCGATTTCTTCTTTCCCCCAGATTGTGCTTACCGAAGTTATGTTTGACCCAGCAGGACCCGATGGCACTGACGAATTTATAGAAATTTTCAACTTGAGTGAATTTGAAGAGGTAAATCTCACCGGCTGGAAAGTGGGGGATAGTGTGGACAATGATCGAATTGAGGATGCGGGGAAAGGATTGATTCTCCGACCGAGACAATATGCCGTAATTTTGGATGGTGACTATTGGGAGAGTGCACAGTCATACCATTCTATCATTCCTGATGAAGCACTTGTACTCACTATCGAAGGATCCACCCTGGGGAGTGGAGGACTTTCCAACAATCGAGCTGAGACAGTGGTGCTTTTTGATGCAGAAGACCAGATCATATTTCAGTATACCTATACCCTTGGGAACATCTCTGGACATTCCGATGAAAAAATTGATCTTGACAAACCGGACGTTCCTGAAAACTGGGCGGACAGTGCTGTATTAAACGGCACCCCGGGTTTTCAGAACAGTGTGTTTGGACGCCACCTTTCAGTATCGCCAGTTCTTTTTATTTCTCCCAATCCCTTTTCTCCGGATGAAGACGGATTCGAAGATGAGGTGGAGATTGCATACATATTGCCTATCAATACCGCATCGGTCAACCTTCGCATATATGATGTAAAGGGGCGACTCATAAGGACTCTGCTTGGAGCATATATGTCGGGTTCTCACGGATTTGTCCTTTGGGACGGGAAGGATAATGACGGCAGAACAGCTCGAATTGGGATATACATTGTCTGTATAGAAGGTCTTGACAGCAGAGAGGGAGTTGTTGTTACTGCGAAGTCCACTGTGGTTCTGGCTGGGAGACTGTAAAATGAAATTCTTCGATAAGTATTCTGTTAGAGGAATTGTCTTTGCAGCGCTTGGGATGGCAGGTGTCATTTATAATTTTGTTTTTGTCCGTTTCAAAGAAATCTTTCTGATTGTTGGTTATTCTGTGGTTGTGCTTATTGGGGTGATGTTGTTATTTTTCATAAAGGGACGGGATAGCTGAGTTATACACATTTTTTACACACAGGCTAAAACAAGAATTCGCATGTTTAATAAAAAGTGAGAAGGGATATGCAGAGGGAATCATTGTATTTGCGTTTGAAAGACCTCGTGATTCGATTTATGTTAAAATTATACCATATAATATATTGATATTTTTCTATGTTATAAAGGTCAGATTTTGATATGGTTGGTGTGTTAAAGAGACGATTTTCAAATGAAGGCGTTTAGAGTCAAAAGAGGCAACACAGTGTACAGTACTTGTTTATTTTCGTTCCTTCACAAGTTATCCACATGTTGTGCACGCCATGTGCAAGGGACAGATTTGGAGAGAATTCCTATAGAATATAAAAAATATTCCTTTGGAAGGTATCGGCTGATGCCGATTCATACAGTAATTTAATCATGAAGAATGTCATTCTTTGTACAGGTCATAAGGGCATTTCTATTTTATCTCTACAGTGTAGAAATTAAAAATTAGGAAAAATGAATAAGTCGGAAAAGATTACTAAAAAAAACTTGCTTCTCTAGAAGGATATTGTTATATTTTTGGAAATAAAAGATTTCTTACAGAAAGGAGGTATGAAGTAGTTTTATGCCAGCAGTTAAAATTCGAGAGAACGAGAATTTTGAAAAAGCATTCAAGCGGTTTACGAAACAATGTGAAAAAGCGGGATTGATGTCCGATATTAAAAAGCATCAACATTATGAGAAACCCAGCGAAAGGAAGAAACGTAAGCTGGCCGCTGCCAAACGCAAACAGCGTAAACTTCAGATGATATTTGGGGAATAACGCTTTTAGGAAAGAAATAATTTTCGGATAGAGGCAGTATGGGACGTGAAGAAAGGCTTCTGGATGACATGAAAGCAGCGATGAAGTCCGGCGATAAACATACCCTCGAAGCGATACGGCTGTTGCGTTCCGAGTTGAAAAACGCCAGTATTGCGAAGGGCAAGGATCTCAGCGATGAAGATGTTATAGGGGTTCTTTCTAAGGAAGCGAAGAAACGGAAAGAGTCTCTGGAAATATTCAAAAAAGGCGGTCGGGAAGATCTGGCGAAAAAAGAAGCACGGGAGTTGGAACTTATATATTCATATCTTCCAGAGGCTCTTTCATCCGAGGCACTGGAAGAGATCATTAATAATGCCATCCAAGAAGTAAATGCTGTCAGCATCAAGGAGATGGGAAAAGTAATGAGCATTGTGATGTCGCAAATCAAGGGGCGAGCAGAAGGGGGAGTGGTTCAGGAAATGGTTAAGAAGAAATTGAGTTCATAGTTTACTTCGTGAAACCAACAACAAGCTCTGTGCAGAATATGATCAGAGCTTTTTTTCAATTTTTAAGAGCGATGACCACCTGAGGATTTCGGACGCTTGGGTGGTTTTTTATTGCGATCTCAAAAGAGGATTGATTAAAACTTGCCTGATCTCAGAAAGGGTATTCTGTTGTTAGGACAGGAACTTCAAGGCTTGACTTTTTTTATTTTGAACCATACATTTTAAGGAAATATCCTGCTAATTGGAGTTCGACTATGAACAGTATTGATATTGTGATTTTTGTGATAGTGTGTTTTTTTGGCATTAAAGGATTTTTCCGTGGACTGCTTTTGGAAGTATTTACCCTGGCAGGACTTCTTTTGGGCTACGTTGTTGCTCTCAGAGAGATGAGCAATGTAGCCTCATGGATAAATAGAGCGCTGCATTTTCCGCAATGGATTTCAATGGCAGTCGGATTTTTTGTTATTTTTATGGTGATCTTGATTTTTTTTCGTTTGTTGGGCCGCGCACTCCGCCGTTTAATAAAATGGATCTTTATGGGTTGGGTAGACAAAGGAGGTGGAATTCTTTTTGGCGTCTTCAAAGGTGCCTTTGTTGCAAGTCTTTTGGCGCTTTTTGTCACGCTGATTCCCCTTTCTTTGGAAATACAAGAGGAGGATTCTATTTTTTTTCGTCCTGTTCGATCGGTTGCCCCGGCAGTCTTTGATTTTTTAAAACATTCTTTTCCTCGTACGAAAAATTTTTATGAGGAAATAAAAGAGGGATTTTCCAACACCTCGAAAGAAATAACGGATAAGATGCTATCCGACCGGATTGATTCACTTAAAAAAGACTTTGATGGACATGTTAAAAAAAAGTGAACACATCGTTTTTCGAGTGCTGGAACTGGATGTTGTTCTGAAGAAAGTCTCGGAGCTATCGGTTTCCGCAGTGGGTAAAGAGCGAATTGAGAATCTGTCTCCCTTTGCTGACAAAGATGCGCTGCAGGAAGAGCTGACCCGTATTACCGAAATGAGAGATCTTTTGAGGTACGATGATCCGTTTCCCCTGCAAGAATTTGCAGATATCAGACCCCAACTGAAGAGGGCAGAGGTTGTGGGCGCGTTTCTCAATCCGGAAGAGTTTGTGGCCTTGGTCCATTTTTTGGTGATGGGAAGGCAAATCAAAGATTACTTTGTTCAGCATTCGGATAAATATGTTCTGCTTCAACAAACTGCAAAGCAAATTGCCACGCATACAGAGCTGGAGAAGGAAATCAGAAAAGTCGTTGATGCACACGGCCAAGTGAAGGACAATGCCTCGGTATCCCTTTCTTCACTGCGGCGGGACTTGAAACGATTGGAATCTCAGGCAAGAAGTCGTTTAGAGGCGATACTGCGGGGAATGGTGTCCAAAGGATATGCACAGGAAGAAAATTTGGTTCTGCGGGAGGGGCGACTCGTCCTTCCTGTCAAGGAAGCGCATCGAGATAAACTGAAAGGCATTGTGGTTGATCAGTCCGCAAGCGGCGTGACGCTTTTTATCGAACCCTTGGACGTTCTAGAAATGAACAACGAAATCCGTCGCCTCAAGGTACAGGAACGGCTGGAAGTTGAAAAAATCCTGAAAAGTCTGACGGACAAGGTTCGTGAAAATCGGTTCAGCATTCAAGAAAATTTTGATATCGCAGGTAAGATTGACAGCTTTCTGGCAAGGGCAAAATTTTCCATTCAAATGAATGGAAATCCGGCAAGCACAAGTCAGGACGGCATTCTTGAACTCAAAGAGGCGAGGCATCCCCTTCTTTTGATGCGGCAGCATAGAGAAGTCATTCCTCTTTCTTTGCGTATGGGAGGGGCACTGAAAACCCTGGTCATTACAGGACCCAATGCAGGCGGGAAAACAGTCGCCTTGAAAACCGTGGGACTTCTGGCGTTAATGCACCAGTACGGACTTCATGTGCCGGCTTCGGAAGGAACAACGTTTCCTCTTTTTACTCAGGTTTTTGCAGACATTGGGGACCGCCAATCCATTGAACAGGATCTTTCCACGTTTTCCTCTCATATAGAAAATGTGAAGGCGATATTGGATGAAACGCGCGGTGAAAGTCTGGTTCTTTTGGATGAAATTGGGTCAGCGACCGACCCGGCGGAGGGAGCGGCTCTGGCCGAAGCCATCCTGAAAAATCTCACCTACAAAGGATGTCTGACCATTGCGACGACACACATGGGAGCGCTGAAGATTTTTGCTCACGAAGAGCCCGGTGTAGAGAACGGCTCCATGGCCTTTGATCAGAAGACGCTTTGTCCCACATACCGTTTCCAGATGGGAATTCCAGGATCTTCCTATGCTTTTGAAATTGCCGAAAGGCTGGGCATTTCCAATGCCATTGTGAAGGAATCCAAAAAACTTTTGGGGGAGGAGCGGGGAAAGTTGGACCGTTTGATTTTTCATCTTGAGGAAGAACTGGCGCGAACGCACACTCTGTTGAAAGAGGCGGAGATCAAAGAGAGCAGACTTTCAGGTCTTGTAAAACTCTACCAGAACCAGAGTGATCGTCTCCAAAAGGAAGGAGAAGAGAAAAAACAAGAAATAGTAAAAAAAGCAGAGGAAGTGCTGCGGGAGGCGAATGCGGTTGTGGAAAGGGTGGTTCGTGAGATTCGGGAAAGTCAAGCCCAGCAGGAGATTGTCCGGAGAGCAAGGCGTGATCTAAAAGACCAGACGGAGAAAGTAAAGGCCCTTACCCATAAGAGGGAGGAGGCGAAAGAGGCATCTTTTCATCCGGGGGATTGGGTAACCTGGCAGAATCATGAAGGGAAGGGTGAAATCATTTCGGAGCCGGATGGGTCTGGAAGGGTAAGGATTCTTTGGAATGGGGTAAAATTCAGGGTTCCAGCGAGTGAACTCAACTTCGAAAAAAAACCGCGAAGCAAAGAGACCGCTTCTGGCTTGACCAGCTACCGTAGGGATGAGGAGACCGGACACGAGATTGATCTCAGGGGAATGACTGCCGATGAGGCGATCGAAACTGTGGAACACTATTTGGGAGAAGCGAGTTCGATCGGTCTCTCCTGGGTACGAATTATTCACGGAAAAGGGACCGGCGTGTTGCGCCGAGAAATCAGCAAATATCTGAAAGGTCACCCTTTGGTGAAAAGCCAGCGATTGGGAAATTGGAACGAAGGCGATACGGGTGTTACCGTTGTGGAGTTGAAGTGAGAATTCCAGAAGAAAAGATACAGGAAGTGAGGGAAGCGACGAACATCGTGGAAGTGGTTTCTCAATACGTCACCTTGAAAAAACGTGGCAAGACTTTCTTCGGACTCTGTCCGTTTCACACGGAAAAGACACCTTCTTTTAGCGTTGATCCGATACGGGGATTTTATCACTGTTTTGGATGTGGAGAAGGCGGAAACGTTTTCTCATTTGTCATGCAGATGGAGAAGGTAAGTTTTCCCGAGGCCTTGCGTTCCCTGGCAAAGAAAGCCGGCGTTTTTCTTCCTGCCTATGAGGAGGACGAAGGAAAGGCAAAGGAAATCGAGGCGCTCTACACTGTGCATACATTTGCGGCCACCTATTTTCGTCAGTGCCTTACGGATACGCACGCAGGAAAACGAGCGCTTGAATATCTGGAAAACCGAGGATTTTGTCGTGACACCATTGAAACGTTTCAGATCGGATATGCGCCAGATGCATGGGACAGTCTTTTAAAGAAAGCCGAACACGCGTCCATACAGCCCGGTTTGCTTCAAAAGGCAGGACTGGTGGTGACAAAAAAGGAAGGTCATGGATACTACGATCGGTTTCGTGGGAGGCTTATGTTTCCGGTTCTGAATCTTTCGGGTCGGATTGTGGGATTTGGTGGGCGGTCACTCAAGGAAGAGGAAGGTGTTCCCAAGTACGTCAACTCGCCCGAAACGCCGATTTATCATAAAAGCCGTCTGCTCTATGGACTGTTTCAGTCCAAATCGGGTGTTCGGAGAGAGGACCGCGTTCTTCTTGTGGAAGGGTATACCGATTTGATGCGGCTTCATCAGAACGGTCTGGATTATGGCGTGGCCACTTCGGGGACCGCTCTGACCGGTGAACAGGCAAAACTTCTCTCCAGATATTCAAAAAACGTGACGCTCGTTTTTGATGGAGATTCGGCTGGTTTTAATGCGGCCATCCGCGGTGTGGATATCCTTTTGGCTGAAGATCTCAACGTGGACGTCGTCACCTTGCCGAGAGGATCAGATCCAGACAGTTTTCTCCGAGATCGAGGGAAAGAGGCGCTGGAGGATTTACTGAACACGGCTCAAGGCTTTATTGATTTTCAATTAACACAATGGCAAAAAAAAGATAAGCTGAAAAATCCTTTTGATCGGGCCACTGCGGCTCGGAATCTTTTGAATACCGTTGTGAAAATACGAGATCCCCTTCAGAGAAATGCCATGGTCAAGGACGTTTCCGAAAAATTGGGAGTGGACGAAAAACTGCTTTTCCGCCAGATGGGCCCTATCGGGAGAGAAGAAATCAAAGATAAAAACGAACCGAGAAAAAGAGGGGGTTCCGCTCGAAGGGCAGCGGAACAGGGTCTGCTCTTGCTACTGCTTGAGGATGGAAAGAAATGGGGGAGAATTCTTTTTCAATTCGTGGAACCCAGATATTTTCAGGAGAAAGAAATTCAACAGGCAGTGGAGGATTTCTACGATGCCTATCTTCAAGGCCGTTTGATCAACGGCAGAATGCTTCTGGATAAGTATATTGAGAATCCCGGAATGACTCGGGATGTAACCGGCCTTATGGCGGAAGGTATTGGGAAAGATGTTGATCGGTCCCAGTTCGGCCTGGATTGTCTTTTGGTTCTGAGGCAGGGGGAGATTCAGGAGCAGATCGCTCAGGTTCAGCATCAGATGCGCACGGCTCAAAGTCGCGGAGAAGATGTATCGAGATTCAATCGAGAATGGATGGATCTTAAAAAAGAACATGAGAAAATAAAAAGGGAGATCGAAGAAGCATGGAAAAAAAATGTTGAAATTTCATAAAAAAATTATTATACTGCTTTCGGGCCCATAGCTCAGTTGGTCAGAGCGGCGGACTCATAATCCGTTGGTCGGAGGTTCGAGTCCTCCTGGGCCCACAGGGTTTTTGAAGGAGGGGAATTTAAAGATTGCAGAAAGCGGGTTTATTTTCTATGAAAGGCGTTTTTATTGCCGATAAAAGCCATGACGAAAAGTCGTTCGTTGGATACAGAGTGCACCTCAGTGAGGTGCACTTTTTGTATGGAGAAAATGTGGGTAGCACGGGTTAAGGAGGGTTCGTTGCAGAAAACATTAAAACATTTAATTGATCTTCAAAAATTGGACTCGGAGCTTTCTCAACGGGAGAGTTTGAGAGGGGATCTTCCCCATCAGGTGAGTCGCTTAAAAAAAGAACTGGAGGAAGCGGAAAGTTTATTGAAAGACAGGGAGGCAAAACTCACACTTTATCAAAAGGAACGCGGCATAACGGAAATGGATATTAAGACTCTGGAAGGGAAAAAGACGAAATATCAGAATCAGCTTTTTGAGGTGAAGAACAATCGGGAGTACGATGCCGTGACGTATGAAATCGAAAAGGTAAAGTCAGATATAGAGACAAAAGAAAGTCGAATTTTAGAGCTCATGGGTTTAGAAGAAGAGACAAGTCGTTTCATTGGAACTGAAAAAATAGAAATTCAGAAATTGTCCAATCAGCTTGACACAAAGAGTATCGAATTGAAGAAACGGCTTGCAGAGACGGAGAAGGATGAAGCACGTTTAAAAGATCAGCGGGATAAAATTCTGCGTAAACTGGAGCCCAGAATCATTTCAACCTATGAAAGGATTCGCAGCGCAAAGAATGGTTTTGCCGTTGTTCCTGTTATTCGGAATGCATGCGGAGGCTGTTTTAAGGCTCTGCCGCTTCAGCGGATTATGGAAATTCGACATATGGATCGCCTCTTTCTTTGTGATGTGTGCGGCCGGATACTTGTCTGGGATGAAGAGGTATCGGAGCATACCGAGTGAAGTTAATTGCTTATATAGACGGCTCTTCCCAGGGGAATCCGGGGGAATCGGGTTACGGTGTCGTTCTCAAGAGGGACGATGGGCATGTTTTAGAGACCTTTGGGCGGTACATCGGGAGTGGAACCAATAATACAGCCGAATATCAAGGCCTGTTGGGATGCCTTAAACGGATTGGAAAATACAAGCCAAGCTCATTAACTGTCTATTCTGACAGTCAACTTTTGGTCAATCAGATAAACGGAACGTATCGAGTCAAGAAGTCCCATTTAAAAATACTCCACAGTCACGTGATGGAAATCCTTGGAGCGTTATCAATCGAGTTTCGGATTTTTTACATCGCAAGAGAAAAAAATAAAGAAGCGGACAGGTTGGCTCGTCAGGCTATCTGCCTTCGTTCAGAAGTAAAAGGAGAAGTAAGGGGAGATTTTGAAGATCCTCCCGCACAGGACGGGTGATCGCTCCGATTTCCATTTATGGGATCGGAGAGGAAAGTCCGAACTCCACAGGGCAGGGTACTCAGGAAATCTGAGGCATCTCCTCCCGAAGCTTCGGGATGGGGATGACGGAAAGTGCCACAGAAAATATACCGCCTCGAGGAATCGAGGTAAGGGTGAAAAGGCGAGGTAAGAGCTCACCGTGCCGATGGTGACATCGGGAGCGCGGTAAACCCTATCCGGAGCAAGGTCAAATAGGTGAGAAGTTTTCCGGAATTCCGGACAAACGCGAAGTGGCCCGCTTCGTTTGACTCACGGGTAGGCTGCATGATCCCGGCGGCAACGACGGGACAAGAGGAATGATCACCGTTCCGGTGCGACCGGAATACAGAATTCGGCTTACAGTTCTGGCGCGGGAGGATTTCATTGTCATGTATTGAACTTTGGTAAATTTTAGAGAAGGTGGTCATCCTGAGCGGAGTCGAAGGATGACAGATGAAATATAAATTTGCAAAAGTTCAGTCATTTATTTTTTTGTTGAAGTACGGCGATTCAACGAAAGACAGGATGTTGAGGAGGTTTGTTATTTTGCAATGGGTCGTTAAAGATCAACCGAATCGGGAAGCATTGCGAATTTTTATGGAAACCATCCAGATGCCGGAGGTGATTGCCAGAATATTAATGCATCGTGGAATAGACACGTCAGATAAGGTGAAAAATTTTTTTCACCCAACGTGGGAAGATCTGTACGATCCGTTTTTAATGAAAGACATGGATCGGGCTGCAGAGCGAGTGATCCATGCCATCCAAAAGAAAGAGCGGATTTTTGTTTACGGAGATTACGATGTGGATGGGATTACAGCCGTCAGTCTTTTAATCCTTTTTCTAAAGCAGATTGCTGGTGAGGTTTCTTTTTACATACCAGACCGATTGCGGGAAGGGTACGGTCTTTCCCGGGCAGGCGTAATCCATGCGGCTGAGATCGGGGCCGGCCTTCTCATTTCGGTAGACTGCGGCATTACCAGCGTGGAAGAGGTGGCGCTTGCTCGATCTTTGGGGATGGATGTTATTGTGAGCGACCATCATGAGCCAGGGAATGCGTTGCCTGAGGCTGTTGCTATTCTTGATCCAAAGAGAGAGGATTGTACCTACCCGTTTAAAGAGTTGGCAGGTGTGGGTGTTGCTTTTAAGCTGGTCCAGGCCATAGCGAAAAAGTTGTCCTTGAGTGAAGACGTCTTTCGAGAGTATATTGATTTGGTAGCTCTGGGAAGTGCAGCCGATATTGTTCCCTTGATTGAAGAAAATCGGATATTGGTGCAGAAGGGTCTTGACAAATTAAACGGCCTCAACCGAATGGGTATCCGTGCACTTTTGGAGAGCAGTGGCTTGAAGGGCAAGAAGATTGGGACGGGTCAGATTGTATTTATTCTGGCGCCGCGTATCAATGCAGCAGGCCGTTTGGGAAATGCGGAGAGAGCTGTTCGACTTCTCATTACCGATTCGGAACAACAGGCAAGAAATATTGCAAATATTTTGGAGTCGGAGAACCGTAATCGTAAAAACATTGATGAAGAAACCTTTCAGGAAGCCTTGCGTATCATTGAATCCGAATGCGATGTCGAGGCAGACAGGGCCTTTGTATTGGCCCGCGAGGGATGGCACTCCGGCGTCATCGGGATTGTTGCATCGCGCATTGCGGAGCAGTTTTATCGCCCTGCGATTATGATTGCTGTGGAGAAGGGTATAGGAAAGGGGTCTGCCCGAAGCATCGCCAATTTTGATATTTATACCGCTCTGAAACACTGCAATCAACATCTTATGGATTTTGGTGGTCATAAATATGCCGCTGGATTGACGATTCAGCTCGACAAAATCAAACCGTTCCAGGAAGCGTTTAAAAAAATTACAGAACAGATGCTCAAGGATGAAGATTTTGTTCAAAAGCTTTGGATTGATGCTGAAATTGATCTGCCCGAAATAACAGAGGACATTGTTTGTCTTCTTGGCAAATTTGCTCCTTTTGGTCCGCAGAATATGCGGCCTGTCTTTCTTTCGCGCAAGCTTCAAGTGGTGGGAAGTCCAAGGATTGTTGGTAAAAATCATTTGAAATTCAGGGTGAGACAGTCGGGGAGAATTTTTGATGCCATTGGCTTTGATTTGGGTTCCCTGAATTACAGACTCACACCTGGAGAGAACAATCTGGATATGATCTTTGTTGTGGAAGAGAACTCTTGGGGTGGACAGACAAAAGTTCAACTTCGAGTGAAGGATTTGAAATGAGATGATATTGCAGTAAAAGTTTTCGGATTACTAATGTAAAAATAAAAGGAGCGGCTATGGCTTTTGATGAAACGGCAAAGATTTGGAAGAATGGAAAGATGATCGCTTGGAAAGAGGCGACGATTCATCTTGCCTCGCATGTTATTCATTATGGCAGCAGTGTGTTTGAGGGAACCCGTTGCTACAAAACGAAAAAGGGATCGGCGATTTTTCGTTTGACAGATCATAATCAGAGACTCATCAACTCAGCCAAGATTTATAAGATGACGATTCCTTACAGCCTGGAGCAAATCAACAAAGCCTGTCGAGACGTTTTAAAGGTGAATCGGTTTGAAGAAGCATATCTTCGACCCGTCGTTTACAGAGGATACGGAAGTTTGGGAGTGGATCCTTCCGGTTGTCCGGTAGAAATGGCCATTCTCGCGTGGAAGTGGGGGGCGTATTTGGGTGCGGATGGATTGGAAAAGGGGGTGGATGTGAGGGTGTCTTCTTGGAAGCGACTGGCTCCAAACACAATGCCAGCCATGTCCAAGTGCGGTGCCAATTACATGAATTCACAACTTATTAAGTTGGAAGCCAAGCAGGATGGGTATACCGAAGGGATTGCTCTCACGGAAAGCGGAATGGTCTCTGAAGGAAGCGGAGAGAATCTGTTTCTTGTTTTCAAGGGCAAAATCTACACACCCACGGTTGCGGACTCCATTTTACCTGGGATTACGCGCGATTCCATTCTACGTATTTGCAAGGACATGGGAGTTGAAGTGGTTATTCAGTCCATTCCCAGAGAAATGCTCTACATTTCCGACGAAGTATTTTTTACAGGTACGGCAGCAGAAGTAACTCCCATACGATCCGTTGACCGCATTCCTGTAGGAAATGGAAACCGGGGACCGCTGACAAAAGAGATTCAGGATCGTTTTTTTGGAATACTTAAAGGAGAAGCAGAAGACGTATACGGATGGTTGGACTATCTGTGATTCTTGCATTTTTATGTTCTTTGAGAGAGGGTTTCTTCTTCAATCCCGCCAGAGGCGGGTGGGGGTTTCATTCGCCGCTCCGTGGGGCGTTCAATGCTTTTGTTTTGGTATCCCCTGCTTGCCCGCCCCGGCGGGCTTGCGGCGAAGTAGTTCATTCATGAGGGTAGGAAGAGATGAAAAGACGGAGAAGGGCAAGGGAACTGACTTTGCAGATGCTTTATGCATGGGAAGTTTCGGGGAATGCACTCGAATTGGTTTTAGAAGAACTGACGAAGAATCAAGACGAGGAGAAGGGCATTATAATTTTTTCCGCCGATCTTCTGAAGAAAACAGCAGAGCACAAAGAAACTCTGGACAGGGATGTCGCATCGGTAGTAGAAAATTGGGAATTTGCAAGAATTGCATTGATAGACCGTTTGATTCTCCGGATGGCCCTCTGTGAACTCCTTTATTTTGATGAAATCCCACCCAAGGTAACCATCAACGAAGCCATCGAGCTGGCCAAAGAATACAGCACGTCCCAGAGCGGACGGTTTGTAAACGGTATTCTGGATTCTCTTTATCAAAAATTTAAATCTGAGCGTAAGATCGTGAAGCGGGGTCGAGGCTTGGTGGAATAGTATGGACACGTGCATGAAAAGTATGAGTACCGCTGAATATATCCGCAATACAGAAAAAACAGGAGGAGTTGACGGCGGGAAGCGGGTGTGTTAAAAGCGATTCTTACGTTCGGAACTTCAGAAGTGCTCTCTCGTTTAAAACACACAGTCGTTCCCAGTCCGGTCAGAGACATTATTAGTAAGTAGAAATAATTGGATACGGTAATTGCGGAGCATTCCATGATTACGAAGGTGATTGAAAAGATTTTTGGAAGCAAACACCAGCGGGATATCGAACGCTTGAAACCCATCACCGAAGAGATCAATCGGATTTTTGAATCTTTGAAAAATCTCACAGACGAAGAGTTGAGAAACAAGACTCAAGAGTTCAAGGCAAAGATTCAAGAGCGGGTGGGGAGCCTGGCGCAAGAGATCCGACAGCGAAAAGACAACCTCAAGTCCGTAGCGCCTGGCAAAGAGATAGATTACGATGATGTCCGCAGGCAAATTAAAGAACTCGAGAAAGAGGAGAAGGAAAAAACCGAGGAAGTGCTTCGGGAGATGTTGCCCGAGGCCTTTGCTGTGGTGAAGGAGACATGCCGGCGTCTGTTGGGGAAATCGTGGAAAGTGGTGGAACATGAGACGGTCTGGGATATGGTGCCCTTCGATGTTCAATTGATGGGAGCGGTCGTTCTTCACGAAGGGAAAATTGCGGAAATGGCCACAGGCGAAGGGAAAACACTGGTGGCGACCATGCCTCTTTACCTCAACGCACTTGTAGGGAAAGGTGCCCATCTGGTGACAGTCAACGACTATCTTGCCCGCAGGGACTGCGAATGGATGGGTGAAATATACAAGTTCTTGGGCCTTACGGTGGCCTATATTACCAACGATATGGATCCTCCGGCCCGGAAGATGGCTTACAATGCCGACATCACGTACGGGACGAACAATGAATTCGGCTTCGATTACCTCAGGGACAATATGTCCATTTCTTTGGACGGAGTGGTTCAGCGCGGACATTATTACGCGATCATTGACGAAGTGGATTCTGTTCTGATTGACGAAGCCAGGACTCCTCTCATCATATCCGGTCCTGTCGGAGAATCAAAGAACCGGTTTGCTGAAATGAAACCCCGTGTGGAACAGTTGGTCCGCAGTCAGACGGTACTGGTGAACAGGTTGGTGGCAGAAAGCGAAAAGTTGCTTGAGGAGGGAAAAGAATACGAGGCCGGCATCAAACTTCTTCAAGCCCAACGTGGGGCTCCCAAAAACAATCGGCTGATTAAATTGCTTCATGAACCCGGATTGCAGAAACTCATACGCCGGGTAGAATCCGACTACATGCGGGACAAACGGCTTCCAGAGCTGGATGCAGATCTTTATTTTGTTATCGAGGAGAAGGCACACACCATTGATCTGACGGAAAAGGGAAGAGAAGCCCTGTCTCCGAACAATCCGGAAATGTTCATTCTTCCTGACATTGCCACGGAGCTTTCAGCCATTGAGGGATCCGATACCATGGCTGTATCAACGAGGGAGAGGAAGAAAGAAGAACTGCAGTCGGATTATGCAGAGAAAAGCGAGAGGCTGCACAATATTAGCCAACTGTTACGCGCCTACTCCCTGTTTG
>Ga0172365_10002084_pt1 | contig 14610 bp, 11 predicted proteins | sample LakKivSesite48cm_FD_114535 | JGI IMG/M metagenome (GOLD analysis project Ga0172365, IMG submission 114535) | Sediment microbial communities from Lake Kivu, Rwanda - Sediment site 48cm | ecosystem: Environmental > Aquatic > Freshwater > Lake > Sediment | place: Rwanda: Western Province, Lake...
AGTTCTCCCGGTGTATGGTTCAGACGTTCCTTCAGACCAAGCGTTGACAGAATGTCTGTAGCCTTTGTCTTCCGCTTTCTGCGTGAGACACCTCCAAAGGTGAGGGCCAAGGTGACATTTTCAAGGGCGGTTCTGGAGGGGATGAGATTAAAGGATTGAAAGACCATTCCGACAGTATTTCGCCTGTGCATGGCCAGTTCCGACCGCTTCATTCGGGTGACGTCTTCATTTCGGATGAAGATGCGGCCAGAGGTGGCCGTGTCCAGACCACCGATGAGATTCAGCAGGGTGGACTTTCCGGATCCAGATCTGCCGACAATGGAGACAAATTCTCCTTCCTGAATATCCAGAGAGATGCCCTGAAGTGCGTGGACCTCGGCAGATCCCTTGCGATAGGTCTTGTGAAGATGGGTTGTCCGAATGAGAGGATTCACTATCTCTCCTTGATCAATTGAACGACAAAAACAATATACAAAATGTTGCTTGACATTTTCAAATACTTTTACGGACTCTGGAAAATTTATCCGGTGAGAAAAGGCAAGGCGTCATGCTGATCCCGTTCTGATTTTTCTTTAAAGATTCTGTGCATGGGAGGGGTGTCATACTCGCCATGCCTGTCGCCTGAGGCGACCTGCCTTTGGCATGGCGGGCGGCAGGCAGGAAATTCTTCATCGTGTATCCAGGGGGATGATGATGAATTGTAGAATCTCCACCCCGCCTGGATTTCCGCTTAAAGAAGGCGGGAATGACATCTCCGGATTCGTTTATGTGTCGTCACCGAATTCTTCACGTTTTCTATCATTTCTATTCAAAAGACCGAATTTGCCAAAGCTCAGTACTTTTATCGCAACGATTTCAAATTCCTTACGCATCGCTTCCGTCCGTTGGGAGTGCGTTTCCATTTGCAGCAAGTGTTTATTCTTGACTTTAGATATTCATTCGGTTAAATTTAAAAACCATGGATCTTTTTGGCAAAGAAACAGAAGGAAAAAAATCGGTTCTTCCTCCCTTGGCGGACAGGGTGCGCCCCCGCCGTCTGGATGAGTTCGTAGGGCAGGGGCACTTGGTGGGGGTGGGGAAGGTGTTGAGAAAAGTCATCGAGGGCGATGAGGTGGCATCCATGATCTTCTGGGGACCTCCAGGTGTGGGAAAAACCACCTTGGCAAGAATCATTGCAGAGGAGACAAAAGCGGCTTTTTTTGCCATCAGCGCGGTGACCGCCGGGCTGGCAGACGTACGCAAGGTCATTGAACAGGCCCGGGTAAACAGGAAGGGGTTGAACAAACACACGATCTTTTTCATTGACGAGACTCACCGGTTCAACAAGGCGCAGCAGGATGCGCTCCTCCATTCGGTGGAAGATGGCACCCTCACCCTCATCGGCGCGACTACAGAAAATCCTTCTTTCGAGGTGATCGCCCCCCTTCTTTCCAGGTGCCGGGTATATACTCTGGAGCCGCTTTCCGTGGCCGATCTACGGAGAATTATCGAAAAGGCCATACAGACGGATGCGGTGCTTCAAAGACTCCGCCCCGATATCCCAGACCATGTGATGGATGCCCTTGTGGGATATGCGGATGGAGATGCACGGAAAGCCTTGAACGGTCTGGAGCTCTCCCTTCGTTTAACACCTGAAAAGGAGGGCCGCCGTACTGTAACGCTCAAAATCGTAGAGAATGCTCTGCAGAAACGGATGCTCTCCTACGACAAAAAAGGAGATTATCACTACGATACCATCTCCGCTTTTATTAAATCCGTGAGAGGTTCGGACCCGGACGCCGCTGTGTACTGGTTGGCCCGAATGCTGGAGGCCGGAGAAGATCCTCTTTTTATTGCCCGACGCATGCTGATTCTCGCATCGGAGGATGTGGGCAATGCCGATCCCCAGGGACTTGTGGTTGCCAATGCAGCCTTTCAGGCGGTGCACTCTGTAGGAATGCCGGAAGCCAGGATTGTTCTTTCGCAGGCAGCAACGTATCTGGCGTCTGCTCCCAAGAGCAATGCGTCTTACGTGGCCATCCACGAGGCCACGGAGGATGTGCGCCAAGCTTCCGGGGAACCCGTGCCTCTTCATTTGAGAAATGCCCCAACAGAACTTTTGAAAAAGATGGGCCATGCCCAAGGATACAAATACGCCCACGATTATCCGGAAGGCTTTGTGGAACAGGAGTTTTTGCCGTCCAGACTGAAAAACAGGCTCTTTTATCGGCCCAAAGAGATTGGAGAAGAAAAGAAGATCAAAGAGAGATTGAAGAGATGGTGGGGCAAGAGAAAACAAGACAGACAGAATAATGACAAGGCATGATGTGTGAATATATGAAGGAAATCGTATGAATCCGCATGAACTTTTTGTGGGAGTTGATGTAGGAGGGACGAATATCAAATGTGGGCTTGTAACAAATACTGGGAAGGTTATTATAAAAAGAACGGTTGCCACAGAAGCAGAAGGAGGTGTGAATCATGTTCTGAATCGTATTGTACGGAATGTACATGAACTCATGGACACCGTAAAAAGTGATATGAATGTGCTTGCTCTGGGAGTCGGTTTGCCTGGTCTCGTGGATAATAATAGAGTAATCCTCTGGGAAGCTCCCAATCTCCCTGGTTGGTATAATGTTGAAGCAAAGATAAAATTGCAGGATAAGTTCAATATCCCGGTTGTACTGGACAACGATGCGAATCTCGCTGCGCTGGGTGAATATGTTTATGGGGCAGGTCAAGGTGTTACTGAAATGATGATGGTGACTCTTGGAACAGGCGTAGGAGGAGGGCTCATTCTCAGAGGGGAAGTTTACCGTGGAGCTTTAGGGTCGGCTGGTGAATTTGGCCATACGATCATTCAGAAGAATGGACATCTGTGTATCTGCGGAAGAAGAGGTTGTTTGGAAACCTATGTTGGGAAGTACGCCATTCTTCGACAGGTTCGGAAAAAATTGGAATCGGGTAGATCCTCTCTATTACAACGCATCTCTCAAGAAATCATGACCCCCAAAGATGTCTGTCACGCAGCCTTGCAGGGAGATGAGGTGGCATTAGAAGTTTTCAGAGAGGCTGGAGAGTATCTTGGTATTGGTTTGGGTAATGTGGCCAACCTGTTGAATATCCAGAGGGTGGTTGTTGGGGGTGGTTTGGCTAAGGCTGGGGACCTCATTCTGGAACCGGCTCGAAGAGCACTTGCATACTCGAGCTTTAAAATTGCATGGGAAAACATCGATGTGGTGCCGGCTATGCTGGGAGAACAAGCAGGTTTAATAGGTGCTGCTACACTGGCAATGCAGAAATGCCGATCCGAAACAACATAAAGGATGGAAAAGGTTTTATAGGTTTGGAACATTGGCTTCAGGAGAAACAACGAGGAGAACCTGGACGACGGATGGTAGACAAATTTGTTGCATTTCCTTATTATAGTTTACTGTTGCCATGGATGTGGGAGGGACATATATGCGGATTGGTCTGGCAAAGAAATGCGATAACCGAACGCACGCGTTTCCAGATTTATTTAAGCTTTATAAACGAAAAATTACTATGAAAATGGAATTTATTCATTTTATAAAAGATGTTCTGAATGATTTGAATCGAAAAGATAGTGTCCGCAGAAGTGTGATCTGTTTTGCCGGTCCTTTGAATGAGCGCAAAAAAGTTTGGATGACCAATTGGGAAAATACTCCTGATATACGAATCGAAGAATTGTATAATTGCGGTTTGCCTGTAAATCATACATTGATGCTAAACGACATGGAAGCCGCAGCGTATGGGCTTTTGCATTTTACACAAGAGAACAGGCTGAAATCGTCGGAGTGTATTCCCCTATTTCGACCTCGAAACAACACCATGTCTGGATGTGAATCCAAGAACATGATTTTGCTTTCACCGGGCAAGGGATTGGGAACATGGGGGATCGTCATGCTCAAAACAAAAACGGATTTTTTGTATTCAGAACCCATTCCGTTAAGAACCTGGACCCTGTTTGCAAAGAGGCGCTCGATCTTTATTACCGATGTACCGCTCGAGTGGCCCAGATACTCGCATTGACATATCAGCCGTATGGTGGAGTTTTTCTTTCTGGGGAATCTACCCGGAAAAATGAGCCGTTTATCTATCGGAGTGGGTTTGTAGAGGAATTTCATACAAACACAAAACATAGAGATCTTCTCAAACAATTTCCAATCTATCTTGTAAAAAAAGATCTGAACTTGATTGGGACATTATGGGCATGCCAGAACAGAATGCACCTGTGCCAAGATTATTCAACTTCTTAATCCGACACATCCGCCGTTCAATCTCGATTCTTGGTATCGGAACAGTTAACAGATGTATCTATCTTATCTTGTATTTATTTTTTATCGTCGGGATTGTCTTAGGGCAGGAAACGTCTATCGTTGTTCCGGATACCAATCGGACAAAAAAGAACGTTCAAAAAACCAGCCTCGAAGGCCCCATATCCTACGAGGCGCAAGAGATCGAGTCGTTCCTGAACGATCGAAAAACAGTTTTACTCGGACGCGCCAAAGTGACCTATCAAAATATGGTTTTGAAAGCAGCCAAAATCACAGTGGAGTGGGACAGCGATCTTATGACCGCAGAAGGTGTTTGGGATTCCGTCTGGGTAAAGAAGGGAGAGAGCGATTCGGTTCAAGTGCCCCGACTTTTCGGAGTACCGGAATTCTCAGAAAGTCAGGACGTCATGACGGGTGAGGTCATGGTCTACAATTTCCGTACTCGGAAAGGAAGGGTCTTAAGGGGAAGGACGGCCTACGAAGACGGATTCTACTCGGGACAAACGGTCAAGCTGGTCAGACAGAATATGCTCAATGTTGCCAATGCCAATTTTTCTACCTGCGATCAACAAGAAGATCCTCACTTCCACTTCTGGTCCAAGCAGATGAAAATCGAAGTGAACAAGAAAGTGATTGCCAGGCCCATCGTGATGTACATTGGTCGCATTCCGGTTTTGGCACTTCCTTTTGCATTTTTCCCGATTCAAAAAGAAAGGCAATCGGGTCTGATACTTCCCCGGTATGGAGAGAGCTCCATTGAAGGGCGTTTTTTAAAAGGATTGGGGTACTACTGGGCAGCAAGCCAGTATTGGGATATGAAAGGAACCGTGGATTATTATGAAAGAAGCGGATTTCTCTTTCGCAGTGATCTTCGGTATGCGGTTCGCTATAAAATGCAGGGCACGATATCCGGATCCTGGACACGAAGGGATTTTGATGTTTCGGGGACAAAGGAGAGGCGCTGGGATTTGGCCGTGATGCATTCTCAAGAGATCTCACCCACAATGAGGTTTACCGTCCATGGGCAGTTTGTCAGCTCGGGTAATTTTTACAAGGATGTCAGCGCCAACCGGGAGCAGCGGCTTCAGCAACAGATCTATTCCAACGCCAAATTGACGAAAAGCTGGGGCACGTCGGGCATTGTAGTTGTCGGGCTGAATCAGACAAGATACTTGAATGAAGACCGGACTACAGAGGTGCTTCCCAGCATAGACATCTCCAACCGTTGGGCCAATCTGATCCCGAAACCCGAAGTGGTTCAGGGTCGGCAAGAGGATAAAAAATGGTATCATTCCATTAGCATGCCCTATTCTTTCAATATAAAATATGAAAGAAACAGAGAGCGCGGCGGATCGAGAAATGATACGACAATAAGCAGAGCCGGATGGGATCATCAATTCCAAGCGTACAGAAATACCAAACTGTTTGGTTGGCTTACTCTGATGCCCACGATTTCATACCGGGAAACGTGGGTAAACGAGAAAAAAGAATATTTTTTGGATACAAAGACCAACACTGCTAAGGATAGAGCTGTGGAAGGTTTTTTTGCACTTCGAACGTTCAGTGTTTCACTTAGCCTCAACACCACGGTGTATGGCCTTTTTCAACCGAGATTTTTGAAAAATGTGACGATCCGGCATGAAGTAAAGCCAATTGTTAGTTTTGGCTATCAACCCGATTTTTCCGATCTGCGTTGGGGGTACTACCAGGCTGTAGAGGACACCCAAGGCGTGATCTACAAGAAAGACCGATTTGCCGGCGCTCTTTTTCGATTCACTCCGGCAGGACAACAGCAAGTGCTAAATTTTGGATTACACAACGATTTTAAAATGAAAATCGGAGAAGGGGAGAAAGAGAGGAAGATTGATCTTTTTTACTTGATTTTTTCTTCCTCTTACAATTGGAAGGCCCAACAGAATCGGTTGGGCAATCTATCAACGACACTTTCGGCTTCTCCGGCAAAAGATATACGACTGAATATCAATACAAGCCACTCTTTCTACAAGACAGATGAAAGCGGAAAGGCACTCAATCGTCTCTACATGGAGGATATCCATTGGAATGATTTTGGAAGTATATTCCGTACGCGCTGGGCTCGGCTCGTGGCTATGAATGCCAGCCTCAATCTCACGTTGAAGGGGAGTTCGGGTTCAAAGGGAGGGAAAACAGGGCAGTCGCAAAAAACTGTAAAAGAAGAACTCACCGGTTTGGCGAGTCTGGGAAACCTTGCGGGAGACCGGCTGGATAGGATTGAAGAAGAAGCCGATTTTACCATTCCCTGGAATATGACCGCTGCCTTCAGCTACATTGACAACCGATACGATCCTACCAAGCCAACAAAGTCATTTTGGGCGAATATTCATTTACAATTTAATCTCACCAAAAACTGGAAGGTGACCTACAACTCCAGATGGGACCTGTTGAAAAAAGAACCCGTGAGTCAGGATTTTACTTTTTATCGTGATCTCCACTGCTGGGAAGCGAGTTTTTCATGGACTCCTACAGGCAGATACAAAAGTTTCTACTTCCGAATCAATGTCAAATCCTCCATGCTTCGCGATCTCAAGTTTGAGAAAGGTTCAGGAAGACGAGGTATGCTTGGCCCTTCATTTCAAGAAATGTAGTGGAAAGTTTGTATGTTTGGTCTGAGCAAGGGGGCTTTTCGATAGGGAGAAAATGGGTTGCAAATTCAGCGCGGAGTTGTTATCTTAATTTGACATTGGAATACGGCATGAATGGAAAAAGAAAAATTCGGGTTGCCCTTCTTTTTGGAGGCCGTTCTACAGAGCACGAAGTTTCCCTGACTTCGGCCATAGGAATTTTAGAACATATCCACAAGGAGAAGTACGATATTCTGCCCGTTAAAATATCCAGAGAAGGTGTGTGGATGTTGCTGCCGGATGTGCGCTCGCTGGATTCTGTGGGAAAACTGGAAAAAAGTCGAGGTGTTCGGATTGTTGCCGGTGATCCCAAGGCGAGAGGATTTTTTTGTGTGGGGAAAAGTTCCAAAGGTTGTTCTTTTGATCCAAAATCTCATATTCCTGTGGATGTGGTGTTCCCCGTTCTTCACGGAACCTTTGGAGAGGATGGAACAGTGCAGGGGCTTCTCAGCATGGCCGATTTGCCGTGCGTCGGAGCCGGCGTTCTGGCGTCTGCGCTCGGTATGGATAAAATCCTGATGAAGCAGATGTTCTTTCAGAACGATTTGCCAAGCTCTGACTTTATGTGGTTTTTACGAAAGGATTGGCAAAAGTCGCCCCGCATCATTCAAAAAGGAGTTCGGGAGGAAATTGGATTTCCCTGCTTTGTCAAACCGGCCAACACAGGATCGAGCGTGGGCATTCAGAAAGTCCACAAGGAAGAGGAGTTCTCCTTTTGTGTCAGTCGGGCTGCTGAATACGACCGTAAAATCCTGGTGGAAAAGGCTCTCGATGCACGGGAGCTGGAGTGCAGTGTGCTTGGGAACGACGAACCCAAAGCGTCGGCGGTGGGAGAGATCATTTCCTGCAACGAATTCTACGATTACGAAGCCAAATATATCGCCGATGGAAGCCGCACCATTGTACCGGCCGATATTCCTGCATCGCTTTCCGAAGAAGTGCGACGCATGGCCGTGGCAGCATTTAAAGCCGTGGACTGTTCGGGAATGGCGCGTGTGGATTTTTTTCTCGAACGACAAACCAATCGAATTTTTATCAACGAACTGAACACCATTCCAGGTTTCACACCCATCAGCATGTATCCCAAGCTGTGGGAAGCCAGTGGGATTTCTTATGCCCAGCTCATTGACCGGTTGATCGAACTGGCTCTGGAGCGGTACGCGGATCTCAGCCATTCCAAATTTCGGAGAGAGTGAAGAGCAGCCGTGGAGTAGAAGTCCGCGGAAGCAAAAGAGAGATGAAGTGGAGTCCTCAGAAAGACAGAAGGGATCTTTTTCAATCGTCTTTCTGAGAGAGAGGAATAAATATCACGTAATTTTGTAACAACGTCCAATTTTTAAAGGCATGGTAGAAACGTAAAGATTGGTGTTCGCCTGTGATTGAAATCCGAAATCTCACACGACGGTTTGGTGATTTGGTTGCCGTGGATCAAATCACCCTCTCCATTCCTGCGGGTCAGATTTGTGGGTATCTCGGTCCCAACGGCGCGGGGAAAACGACAACCGTGAAGATGCTTACAGGCATGATTCAACCGACAGCAGGTTCCGCTTCCGTTGCCGGGTACGATGTTCAAAAGGAGGATCTGGAAGTCAAGCGCCGTATTGGGTATGTCCCCGAATCGGGTGCCCTTTACCAGAGTCTTACGCCTTTCGAATATCTGCAATTTGTTGGCCGACTTTACGGTATGAAGGACGAAGACATTGTCCGACGCATTCATGAATTCAGTGACTTTTTCGGTATCCGAGAAAATATAGATCAGCGGATGATCGAATTCTCCAAAGGGATGAAGCAGAAAGTGGTGATTGCATCGGCAATGATTCACAATCCTCAAGTGATTTTTTTGGACGAACCGCTGAACGGATTGGATGCCAACGCGGCGCTTTTGCTTAAGAAGCTCCTTCGGAATTTGGCCGACGAAGGGAAGACAATTTTCTACTGTTCCCATATTCTGGAGGTGGTGGAAAATCTTTGCGACAGAGTGGTTATTCTTGACAAAGGACGCGTGGTGGCCGATGGTTCCGTGGGAGAACTCAAGGAGATGACAAAACGGTCGTCCTTGGAAGGCGTGTTCAGCGAACTGACCCATGCAGAAGATATGGGAGAACTTGCGAAGGCGTTCTCGAGGAGCATTACTGGAGTTGAGGGTTGAACGGATGATGGAGCGGATTTTTACAAGGTTCGGTGCAGACTGGCATCAGTTTCGAACGATGCTTGCCCTCAGCATTCGTTTGGATTTTCGGGAACACAGGGGAATCGGCGGACATCATCGAAGGTTGTCCCCCATTGTCTGGAGTCTGATCTTCTACAGCATCATGGGTTTTTCCTTGGCAGTCAGTCTGTTGCCCAAGGCGACTCTCTTTCTTTATTCCTTTCTTATCCTTGCCTATTCCATGGTGATGATTGTCTTTGCCGTGATTTTGGAATTCGGGAACACACTCGTTGTCCCCGAGGATACAGAAGTGCTCGCCTTTCGTCCTCTGTCTTCCAGAACCTATTTTCTGGCCAGGTTTTTCAATCTTCTTTTTTATGTGCTGTTCATGGGGACAGCTCTCTGTCTCATCCCTTCGTTGGTGGGCATGGCCGTACAGGGGTCGCGATGGATGTTCCCTTTGATCTTTTTTCCCATTGCGCTTGTTGCGGATTTGGCTTCTGCCGCTTTTGTCGTGGTTGTCTACACCGGACTTTTGAAAGCGATGCCTTACGAACGCTTCAAAGATGGTCTTGCCTACATTCAAACAGGGTTTGCTTTTTTTATGTTTTTTTCTTATCAATTCATTCCCCGTTTGAGTCGTGAGTTCATCCAGCAAGGAGCCGAGGTGTCAGGGGCATGGCTGTACGCAGTGCCCCCTGCCTGGTTTGCGGCCGGAGTTCAGATATTTTTTGGGCAGAACAGAAATCCAAACATTCTGCTGGCGTGTATGGCAGTCGTTGCTACTGGATTTTTATTTTTCTTTTCATTTCGGAAAATTTCACTGCAGTATGCCCAGCGCATTGCACAACTTCAGACGACTTCAAAGAAGCAGGATAAAAAAAAGGCATCCTCCGCTCCTTTAAAAGGGAGTTTTCAAAATCGCACGGCCTTAAAACTTTTGCGGAATCCTGAAGCGTTTGCAGGGTTTCAACTGACCTCCAGCATGATGAAGCGCGACCGCTGGGTGAAAATAAGCACCTATCCCGTTTTGGCCTTTCCTTTGGCCTTTCTGGCCGCCGCCATATTGGAGGGAGAACTTGCGGATCCTCTGAGCGCCTCCTCTTTCGAATTTTTCAATCTGTCATCCATGGTTATTTTTTTTATTTTTTTCATGATCTATTCATTGTTGATGGGAGTCTGCTGGGCCAACGATTGGGAAGCATCTTGGATTTATCATGTCGCACCTCTTGTGTCGCCCGGTCGTTTTTATCAAGGCGTAAAATGGGCATTTCTTGTGCGGTTGATACTGCCCTTTTTCGTTCTCTTGGGCGTGATCTATTGCACGCAGATTTTACTGCTCCACGGAATTCAGTACGCATTTTCTCTTTTCATATTTGGGTTGGTTGCTTTTTCTGTAGGGTCTTTTTTTGTTCGCGAGTATCCCTTCTCTCAAAAACGGGAGAAAGGAGAACGGACACGCCAATTAACTTTTCTTTTATTGGTATTGCCCTTTTTTATTGTGACATGGACGATACCGCATTGGACGTATCGAAGCAGTGCGGGATGGTGGTTGACTCAATTTGGAATGGTGCTTTTGTTTCTGTACTTGGAATCTTTGGCAGTAAAAAAAATAGATCGGAGGCTGAGGCGGAAAGAATTTTTTGCGTAAGAAGAAGACATTCCCTTGATGTGCACAATGGATCTTTCGTATAGAATGGTTTTAAATTTGAGGTTCAATAGGATGAGCATCCAAAGAGGGCTTTCTTTTTTTATCAGCATATTTTTTCTCTTACTGGCCGGATGCCAGCAAAAAGGGCCCAGTGCTGATTTGGTTTTACAGAATGGGAATTTTTTTACTGTGTGTGAACGCGTTCCCAATGTCCAGGCCGTGGCAATCAAGGGGGATCGCATTTTGGCTGTCGGCAGCAATGATGAAATTGCTCGATACATCCAAGAGAAGACCCGAGTCATCAATTTGGAAGGAAAGTTTGGATGTCCCGGTTTTAACGATGCTCATGTGCATTTTGTAAGGGGCGGAATGCGCATGGGAGATGTGGATCTTAATGGAGTGGATTCCATCCGAGAGATTCAGAGAAAGGTGTTGCAAAGCGTACGAACTCTGCCCCCCGGTTCCTGGCTTTTAGGAGATGGATGGGATCAAAGTTGTCTTCCCGATGGAAAGTGGCCCACAAGCCAAATTCTGGACGTCGTTGCTCCCGATGTTCCCATTTTCTTGCGAAGAGTGTGCGGCCATGCCGCTCTGGTCAACAGAAAAGCCATTCTTATCGCCGGTATTACAGCAGACACCCCCAATCCTCCCGGCGGTGAGATCGTGAAGAATCCGGAGACAGGCCAACCGACGGGCATTCTCAAAGAAGGCGCCATGGCTTTGGTTTCCCAGTATATTCCGTCCCCTTCGGAAGAGACACTTACGGAGGCTGTCATGAAAGCTCTTGCCGAAGCGGGGAAATATGGGATCACCAGCATACAGGACAAATCCGGGGCCGGTATGCTGGAAGTATATAAAGATCTTTTGGACCGAGGAAAGCTGACCTGCCGTATTTCTTTATCCTCTTCTCTGAAAGAAAGTAGTGAAGAATCGAAAAGACTTCAGAAAAGATACCGCGGTGTGATGTTGCGTTTTGGAGGCCTTGACGGGATTCTTGACGGGAGCATAGGTGCAGAGACAGCGGCTTTTGCGAATCCCTACCTTGATGATCCGATAAACCGCGGCATGCTCCAATGGACTCAAGACGAATTGAACGGCCTTGTTCTTCTGGCCGACAAGGAAGGATTTCAAATTCAAAGCCATGCTGTGGGCGACGAGGCAAATCGTATGGCCTTAGATGCCTACGCTCTGACCAAGAAGTTCAACATTGGAGAGAAGAGGCGCCATCGGATCGAACATGCCCAGGTTTTGTCTGTTGGGGATATTCCCCGTTTTCAGGCATTGGGAATAGTTGCCTCCATGCAGCCGGCACACCTTATGGATGATCTGCGCTGGCTGGAAAGAGAAATTGGACTTCAACGATGCCGTTACGCGTATGCTTTCAAATCGTTGAAAGATCGAGGGACAGTGCTTGCTTTTGGCTCGGACTGGCCCGCAGCCCCCTTGAATCCCATGCTGGGCATTTATGCCGCAGTGACGAGGAAAGATACAACAGGGTATCCTCCGAGAGGTTGGTTCCCGCAGGAGCGGATCCCAGTAGAAGAGGCCCTTGCCGCCTATACGTTGGGCTCTGCCTATGCGGAGTTTATGGAGACGGAGAAAGGATCTTTGGAACCAGGGAAATTAGCCGATATTGTGATTGTGGATCGGAATCTTCTCAAAATTCCGTCTCAGGAGATTTTAAGGGCGGAGGTGGTCTACACAATTTTGGGTGGAACGATCGTGTATCAGAGAGAGCCGTAGGTTTCGCCGAAATCGAAATACGTACTCGATTTTTATCATAGCTGCCAAAGTTCAGTTAACCATTATCAAAAAGGAGTTGTGTTATGACGAACGGTATTTTCAATGTGCCACCTCCAAAGAACGAGCCCATACTGTCCTTCGGACCCGGAAGCAAAGAAAAGAAACAATTGAAATCACAACTGGCGGAGATGAAAAACCAACAGATCGAGATTCCGGTGATCGTCGGTGGAAAAGAGATCAAAACAGGGAAGATGGCAGACTGCAGGTGCCCTCACAATCACGCCCACCTTTTGGGGCAGTATCACAAGGCAGGAGAAAAAGAAGTCCAGATGGCAATCGAAGCTGCTCTGAAAGCCAAACCTTCTTGGGCAGCCATGCCTTGGGAGGCGAGAGCGGCCATCTTTCTCAAGGCAGCAGATCTCCTTGCCGGCCCCTATCGTGCCATCCTGAATGCGGCCAATATGTTGAACGCAAGCAAAACGGTTTATCAGGCAGAAATTGATTCGGCCTGCGAACTCATTGATTTTTACCGTTTCAATCCCTACTATATGCAGGAAGTCTACAAGCAGCAGCCGGGTTCTTCTGCAGGCTGCTGGAACTATGTGGAACAGAGACCACTGGAAGGTTTCATCTTTGCGGTGACGCCTTTTAATTTCGCATCCATTGCCGGAAATCTTCCCACCGCTCCGGCCATGATGGGGAACGTGTGTCTTTGGAAGCCGGCCTCTTCCACGGTCTATATTGCCTATTACATTATGCGACTGCTCAAAGAGGCGGGTCTGCCGGACGGCGTGATCAATTTGGTGCCTGGACCGGGCAGTTCCGTAGGGAATCCGGTCATGGCCAGCCCGTATCTGGCCGGCGTGCATTTTACAGGATCCACGTCTGTTTTCCATGGCATGTGGAAGACCATAGGGGAAAACATTTCCAGTTACCGCACCTATCCACGAATCGTTGGTGAAACCGGCGGAAAGGACTTTGTGTTCGTACACAAATCTGCGGACGCGGAAGCGTTGGCCGTTGCTTTGGTCCGGGGCGCTTTTGAATATCAGGGCCAAAAATGTTCAGCCGCATCCCGGGCGTACATTCCCAAATCGCTCTGGCCCGATGTAAAGAAACGTCTGGTGAATAAGGTGGGCGAGATCAAAATGGGCGATCCTGAAGATTTCACCAATTTCATGTGTGCGGTTATTGACAAGGCGGCTTTTGAAACCATCACAGGCTATATTGATTATGCCAAGAATTCCTCCGAGGCCGAATTTATTACCGGCGGCACCTACGACGGTTCCAAGGGATACTTTATCCATCCAACGATTATTTTGACCACCCATCCGAAATTCAAAACCATGGAAGAAGAGATCTTTGGTCCGGTGCTCACCATCTACGTCTATCCGGACGCCGATTATGAGAAAACACTTCATCTCTGTGATGAGACATCTCCGTATGCATTGACCGGGTCCATATTTGCACAGGACAGGGCCGCCATTCTTCTGGCGGGTGATATTCTTAGAAATGCTGCCGGCAATTTTTACATCAACGACAAACCGACCGGGGCTGTGGTCGGCCAGCAGCCCTTTGGAGGGTCCAGGGCTTCTGGAACCAACGACAAAGCCGGAAGCATGATCAACCTGCAGAGATGGGTTTCTCCTCGAACCATCAAAGAAAATTTTGTACCGCCTGTGGATTTTCGGTATCCCCATATGGAAGAAAAATAGTCTCTGCATGTAAAGTCCGATTAAAAAAGATCCAAGACCGGGGATGTCTGTCCTCGGTCTTGAATTTATAGAATGTGTCTTCTTGCCTTGCAATGGGGGCTTTTAAAACGAATGGAAACGGATGCGATGAAACGGCTTCTTATCACCGGGGGAAGCGGATTTGTTGGAGGGCATCTTCTTACCCAAGGAAAAACCCAAAGGCAAGTCATTGCGACATTTTGTGATCATCCTTTTTCGTTTTCGGGTGCGACCGTTCTTCCCCTGAATCTTGAAAAGCCGACTGGTATCCGTAGAATCGTAGAACAAGTCCATCCCGATGTGATTATTCACTGCGCCGCATGGAGCGATCTGGACGGTTGTGAAACGAATCCGGACCGGGCTTTCCGCATCAATGCGGAGGCCACGGAGATTCTGG
>Ga0172365_10002092_pt1 | contig 14582 bp, 15 predicted proteins | sample LakKivSesite48cm_FD_114535 | JGI IMG/M metagenome (GOLD analysis project Ga0172365, IMG submission 114535) | Sediment microbial communities from Lake Kivu, Rwanda - Sediment site 48cm | ecosystem: Environmental > Aquatic > Freshwater > Lake > Sediment | place: Rwanda: Western Province, Lake...
ATGCTTTCAGCCGCATTTCTATACGGAATAGGCGTTCTCCTCTACAAAAGATGGGTTGAAAAATAACAGCTACGGTCTGTATCCACCAAGAACACAGAGAGCTAAAGCAGCCGCAATAATGTCTGCAGTTGTGCCAGGATTCAAAAGATTGCTTGAGCATCTAAGTTTTAAGTCAAACTCACGTAGGCTTTCTTTTCCCTTCGAAGTTTCGAGTCCGCCAAGCTCCAAAATTTCCTTTGCCATAAGAGAAACTTCTCGAGCTTTTTCAATGCCAACTTTTCTGGCTATAAAAGTGTCTGGATATTCAGCTAAAACCTTTAAGAATGTGTGAATTATAGCCACGTTCAAGTCTCCAGTATCCTTAATCTGTTCCATTAAACGGGGATAGGCAAAATCGAAAGTTAATGGATAATTGCCAATCCATTCTGAACAAACTCTGTCATACTGTGACGCTATTTTAAACACTTGATAGAGTGAAATGTTCTCCTTAACTATCCTATTCACCGAATTCGAATCGTTAATGTCAAGCTCAGGAGCCTTTCCAAGTCCGCTAGGCTTGGCAATGTTTATTGCTTCGTAAACGTTAACCGCATCTTCTGATGTGGTAGATTCTACAACAAGCCGCAAATTTTCTCGCAGTTTAGGAATTTCAAAAACGTGCTCGTCTCTGGTTGGAGCAATTCCAGCAGCAACTGCAATAGGTGCGAGCAATATCACCGTGCCGACTAACGTGTTGCCGCCTCGCTGCCAAGCATTAACATTAGCCACACAATCCTTTATAATTCGCCCTACACCAACATCACTGACCTTTATTTCTCCTTTAGAGAAAGCAATTCCGCGTTCTGCCGCCAACTCGAAAGAAGGCGCAGCAGCCACAGCAGACGAAAGAAAATGTTCATGACGTGTTCCTTCAAAACCGACAACCAAATTCACGTTGCCAGGCTTATCTGCACTAACTTCAAAGAGAATAGCCAATTCTAGACACTTTGAAATGTGCTTTGCCTTCCCGCATGGACACATCCGAAGGACACTCCAATGCATATAATGTTAAAATGGAAAGTTTTATTAATGTTGTGTAAAAAACTACACAACAATGAGATTTGGTACATAGATGATCTAGAAATGAAAGTATCAGCACAAAATGTTGCGTTAATGGCTATTTTTGCAGCTTTGTATTATGTTCTTTCATTAATAACTCCCTATGTCCCAGCCATAGGCGTTCCAGAAATCAAAATAAGTTTGGAGGCACTCATCGCAACAATCTTTGGTCTAGTTTTGGGCCCATATTTAGGCGCCTCTACAGCGTTCCTCGGAGCTTTTGTTGCGTGGACGTTGCCGCCGGGAAACATGAGCCCTTATGGTTTGCCATTCTTGCTTTCTCCACCTCTAAATGCCCTAGTAACAGGGCTGGTTTACTACAAAAAATGGAAAGCTGGTTTTGCGGTGTTTGGTCTCCTTATCATTGCTTTTCTTTTTACGCCACCAGTACAGCCTCTCTCAGAGAATTTGTATGTAGGCATAGCAGTAGTATGGGACAAAATCATTGCATTACTGCTCATTTTGCCCTCTGTAAAATTTGCCAAGAAACTCGCCACTCCGAAAAATTCACCTTTTCTCTACTTTTTGCTGGCCTTTATTGGAAACCAAACAGACAACATGTGGGGATCGCTGATTTTTGCAATACCAGTAGTTTATGAGGGAATTTTTGGCTTTCCGTTGGATTTTGTGCGAACCGCGTTCGTAGTAAGCCCATTCGTATATCCCGCCATCAGAATCATACAAGCTGCTATCGCAACGATCATCGCCGTGCCCCTCATTAGAGCGCTTAATGGCACAGCATGGCGTTGGCAAGGAGCAACTATTATATCCCCTTAATTATGCGAGAAAAATAGAACCTAAATGGTCGTGTCCTCATGCAAATGCGAGAAGGCGATTTAATAAAAACAAAAAGCGGCATAGTTTTCGACGTTAAAGGTTTGGTTCATCCTGTGGGCAAGGTTATTGCTTTTCCTCGTTTCATTCCCAACTCGCTCAGCAGCTGTGAACGGAAATTCAAAAACTACAAGAAGGTTTATGCTCTTTCTGCTCGTTTCAATTTTCTAGAGCAAAACCTCCCAAACTACATAATTTACGACCCTGTTTTTGATGAAAAGCTTTGCGAAGTACCATTAGAAGATGTGGAATGCCATTATAAACCTGTTAACTGTTTACGAGAGTTGCGACACAGAGAAAAATTGGATGCACCAGAAGAAGACGGATTGGAGTTTCTTGAACTTTTAAAATGCTATTCGAATGTGGCTTGGAATAAAATGGGGATTTCAGGTTCGCTTCTCACTAAATTGCACACGCCAAGCTCGGATATTGACCCGATAATTTATGGAAGCGAAAACTGTCGCAAGATCCATGCGGCACTAAAGTCTTTAATGCAAGATTCGAAAAGCCATGTGAAAACGTACACGATTGAAGAATTGCAGAAACTTTTCGAGTTTCGCGTAAAAGACACAAAAGTGGCTTTCAAGGATTTTGTGCGCACAGAACAGCGGAAAGTTTTGCAGGGCAAGTTTAAAGATCGAGAGTATTTTATGCGGTTTGTTAAGGATTGGAGAGAAATTCGAGAAAAATATGGGACAGTGCAATACAGGAACATCGGTTACGCAAGAATTAAGGCTGAAATTGCAGATGATTCTGAAGCAATTTTCACACCATGTAGTTATAAACTTAAAAACGTGGAAATTTTAGATGGAACCAGTACATACTCAATTGAGGAAATTGCTTCTTTTCGAGGCAGATTTTGTGAACAAGCCAAAACCAGCGAAACGGTTGTTGCGCAGGGAAAAGTTGAACGTGTGATGGATAATAGGCAAAATCACGAACATTTCAGGCTTTTGCTTGGAAACCAGCCTTCAGATTACATGGTGTTGGCATAGCTTGTTATGGTACGACTTTTAGTACTTGCTCGTAGTATCTTGGGCAATACGTTAAAGTGACTTGGTGAAAGCTGTCTTTAGGTGTTACAACCTCTTCAAAGTTTCCTTCTATGTAGACTTTCTCGTTTCTGTTGGCTTGCATTCGAAACTCCTCCATATAAGAGACTAAATGTATAGCTTCATCAGCATTAGCGTTTCCATCTAAAATTTTTGAGGGCGCGATGTCGTAAACTGAAGGAATAAAAGGCGCATCACAGTCTTCTGTTACGTGTGCAAACATTTTAACCCAACCTTTCTGCACGATTTTTATCTCAGAAAAATGTATGCCTTGTATTTCTTTCCAGTCCTTCACGGGTTCAAACTCCGTCTTAATGACTCTTCCACTTTTCACGTCATTAAACAGAGCATAGATCAGTTTTCTTTGCTGATGCCAAACAAATTCTTTTAGACTGTAATTCTGAAATCTCCAATTTTTTCCCCTAACCGAGTCATTACGTTCAAACTCGTTCCTAAACAGAGAATTTCGGTCATGATAAAGTTCCTGCAAAGTTTCCTGCAGTTTTTTCAAGTTTTTTCGGTTGTAAACGATTAAGTCTATGTCAGAAAATCTTGGATGGTAAAACCCGTGTAGCAAAGAACCGAAAACGCCAAAGGTCTTCGTTGACAAGCCAGAGCTTTCGGTTACAATTTTTAAGACATCTTGTAAAGCTATAAAAAGCTCGTCTCTAGGTTTTTTCTTAACTAGTTTTCGAAGCTCCTCGTTTGGTTTCCGAACTTTTGCGATGTTTCTTTGCTTAACGCCTATAACCTTCTTGCGGAGTGTTGGAAGATAAATCATGTGTTGCGGAAAATTGTTTTTAACAAACTTCCAAGCTTCGTCCTCGTAAAACTTGTAAAAAACATGTTTTCCAGCGTTTCGAAAGGCTTTTGGATTTTCGGATCTGAAAATTTCCTCTGGCGCGTATTCGGCGTCGCAGATGTAAGCGCTTAATGGGTGAGCGTAGCCGAAAACACGGAAGATTAAGCCTTCGCTTGTTATTATTGCGTCACGATCTCTGAGCCTTAAAGTGGCCAAATATGCTCTTCCTCGATTGTGCCAGTTCCAACCACAACTTGATGGAAAACGTTACCTGTTTCAACGTTTTCAACCCGTTCCAACATCCCAGAAACCTTGATTTTGTCGCCTTGTCTGGCAATGTTTCTGTAGCACCCAATCATAGAAACTACAAGCCCGGGAATTTTAGTTTTGGGAAGCGCTGAAGTTGGATTAGCTGGTTCGTAGTCTTTGATTTTGTAGATTGCTGGGCGAAACATAGCTTCGCTGTCATCTTCGACTGTGCAACAAAACTTGACATGGGCTATTGGTGAATACTTGAACGCCCCATATTTTGAATTGATCTCTTCTGGTCTGCGAATTGCGTTATACATGAAAACCTTGTTCTTGTATTGCCCCTTGTATTTTCTGGCAGCATCTAAACGATTGTTAAACAGGTAGCTTAATGTCTCAGCCTCGACGAGTTTGCCTATGGTTTTCTCTAGTTTGCGAAAATTTTGCGACCCGTAGACAACGATGTCTATGTCTGACTTAGGCGTGTGCATGTTTAAGGCAACAGAACCGTGAACGCCAAAGTCTTCCATTACAATACTAGACTCACTTGACAGCAAATCGATAAAGTCTACTGTCATTTTCTCTAAACTGTCCTTGCGTTTAAGTTTGGTTAGAAAGTGTAAGCAGTCTCTTGGAACGTAAACTTTTTTGACAGAGCTAAGTGGCGCACTAATCACTTCCTTTCCCCTAAAAGGACAAAAATACACGTATTTTGGAAAATTGTTCCGAAAAGCTTCAAGAAACGCCTGATAATTCTGGGCTGTGTAGAGTTTCTCAGCTCTAAAAAGCCGCATCTGTCCATATTTCCAATTTCTTTCTAAGAAGCGAACATGGAAAAGCCTTCTAAATTTGTATGGAATGTATTTTAAGAATGCGAAAACTCGGTCATTTGGATGTTCGTATCCAAAAACGTTGAATATGAAACCTTCTTCGGTGACAAATGTGTCTCCATCTGATGGAAGCCAATTTTCAATTGCCGTGTCAAGCACCTTGATAGAATATTGATGGACTACTAAAAAATCTATTGCCTTTTAGCCAAAATGCTTAAAATAAGTTAAATACAAAGCAAATCAAAGTGAAATGTTTGAACGAAAATTCACATCCCTATGTAGTTTTTCTTCCATCCGAACAAAAAACCAAAATACTAAGCGCAATTTTTGGTTCTAAAGCAGCTGTTGATATTTTAAAATTCTCACTCAATCAAGGCATTTCAAACAAAATCTATCAAAAAGACCTTGTAAGAAAACTTGACTATTCAAATAAAACTATAATTGAAAATTTGAAATCACTAACTAAATTTGAGGTTTTGAGGGAGGATATGGAGAAAATTGAGAAAGAAGGACGCATCGTATGGGTTAAAGCCTATCAGCTTTCAGACGTAGGAAAGTGGTTTGCACTATTGCTTGCTGAAGAAAAAGATTTGTCTGAAAAAGAAAAGGCGGAAATACTTCAGAATCTTTTTAGGACGTACATAAAATGGACGAAGGATCTTTCAGGAAAACTGCATGTAAACAAGAAAACGTTAGAAAAAATCTTCACTGAAGAAATGATGTGACGAAGGTGGCAGAAAATGAAAAACCCAGCAGTAGTTGCAGTTGTCGGCGGCAAAAACTCGGGAAAAACAACAACAATAGAAGCTTTAACGAGAGAGCTCACAAAAAAGGGCTACAAAATCGCCGTAGTAAAACACATTCCAGAACCAGACTTTACAATTGACACGGTGGGAAAGGACACTTGGAGATTTGCCCAATCCGGAGCAAAAACAATCATCAGCGTAGCATCAAACGAAATAGCCACAATAGAAAAGGTAAAAGCAAAAGATTTTTCGTTAGAAGAGATTTTGCAGAAATGCAAAGGGCATAATATTGTGTTTCTTGAAGGATTCAAAAAATTCGTAAGCAGAGAAAAAGACATACATAAAATTGTGGTTGTTAGGTCTGCTAAAGAAGTTGCAGAAGCTGTAAAGAATTTCGAACCCATTTTAGCTTTCACTGGACCTTATTCAACGGAAAAGTTAAACCTAAAAGTTCCATACGTAGACGCACTTAAAAGTCCTGAGAAAATTGCTGACATCGTAGAGAAAGATGCTATGTAAATTTGGTTTTTGAGTTGGATTGTGGGGTTTGGAGATTTTGTTTGAGGGGGAGAAAGGAGATTTATTTAAAAAGAATTGATTTCTCCAAACCTTTCCACCGACGTTCGTATAATTTTTCTTTCATTCCCTCCTTCTTACAGAGCCTTAAAAGCTTCAAACCATCTGTTATACAAGGCTAACATGTCAAGTGAAACACTTGGTTTCCTCTCTTCGAGTATTTGCCTGAAATCATCCATTGTTAAGAATCTTGGCTTGGCCAGTTTGTCATTTGCTTGACCAGACTCAAAGAATTCGCCTATGGTTTTTAGCTGTGCTGATTGGCACACATCTCTTATGTCGCTTCCAGAGAATCCTTCTGAAATTCGAGCTAACTCGTGCAAGTCAACGTCAGTTGCAAGTTTCAGATGGCTTGTGTAGAGTTTAAACATCATCAAGCGAGTGTGATGGTCAGGAAGTGGCACCAAAATTCGCTTTTGAAACCTTCTTATGAAAGCCCAATCTAAGTCCCACGGCTTGTTCGTCGCCCCAATAACGTAAACGTGAAGGTCTTTGCCTTTATCTACAATGCCGTCCATTTCTTTCAAGAATTGATTTCTAACACGAACTTCTCCGCCAACCTCGTTTGAATGTTTTCCCATGAGAGAGTCTAACTCGTCAATGAAAACTATGGCTGGTTTTCCCTCTTGGGCAGATTTTCTAACTGAACCAAAAAGCTTCGCAACATTCTGTTCAGCCTCGCCTAACCATTTAGACATTATCGACGCAGCATCAATCGAAAGAAAACCCGCATCTATTTCTGTAGCAACCGCTGCAGCCAACAAAGTTTTTCCACACCCTGGAGGCCCAAAAAGAAGAATCCCTCTTGGCCATCCAAGCGGGAACAGGTCAGGTCTTTGAACTGGATAGACTATGGCTTCTTTTACTGCTCTTTTGGCGTTGTCAAGTCCTACGACTTCTTCCCATTTTACGTTTGGTTTTTCCGAGAGTATTAATTCTTCGTAGCTTGATTTTCCACCTTCTGAAGTTTTTGTCTCTTCAACGGTTCTGGCTTCGTTTTGTGGTTCAATAGGTACTATTGCTCCTTGCAGTGCCTTTATTCGTTCTTGGTAGGCTATTGCTCTTTGTATGTAAACTTTGTTTAGACTGTATTCGGGATATAACTGGACAAGTTTCAAAAGGGTTTCTATGGCTTTTTGATACATTGTTATTGCCATGCCCTTTGAACCTTGCTTATCTAAGCGAACGGCTTCTAACGCATAATTAGTTGCATCTTTCTCAAGTTCTTGGGAAGCACTCATAAACATAACACTCCTATCTCGCCTCTTTTGATGCGATTTTTATTTTTCCCTTCGCCCCTAAACTTTCAAGGGCTTTCTCAATCTCCCCATACGAAGCTTGTAAATCAACCGAACAACGGTTCAAGTCGATTTCTCCATTACTCTTCTTAACATATTCGAGAAGTATATCTTCTAATGCCGATTTGTCAACCTTTAAAGAAAATTCCTGAATTTCGGCTTTCTTGAAAGAAAAGAGGGTTTGAGAAGAGTTTCTATCGGATTCCATGACTGTTTCGTTACCTACTGCCTGCGAACAGCTGGCTGATAAGGCAACCATCTCTTTCAATGTGGTTTTTTCAGGTTCGGGAGTTTCTAAAGTAGCGGGCGGTTCAGGGAGCTTGTCAGAAAGTTTTTGCTCAAGGAATCTGGAGACTTCTTTTATTATTTCTTCTCCGCCAGGTGTTTTCTTGTTTACGGGTATGATTGATTCATCTGCCGTTATCTTCGTTGTGTGGAGTGTTTCGCTTATTGCTTCGTTAACCTTGCTTAGTTCAGAAGAAACATCTGGCAATACTTCAAATAATTGTTGAGAAACGCCTTGTAGGAGTTTTAAGGCGGGTTTAAGGTCAAAAACTACGTCGGCTAATTCCTTTATCGTTTCAAGTCTAAGAATTACACGTTCGATGGCAAGCTCTACGTGATAAAGAAACTTTATTAACTTTCGAACTTCTGCCATTTCGTTTGCACAGATTGCTGCTTTTTCCTTGTTTTTATTATTTAGGGCACGTATGCACGTTTGAAAAAGAATCCTATCTCTTTCCTTAAGTCTGAAACTTGCTTGTTCAAGTTTGTTGTGTTGAATTTTCAGTGTTTGCATTGATTTAATAACTACGTCGCGAAGTGGAGGGTCAGAATGAAGAAATCCTTTGATAGCTTTTCCCTCCGTCCGCTACTTTGATTTTGGCTATATCCCGGTTTTTCCGATTTCCTTCACGTAGACTACTACAGGTGGCTCTGGAAGCTCTGGAGCGTTTGAAGTTGAAGCAACACTTTCTGATGACTCAGCTTCTTGTATCTTGCTTTCATCTTGTTCGTCGGTTTTTGGCGTCTCGCCTAATAAGATGTTTGAAAGTTTGTTTCTTGTAAGTTCAAGGTCGCTTTTCTCAGTATTTGCTCGTTTGAGGTCATCTTGGATTATTGTAAAGGCTATTTGATAAGACTCATCATTGGTTCTTCCGATTTCATGCTCAATTTCAAGGTGCACAAGAGCATAGTTTAAATCTTTTATTTCATTGACACATCTGGTAATTTCTTTATCTATGCTGTCTGTTAAGTGTTGGGCATCGTTTTTCAGTTGATTTAATGCCCCATCAAAGTTGTTGTGGAGTTCTTCGTAAAGTTCTGGTGAGATTTTTTTCTTTTCAACTAAGCTTTTGAGTGCTTCATCTTTGCGCCATAAAAGCGGAATCTGATCGCAGAGGGCAGCTGCCTCTGATTTAGTTTTAGAAGTCAGCATGATGTCTGTGCCGTTGAATTTCAGATTTTCTGCCGGAAACTTTGAGAATCTTCCGTTGCCTTGTTCTATGAAGACTGCGTCAAATTTTCCGTTTGGTGTTAATGCAAAAGACGCGACTTTACCTAATCCACGTCCATATTCATCTTTAATTTGCTTTCCAACAGAAAGAAAAAGATTGGGGTTCTGTGACATTTTCTCTCCCCCGTTTTTACGAGGTTTCGGTTGGTGCTTTTTCGCCTAGTGAAGTTGCTGGAATTGCAGGAATTCCTGGCGGTAGCTCTGGGAACTTGTCTTTTATTCTCTGTTCTGCAACTGTTGCTGCTTCTGTGAGAATTTTCGTTGCATCTTCGTTTACAGTGTCAAAGTTTAAAGTCATTCCCGAACTTTGTCCAGCTTCAATCATTATGCCGCTCAAAAGATTGCCTATTTCACCAAGTTCGTTTTCTGCTTCTGGAAAGACGCTTGCAAGCCCTACTCTGACCGACCTTAACACACCCACTGCTGGTCCTAATGTGGATACTACATCTCCAAGTTCTGATACAGTTCGTAACCTTAAAACTATCTGTTCAAGAGCGAGTCTCGCGTTTATAATCAGCCGCTCCATTTTCCGAATCTCTGCTAATTCATTGGCAAAAACGTTTGCGCGCGCAGTGTCATGCTTAGTGTAGGCGTCAACAATCCTTGCAAATATTGCTTTGTCTCTCTGGCTGAACCTTTCCGTCGCTTGGTCCAATTTTTGAGTTTGCAGCTCGATGCGTCTGACAGCAAAATCTAAACGTGGCTTCAATGGCCCTGGTGGTCTAACAGCATCCTTTAGACGTCCCGCAAATGGTTGCTCATCTTTTCTGCTTTCCCATTTTTTTCCGAATCTTTCAGACAAATTTATTCCTCCGTAAAAAGAGAGGTTGTGTAGAACAATCTTATACATTGTTAATATGTTGAAAATATGTATGTATATACGTAGAGCTATATGTCTAAGTGAAAGCGGTTTTAAGCTTTAATTTTCCAATTAAAAGATAATGTTGCTGGTTTTGAGATAATAGACAAAAACGTGTAAGTTAGACTAAAAAGAGGCAAGATTTGATTCTAAAGCAAAAGGTGAATAGAATGAATGAACGGTTTAAAGTGTTCGGATTAGTAGCGGTATTAGGATTCATGGCGGGAGTCATTGCCGACCTAACTTCAGAATACATAATTCCAGCGTTAGCTGCGGTTCTGCCAGCATTCTTCAGTGCAAGATACATACTTTCAGGACTTGCTGGAGCCTGTCTAACACTCGTCCTAGTGAGCGTTTGGGCATACATCACTGGATCAACAACAGAAAGATAAGTCTCCATTCTCTCTTTCTTTATTCACAAAATCTTAGCCTTGATCTTCTATTTCACAATTCTAGCGAGAAGAACAATGATTCTTCTTAATCATCACAGCTTTGATAAACTAGGCTAATTTTTCGAGAAACTGAACAAAAGAACCTCCATGCTGAATTCTTTCACCTGCGACACCATCGAATTCCGCAGTTTTTTCCGCTCCTGTTCTTACGTTTCTATACAGAATTCTAAACCTTGGAGTGTAAATTGCGGCTCGCTCGTTAACTTCAAAGAGTTCATTGACAAGTCTGCTTATGTCTTTTGGGCGTTTGAATATTCTGGATCGGATGACGTCTAGATCTGTGTTCGGGTCGATTTCCTTCACTTTAAATGTTGCTAGGATTTTTTTGGGATTTTTCTCTGAAGGAGCAGATGGAAGCTCTTTAAGTGCAGTGTCTCGTCCAGTTCGGTCTAAGATAAGAGAAGCTTTAACTTCATTTACTAATCGCTCTTCTCCTTCAAGTTTGATTGCATTATGATCTTTCGCAGAGGGATCCGTTAGTTGCTTGGGCTTGAGTTTGTGGTTCAGAAGAATTACTTCCAGCACTGTTTTGTCAACTTTGACTGTGTAAGCGCACTTTCGATAGTAGTCAATGCGATATCTTCCACTGATCACAAAATAGGGTTCATAATACTTGTCGACTGAAATGAGCCGAATATCTTCTGCTTTAGGCTTCATAAATCCAAATCTAGCAAATAGCTGAGCCTTGAGTTTCTCCCCAGTCAACTTTATCACGGTTGGATCAACGCGAGTTTCGTAGACAATAGTCTTTCTTTCAGGTATTTTTTCACCTGAGGGCATCGATTCAGAGGATATAACTATCTTTTCGTCAGAAATTGCTTCTGTCAACCTCAGGTCCTCATGGACTTGTGTGTTTTTTTTATGTAATATGGATTATGAATTAAGAAAATGAATTCCACATAAATTCTGCAGCTTTAGTTTATCGTCTTGTTTTGAGTGGACTCAGGAGCGGAAAAAGAAGCCATCCGCAAAGGGTCAACACGCCTCGATAAGATTAGTAGTTAGGGTATCAACAACGCTTTTATGGTAGCTATGGAATTTTCTATCTAGGCAATGAAGACATCGAGGTAATATGAAGGGACTAGATGATTAATTTTTCCGCTACTGAGCCTTATTCCTTCCTTTCTCCCGATTTCTTGTAGAGCTCTATGTACCCACACTTTTTACAACAGAAGGGAACAATCACGTCGCCAATCCAGTCGTCTGTCTTTCGGAAGTGAACACTGCCCACGTAATGAATGGAATCTGGACGCAAGTCTTTGCCCTTCTCCATTTCTTCACCGCATTTAGAACACTTCTTGATTTCACTCATAGCTCATTCCCTATTTTCTGTTTTTATGACCTCTCAGGTTAAAGTTTTTTCATATTTGAATTGCTCTATGGAAACAGTGATCCGATGAGGGAGGTAAAGACAGTATATTTGGACGAAAAAGGGGGTTATGGGTATTTTTGTCCGTAGTGTGTCAGCAGTATGACCGCATCGTAGAGGTCTATGTCTCCGTCGCTGTTTATATCACAGACGGGATCATAATCTGGATTGCCTATTTTGTTCCCATAGATTACTAGCAGCTTGACAGCGTCGAAGAGATCCACGTCAAAGTCAGCATCCAAATCGCCTGGTATGGTAATAAGTACGCATTCATCAGCGGCGACAGTGTTGTCAGTAGTGGCTGTTTCACCCTGCACTGGGGTAGCATAAGCAGTAATGTTATAGTTGCCCTTGGCAAAGCCTGTAGTATTCCACGTGAAGATAACGGTTGTTGAGCTCCAAGCCGTGATCGTGACTGGCTTTGTATCTATAATTGTTGTGTTGGCATAAACTTTGATTTTAAAGTTTTCTGTGGAGCTACCATGGTTCTCAGCGGTAACGGAAATGTTAATGCAACATCCCTGGCCCACCACAGTTTTGGAAGTTGCTAGGTTGGTTAAGGCTATGTCCACGATTGCATATTTTATTGTTATGTTGTGAATGCTCTGAGTGAACTCGAAGTAGATGAAATAGTGGATTCCGTTAGTGGTTATGGCAGGTGTGATCTCAGCGTCGTCAACAAAAACGGTGATAGCCGAGCTGTTGAAATCCATTCTCATTGTAACGTTGATGAATCCTACTGTTCCATCTGGGCCGGAAGTTTCAAAGCTTAGGATTTTTCTTGTGACCACCACGTTCGTTATTGTGGTGTTGCTTTGATAACTAACTGGGCTTTCCCAAGGCATCATGAGAGGATAGTTGTCTACATTGTTGTCATCTATTGTATAGGTGGTGTCTCCTATACCATCGCTGTTTGTTTCGTTCTGATATGAGCCACTGTAAAAGTCGACACCAGAATAGTCGCTCCAATAGTTTCCGCCAGAAGGATAACCATCATCCCAAATGTTTACATGTCCAGGTTCTACGTAAGCTTGTTCAGCGTTGTCCACAAAGTTGTTGTGGTAAAAAGCGTTGTTGGAAGAAGAGCTGACCTCGATGCCATAGTAGTTGTCTGCTATGTTATTTCCTGTTATGCTGTTGTTGCTTGAAGAATAGGAAAGATAGATGCCTTGCATGTTGTCTGTTATTTTGTTTCCAACTACGCTGTTACTTGAGGAAGAGTAAAGCATTATGCAGGCGCCAAACCATTCGTTGTTTGTTATGTTGTTTCCAACTATGCGGTTGTTTAAGGAGTAGCCAAGGTAGATGCCATAGATTCCGCTTGCAGTTATGTTATTTTCAACTACGTTGTTATAGTTTGAGTTAGAGAGATAGACGCCACACTCGTTGTTTGTTATGCTGTTTCCAGAAATGCTGTTGTTACTTGAAGAAAAGACAATCGCGACACCATCGAAGTTGTTTGTTATGCTGTTTCCAACTATGCTGTTGTTTGAAGAAGACTTAAGCCAGACGCCATTTTTGAATTTTAAAATTGTCATATTTGTGACGGTTACGTTGCTTCTTCCATCTAAGCATATTCCATTCATATCATTGCCCGCTGTTTCTTGGATCGTGTAGCCTGCTCCATCCAGTATGATGTTGTCCCTTTCAATTAAAATCCCGTTCGTATCACATGTTATGTTTCCAGTCAAAGTGTAAGTTACATTGTCAACGGTTGAAATAGGAGCATCTGAAGGGTCTATGGTTCCATCAGCCCTAATATAGGCAGCTTGAGCAAAATCTGGTGTGCAAAAGACGCCGTTGAACTTATGGTGCTTAACTTCGAACTCCACCCCACCATCACCTTCCAGATAAAGATTCGTTAAATTCAGGGAGCAGTATCCTTCGTTTATCACATTAAAAGTCATCGTAAAGAAAGTGCCGTTGCCATTAAAAACAGGTGCGCCGGGCATTGTAGCATAGGCGAACCAAGCCATGGTTCCAGGTTCAGCAAGGGGAATGTTGCCATCCTCATTCACAACATCCTTCAATTTGATAGTATCGTCACGCAGAATACCAGCATAGGGACTAGGCGAAACAGGATCTGGGTAATCTTCTACAGACACGGTCACAGTGTGGGTAACATATCTCAAAATCGAGGAATCCCAAGACATTTGGACGTCAAAGCCCTTGAGGTTGCCCAGAGGATACGTAACCAGTGGATTATCAGGGTCTGTATAAATGCTATCAGTAAGATTAGAAACCACTAAAGCAATAGTAATTGTGTCGCCAATATTGCCAATAAATGATTCATCGTAACTGTTAGCTGTTCCGTTGGTGAAATAAACCGAAGGCCAATCAGTAGGCAACTCAGCTTCGATAGACAAACTGTTAACCAGTTGCGGCGCATACGCCAATATTCCAATCAACAGTAGTGTAAGCATTATGCCATAAACAGTTCTCTTTAGCAATTCCTTTCCTCTGATTATATATGGGTTAACTAAAGAAATAACATTTGTGGATAAGTCTTCTACTGAGCATAAGTTTAACAGAAAAAACCTGCCAACTCCCTGACTATCCCTATTACACGTCAAGCATTCTCAGATAATTACTTTTAGCGAAACTTGATTTACTCATACGCCTAAAGAGTTTTACGTGAAAACGAAGCTAGTTTCAAACTGAGAGGACAAAAGCAAATGTGCGGCATATTTGGTTTTGCATTAAAAAACCCCATGCCCTTAGTAGGAGTTTTCAAGCTTCTTGAAAAACTGGAAGTTCATCAATACCCACAAGAACTGAAACCTGTTGGAGGCTACGGTGCAGGCATAGCTATTCTTTTGAATGATGGAAGTGTATTTTTCGAGAAAATTGGAAAAGTCGACAATTCACCAACAAGACAATTGGCTAAAATTGTCAATGCCA
>Ga0172365_10002094_pt1 | contig 14572 bp, 12 predicted proteins | sample LakKivSesite48cm_FD_114535 | JGI IMG/M metagenome (GOLD analysis project Ga0172365, IMG submission 114535) | Sediment microbial communities from Lake Kivu, Rwanda - Sediment site 48cm | ecosystem: Environmental > Aquatic > Freshwater > Lake > Sediment | place: Rwanda: Western Province, Lake...
CAACATTACTATAAAACGTATAGTCTTTGAATTCTTCTAGACTACGCCCTTTATTCAAAAACATCTGATAAAACTCTGTACCTGGAAATGGAGTTGCTATTGTAAATTGTGCCGTGTCTGGATCTAATTTTTTAGCGAACTTTATTGTTTGCTTTATAGTATCTTCTGTCTCACCAGGATTACCAATCATGAAATAACCGTGAATTTTCAGCCCTACTTCTTTTGTTATTTTCGTCGCGTCTATAGACTGCTGTAAAGTTATGCCTTTTTTGATGTTGTTTAAAATTTCTTGAGAACCTGATTCATAGCCATAATGCACAGCTGAACAGCCAGCTTTTTTCATTAACTGCAGCATTTCCTTATCAACTGTGTTTACTCTAGCCTGAGCAATCCAAGATATATCAAGTTTTCTTTTAAGGATTTCATTGCAAATTTCTGTTATATGCTCCTTTTTTACAGTTAAAGTATCATCACAAAAACCAAAAATACCTACATCAAGTTTATTATAGCATTCTTCTATCTCGTCAACAACTAATTTAGGATTTCTAAATCTTACTACTCCTCCAAAAGTTGTTCTAGAACCACAAAAAATACATCTATAAGGGCAACCTCTTGAAGACATTATATTTGCATAATTTTTTTTGGTTTTACGTTCTATCAAATCGCTATGTTTGTATTTTTCATAAGGTAGAAGATGCCTAGCTGGGAATGGAAGAGCATCTATATCACATATTAATGGTCTTGGTTCTGTTCTAATAATTTTTCCATCTTCCTTAAATGCTATTCCTTTACAACTTTTAAGGCTCTTATTTTCTTCAATTAATTTTACTAATTCAACTATAGTGTGTTCGCCTTCACCTATAACAGCTACATCTACACTTTTTTCACTAAGTAAATCCTCTGGAACTGCAGTAACATGAGGACCACCAACTATAATTTTAGCTTCTGGAAATGCATTCCTCAAAGTTTCGGCTGTTTTCTTAACAGATGAAACCATAGGTGTTGTACATGTTAGCCCAATTACATCTGGATTCTCCTTTTCTATCTTTTTAGGAATATCAGCAATTTTTAATCTCTCTGATTCTGCGTCTGTTAAACTTACCTCATGACCTGCTTGAATTAATACTGATGCCAGGTAACATATACCAAGTGGCACATCTAACAAGCTAACATCTTTCACATCTCCATATACTTCCTCTCTGTATGGAGCGTTAATCAAGCATATTTTCATTATAACACTATTATTGTTTTCAATAAATTTAATGTCTAAATATTTATTTGACACCTTTAAAACTATTTGTAATGCATAAGATTTACTTATTTACTATAAAGTGATTAAAAGAAAGTTCTAAATTGGAATCTAAACGATTATTATATTTAAATATAAATTACAATTGATTTATATGAAAAGAATTCTAGTAACAGGTGGCGCTGGTTTCATAGGTTCACACCTTGTAGATAAATTGATATCGAATAGTAATCAGGTAGTAGTTTTTGATAACTTAAGTTCAGGAAGTTTGAAAAATTTAGAACATTTGAAAAGCAATAAAAATTTTTCTTTCATTAAAGGCGATCTGTTAAAAACTGAAGATATAGAAAAATCACTAAAAGATGTTTCTAAGGTTTATCATATAGCTGCAAATCCTGATGTTAGGATAGGCGAAGTAGATACAAAAACTCATTTCGAGCAAAATATAGTAGCTAGTTACAATCTCCTTGAAGCTATGAGAAAAAACGATATAAAAAAGATAATATTTACCTCAACCTCTACCGTTTATGGCGATGCTAAAATCATACCTACGCCAGAAGAATATCCTACTATGCCAATTTCGACTTATGGTGCTAGTAAGCTGGCTGTTGAGGGAATGCTATCCAGCTATTGCCATACATTTGGCATGAAAGCAATATCCTTCAGGTTCGCGAATGTAATAGGAAGTAGAAGTGATCATGGGGTAATAATCGATTTCATTAAAAAATTAAAAAATAACCCAAAAGAGTTGGAAATACTTGGAGATGGCACTCAAAACAAATCATATATCTATATTGACGATTGTATAGAGGGCATGCTTTTCGGCGAAGAAAAAGCGAAAAATGATTTTGAAATTTTTAACCTTGGCTCTGAAGACAAAATAACTGTTAAAGAAATAGCGGATTTGGTTTCAAATGGTTTGGGATTGAAAAATGTTAAATATAAATTTACAGGTGGTTATGATGGTAGAGGCTGGAAAGGCGATGTAAAATTCATGCAACTTTCTATAGAAAAAATCAAAAAACTTGGGTGGAAACCAAAATATAGTAGCAACGAAGCTGTGAAAAAAGCTATTAGCGATTTGAAAAAATTATACTTCTAGAATACCCAATCCCCGTCGAACCAAATTTCATCAGGGGTTATAAAAGACATTTTATTGCCTAAGAATTTTCCAGCGAGCAAGGCTATCTTTGAATAGAATAATTTTGGTTCGAAATACTCCCTTACTTCTTCCTCATATTCTGAGAAATTGGGAAAATTGTCAATCATAATTTTATCCGCAATCAAACCCCAGATTATACCGCCGTAAGACCATGGCTTTGTTAGACCTACTGCATCCCCAGTTAAAGCTACTCTACCTTTTTGCATCTTAGTTAGCCTACTAGGTATTAACTGAGAAAATACTCCTTTTGATTTTATCTTCATCTTTTTACAAAGGTTATTAAATTCAGTTTTAGCAGTATCTACTCTATCATAAACCCCATATTCTACTTCACTCTTTCTAGGAATAACCCAACTTATGCCATTCTGTAAAGGATAGACATCAATTATGTCATTTTTCGGCTTCTTCTTTATTCTTGTATAAATTCCTAGTATGAATAATGGGTCCTTTATTCCTATGCTTCTCCTGACTATAGAGTTATACCCATCGCTCCCTATCAGGTAATCAAATTCATAAACCTTTCCAGAGACAGATATCTGCGGTTTATTATTCTTAATGTAAAAAACTCTTTTTACCTCGTTGTTTAAGTTTATAGTTGCCCCACTATGCTTTGCTAATTCAACTATATAGTTAGCTAACAGTTTCCTGTCAACTACAATCATTTTGGGATAGAATTTTAGTTTTACATCTTTCTTGGGAAAGTGAATTACTAAATCTTCTATCTCGTTTATTATCATATCGTTCCTTTTTGGAACAAAATCCCATATTCTTTCTGATATGAGCTCCGAGCAAGGCTTATCGCCTATGACACTGTTCTTTTCAAAAACTTCTACTTCATTCTCTTTTGACAATTTCCAAGCTAAATATGCACCGTTTATTCCACATCCTACTATTCCTACTTTCATGCTTTTCACTGTTTTAATAAACAATAAATACCTTTAAATTATATGTCTTTTTATGAATTATAAAAAAATGGCTTTGCTGCCATTAGCTCTTTTAGTTATTTGTACAGTTTATCTAATATTTATTACACAAACTAATCAATTGAACGTTGATATAGATTTTAAAGGCGGAACTCAGATAATAGCAGAGTATGGAAAGCAAGTGAGTGAAACTGAGTTAGAAAACATATTAAAACCATACAATGCTGGTGTTAGAACTGCTATAGGTGTAACCACTTATACTATCTTTATAGAATTCGACTCTAGCATAAAAGCTGAAGATGTTTTAAACACTTTAAAACAGAATGGTTATGATTTTATAGATTATTCAATCCAAACCATAGGACCTGCCTTAGGAAAGGAATTCTTCCAGCAAGCGATGTTCGTCCTAATGTTTTCATTTATTTTTATGGCTGCCGTGATTTTCTTTATTTTTAGAATTCCTGTACCAAGTTTTTTCCTTGTTTTAGTTGTTATAACTGATTTAATAGAGGCGCTGGCATTATCACAAATTTTAGGAGTAAGCCTATCATTAGCGTCATTTACAGCCTTGCTTTTGCTTATAGGTTATTCAGTAGACGACAATATCTTGATGATAACAAGGATGTTAAAAACAGAAGATAAGAACTATGATAGGATAATAAAAACTTCCTTTAAAACAGGAATTACAATGGTTGGTACAGCATTGGTTGCTATGTTTGCTTTGTTTATAATCTCTGCCTCTGTTGTAATAGATCAAATTGCTTCTGTTCTAATAATAGGACTGCTTGTCGACCTTTTGAACTCTTGGATACTAAATGTTGGCTTAATGATATGGTATGTTGAGAGGAAGATGAAATGAATTTTAATTTATTAAAACAATGGAGAATCTTGCTTGTTTTGATTTGTGTAGCAGGGTCGCTTTTTTTGATTGCGCCGTCTCCTTATCAGAAAGGCGTTATTGTAAAATCTGTTGAAAGCAATTCTCCATTTTTCGGCAAATTAAAGGTTGGAGAGTATATAACATGGGCTAATGAAAAGGATATAAACTCTCCCCAAGATTTGTATGCATTCGAAAATTTCACAGGAACTTTCAGATTCATTCACTCTGGAAATTTAGAATTAGTAGATATAGTAAATCCTGGTTTAGGAATAACCGTTTCCAAACCTTCAACTTCTAACCTACAATTTGGTTTAGATTTAGTTGGTGGTACGAGAGTATTACTTAAACCTAAAGGAAACATATCAGACGTTTTAGTCCAGCAGATAACAGCCACGTTGGAAACAAGAATTAATGTCTTTGGTTTAAGAGAAGCAAAGTTCCAGACTATAAAAGATGTTTCTGGAACTAACTACATACAAATAGAAATGGCTGGCGGTTCTAGAGAAGAAGTGGAAAGCTTGTTGGCAAGGGAAGGAAAGTTTGAGGGTAAGATAGCTAAAACTGTTACCCTTTTTAACAACACAGGCACACTAAACCTTAATAATAGCTATACAGTAACCTTGCAAAACGATTCGATTGAAATAAACAATACGTTGGTAAAGCTAAATGAAAGCTCTTCAATTGAAGGGATTCCTTTCCAATTAACCAATTTAACAAATCAATCAGCTGTTCTTCTTTTTACAGTCTTTACTGGAAAAGACATACAATCTGTTTGTTTACAAGACCAACCAGGAATATGCACCTCAAGAATTATTTTAGTCAAAGGTGGTTATGAATTTAATTTCCAAGTTTTCATCACGCAAGAAGGTGCAGAGAATTTCGCTAAAGTCACTAAGGATATGAAAATTATAACTGACCCTAATACAGGGTCAAAATATTTGGAAGGTAGAATGTATTTGTATTTGGATGAAAACCTTATAACAGAGCTTAGTATTTCTTCTGAACTGAAGGGTCAAGCTTACACAACACCAGCTATAACAGGATTTAGAACAACGAGAGAGGACGCTTTGAAAGAACAACTTATGTTGAAAAGTATTTTACAATCTGGTGCTTTACCTGCAAGTTTAGAAATAACCAGAATAGATCAAATATCTCCTGCTTTGGGTAAAGAATTCTTTCAAGCAACCATACTTGCTGCTGTGGTAGCAAGCATAACAGTTGCAACTGTACTTTTCATAAGATACAGAAGTTTAAAGATACTGATACCGAACATGATGTGGAGCATCTTTGAACTTACTATAACGCTTGGAATTGCCTCTATAATAAAATGGACAATCGACTTGGCTTCAATAGCAGGAATAATAGCTGCAATAGGGACCGGAACAAACGATCAGATAATAATAATAGATGAAATGTTATTGGGTGGTGGAGCCTCAGAAGAGGAGAAGAAAGTTTATAGCACAAAACAAAGGGTGAAAAGAGCTTTCTTTTTCGTTTTCAGCGCTGCCTCAACCATAATAGCATCTGTTATACCGATGATGTTTATTGGTGTTGGGGCTATGAAAGGTTTTGCTGTAACAACTTTGATTGGAGTCTTCATTGGAATAGTTATAACAAGGCCAGCGTTTGCAATAGTCGCAGAAAGCATATTAGGAAAGAAGGTAACAGAAGTTCAGAAGTAATTACAACTAATAGTGGTAAATTAAAATTTTCTTTTATTATCATCTATGCTTCTTATGCTAGATTTACTACTTTCTTTTCTAATTGGAGTATTATTAGGTATTATTGCAGGGCTTCTTCCAGGTTTGCATCCAAACAACACTATACCGATAATTTTAGGTTTGTCTTTTGTGTTCGGACCTTTACCTACAGCAGTAATTTTACTTTCATCAGGGGTTGTAAACTCCTTTATTAACTTTATACCTTCTATTCTGTTAGGAGCACCAGATGATTCTAATGTATTAGGAGTTTTACCTGGTCACAAGTTACTTCTACAAGGAAGAGGCTATGAAGCCATAAAATTATGTGTTACAGGTTGTTTTGGTGGTATCTTGTTTTCTATACTTATTCTTCCGTTGTTTGCATTCTTTGCCCCAACACTCTATGACTTTTTACGACCTAACGTCCAATGGTTGCTGATATTTGTTGTTATCTATATGATTTTATCTGAGAAAGGAAAAAGTAAAATTTATTCTGCAGCTATTTTTACTATCTCAGGGATTTTAGGGTTAGTTGTTTTAAACAACTTCTCTGATGCTATGTTATTTCCTTTGCTAACGGGGCTATTTGGTTTACCTATGCTTCTGCTTTCTATCTTTGAAAAGTCTAAAATACCTGAAAACTTTAACTTTGATGAAAATAAGATTGAAAAAAATAGTATTTTATCGTGTATAGGAATAGGAAGTTTAGCTGGTATAGTCGCTGGTTTGTTGCCTGGTGTAGGTTCAACTCAATCAACCATACTAACTCAGCAAGTTTTTCAAAAGAAAAGAGATGAAAGGTCATTTTTGATATCAATAGGAGCTATCACAAGCTCTGATATTGTTTATTCTATACTATCGTTATGGTTGATTGGAAATCCTCGTTCAGGAATTGCTGTTGGTATTAGCAAACTTTTAGAGGTTGGGATTAACGAGACTATGATTTTTATTGCTTTTATTCTAATCTCGGCTGCTATTGGAACAATTATAACTCTAAAGTTTACCAAAATAGCCTTGACGTTATTAAAGAAAGTAAACTACCAAAAATTATGTTTATTTTCTTCAATTTTTCTATTTGCCTTAACCCTTATTTTTTCTGGGTTGATTGGAATTTTAGTTTTAATAACATCAGTGGCAGTTGGACTAATCCCGAACAAAATAGGAGTTAAAAGAACCCATGCAATGGGTTGTTTGTTGTTACCAACGATTTTATTCTTCCTAGGAATCAACTTGATTTAAATTCTACTACTTTCCCTATCGAACCATAGGATGAAAAGTATAATTGGCCTGAGCATTTTGGACAATTGCCTGAGAGTGAGGGTCTTCTGAATTCCCAACCACAACTTTTGCAAACAACTGATTCGAAAGTTTTCAAAACAGTTTCTTCAGGAGATAATGCTGGCTTACGTCCATTTAAAATATCTAATAAATTTTTTTGTTTAACGCCTTCTAAGAGCTCAGATGATGAAACCCCGCAAGCCTCAAATATCCTTTCCAGCGGTGGCAACAACTGGTTATGAACATAATAGTCTGAATCTATTTCCAAATGTTTTTCTTTTACAAAATCTGGGTCCTCGGCTCTCTTTGAGAGCAGTTGATTACCTTTTAATATAACATACTCTAACCTCTCCCCTACTAAAGTTTTTGTTTTGTCCCTCTGAGCAAGCTTCTTTGCAAGTTCAACATGCGGTTGTATCCCGTCATAGCTGTCCAAACTCTTGGTTATTCCTTTTACTACAACTAATTTTTCTAATGGAATTCTACCTCTTGCTAAATCGTCTATAACTTCTCTGACATGTTTTGATGCCTTCTTGATATCTTTTTCCTTTAATATTATGTTAAGAACATCAAACATGGTTTGTGAAACTAATAAGCACCAATCTCTTCTTACAGTCTCTATACCCTTCATCTCAATCCTCTCTACCCATTTATCCCTTTCTTTTTCAAACGCCCAACCAGCATATCTTTTCTTTGTTTCTATTAAAAAGCTTTTGAATATTTTTTCGAATTTTAATTCTAATCCTGGAAGGTTGCTGGTAACTAATTTAGAAATCTTTCTTCCAAGATCCTCCGCTTCCTCTAGACTGTTGACTTGGGGTTTTATTTTAATGAAGACTGAATCTGTATCAGCGTATATAACCTTTACAGGAAAATTATTCTCGATCAATTCTTTTGTTTTACTTATAGTATCCCTTCCTAAAGCGGTTATCGTATTAGCTATATCCATGACGTACAACCTTGACCTTACATAACCCGTGTAACCGTAAAGCGAATTTGAAAGGTCCTTTAGAGCTAGATTCTTTGCTTTGAGTATTCTTTTGTTCTCTGAGTCGGTTTCTGACTCCATTTGTTTCTTTACAGCAACTCTAGCACTTAATATCTCATCCACTAAGCTAGGAAGGACGCCTTTGAAAATATTTGATTTCACAAATTTTGTTCCATATGGTGTAACTATATGATCTACATTTCCTCCATTTGCCAAGTATGATGTTGTGCATATGTTAAAAGCACGAACCAATGATGGATACATGCTTGTAAAGTCTAGACAAACTATCCATTCGTGAAGTCCTACTTCAGGTTCTAAAACAAAAGCGCCTTTCAAGTTATGTTCCTTTATTCTATCACCAACATCATCAGGTTTGCATGGCATTATGAAATTTCTCTTGTAAAACTCTTTTAAAAGTCTGAACTCATGTCTTTGAGATTGACCGCCTAGACAATCTTGCAACAGCAATCCGCATACTTTTGCAATCTCGAAAAATTTATCTAACAAACGTCTATCTAAAAGCAGTCTTAGAACTAGTTCAGAATCTCTTTTAGCATAATCTACCAATTCTTGAATATTATTACTGTTCCATATTTCTTTTATTCTTTCTAAATAATTCCCAACTAATTCGATTTTACCTTGACCCAGAAGTTCTCTTGCGACGGTATCTAGGTCATATCTCTTAAACTTAACCCAAGGATCTCTTTTTATTATTTCAAAGATATCAACGATTATTCTTCCAGAAATATTTGGCATATAAGTTTGTTGTAATTTTCTTGTGATAGTACTCTTTTCTGATCTTCCAAGGTCTCTTTGAACTTTTAAGATTTCCATACGTTTAAGCAAGAAAGGAAAGTCGAAATTATTTATATTATAACCTGCTATAATATCTGGGTCGAAATCTTCAATAACTTCTTTTAATTTTTCTAACATTTCTTTTTCATCAGAGCATGCCAAAATGTTGCCGTTAGATTTTGTATGTTTCGCCAAGAGAACTAAATGATCCTTTCCCTTGTACAATGGGTTGAATGCCAAACTTACTGCTATCATCTTGTCTTTTTCTGGAATAGGAACTCTAGGTTCTTCTGGTAAGCATTCTATATCTAGAGCCATGAATTTCAGAGGAGCATTTTTTAAAACTTCTATTGGTTTTATAGAATCTGCCATAATTGATTTGCATTTTACTGTACTGGTTTTTGTAGGTTTTCCTTCAACCTCTACCCAGCTCATACCCCTTAAATCAAAGTCAGACATGAATCTATACCTGAATAGTATGTCAGCTTCATATGGAGTTCCAAACCTTTTAACAAATTCTTTTATCTCTGGTGTCAATCCTGGTTCAGTTCCTATTATTTTCAAAATTTTTACTGGTGGTTGATACCCTATAGGTAAGGATTTTTCTACAATCTCAAATTTAAGATTTGAAAACTTGTTTTTTACTTCATTAATAATTTCTTTATACTTACTTTCGTCTCCATAAAGATAGAAATAAGGCATAAACTTATCATAAAACACACAAATAGGTTCCCCTTGATTATTTTTACAAAAAATTCTTATTATTGGTTTATTATTAACCATTACATAATCGCAGTCAAGAATTTGTAGTTCCATAAAAACTTTATTCGTGTTGAAACTTTAAAACTTTATGGTACTGCACTATTTCAAACTTTTTGAAAGCAGTCTCATCCTCTTGTAAAGAATTATTAGAACAAATATGAAAAAGAAGAAAGTGTCTACAAATATGTTAGGTCCTGTTGTTAATATCATGTCAAAAATCATTCCAGATAAAATTAACCAACCTATGAATGAAGCTTGAGATAAAAGCAAAGAGCCTTTTAAAGAATCCAAACTCACAGCGTTTTTTGATAAAATGTTTCCTTTTGCATTAAGACTTCTTTGATTGAAGTACCAATAAACCAAAGCCAAGAACAACCCTGCTGAATGATAAACAAAAAATGCATCCTCAAATAGAAAACTTATTATAATTAAAACAAAAAATACAACTGACCAAAATTTATAAAATATTATATTATTTTTGGCATCCTGCCTTGTTATTACTATGTTTGGCATGGTTATATTTTGGAATTCATGACTTAAATATTACTGATTTCCCTTGATTTAAGATCTATAACCTTATTTATAGAAACTATCGTTATTCCTTTATAATTTGTGTTGATATCTTTGTCTGTGAAAATTATATCTGGTATAGGGTCTATTATAAAGTCTGTGTTTTCTATGTTTACATACCTTTTTCTTATGGCGTCTAGAGGGTTTAAACCAAACAATGTTAGAATTACTACTTCATCAACTTCAGCTATATATGGGCTTGTTGTTATATGCGTTTTACCTTTTACTTTGTCTAATATTTTTTCTTTGTAAAATAAGTAATCAGAATCGTAATCTTTATTAGATTCTAGAAAAGCAATTTTTACTGATTTTGAAGTATAATTAACAGGCCTTATTGGAACGTCTGGATATACTAAAACATCTGCAGACAAGATTTTGTTGTTTATCTTTCCTGAAACCGCAACAACATCATCTAAACATAGTTTTTCTCCAAGGATTTTTGGAACTATAACTTGAACATCGCCAGTAGAATCTTCTAAAGTAACAAGTAAGCCCTCTTCTTTCTCAATCTTGTCCTTAACTAGACCTATTATGCTAGAGTTGCCATTACTTAACTTGTTTATTGATACAAGATCAGAAAATTCAACCCTTCTTAATAAAATATTTTGCAAACAGCTATATCTTTCATTTAAGTTTTTAATAAAGTCTTGAACAGTGAACTTGTTAATAGGAACAAGATTTTTAATTATCTTAACGTCATTTATTACAACTTTGTTAATAACTTCTTTGTTAACTATTAAAGGGTTTTCTTTTTTAACCTCTTCTACAAGTTTGTAAAAATCATTCTCATTTAAACTTTCAATTAATCTAACTACAGACTCGTCTACAAAAAAACCTAGGTTTGTTAAGTTCTTTACATGACTGTGATTCATAAGAATATTTCACTTAATAGATTTTTTAGTTTTTTTAGAACACAATCAGATAAGTTCAAAGATATTACCCTAGTTCTCCCATATCTCCCTTTAGATAAAATTTTCGTATTAATTATTCCAAAAAGATCCAATTCAGCAATCAAATCAGAAATCCTTCTTTGAGTTAATGGTTTTAAGCCTTGCTCTAGGCACAGTTTTTGATAGATATCTATAACCTCTCCTGTCTGTATTTTCTCATTCTTTTCTGTTAATTGCGCTATTGAATATAAAACTAACTGACTTTGTTTAGGCTGGGCCTTTACTATCTCTAAAACTCTATCCATATCTATTTTCTCTTGTGCTGCATCCACATGACTAATAGAGACTTTTTCTTCAAAATTCCTCTCAGCTAATTCTCCAGATACCCTCAGCAAATCTAAGGCCCTTCTTGCATCTCCATGCTCCTGAGCAGCTAAGGCTGCGCATTTCTCTATTACCCCTATATCAAGCGAATCCGGGATAAACGCCAAAGAAGCCCTATTCCTTAGAATGTCTTGCAGTTGTAAGGCATTGTACGGCGGAAATATAAGTTCCTCTTCACCTAAGGAGCTTTTGACTCTAGGATCCAAAGACTCTATGAAACCTAGGTTGTTTGTTATCCCTATTATAGAAATTTTAGAATTTTTTAATTCCTGATTTATTCTGGTTAAGTTATAGAGAATTTCATCACCTGTCTTCTCAACCAAAGTGTCTATTTCATCAACTATTATAATAATTGTTTGGTTGCTTTTTTCTAAGGCATCAAAAAACATGTTGTAAACCTGATCGGTCGGCAAGCCTGTAAAAGGTATTTCTTTACCTAATTCTTTAGATAACTCAGCCAATAATCTATATTCTGTATCAGCTGTTTTTTTCATTTTACAATTAACATAAATAACTTTGATTTTATGCCCGTTATTTTGATTTACCCTTTCTAGTTCAGACCCTATAAATTTGGAAACTAATGTCTTTCCTGTACCAGGTCTGCCGTATAAAAAGACATTACTTGGTTTTCCGCCTTTTAGAGAAGGAGCTAAGATTCTTCCAAGATCGTTCATCTGTTTTTCTCTATGAGGGATGTTTTCAGGTGTAAAAGATATTGTCAAGGCATCTCTATTTGTGAATATTGATTTTGTCTCTAAGAACTTGTTGAAAATACTCTCTTGCATTTTATAACCTTTATTTCCTTTGAAGATAAGATGAGTGAAGTTATTTATATTTATCTTCACGTTAATCGCGCTAACCCCCTCATTTCCTTAGGAAAATGTTCACATTAAAGAAAATGAAGTTTTATAACAATGTTATAATTCTATCTGAAACAAACACCCACATGTTTCTGATGGAGTGTTATTTTTAATAAGTAGAATACTAAATATAAATACCTTCGTTTCTTATAACAATGTTATTATTATAAATAATAATAAACTAAAATAAAGTAAACTTAACCTCGACTAGCAATGAACGGGTAGGTCTAGAAGTTACTTTTCAGAGCTTTAATTAACTCGTCTTTATCTTTTATTCTACTAATGCCTATAGGTATACCCTCTAATTCTGCTATCCTTTTAGCTAAATCATCTATCTTTTCCGATCCTTGAAAAACAACCAATCCAGGTCTCAGATTAGTGACTTTTAGTGCCACCATTGAACTTCTCCCTCTATGTGCACCTATGAACACCAGAGCTCTTTCACTCGTTAATCCATAAAGTTTTACCATATCTATCGGAGAAAGATCTATAACTGCCTTTAAGCTGTCTACCACAGTATAACCATAAAGTTTCTTGTTAGTCAAATCCTCTCTTACAATTACTGGAGCATCTATAGCCTTACAAAAGTCCTTAAGTTCTACCGGTGTATTGAATTCTTTCATATCTAGAATGGCGTCAGACAAAACTGTTTTGTTTGGTAGTTCAGCAAATTCCTGAATAACTTTTCCACCAAGCTTTTCATCTATAGAAATAATAGCTTCTACTATCTTTTTTATCATCTTTATTCCAGGTGATTTCCTCCTACCATTTTCATAGTCAGAAATGACAGAAGGCATTATCTTCATCTCATCTGCTAATCTTCTTTGAGGGATTTTAAATATATTTCTCCATTTTTGGATGACCTTCCCAGCTTCATTACTAAGAACAATCTCACCCGCTATTCTTTTAGCAAGGGTTTCTTTTATCAAACTTTGGACATCCATAACAAATATTGACGAATTAAACTTATAAAATTAACTATCTTTATATCTTAATTTGTTAGTGTTATCTCTATTTTTCTGATATGCAAAAATTTAAATATTTTAAAAAGATAGGAATAACATGCCAACAGGAATCAAAGTTAAAGAAGCAATGATTTCAAGGGTTGTTACAGCTAGGCCAAGCCAAACTGTCTTAGAAGCATCGAAAATCATGAAAAAAGAGGATATAGGAAGCCTAGTAATAGTAGAAGGAAACAGACCAATAGGTATTGTAACAAGGGAAGATATAGTAAACAAGGTAGTTGCAAATGATATGCCAACGTCCAAAACTTTGTTACAAGACATAATGAGTAAAGATTTGGTTATATGCCCACCTGATTGTGATATTTCTGAAGCAGCAAGGTTAATGTCAAAACACAAATATGAAAGGATTCCTGTAGTTTCTATGGGTAAACTTGTTGGCATGATTTCTGCTAGGGAGATAGCTAAAGTAGCGCCAGCAGCTTTGGAGATAGCAACAGAACATCTGAGAATAGAAGAACCTCAGAATTTTGAAGAAGAGACTCAAGAAGGAGAATGTGAAAAATGCGGGAACTATTCTGAAGAGCTTTATAATATAAATGACTTGTGGATATGTGGTTCTTGTAGGGACGAAAGCGAAGTATAAATTTAAATACCTTTAAAATTAACTATGCTTAACCAAGACGTTGAAGAGTTGTCCGAAATTCTTGAAAAGAACAAGGACAAATTAACGGTTGTTGAAGGAAAAAGAGATAAGAAAGTATTATGTTCATTAAGTTTTACTAACGTAGTTACGATTAACAAAGGCCTCTACGAGACTGTAGAGGATTTGAAAGAAAAGGAAGTGCTGTTGTTAACCGATTTTGACTCAGAAGGAAAGCAAATAGCAAAAAAACTTAACACCTTTCTTCAACATCTTGGCTATAAAGCAGACAAGGAAACCAGAAGAAAAATTGGTTTATTGTTTGCTAAACTAAGAATCAAAAAAATAGAAGAATTAAGAGGTGTTTTATATGGGTAAACTTGCGCAATCAACTTCAAAATACACGATTTATGCTAAATTTGAGGCGGACGGCACTGTGGAAAAACCTGATGTTATAGGTGCAGTATTTGGCCAGACTGAAGGATTGTTAGGTCCTGATATGGAATTAAGAGAACTACAAAAAACA
>Ga0172365_10002095_pt1 | contig 14569 bp, 19 predicted proteins | sample LakKivSesite48cm_FD_114535 | JGI IMG/M metagenome (GOLD analysis project Ga0172365, IMG submission 114535) | Sediment microbial communities from Lake Kivu, Rwanda - Sediment site 48cm | ecosystem: Environmental > Aquatic > Freshwater > Lake > Sediment | place: Rwanda: Western Province, Lake...
CGGATTCGGAAGAGGTTTTGGGAGAGGACTTGGCTTTGGAAGAGGCAGGGGATGGCGCTGGAGCGCATACTTGCCATCTTTGGATTATCCGTCCCCCTGGGCGATGCCTTACGGCTTTCCCTTTCCTTATGGCCATCCCTACGGGATGGGATATCCGCCCCACTCTTATCCCCCCTGGACACCTCAGGCCAGCGCTCAGCAAGAACAAGAAAAATAAGTGATTCTTGAGAAAGGAGGTAAAGGAATGCCATTCGGAATGGGACCTACAGGATGGTACGCATGGCCTTACCTGGCCTTCTGGATGAGGCAATGGTACCCGTTGTTGGACTTTCCCTATTTCCCTCAGCCCGGGTTCTTCACGGAGGAGGAGGAAGATTTTCTTGAAGGCCAGGCTGAAGTCCTTGAGGAGCATCTGGCTCAGATCAAAAAAAGGCTGGAAGAGCTGAGGAAAAAACAAAAGGAGAAAAAATGAGAATCGCGATATCCGCTTCGGAGCCTGATCTTTCCAGTCCCGTTGATCCCCGCTTCGGGAGATCCCCTTACATTATATTCGTCGACCCTGAAACGATGGAGTATGAAGCCGTCGAAAACCCTTACCTGGCTTCTTCGAGCGGGGCAGGCATCCAGTCGGCCCAGTTCATCGCTGAAAAAGGAGCCTCAGCCGTCCTCACCGGGAGTTGCGGGCCCAATGCTTTTCAGACGCTCCAGGCGGCAGGAGTCGAAGTAATCATCGGGGTCACAGGAACAGTCGAGGAAGCCGCCAGGCAGTATAAATCCGGTCAATTCCGGCCCTCCGCGCAGCCGAATGTACCTTCTTACTTCGGCCTGGGAGGAGGCTGGGGTGGGGCAGGATCTGGTTTCGGCATGGGCAGGGGAATGGGAAGAGGAATGGGCCGCGGCATGGGACGGGGAATGGGCCGTGGTGTAGGCTTCGGAATGGGTTATGGCCCTGCCTCCGGGCAATCAGGTGCGGCCCCATACAGCGCGGCTGCGACTCAATTATCCGCAGAAGAGGAGGTCAAGTATTTGAAGGAACAGGCTGAATTTCTCAAGCGGCAACTGGAGGAAGTCTCAAAGAAAATCCAGGCCCTGGAAAAGACCAAGAAATAACCGACAGAACCGATTGTGAGCTTGGAATGCCGATATACGAATACAAATGCCAGGATTGCGGCAAAGTGACCGAAGTCCTGGTCCGATCAAAAAGTCGTGAGCTAAACCCCTCCTGTGACTACTGCAAGAGCCGGAATCTCAGAAAAATAGTGTCATCACCCGCAGCCGTCCTCATGGGGCAATCCCCTCTCAAAGGGAAGACCTGCTGCGGAAGAGACGAACGCTGTAATACTTCACCCTGCTCTGATGGCGGCATCTGCCGAAGGGATTAGGCTCATCTGAGACCGGGAAAGCTCATAGGACCAATGAAAAAATTTGCTTTGTTTTCTATCTTAACGGTTGTGGCGAATCTTTTTGGTGGAGTGATTGGCATGAATAACAGTTCATCGCTGCGGGCGATCGTTGTTTATGATAATAATCCCTATGATGAAAGGCTTAAAACGGACTGGGGATTTTCTTGTTTCGTGGAAGGGCTGGAAAAGTCCATCCTTTTCGATACCGGGGCCAATGGCCAGATCCTGCTTTCCAATATGGGAAAGCTCGGCATCCAGCCTGAGAAAATCGATGTGGTTGTCCTTTCCCATATTCACCGGGATCATACAGGGGGCCTGGAAGAGCTTCTTTCCAGAAATCCTAAAATCGAGGTCTGGTTGCCCCATTTTTTTCCCACTGATTTTAAAGAGGGAGTCCGCAAAAAGGGAGCTAAGGTTGTGGAAGTGGAGAAATCCCAAGAAATCTGCGAGGGCGCCTCGACTTCCGGCGTGATCGAAGGCTGGATCAAAGAGCAGTCCCTGGTATTGGATACGGAGAAAGGTCTCGTTGTTGTGACAGGCTGTGCCCACCCAAGAATCACCAATATCCTGGCCAGAGTTAAAGAATTATTTAATAAAGATCTCTACCTCGTTTTCGGAGGGTTTCATCTGGCTGGATTTTATAAAGCAGAAATAAAGGAGATTATCGCCAAATTCCGGGGTTTGGGGGTTCAAAAAGTCGGTCCCGGCCACTGTTCTGGAGAGGAAGCGCGGCTGCTTTTCGCTGAAGAGTATCAAGAGGATTTTATAAAGATCGGCGTGGGAAAGGAGATCATAATCCAGTGATTCTTTCGGTGGCCAGCGGGAAAGGAGGAACCGGGAAGACAACCATCGCCGTAAACCTCGCTCTTTCCCTGGGAAAAACTCATCCCGTTCAGTTCTTGGACTGCGATGTGGAAGAACCCAATGCCCATTTCTTCCTCAAGCCTCATCTCCTCAGCAACCGTGTGGTTTCTATTCCTGTACCGGAGATTAATGAAGAGAAGTGCACCTATTGCGGCAAGTGCGCCGAGGTCTGCGCTTATCATGCTCTGGCCGTCTTGAAAGACACGGTCCTGGTCTTTCCAGCGCTCTGTCACGGCTGCGGAGGATGCAGCCTTCTCTGTCCTGAGAAGGCCATCGAAGAAAGGGGCCAGAGAATAGGAATCATGGAATTTGGTTCTTCCAACGGGATTCAGTTCATCCACGGAAAACTGGACATCGGCCAGGCCATGTCGCCCCCGTTGATAAGAGAAATAAAGAAAAACATGGATTTGACAAGGCTGGTGATTATCGACGTTCCTCCCGGAACATCCTGCCCGATGGTCGAGGCCGTGAAGGGAAGTGACTTTTCTCTTCTGGTCACAGAGCCCACGCCTTTTGGCCTGAATGACCTTAAACTCTCGGTGGAGACTTTGAGGGAAATGCATATTCCTTTTGGCGTGGTGATCAACCGGGCCGGAGTCGGAGATAGCGGGGTGGAAGACTATTGCCAGAAGGAGAGTATCCCTATGCTGATGACTTTGCCCCTGGATCGAGATATTGCCGTTGCCTATTCTGAAGGTATCCCTCTCGTCGAAGCGAAACCTGCCTACAGGGAGAAATTTATAGACCTCTTCGCCAGGGTTCAGGAATTGAAAAAATGAAGCAGCTCGTCATCATAAGCGGAAAAGGGGGAACGGGGAAAACAATTATTTCTGCCGCTTTGGCCACGCTGGCCCAGAAGAAGGTCCTGGCTGACTGTGATGTGGATGCGGCTAACCTTTATCTTCTTCTTCATCCCGAAATTCAGGAAGAGCATTTTTTCTCCGGGGGGAAAAAAGCAACAGTCAACCTTGAGAAATGCACAGGCTGCGGGAATTGCCTTGAGGTTTGCCGCTTCTCCGCTATAGACGAAAAGGAAAATGGGAAAATCAGCATAGACCCGATATCCTGCGAGGGCTGTGGAGTTTGCTCTTATATCTGTCCTGTTGAAGCCATCCTGATGGAGAATACCATTTCGGGCAAATGGTTCGTCTCTTCCACAAAATACGGCCCTTTTGTCCACGCCCGTCTTGGAATCGGAGAGAAAAACTCCGGCAAGCTCGTGACCGAAGTGCGAAAAAAGGCGAAAGAGATTGCCGAAAGGAACGCCTTGGACTTCGTGATCGTGGACGGGCCTCCGGGGATAGGCTGCCCGGTGATCGCTTCCCTTTCCGGCACGGATTTGGCCCTGGTGGTGACAGAACCGACGCTTTCCGGGATTCATGATATGGAAAGGGTTATCCGGGTGGCCTGGCATTTTAAGACGCAAGCCGCCTGCTGTATCAATAAATTCGACCTGAATCTCAGGATGACCCGCCAGATCGAAGAGTGGTGCGAGGCAAACTCCGTGCCTCTTGTGGGAAAGATTCCTTTCGAAGAGGCTGTCATCCAATCCCTGGTTCAGGGGATTCCGGTCACCGAATTCTCTGAGAATTCCGTCTCAGAGGAAATCAAGAGGATGTGGCAGAGGCTTATCTCTTTATTTTCGAAGGAGGGCCAGGAGCAATGAAAAGAACCGATCTGTTTTTGGCGCGCCCGGTTGTCTCCGTTTTGGTTATGCCGGCATGACCAGAGAGGCGATAAAAAGACTTTCGCAAAATTTACAAGACGTTCTGGATTATTTCCAGAATTCAAAATGAGGTTATGAAAAGGAAAATGGAAAGAGATGAGGAACTCGAAAAATTCACCCGTGAGCTTCAATAACAGATTATGGAACAGATTAGAAAGCAGTATTCTCAAGTTGTCATTGATCACTGGCAGAACCCGAGGAACTTTCGAAGGATCGAAAATCCAGATGGGTATGCCAAAGTGACAGGACCTTGCGGAGATACCATGGAAATGATGATCAAAATGAAAGATGAAGTGATCTGCGAATGCGGCTTTCAAACCGATGGCTGCGGAACAACCATCGTTTGCGGAAGTGTTGCCACCGAACTTGTAAAAAACATGACTCTTCCCCAAGCTCTTGCCCCGATAATCGCCGAAGAGCTCCTGAAACGACTCGGGGGTTTGCCCGAACCCGATGTTCATTGCGCTCAACTGGCGGCAGAAACAATGAGGTTAGCTCTTGCTGACTGCCTTACCAAAAGGAAATTGCCATGAAAAAAATGTTACCATCAATCTTGAATATAAATTACCCGACCGTGTTACCGGACATTAAAAATAGCAATGCCCTTATTGATTGATCCTGAAAAATGTAACGGCTGCGGCCTTTGTGTTTCTGTATGTCCAGTCCAGGCTATCTCTGTGGGAAGGGATAAAGCCATTATAGACCAAAAGAGGTGCAATGAGTGTCTTTTTTGCCTGGATGAATGCCCAAACAGTGCCATCTATCAGGTTTCTGAAAAAGAAGCTTATGTTTTGCCAAGAGAATATCCAATTTACACCTCTTTAAATCGAGCCGTTCCTCACGTTAGACGGGCATCTTTGACGGGTGGGAGGGAACAACCGGCGGGCGAACGAGGTTGGATGTTATTAGATAAATTTAAAAAGCTGATTGACATGATTTATAAAGTTGATTCCTCGTTTGGCCTGAGAGGGAAAAGCATCGGAGGAAAACCCCGAAGGCAGAGAAGAAGACACAGAGGAGGGGGATTTGGAAGAAGGGCCTAAATTTAAAAAGACAAGCCCAAAAGCAGAGCAGGTGTAGACATGAAAAGTAATGTTGAAATGTGGTTAAAAAAAGATGGAGAAGAATTTTTAAAGGCAATTGGCGTTGAAGAGGGGCAAATTGTGCTAGATTTTGGTTGTGGGGCAGGTCACTACTCAATACCAGCCTCAAAAGTTGTAGGAGAAAAGGGCAGAATATTTGCCTTAGATAAAGATAAACAGGCCCTCAATCAACTGATAAAGCTAATAAAAAAGAACAATATAAAAAATATAGAAGTCATAAAAAAAGAATCAAAAACCTCATTAGAGAATAATTTTGTAGATTTCATTCTGTGTTACGATGTTGTCCATTATCTAAAAACCAGAAAGACCATTTATCATGAATTCTATAGGGTTTTGAGACCAAAAGGGATTTTGTCTCTTTATCCTAAGCATCACGAAAATGACTATCCTTTAATGGAATTAGCTCATATGAAATTGGAAGATATTATAAAGGAAGTTGAAGAAGCAGGGTTTTCTTTGCACGATAAATTTTTAAAAAGGCTTATTCATGATGATTATTATAATGAGGGGTATATACTGAATTTTAGGAAGGATTGATCATGGAGATCTAAATTCTAAATGTGATGCGAATTACGGATGGATAGAAAAATTACCAGACTCAGAACATTCATCTCTCCATACAAAAGGTATCCCTCATAATGACTGAGAAGGGCCGACGGCCGGCTTTTTTTGCGTAAGGATGGAATAGGCAAGGATAGTAAATGCACAATTATTATCCAGAATCAAAGGTTGAATTGAGTGGATTTACGGCGGCGCATTACGACATTTTGCTGGATCTTGCGACTTTTGGTAGGTATCTCCAGTTTATAAAAAAATCCGTTAAATTGATGGAAATTGAACCCGGAGATAGAATTCTTGATCTAGGAGCGGGCACGGGCAGGAATGCCTGCTTAATGGCGAAATATCTTTCGGAAAAAGGGAGATTGATCGGGCTCGACATTTCCCAGGAAATGATTTCCCAGTTTAAGGGAAAGTGCGCCATTTTTCCCAATGTCAAAGTAATCCAGGCAAGGGGTGATAAATCTTTGCCTTTTAAAGAACAATTTGACAAGGTTTTTGTTTCTTTTGTCCTCCACGGATTTCCACAGAATGTTAGAGAAGAAATCATAAAGGGTGTCTTTGAGGTGCTCAAGATTGATGGGAGTCTGTTTATTTTAGATTATAATGAATTTTCTTATAATGAGATGCCTTTTCATTTGAAGGTTCCTTTTAAACTTATAGAATGCCCCTATGCTTTTGATTTTATCGGGCAAGATTGGAAGCAGATACTGAGAAATTATCATTTCGCTGACTTTGAAGAGTTTTTCTTTTTCAGGGATTATGTAAGATTTTTGAAAGCCAAAAAATTGGCTGCCAATAAAAAAGAGCGTCTGTTAATTGCCATTCCAAGTGATGATGGAACGAATATCTTTCAGGGGATGTTGGGCCGGGCGAAAGAAATATTTATTTACGAAATGGAAAACGGAGTAAAATTCAGGCTCATTGAAAAAAGAAATAATCCCTATCCGAACACCATGCAACATTTAAAAACCTTGGATGTATATGAAATTATCAGCGATTGTCAAATCATTTTATCTTCTCACATTGGGGAGAGAGGAGTGGGAAGACCGGAAGGGAAAGGTATAAGACTCTTTTTTGAGAAGGGTAAAATAGAAACAGCGTTGGCGAATATCGTCAAAAAAATTTAGAGAAAAAAGTCGGGATGACCCATGCTTGGAAACAACAAACATTTCAAGGAGGTGGCGAATGCCTATTTATGAATACAAATGCCAAAAATGTGGCCACAAATTTGAATTGCTCCAGAGATTGGGCCACAGTAACCAAGAGTTGACTTGTCCACAATGTGGCGCTTCAAAGCCAATTAAGCAGTTCTCAGTGTTCGCATCTCGGGGCACAAGCAATTCTGAATGCGAGAGCGGCGTCTGTCCAACCTGTAAAATCCCTTCGGATTGAAAACTGTATTGCCCTGCTCGGTACAGCACAGCTCATTCCCACGGACATTTCGGCCATATGCAAGGAGATCATTGAAGATGTTAATTGATCCCAAAATGAGAACGCTCTTAGAGAGAAAGTATAATGAGGAATTAATAGAAGATGTGGACATAAAGGTTATCACCCGCGACATCATCATTAGAGGCGAAGATCCTGAGTATGCTCAATTCAGCAAAGAGTTAATAAAAGAACTCTCTCAAATAAATAATAAAATAAAAGCAGAATATTTAAACCTTGGAGATGAAGTGGCAAAGGCACTGGATTTGTCCTTTTCTCCGACGATTGTCATCGGCAAAAATAGCGGCTATGCCATTCAATACTGGGGAGTTCCCGCTGGTCAGATAGCAAGCACACTTGTAGAGACAATATCCCTTATCTCTCGGAGGAAAAGTGGCCTGGATAATTCGATAAGAGAAAAATTAAAACACATCGATAGAAACATGCTGATAGAAACTTATTTCAGCTTTGACTCTCCTGCATCCAGTCAGGCTGTTCTTCTAAGCAACCGCGTAGCCGTTGAATTACCTGGCTTAATTATAAGCCGGGCTATAGAAATTGAGGAGGCCATAAAAAGGGCAAAAATTTCTGAAATACCCGGTTTGCCATTTGTTTTAATCAATGAAAATCCAGGCTCCGTCATATCCGGTCTTATTTCGGAAGAAAAGCTTACCTATCAACTTATCCTTCATGGTTCCTCAAATAAAGAGACCATTCTGGCTCAAATGGAAGAAGAAGAGAAGAAAAAGAAAACGCTTATAGATAGTCCAGATTATCCAGTTATTTTAAGCACTTCCAACTTTGAGGAGGCCATCAAGAAATATCCGTTTATGGTCGTTGACTGCTGGGCAGAGTGGTGTGCTCCCTGTCTGATGGTTCATCCGATCATTGAAAATTTGGCTAAGAAATATAAAGGGAAAATAGCGTTTGCGAAATTGAACATCGACCAGAACAGAGAGATCGCCGAACGCTTTAGCATCATGTCTATTCCCACCCTGCTCGTATTTAAAAAGGGACAGAATGTCGACTCTATCATCGGTGCCATGCCTCAAGAGGCGCTGGAGGAAAAAATTCAAATTTATTTAAAATGAGGGGAGTTGGGAACTGATGGAGAATTATAAGGTTCGATACAAAAACGCAAAGTTTTCAAAAGAAAGGATTCAATTAGACGGGAAGGCATTTATTCACTGCGAGTTTGAGAATTGCCTCATTATTTTGGAGAAGGGGGAGACAGAAATTTCTGGCTGCAGGTTTAAGGATTGCAAATTGATGCTTAAGGGAAATGCATATATGGTGGGAAAGATTATCAAGCTTTTCACGCGTGAAAGCCCTTTAAAAGTCCTGGATTTGGAGGAGTCCCCATGAAAAATTATGATGTTGTCGTCATCGGCGGCGGACCGGCGGGAGTGACCTGCGTCATCTCAGCCCGGAATACCTATCCCGATAAAAGCATCGCGCTCATCCGTAAGGAGAAAATCGCCATGATTCCCTAATAGGGCCGAGCCCCATCCGGGGCGAGATATTTTTATAATCGGCATATTCTGATTCTTCGGCAGGCCATGGAAGCAAAAATTGAAAAAATAGCCTTCGGTCCGGTTCCCTCGAGACGTCTTGGGCGAAGTCTGGGGATAAACAATATTCCGCCCAAAATCTGTAGCTATTCCTGTATCTACTGTCAATTAGGCAGAACCTTAAACATGCGGTCGGAAAGAGGCGGCTTCTATGGGCCGGACGAGATATTCCGGGATGTCAAGGAGAAAATCCAGCAGGCCCGCCGGAGGGGGGAGACCATTGACTATCTCACCTTTGTACCCGACGGAGAGCCCACCCTTGATCTTCACCTCGGCGAAGCCATCGCGCGGCTCAGGAAGCTTGGATCAAAAATTGCGGTGATTACAAATTCCTCGACAATCTGGAACAAAAACGTCAGAGATGAGCTGGGCATCGCGGACTGGGTGTCCTTGAAATTAGACGCCCTTAGCCCTGATGTCTGGAGGAAAATCAACCGTCCCCACGGCGCGTTGAGCCTGGACGAGATCCTGGAGGGCATTATTGAATTCGCCCGCGCTTTTAAAGGCGAGCTGGCGACAGAGACGATGCTCGTCCAGGGTCTTAACGACGACCCTGAAGAAATAGAAAAAATTGCTGATTTTTTGGCGAGCTTAAAACCGAGGAAAAGCTATATCGCCGTTCCGATTAGACCGCCGGCGGAGCAATGGGTCAAAGCTCCTGAGGAATATTCCATAAACCAAGCTTATCAGGCTATTAGAGAGAAGTCGATCGACACCGAATATCTAGTTGGATATGAAGGGAATGCTTTTGCCTTCACGGGCAACGTGGAAGAGGACCTGTTGAGTATAACGTCCGTGCACCCTATGCGGGAAGATGCTGTGCTTGAATTCCTAAAAAAAGCCAAGGCCGACTGGAGCATCGTCGAGAGATTAGCCGGGGAAGGCAAGCTGGTTGAAACCAAGTATAAAAATAAAATATTTTATGTTAGAAAACTGAGAAGCCGTTGAACGCCCGCGCAAAAGGCTTGGCTTGCTCCCACGGTCAATGTTGAAATTTCTGATTTCTTTGGATAAAATATATCAAAATGCTCAATCAGAAGAAGCAGATTTTCAACCTGGGCATCCTTCTTTTCTTTTTTGTCATTGTCTCGTTTGCCAACTTCTTTCATACAGAAAAAAGTCCGTTTGAAGACGACAAGTGCCCGGCCTGCAATCTGCAAAAATGCACGCGGGCCACAAGCCATATAAATTTCTTCCATCTCCCCTTGCCCACTTTTCTTGAGATCCTGCAGATTGAAGAAAGCTCTAATTATATATACACCTTTATTTTCCATTCCTCTTCTCGCGACCCGCCTCAGGTCTGACCGCCTCTTCAACCTGAAATAATCTATTTCAGGTCTCATGCAAAAAACCACGAATCTTAGGTAGCCGCAGGCTACGAGGACGGGCAAAAATGAAATTTAAATCCTATCTTTCCCTTGTCCTGCTACTTTTTATCAGCAGTCAGCTCATCCAAGCGCTGGATGTTCAGCAGGAGCGGCGTCAGCACCGTCAAGGCCAGGTCAAATTTTTTACCCTTCGGGGAAGAGTTGAGGGCTGGCAGGGGGAGCCGATAAAAAAAGCTGCCATCCTTATTCCTGAACTGGGCCTTTCTGCGGAAAGCGATGATTCGGGCGGGTATGCATTCAGCCAGATTCCGCCAGGAAAATACCATCTTGAGGTCTATGCGGAGGGTTATATGGACTACATCTCCGATCCTTTAGATTTCGACCGGGACAGGATTAACCATGCGATAATCCTGGTTAAAAAAATAGAGGAGGAAATCGTCGTCACGGCCACCAGGACTCCGAAGCTTTATGCGGAAACACCCGTCAAGACTGAAGTGATAACCACGACCGACATTCAGCAGAGAGTGGCCGTCAACCTGGCCGAGGCTCTCACCCAGACTACCGGAGTCAGGGTGGAAAATGATTGTCAGAATTGCAATTTCACTCAAGTCCGGATTAACGGCATGGAAGGGAAATACACGCAGATTCTCATCGATAGTTCGCCGGTTGTCAGCGCCATGACGGGGGTCTACGGGCTGGAACAGATTCCAGCGGAAATGCTTGACCGGATTGAAATCGTCAAGGGAGGAGGATCTGCCCTTTACGGGGGAAATGCGGTAGCCGGCGTTATTAATGTGATTACAAGAGAGCCTCAGGAGACCAGAACCACTTTGAAGCTCCTTCAGCAATCCATTTCCAGGAAACCTTACACCAACCTGAGTTTCCATTCGAGTCTTGTTTCCAACGACCTGAATACAAAAGCTTTCCTCTTCGCCAGCTACCAGAAAAGAGATCCCGTCGATCTCAATAACGACAGCTTCTCTGAATTGGCGACGATCTCAAACACCTCCTTCGGGTTGAATTTCTATAATGATTTCGAGAAGCTGCGCGGAAAGATCAAGCTGGGGTTCTTCAGAATTTTCGAAGAAAGAAGAGGCGGCGATCTTTTTGATAAACCTCCCCATGAGGCCAACACCACCGAATGGGCCAAGACCGACCAGCTTGGGTTCTCCTTAGAATGGAATCAGTCCCCCACGGCAAAATTCCACTACAACCTGTCTTTTTCTCTCCTGGACGCGAAAAGAGACACCTATTACGGGAGCCATCAGGATCCAAACGCCTACGGGACGACAGAGAATCCTTTGCTGTTTGGTAATGCCCAGTTTAACTGGCAAGCTGGAGGTCACATTTTTTCCCTTGGCTTTCAGTGCAAACGGGATAAAATTAAAGACATTGCCATCGGCTATGACAGGATCATCAAGGAAACCCATGAGGAAATAGGTTTTTTCGTCCAGGACGATTTCAAAATAAGCAAGACCTTCACTCTTCTTACTGGACTGAGGATAAACAAACATACGGCTCTGGAAAGGGCCATCCTCACTCCCCGCCTGAGTTTCCTCCTGAATGCCACCAGGAATCTGACTTTCCGGACTTCCTTCTCGACCGGGTTCAGGGCCCCCCAAGTGTTCGATGAGGACCTGCATATCACCCAGGTTGGAGGAGAGGGGATGATGATCATGAACTCGCCTAATCTTAAAGAAGAGAGATCCTCCAGCCTCAGCGCAGGACTTGATTATGGAAAACAAATCGGCAGGAATGTCATCCAATTCAGCCTGGAGGGCTTCTACACCCGGTTAGCGAATACCTTTATTCTGCACGAAATTGGCCGCATCGAAAACGCCAGGATTCTGGAGAGAGTAAACGGCTCTGGGGCCAGGGTCTACGGGCTTTCTTTTGAGTTGGGCATCATGCTGGGATCGCGGCTTTCGCTCGCTTCAGGCTGGACGATCCAGCGCACCGAATTAGATGAGCCCGAACCAGATTTCAACTGCCGGGAATTTTTCCGGACGCCTCGCTTTTACGGCTTCACCAGCGTGAGCTATAGAAATGAGAAGTTGGCCAACGTTGACATCGTGGTCGAATACACGGGATCGATGAAAGCGCCTCACTATGCTGGATATATCGAGGCGGACCGATTAGAAACAACAGAACCGTTCTGGGTGTTGAACGTCAAGCTGCAGAGGCTATTTCGCGTTTCCGAAAATTGCAGCCTCAACGTTTTCGTCGGCGGCTATAATCTTCTCAACTCTTATCAAAAGGATTTGGATAGAGGAATGGACAGGGATTCTGGCTACGTCTACGGACCAGCCAAACCCAGGACATTTTACGCCGGGCTTGACTTCTCTTTCTGAACCTGCGAACTTAAAGAGCGACCGGCAGGCAGGATGAACTCGGCTTTTGCCGCGGGCGCGATGCTTTTTGTAATCAGCGAGGAAATCATCCTCGAGACCCATTCCCGGGGCAACGATAACTCCAATTAATTAAGGAGGAAAGATGCTTTCTCAAATGCCGATTGATCTGGCGAAAGTCAAAAAAGAGGACCTTGACCGCGAGATTCTGCGGGCGGGCATGATTGCCGAGCTGGATGCGATCAACTTCTATGAGCAGATGGCCGGCCTGACGGAGAATAAAGGTATCCGTAAGGTCCTCCTCGACATCGCCAAAGAAGAGAAGACACACATGGGCGAATTCCAGACCCTTCTTTTAAAAGAGGACGAGGAGCAAAAGGAAGAATTGAAGGAGGGAGAGGAAGAGGTCGAGGAACTCCTGGGAAAGTAGACGCCCGAGAGGGATTTCGGTCGCAGCTTTTTGGGGTAGCTCGCCCGGATCTGCTGCAGGAGTCCGCGGCACTCCGTGCCTGTGGAGGACGAATATGGCTGTTTCTTGCCTAAACGACAGGCTTCTAAAATGTCTTACCGGGCAAAAGGAGAGGAAGATGAAGACGATCGGCCTCATCGGCGGGATGAGCTGGGAATCGACGGCTCTTTATTACCGGATCATCAACGAAGAGGTTAAGGCGAGGTTAGGAGGGCTGCATTCGGCTAAATGCATCCTTTACAGCGTCGATTTTGATGAGATCGAACACTACCAAAAAACAAACGATTGGAAATCGGCAGCCGAGACGCTGGCTCGTGCTGCCGCCAGTCTGGAAAAGGCAGGTGCAGATTTTGTTGTTTTATGCACCAATACGATGCACAGAGTGGCTGATGAAATTCAGGCTAGTGTGGGCATTCCGTTGTTGCATATAGCCGATGCAACGGCGGAAGAAATCCTTACGAAAAATATAGAAACTATAGGTTTGCTAGGGACAAGGTACACGATGGAGCAGGAGTTTTATAAATCACGCCTGAAAGAAAAAGGAATCCAGGTGATTATCCCGGAAGAAAAAGACCGAGCCGTCATTCAAAGAGTCATCTATGAAGAGTTATGCGTGGGCAAAATCATCGATGAATCCAGGGGGCAATTTAGAAGGATCATTGATAGCCTGGTTTGGCGTGGGGCGGAGGGAATCATCCTCGGATGCACGGAGATTGGGCTTATGGTTAAAGAGGAAGACAGTCGGGTCCCCTTGTTTGACACGACCCGGATTCATGCCGAAGCCGCCGTCGATTTTGCGCTGGAATCTTGAGAAGCGCTTGCTCCATCAAACCTGCTCATTGATCCTCAGTGGCCGTGGTCCGATCCCATATTCTCTTGACAATTGAACCGGGATTATTCATACTATGGTATGATATATTCATACCAATAGAGGTTAAGAAATGAATAAAACGATTAAGTTTGCGGTCAGCATGTCGGCCGCAGAATTCAAGGATCTCGAGTCTTTACGCCGAAAGATAAGGACAACGAGGAGCCAGTTCATTCGCGAGGCCGTTCGCCGTTGGAAGGCCGAATCAGAATCAAAGGAGCACGCTGGGGTGAAAGAAGACCCTGGCCGGTATAAGACGCCGGCAGCCGCTGATTTGACGGAGCTGGAGGAATTGCGTCGCCGAGCCATCGCGGCGGCTGGGCGTTTCAGCTCGGGTATCACTGATCTCTCCCAGGAGCATGACCGATACCTCGAGGCTGCCTATGCGGGAATAATGCCGGAGAAACCTGAGGACAAGAAAGAGTGAAAAGTCATGAACATCTTTGTTGACACCAGCGCTTTCCTTGCCGTTCTTGATCGCAGCGATGCTAACCACGGACCTGCCAAGGCGCTCTGGGAGAGAATTGTTGGCAGTGGAGATAGGCTTGTCTGCCATAATTATATCCTGGTTGAAACATCGGCCCTTATTCTGCGGCGATTAGGGATGGATGCTATCCGCGTCTTCGAACAGGACATTGCGCCTATCCTTCTCCTCGTCTGGGTGACAAGGGATATCCATGAAGCGGCCGTGAGCGCTCATCTGGTTGCCGCTCGACGCACACTGAGCCTTGTCGACTGTGTGAGTTTTGAAATCATGCGGCGAAATGGAGTCCGCAAAGCCTTTGCCTTCGACCGTCATTTCCAGGAGTATGGATACGAATCTGTTTAGCTTCTTGCCGCGACGACCAGGGCGTCGGCGGCGATCTCAGAGACGGTTCGGATCTCGATCGCCAGCTTGTA
>Ga0172365_10002099_pt1 | contig 14565 bp, 12 predicted proteins | sample LakKivSesite48cm_FD_114535 | JGI IMG/M metagenome (GOLD analysis project Ga0172365, IMG submission 114535) | Sediment microbial communities from Lake Kivu, Rwanda - Sediment site 48cm | ecosystem: Environmental > Aquatic > Freshwater > Lake > Sediment | place: Rwanda: Western Province, Lake...
TGGGGTGTATATTTTTCCGCCAGTCAGTTCGAGCTTTATTATCCGATGAACGCAACAGTGGCGACGGCTGGCGAGGGAATTTCCGTATGGGTATACGTGGGAGTCGTGGCAGTCATCGTGGTGATAATCGCTGCGCCTCTGATCAAAGCCCTTCTGACTCGCTTTCGTCCTAGCATTCACAGGCGGCGCGCAAAGGGCTTTACGCGATAGGTTTTAGGTAGGAAGGCGTGCAGAATTATAACAAGAGAGGAGGGGGCAAAAATTGAGAATTAAGTATTTTGGCAGTGTACTGCTGTCGACCTTATTGATGGCCTCGCTGATTGCAATTCTATCGTTCGGCATGACATCCCAAACAGCGTCCGCAAGTCCGTCCCCAGAAAACTTCACGATCGTAGCGCTGCCCGATACCCAATATTACTCTCAGTCCCATCCGGAGATTTTTGAAAACCAGACAGAGTGGATAGTCCAACACAAGGACGAGAATAATATCGTTTTCGTGGCTCATCTTGGCGACATCGTCAACGTTAACAATAATGATTACCAATGGCAAAATGCCGATAATGCCATGAGCATCTTGGACAACAAAGTCCCCTACGGTATATTGCCCGGAAACCACGATATGGATGGAGGATATTCGCCGCCGCCCGGGGCCGGCGCCACGTATTACGAGAAATATTTCCCAGCCTCGAGATATGAGGGGTACTCCTACTGGGGCGGAAGCTACGACTCCACCTCTGTGACATCTTCATCCCCAAACATGAACAACTACCAGCTGTTCTCCGCTGGCGGGATGGATTTTATAGCGCTCAGTTTGCAGTATAATCCCCCCGCCGATGTGCTGAGCTGGGCCGACAATGTTTTGAGTGAGTATTCGGATAGGAGAGCTATCATTTCGACGCATTCATATATTAACACAAGTGGAGGTTTGGCAAGCGACGGCGGCACGGCGATTTGGGATAATGTGGTGGTTCCAGAAAATAATGTCTTCCTCGTCCTCTGCGGACACTGGAGTTACAGTGGGGAAGCGGCGCAAAAAATCGACAACTTGGGCAACAGAACAGTGTACCAGTTACTTTCAGACTACCAAGACCAATCCAGCGGCGGTAACGGCTGGCTTAGAATAATGGAGTTCGTGCCAAGCGAGAGCACGATTTACGTGAGAACATATTCGCCATACTTAGACCAGTACTGGACCGATTCCGCCAATCAGTTCGAGCTTTATTATCCGATGAACGCAACAGTGGTGACGGCTGGCGGAGGGATTTCCCCATTTGTATACGTGGGGGTCGTGGCAGTCATCGTGGTGATAATCGCCGCGCTTCTGATTCTAAAGCCCTTCGGACCCGCTTTCGTTTCTAATCCCCAGAGCGGCGCGCAAAGTCTTTTATCGGCACTAAATCTAGCATTATGGGGGCACACAAGGGGCTTTGGTGGAACTGGGAATTAGAAGGTCGGAAAAATGAGTTTGAAGTCCAAAGTTTCCATTTCAGTGTGTTTGTTGCTGGCCGCCTCTATCTGTATCTCCGTGCAGGCCCCTGGCGTGTATTCTTGGGACTGGGGCACCCATCGGTCCATTACCGAAAACGCTATCGACCTCATGCCGGATAGTTTGGATTGGTTCTTCGAAAATTATTCGAGCACCATCGTGAGTTATTGCACCTTGCCTGATACGTGGAAAAATACCGACACGATGGAGGGGTACAGACATTATTACGATTCTGACCTAATGGAAGGAGTGAGCGCCGCTCTTATCCCAGAAAATTATCTGGGAAAGGAAATATTAGTATACCAAGAGGACGCGATCCCCGATTATGAGCACGGGACCCTGCCCTGGAACCTCGTGGACAACTTCAATATGCTCGTGGTGTGTCTGGAGGAGAACGAATGGGAACATGCTGCGCAAATCGCGGGCGCTATCGCGCACTACATAGAGGACGCTTCGATGCCTCTCCACTCGACCTCCCAGTACAATCCAGGTGGAAACCACGTGTCTTACGAAGGGAGGGTGGACCAAGAGGTGGCCGCGGGCAACGTGACAAATGATCTGTCTGGATTCACGCCCCACGTGCTCACAAATAACAAGCTGCTGATAGATAATGCCGTCTTCGACTCGGTCATGCAGGAGCTGGCAGACAGCTATTCCCATACGGCGTTAATCACTTCCGGTGCGGATGCGCAAGCTGCGGTGAACAACCACACAGACATCCTGAGCTATTACCTTGCCCTCAACATCCTGTGGAACAGTGATGTAAAGAACATAACGGACAACAGGATGCCCGTGGCGACCAAGGAGCTCGCGAACGTGTGGCTGACGGCGTTCTACGATGCAGGGCTTTACACCCCGCCCCAGACGACGCCCACCAACACCAACCCGCAGAGTTATGCGTTAGACATAGTCGTTGGAGTCCTGTTGATAGCGGTAATCGGCATCGTAATTATGCTCTACAAGAGAAGGCGTTAAATCAGATTTTACCGTAATAAAACGCGAGGGATGGATTTGAAAGCCGGAGCGATGAACAAAAAAATCTTAGTACTTGCTGTAGCAGTTATCTGTGTTTGCGCTGGCGTCGTTGCGATATACCTCAAGGGAACGGCCCCATCTACGATTAGAAACTTGGAGGCGCTTTACATCACCTCTTCCGATGCAACTCTTAAGGCTGAATACAGTACTGAAAACCAATGGTCGGATGTAAAAGTCAGGTTTGAGTATCGGGCGAGTTCTTCGGACACGTGGAGTCACACCGATTGGCGGGAGAATGCAGAAAACGGGATACTCTGTGAGGATATCGACAATCTGACTCTCTGCATTCGCTACGAATTCAAAGCTGTCCTACAGCACGATTCGGAGGTAATCTCCAGTCCTGTCAGCTGGTTCGAAACATATGCCATACCACTGAATTACGAGGCCTATGGAACCCTAGATTACACAGTAGATGGTGACACTATCCAAGTCACTCTGACCTGGGTCAATCCGTCCACGGTGGGAGTCGAGAAAGGGGCTGGCCAAAAGGTGAGGTTCTCGGGGGGAATAGATGCCCCAGAGATGAGTACCCCAGAGGGCCCGCCATCAAAAGCCTTCGTGCAGGAAAACTTCTGCCCGTATAGAAACCCCCCAATCGAAGTTTTCCTAGACCTCGACAACTTGTCAGACGACCCGTACCATGACAGTACATCCAGTAGGAGACTCCTCGGCGTGGTTTATGTGAAGAAGGATGGCAAGTGGGTCAATGTGAATGCCGAGGTACTTCGTTGGGGGCTACAGGCTTATCCGGATCACGATTGGCTCAGGTACAGCTATTACAGCTCGGAGTTCAACCCAGATGAGTGGTTAGCGGACAACTATCCATACGTGCTCTGATGTTTTCGTTCAGAAGCCAAAAATATTTTTACTTAGGGTCGTCGTGACAAACCTTTAATAGAAGGCCACTTGTGTTTCCTACTTTTCACGAAATGGCATGCAACGCAATGGCCGCCGCCAACGTCTCTGAACTCGGGTTCCTTTGCTTTACATACGGGCTTCGCGTAGGGGCACCTCGTGTGAAACCTGCAACCCGATGGGGGATTAATCGTGCTCGGTATCTCCCCCTTTAAGACGACGCCCCCCTCGCGCCTGTGCCTGGGGTCTACGACTGGGACTGCGGCGAGCAACAACCGGGCATAGGGGTGCAGGGCATTCTTGCGCAGCTCATCATTGTCGGCTAGTTCAACCATCTTGCCTACGTACATCACTGCGATCCTGTCGCTCATGTACTCAACCACATTCAGGTCGTGGGAGATCAGGAGATAAGTGAAGCCAAATTTGCTCTGAAGTTCACCAAGCATGTTGAGGATGTGGGCTTGGACTGATACGTCGAGGGCGGAGGTCGGCTCGTCCAAGACGACAAAGTCTGGGTTGAGGACTAGTATCCTGCCGACCGCGATCCTCTGTTGCTGCCCACCGCTGAACTCGTGCGGGTATCTATCGAGGTGCCGAGGCTCAAGGCCGACCTCCTCGAGTACCTTCAAGATTATCTCCTCCTTCTTCTCCCCCTCTGCAATTTTGTAAATGTCGATCGGCCTGCTGAGTATGGTATGGACAGTCATCCTCGGGTTGAGCGAGGACTGCGGGTGCTGGTAGATAATCCCCATCCTTCTCCTGAGCTTCCGCAGCTCCTCTTTGTCAAATTCTGTCAAGTTATGGCCGTCGAAGTAAATATCACCAGCCATGGGACTTATGAGGCCCAATATCAGCTTCCCCACCGTTGTCTTTCCACACCCACTTTCACCGACCAATCCAAAAACTTCCCCCTTTCGTATGTAAAAGCTCACATCGTCGACAGCGTGAACCCACTTCTTTTCTCGCGCGAATATCCCCATCTTCGTTTCAAAATATTTTTTTAGACCCCTGACTTCTATCAAGTGTTCCTTGGGAATTTTGACTTTTTTCTTGACCAATGGTTGCTCCTTCTTTGATCGTTTAGCCATCAGCTTGGGGGATGATAAACCAGATATAAGCAAGGCCAAGGCAACTGCCATTAAGCTACACCTCCAGAGCCTTTGCTATACAGATGACAGCGCACGAAGTTCCCCTTTCCGATTTCAATCATCTGTGGAAATTCCTTCTTGCATATGTCCATGACGCGAGGACATCTCGGGTGGAACTTGCACCCTGGCGGAGGAGTGATGAGGCTCGGGACCATCCCGCGTATTGTCTCAAGCTTCCTCTTCTTCGCCCCAACCTTCGGGACCGCTGCGAGTAGGGCTTTGGTATACGGGTGTTTTGGGCTTTTGAACAAAGTCATGATTTCGGCTTGCTCCACTATGTTTCCAGCATACATCACTGCCACTCTATCGCACATCTCAGCTACTACCCCCAGATTGTGGGTGATGAGCAAAACGGCTGTGCCTAGCTTCCGCCTTAGATCTCTTATTAGGTTCAGGATCTGCGCCTGTATGGTCACATCGATTGCAGTAGTCGGTTCATCCGCTATAAGCAGGGAAGGATTGCAGGATAACATCATGGCAATCATCGCTCGCTGTTTCATTCCTCCGCTAAACTGATGTGGATACTCAACAACCCTTTGCTCCACGTCGGGTATCCTCACGAGCTTGAGCATCTCTATAACTTTTTTAGGCACCTCTTCGGCGCGCATCAGGTGTTGCTCTTCGACCTGGTGAAGCAGAATCGGCTCCGCTATCTGGGAACCGATTGTGAAAACTGGGTCCAAGGAAGTATGGGGATCCTGGAATATCATCGATATTTTGGCCCCCCTTATTTTCCTCATCTCTTCTTTTTTTTTCTTCAGCAGATCCTCACCTTCGAAGATGACTGCCCCCCCGACTATCTTGCCTGGAGGGCTTTGGATCAACCTAATTATCGACAACGCCGTGACGCTTTTTCCACTTCCCGTCTCGCCAACTAGGCCAAGAATCTCGCCTTTTTTTATATCGAGATCCACTCCATCAACTGCCTTCACTACGCCCTCCTCGAGGAAGAAATATGTCTTCAAACCGCGAACCTTTAGAATTGGCTCAGACATTTTATCCCCCGCCCCTTTGCGCTCTCAACCTCGGATCCATTGCGTCCCTTAAAGCGTCTCCTAGGAAGTTGAATCCAAGGACAGATATCATGATAGCAACTCCGGGGAACACTGCAGTCCACCATGCAGCCCTAAAGAAAGGCATTGCTTCATTAAGCATCATCCCCCACGCTGGCGATGGCGGTTGAACTCCGAGCCCCAAGAAACTCATAGATGCCGTAAGCAGGATCGCAGCAGGTATGGTCATGGTGGCCATCACTATCAGGGGAGACATGCTATTTGGGAGAATGTATTTGAATAGTATAGTTCTATCCTTTTCACCGATGGCTCGAGCGGACTCGATGTAAACCTCTTCCTTTACCATTAGAGTCTGTGCCCTCGTTATTCTGGCAAAAGGCGCCCATCCAGTCAAAGACAAAGCGATAATTAGGTTACGCAGGCCTGGCCCGAAGAAGCCGACAAATGCAGCCGCAAGCACAAGTCCCGGAAAAGAGAGCGCGACGTCCACCGCCCTCATCACCAATTCATCCACCCACCCGCCGTAGAAACCGGCTATAAGCCCCAGTACTATACCTATCGAAGTCTCAACTACTAACAGTAGGAGAGCCACCTCCAGCGAATCTCGTGAACCATATATTACCCGGCTGAAAACATCTCTACCCTGAGCATCCGTTCCGAAGAGGAACTGGCGGGAGGGAGGCGAATTTATAGGGCCCACACTATTATTTATACCATACGGAGCTATGAAACTGGCAAATATAGCCATCCCGATGATAACGATGAGGGGTGCAATTCCACCCCATGCCCTTTTGTCCCGCTTTAAGTATGTCCAAGTTGGAGAACGAGTTAATTTGTGAAAATATCCCGAAATGGACGATCCAACCTTTTTTCTTTTTTCAACTACGCTCATTTTCTTTCCCCATACCTTATACGCGGGTTGAGATACGCATACGAAATATCTGCCAGCAAGTTTGCTACCATCACGAGTATTACAAACATCAGTGCTGTCGCTTGGATCACCAAGAAATCCTTCTGTCTTATCGCACTTATCATAAGGTTCCCAATCCCGGGCCACTGAAATATCGATTCGATTATTATTGATCCACCGAAGAGGTGAGGGAGCCTCATAAAGAGCATCGTCGAGATAGGGATAAACGCGTTCTTCAGTGCATGGGTGTAGACAACTGTCCGTTCCCGTAAGCCTTTCGCCCTCGCGGTCCTGATGTAATCCTGATTCAACACATCTAGCATGCTTGACCTAGTCAATCTGCTCACCGTTCCTGACGTGACTGCACCAAGCACGGCCGCAGGAAGGATGAGATACTGTGGGCCTATACCTCCACCAAGGGCAGGTGTCCAACCAAGCCAGACGCCAAAAATAAGTATCGCTATCATAGCTAGCCAGAAGCTGGGAATCGAAACGCCAAACAAAGACATCCCCATACACGCATAATCCACTTTTGTTCCTCGTTTTAGTGCGGCGATAATGCCGAGGGGGATCCCAATCGCAATTGAAAACAATAATGCTGTAATCCCTAATTCTATTGTCCGCGGCAGACGGTCAAGTATCATAGAAGACACACTAACCCCTGGCTGTAATGTCCAAGACCGCCCAAAATCACCGTGGAATACTCCACCTAACCACTCAAAGTACACTACATAAGGTGGCCTGTCAAGTTTAATATCGTGCCTAATCTTGGCGACCTGTTCTGGTCCAGCCTGTGGCCCAGCCATTACCATAGCGGGATCGCCTGGCATTAGCCAAAGTAGAGAAAAAAGCAACACCGAAGCTACCAAGAACAAGGGGATTATCATGATGAGCCTTCTCACTACGAACTTCTGCATACCGCTCAGCATGTATCTACCAGCGGAAAATTGTAATACTCGCATAAAAAGTTGCCTATCTAGACCGCCAGATGAATTCTAATGTCTTGTTAGAAAAACCCAGAAACTATAGTCTTCTAAAGGGCAGTCACGTGTGCGATGCAGCTGGTATTATCGCTTATCGTCGCGTCTTTCTGAGAAGTGGCGGTAATGATTATCAAATCTCGAGTATCAGGTAATGCGCCTGTTGGAATCGTGACGCTGAGCGTCGCATTTTCGGCTTCGCCGATTCCAAGCGTCAAGCTAATGGGCGAAATGCTTGGACTCCAACTCGCGTTATCACTTACGCTGAGCGTGTAAGTATCACTCTCTGCCCCTATGTTGGTGACTGTGACAGTATAACTCAGTACGCTCCCTGCAGATCCACTATCCTCCGCTGGATAGGCCGTCACGGAGACCGCATGTGAAACGCTCGATTTATAAGTATCGAGGAATTTCCATTCTGAGGGTATCGGGTGTATCTTGAAGGTTCCCCATTGGGTGTCTTTCACATCACTCCTCCAAGCCGAAACCAACCCTCTATTAAGGAGGGCGATGCTTGCCGCATCCTCCGCGATGAGCATCTGGCTCTCGTCCAGAGCCTTCAAGGCCACATCATTGTTCATCGACCAAGTGTTGTCTATTATCGCGTCAGTGTAGTTGTCACCCCACCAGAATCTGTTGGGGCTTGGGATCCTGACCGTATGCCATTCCCAATATATCATATCAGCGAGTGGCCAATTGTAGCCACCGATAATCATGTTGTAGTCTTTATTCCTGACCCTATCCTCCACTGTGTTGTAGTCTAGTGACAATACGCTGAGGGTTATCCCCACATTCTCGAGCTGCCGAGCAAGTTCGGTGCCAATGATATCATAGTGTGGATCTGTCCAGTGTATGACCTCGAGAGTAAGCCCACCATTCGGGTAGCCCGCTTCAGCCAGCAATTCCCTGGCCTTTTCTGGATTGCGGGGATACATGTTCTCCTGGTAACCGACTGAGCCCCATATCGTGCCCGCGAGCCAACTGGTCGGGGGGGTGGCCACCCCAGAGTATGCTAATTCTATAATTCTGTTCTCGTCGATGGCATAAGCTATTGCCTGCCTGACCTTCAATGGTACAGCTTTGGGTACCGAGCCGGGAGAGATTTCACCGTTCTGATAACCGTAACCGTGATTTTCCGTTCCAGCGCAGTTAAAGCTCAAGTAAACCAAATCGCCAACTAGTGCTCCCCTATAGAGCACAATGTTCGGGTTATTACTCCAACGGTTGAATAACTCTTGGCTAGGATTCACATTAAGGTCGAAATCAATTATGCCTGCCTCGAGCTGCGCTTCGGCTATAGAATAATCGCTAATTACTCTGAACTGAATTCCTGCAAGATGGGCTGGACCCTTGTTCTGATACATCTCGGGCCCCCAGTTGTAATTATTGTACCGCTCTAGCGATATTCTCTGAGCCGCTAGCCATTCCACATATTTGAACGGACCCGTGCCGCAGGGGGGTCCATCAGGGGTGCCGAAGCTCGTTCCGTACTTCTTCGCACATTCATCGCATACTATGACGCTAGAACTGGTGGCGAACCAATCTAGGAGAAAACGATCTGGCGCATTGAGATATATTCGGAGCGTGTAGTCGTCAACGGCTTCTGCTGCCGTAACGTTCTTCAGCGACTCCGTTTGTTTTGATCCAGGCATATTTTTGTCTCTATTTATAGTATATACCACCGACTCGGCGGTGAAGGGATGACCGCATTGGAATGTGACTCCTTGTTTAAGTTTAAACTCGTAAAACATGCCCTCCTCATTCCAAGTTGGAAGGCTCTCCGCTAACATCGGGATTAAATTCATGTTCCAATCATAAGTTAGGAGGGTTTCGTAAATCAAATTGTTAACGTTGACGGCCCAGGGGTAGACTGTTCTAGTTGGATCTAATATATCAGCATCCGCTGGCTGAGCGATGATAACCCATGTTGATGGTGGTTGCTCTGACCCCCTCGACAAAAATACATACGCGACAAACACTGCTATAAGTACAATTATCAATATTGTGCTCTTACCGAACTTGACCATTTATTCACCCGCCAGCTAATGGCCCCTTCCAGAGCATCACGACTATAACCCCCGCAACCACTACTACACCTATTCCAGTATAAAAGTAACCCCAATTAGTCTCCATTGGTGTCTTCGCTGTGCACTTCGAAACATCACGTGTAAGATCATCGGTCTGCGATGTCGCCGTCACCGTAACTGTCGACCAATCCCCCTGCTCAATATTCATTGGAACCGTCATTGTGAGCGTGGTCGTGCGGTTCTCACCCGGTGCGACACCCTCGATAAAGTTCTCGCTAAGCGTCGGTTTCCAACTCTGGCCTGTGGAGGCGCTTTCCGCTGCCTTCAATGTGTAGTTGTCGGTGACATTGCCGATGTTCTTAACTGTGACCTCGAAAGTGGCTATCGCACCAGACGGCTGGATATTTTCAGAGGGCGAGATAGAGAGCTCTACTCCAAGATGGACCGCTGCTACCTTACAGCTGGCATTTTCTATTAGGGTAGGTTCTCGCTGGGATGTAGCTGTGATGAGTATATTGTCCTCGGTGTAGGTTTCAATGTTCTCGGGGATGGTAACGGTCAACGTGGCTGTGCTGTGCCCGTTTTCGGGAACCTCGAGCAAGTTCTCACTGAACGTCAAATCCCATCCCAAATTGTCGCTGGCTTTGAGCGAGAAGTTATCGGCGCCCCTGCCCGCATTGTTTACCGTGACATTGAATGTACACCCCGTGCCCACTTTCGCGTGCCGCTCTTGGGGATATATAGATACAGAGACTACATCCTGAGCTTGAACTTTGGGGGGAAGGGAAAAAATGAGGAGAACTAGGACGAAAAGGCTTACCAGCCCAGCCCCCCGCTTCGTATCCATCCTAAATCCCAACTTCTCTGAAATTCGGATATTTATAAATATACCCCTCGTAGGGTTCTGTTACAAAAATATGGGATCAGTAGAATGCCGATTCACGGATGGCTTGCTGATAAAGGGAAGTAACTTATGGCTGATAAAGGGAAGTAAAACAGGTGATTTGAATGGGCGACGAGAAGTATCATGCAAAGCTTGTGAGGGAGAAGAGGAAACGCGCCCTTGACGAGTTTGCCCATCGAAGATATACGACCGTAGGGGTTCTGGCGCTCAGGGCGGTCGTGGAGGCCGTGGATGCCTGCGCTTCGAGGAAAAAACTTCATTTTCATACCAGCCCAAGAACCGCTCAAGCTGAGAGGAGCAGGTGGTTGAAGAAGGAATTCCCCGAGTTGACAAAACCTTTCAACACATTACGGGGCACCTATGAGTATTTTCAAAGTTCCCGACATTCTCTGGGATATAAGCGTGCCCCAATTTACTTGGCTTGGTGGTGGAGATTTCCAACTCCTGAACAGGGCAATCGTGCGGCGAAGGCAATCGATGCCATGGAAAAAATTTTGGATGTCCTGCAGAAGAAAACCGGGATCAGGTTCAAGTAAGTATCAGTATTTATCTTATTTTTACTGCCCAATATGCGATGATGGCTATTACTGCCAAGACGACTACAATTGCCGCCGCGACCATCGGCAACGAAACTCCTTGGCCCCCTTCCTGAGGAAGACGGTATTCCGCGATGGCCGTAATATTTGATTGGCTCTTTACGAAAGACAATCCCGCGGCTGTAGCTGTAACGGTCCAGTTCGTCCTCTTGATTTGATTTTCGGTCACAGAGGGGGCGGTTACCGTTACGATGACTTCACGGTTCTCACCAGCGGGAACCGTAACTTGGGGTTGATCCACGCTAACAGGCCAATTGAGGTGGACCGTGGTAGTTTCTACGACACTGATCGCGTAGGTCGTTGCCGCAGTTCCTGTGTTTGTTATCACAAACTTGAAATTCACCGGTCCGTTGTTGTTCTTTCCCACCACTCCGGTCCGCCAATTATCAGCACTGAAATACGTAGCTTCCGTTACTTGAGCAGATACGGCGGTTGCCGGGAACCATACATCAAACTTGGGATTTACTGACCTTGTATCGAGGAGGTAGACCTGGGGGAACCAGGCGCCGTCCTTTGTCCAGTGTGTTTTGTCATACAGCTCATCGAAGTTGAACCTGATGTTACACCCGATGGTCTCCAAGATTTTATTTGAACCCGCGACATTGCCGTAACTACCATAATTGCCCTGCTCCATGAAAAGCAGAGCCCCCCCGTTCTCCACCCAATTCGCAATTGACTGCATGTCCCCATCCGTGATCGGTACCTCATCGACTAACTCAAGCACGTCGTAACCCGCAAGCGACTCGGGAGTTATCCTTCCCCCTTCCTGGGTGGTGAGATCAAATCCAAGCGTGTTCTCCACCACGTTTAACCAAGAAGCCAGATTAGAAGGACCATGGAAAGCCCCCGTGGTGTAATAAAACAGGAACTTCGCCCCGCTTGGGTTCTTCCAGTTTTCGAGCCATCGGACCATCAGCGGCATGAGTTCCATGGCCGCCAATCTACTGTCGTCGAACTGATCCACCGGCAAGCTCCGTAGTATTGGGAGGCCGCCACAGGCTAGGACACGACCCTTGCCGACCAATTGGACGGCAGCAACTGGCGGATATTCTCCCTGGCCGTAAAGCTCTGGCCAAGGTGGTCCCGTCGTCTGGCCCGATTCTGAATTCGCACCAACTCCCGTTTCCGTGGCACACATGATGGGCGCAGCTGGCGACTCGACTCGAAGGGTGTTGGCACTGAACCAGTAGTATACCTCTCCTGGAACTAATTGAACCGTCGGATATGGAGGCGCATTCAATGGTACATAGGCCGAGGCTACTAGGGTCACGCTGGCCTCCGCCCCAGCGGCTCCCGTTGCACTCACGACCATATCATCGGCTACTTTACTCGTTAGGCCGGTGGGGACAGTCACTCCGACAGTGAAATTCGCGCTCCCGCCGCTACTAAGGCTGGCGCTGGCCACGGAAATCGAGGGCGACCATCCGAGATTATCCACGACAGTTAGGGTATAGGTGTCGCTCTCAAGTCCAATATTTTTTACCGTCATATGAAATGTCAGATTATCTCCCGGATTGCCCAACTGCCCACCATCTGAACTTGTTACTGAAACTTGGTATGGTGGAGTAGGCGCCACTGACTCGAGCGTGCATATGCTGTACAAACCTAGGTGCGTGCTGCCCGTCCTTGTTTGATAAGCGCTTCCAATTGGAGTCGTTGCGTCCACATTGGTGATTAATTGGTAATCGGCCCCACCCCAACCATTCACGTTATCCGCCGCTTGGTCGTTCTGGAAGGTGTAAGAAAATCCAATCCCGCTGAGGATCTTAGCGTCCAGCTTGTAATAATTGTATCCCTCGTAGTCGCTCTGGTCCGTGAAGAATAGACCCTTACCCCCTTCGACGAAGCTCTTAATTGCCGCGACATCGGCATCTGGGAACAGATTTGGATCGGAAAGTTCTAACTGTGGTATGACTAGGATGTCATACGGCGCCAGCAAGTCCGAGGTTATAGGCTGCGTGCTATTGCCCGTGACAGAGTAACCTAGGTTTTCGAGCGCGGCGACTAATTGAGAGCACCTGTTTTCATTATTGTAGACGCTGTATCCATCGTACCAAAGCACCTTGGTCGCGTCTGGAACCATCCACTTGAATGCCACATCGAGGAATACATCGAGATGGGGATACGGGTTGGATGCCTCGTTCCATCGGGCCGTCCCGTACGGGTCGTCTCTAAAAGAGGCAGCTATACCACCAGCAACCACTGCGCCAGAACCAATCCTCTGCGCTGCTATCAACGGCACGGAACTTGTGTACCAATTATCAGGTTCAACGCCTGTATTATTTATATTATAGGATGTAGAGCTTCCTGAAACGACGACCGCTCCTCCTCCTTGTGCGCTCACCGAGCTTGCTGAAAATGATGTTAGTACTAACGAGGATACCATCAACATGACGGCTAAAATTCCAATTCTAATCGAACTAGAACTTTTCATCGGCACAACCTTTTAAAGTGGTAGAGTAAACCTTTATAAGCATTTCGGCAAGAAAACACGAAGGTGTTATGTTGAACTCGTGGAAAATAATTGGGGTCGCCGTTGTTGTCATTGTAGTAGTCGCTTCGGTAACTGCCTATATTTTTACGACGGGTGGAGGAACACCGCAGGTCAAAACGCAGGTGTGGTGGATAGCAAGCGACCCCCACCTCGGTAACATGCCAGCACAACCTCTAGATAGCCTCCAAGTGGCGATAGACGACGTAAACGGCCTAGGGATAGCGGACCACGCCGCGATTCTAGGCGATATACTGAACAATTCGGGCAATTACGCCGACGATTTTTTCCAGATGATGGGCAACCTAGATGTCGGGAAGTGGTACTACATCCTAGGGAACCACGATTTCAGACAGGATGTGAATACAGGAGAAAACTTCCTCCCTAAGCTGTATTACGGGATCGACGTCCTGGGCATCAGATTCATCTTCATTTCCACCGAAGATTCGGGAACGGGCCAATCCATGAATGGCGTGATGGGGAGCGAACAATTCACCTGGCTTCAAGACGAATTGACAACACATGCCAATCAGCCGGTATTCATATTTTCCCATCAACCGTATTACGAATGGAACGTGTGGAATAACCTGGCCCCGCTGATCCAGAGCGAGGCGAACGTGAAGGTTTGGTTCTGTGGGCACCTCCACAGGTGGGTCATAAACGAAAACGTCACGCCCTATAATTTCATGTATATCTGCGACAACTCCCTCGACTGGTCGACGCCGCATAATTACGCCGGAGTGTTCATGTTTCTACAGCGTGAAGGCGGCACCGTCAACGTCACTATAAAGTTTAGAAATCATCTGGATCACGAATGGATCAGCGTACAGACGACGGACGGCAGGACGATCGACAACCTAAGTTTCTCCGTCAACGTCGCTTAGGTTACGCCGTTCTATGAAAAGCCCGAGAACTGGAGAGGAAGAAGGTCAAAAGATGAGTTTAAAGTCTAAATTTTCAATTTCAATGTGTTTGTTGCTGGTCGTCTCTATCTTTATCTACGCGCAGGCCCCTAGCGTGCATTCGTGGAGCTGGGAAACTCATCAATCCATCGCCTCGACGGCTATCGCACTCATGCCCCATGATTTTGATTTGTTTTTCTCAACGTACTCAAGTACCA
>Ga0172365_10002100_pt1 | contig 14561 bp, 9 predicted proteins | sample LakKivSesite48cm_FD_114535 | JGI IMG/M metagenome (GOLD analysis project Ga0172365, IMG submission 114535) | Sediment microbial communities from Lake Kivu, Rwanda - Sediment site 48cm | ecosystem: Environmental > Aquatic > Freshwater > Lake > Sediment | place: Rwanda: Western Province, Lake Kivu...
CATCGGCAACATGATAATGGGCGGCTGGGGTGATGGTGAATGACTGACTGGCATTCCAGTTGACCGATACCGCTCCAGAGGGAGAGATTGTCCCATTGGCGCCCGCACTCGCCATGATGGTGTAAGTATTGATAGCAAAGTTTGCCGTCACGCTGATGTCGGACATTACATTCGTGTCTGTCCTCGGATTGCTCGTGTAGCCGTCATCCCAGTTGACAAAATGATATCCAGTGTCTGGCACCGCAGTCACAGCAGTGCCACTCGTGCCGTAATCAACTGTCTGCGGCGATGTGCCACTTATTGTCCCATTCGCACCCGCAGTGTACGTCAGGGTATAGGTATTTATTGCAAACGTTACCGATATCGTGTGGTTATCTGTGACATTCGTGAATGTATAACTCGGCGCTACAGATTCTGGACTTCCATCAACTGTCACACCATCCACATGGTAACCAGCATCTGGGGTGAAATTAAATATCTGTCCATTTCCTTGATTAACCAATACTGTCCCTGCTGGACTGATACCACCGTTCGCTCCTGCTGATGCCATGATAATGTAAGATAATGTTGTCATCCCCGCATCAATGTAAAACGGACCATATTCCACATAACCTGTTACGGCGTCGCCCAGCCCGAAGGGATTGTTGTAGTTTGGTGTCCCGGGGAGCGTCTTATTATCATACGGACCACTTGCGTCACCCCACCAGTTGCCGTTGGCATCGAGAGTGCCAGTTCCAGCATTGGAGATACCATAGAGGGTATTACCAGAGATGGTATTATGGCTCACTGTCCAAGAAGAGATATCACTTGTTACACTGACATCTATCTCGATACCAATCTGACTGTTGGTAAAGCTGTTGTCAGTCAGCGTAAGATTGGAGATTATCTCTTTCAACTTTATGCCATCTATGACATTCGAATCAAAGGTGTTGTCTATTAACGTGTTGCCACTTCCACCATTTATCCGCATGCCATATTGTGTGTTAGAATTTGCTGTGTTATTCGTGAATGTGCTATTGGTAGCTCCTCCCCCATCCCCAATGACCACATAGAAACCGTATTTGCCATTCGAGTTAGCGGTGTTACCCGTATATATGTTATTGTTTCCAGAATCAATTTTGAAACCGTATTGGGAGTTAGAGTTTGCTGTGTTGCTCGTGAATATGTTGTCGCTTGAGATATACACCTCAAAGCCCTGATAATTGGCTGAAAGGGTGTTGTTTGATAGAGTGTTGTGGTTACTCCCAGAACCAAGCCAGATACCGTCGAAGCTGCCGGTAAGATTATTACTGGAGATGGTGCATGTTGTTACACCAGCACTAAGATATATTCCTGCTTGTCCTCCTCCTGATGCGCCACTTACTGTGAATCCCGAGATGTTCACGGAACTAAAGGTGACATTAAAGACAGAGGCGCCCGGGTTCGCTGCGGTCACAGTTGTGGAACTACTGCCAGCACCTGTCAGAGTGAGGGGTTTGTTCACATTTACATTTTCAGTATAGGTTCCCGGCGCAACGTTAATTGTCGAACCGCTCGCTACGGCGTCAACCGCATCCTGAATCATGCCGTAGTAAATCACGCCGTTTACCTCAATGTCGTCAACGTCCGCTTCTCCATTAAAGATGTTTGTATTATCAACCATGCCCATATAGACGTTCACTGCCAGAATGTCTCCATTGATGGCAGATTGCAGGGCTGAAAAGTTTATAGGTCCCCCAACCTGACTGTATGTGGCGGGATTTGAACCATCCCAGGTGCCATACCACCACACCTTGGTCGGGTCGGGATCGTAAGTTGTGAGATTAGTGCCCGTGATTCCATCCGCCTTTGCCCACGCACCGATGCTGGTGACCGCACCCCCGCTCACGGCAAGATAATAAGTTGCACCGTCCTTGATACTGAAACTGATACGTGGTCCTGCTCCACCATTGTCCGTGACATGCCTGTAATAGAAAGTCACTGTAGTTACATCATCTATTGTCGCAGTGACGGGAACAAAAGCCAATCCAGCATAACTGCCCGCAGTCGAACTTGTAAAAAAATCGACTGAATAGCTTCCCGTATTTTTTTGCGCGGTCGTCCACTGTGCTGTCCCATTGACTGCTGTCCCAAATTGAAATGGGACAACATCCGCTGAAGATACCGCACACAGAGTCAAATAAAAACATGCCAATGCAATCATACGAACTAAAGTCGTCTTCATAATGATTGCCCCCCATAAAATATAAGAATACCCATTTTTAATGAAGTTTCGCCCATTTTGGCAGAAATGTGGATTTTCCTGGCAAAAAACTTCCATTCTCATTATATACATAATTTAAATATTTGTAAATAAATAATGCGTCATGACCATATATGTCTGTCAAGATTTTCCTCATTATCTAAAAAAATTTTTTTGGACTCGGACCCAACATTCTCTTCTCGGTATGCATCAGGGCACTTCTATGAATAGCGTTTGCGAGACTTGAGGTGGATGAGGAGTATTGCAATGTCAGCAGGACTGACGCCGGAAATGCGGGATGCCTGACCGATGGTTCGGGGACGAATCTCCATTAATTTCTCAGCCGCCTCACCTGTGATGCCACGCAAGAACTTGAAATCCATGTCCTGCGGGATTTGCGCATCTTCCATCTTGCTTATTCGCTCAATCTCATCCATCTGCCTTTTTATATAACCTGAATACTTCACGGAGATTTCCACCTGCTCAATCGCCCTCGGGTCATTCAGACCGGCACCATAGCCCAAGGCGGCAATACGCTGATATGTTACATTTGGTCGGGATAATAATTGTGCCAGTGTCACCCCACGCCCAATATCCCCTATATCATGCTCCAATCCGCCACAGGCAGACAATTGTGAGGTCTTGATATGTGAACGGTCAAGACGCTCAAGTTCTTTTTCAATGGAATCGCGGTAATGGCGGAAGGCAGTATAACGGGCATCGTCCACTGCGCCGATGCGGCGGGCATGTTCCATGAGTCGCAAATCGGCATTGTCATGTCGCAGGATGAGCCGGTATTCAGCGCGCGAGGTGAACATGCGGTATGGCTCGTTCGTGCCTTTGGTGACAAGGTCGTCAATCAGAACACCGATATATGCCTCGTGTCTGTGGAGGATTAGCGGTTCTTCCCCTCTTATTTTCAGAACGGCATTTATGCCTGCCATAATGCCCTGCGCACCCGCCTCCTCATAACCGGATGTGCCGTTAATCTGTCCGGCATGGAATAGGAAGGGCACGGCGCGTATCTCCTCCACCAATGTCAGTTGCGTCGGCGGTGCGTATGTGTATTCAATCCCGTAAGCGGGGCGAATCATGCGCGCATGTTCAAGCCCCTTGATGGTGTGGATGAATTTTTCCTGCACATCCTCCGGAAGGGTCGTAAAAATGCCATTGGGATAAACCTCATTGGTTTCCGGTCCCTCCGGTTCCAAAAATATCTGATGACGCTCGCGCTCAGGATAGCGAACGACCTTGGTCTCAATATCCGGACAATATCGGGGCGGCGGGGCATCCAGCATTCCAGCATAAACGGGAGACTGGTTAAGGTTCTCGCGGACGATTTTGTGCGTCTCAGGATTGCTGAACGTGATGTAACATGGCATCTGGGGACGGTTGATGGCGACGGTGGAGAAGGAGAACGGCACGGGCGGCTCATCACCATACTGGACATCAAGACCGCTATAATCAATGGTGCGACCGTCAAGCCGCGGCGGGGTATCCGTCATGAAGCGTCCGAGTTTAATCCCCAGCGCGGCAAGACTCTTTGAGAGCTTATCTGCGGGCGGTTCACCTGAGCGTCCTGCCGGATAATTTCCGAGACCGATATGCACAATGCCATCGAGAAACGTTCCCGTTGTGAGAATAACGGCGCGTGAATAAATGCGTGTGCCGCATTCGAGGATGACACCGCAAACCCCTTTTCCATCAGTTATGAGCTCATTGACCATTCCCTGTCGGAGGTCAAGGTTCGGAGTTCTCTCCAGTTCTCTTCGCATCCAGAGGGAATATTGCGTCCTGTCAGTCTGAGCGCGTGGTGAGCGGACGGCGTGTCCCTTGCTCGTGTTGAGCATGCGGAACTGAATACCGGTGGCGTCCGTGGCGCGAGCCATGAGTCCGCCAAGGACATCTATCTCACGCACGAGTTGCCCCTTGGCAAGACCACCAACTGCGGGATTGCAAGACATGCGAGCAATGGCATCTAACTGAATCGTAATCAGAAGAGTCTTCGCTCCCATAAGGGCGGCAATATGAGCCGCCTCGCACCCTGCATGTCCCGCACCCACAACAATGACGTCATATTTTAACAATGATTCAATCTCTCATTGATTATTTAACCTTGCGTGAGAACCTCTCTATGTCTGTTGCCCTGCCAGTCTCCGGGTCGATAGTAACAATGACACCATTCATGCGGATGTTTCCCTCAGCGAGTTGATGCCTCACGGGCAGACGAGAGACCATGCTTTCAAGGACAATATCCCTTTTTATGCCAATCACTCCATCATGCGGACCTGTCATCCCGACATCAGTAATATACGCAGTCCCATGTGGAAGTATCTGCTCATCCGCTGTCTGTACATGTGTATGTGTGCCGATGACGGCGGTGACCCTGCCATCAAGGAACCATCCCATACTGACCTTTTCACTTGTCGCCTCTGCGTGGAAATCCACAATGATAATCTTTGTCTGCTGACAAAGTATGGATATTTCGCGCAGTGCAGATTGAAAGGGGCAATCTAAGGGCGTCATAAAGATACGTCCCTGGAGGTTCAAAACACCTATATCTCCGCCCGTGCGGTCTTGAAAAACTGCCGCACCGCGACCGGGGACATCCTGCCCCTGTGGAAAGTTGGCTGGTCGGAGGATACGCCCCTCTTCCTGAATCACCTTGAACCCCTCACGGTTCTGCCAGGAATGATTCCCGCCTGTCAGGACATTTATCCCATACCCGAAGAGTTCCGCCGCCACCTTGTCTGTGATACCCTTTCCTCCCGCGGCATTCTCCCCATTGGCAATGGCAAAATCAATCCCATATTCCTCCCTGATGGCGGGAAGGAGATGCTGAACCGCCTCCCTCCCGGGGCGACCCATGATATCTCCGATGAAAAGTATCTTCAATGTGAACCTTGCCTATTTCGCCGAAGTTGCTTCGAAGTCTGAATCAGAAAAAAATATTCACAACTCCACACATGGACTAATTATATTTCTTACAATTACCGCACCCTTGATGGGAAAATGTAAAGTTTAAAATCCCAAAAGTTTGCGTATTGACATTCTGCCGGAGAATGGGTATTAAAAATACTGGATTTCATTAATGATGACTGCCAGGCAAAAAAGCACACGATTAATGGTAAAAGGGGCTCTGGAGGGTTAGATGGCAAACGGTGATACATTTTATAAGGTGGAGGTGCGAGAGAAGCACAGGACTCTGGTGCTTTTTTTATTCCTGATTATCTTTTACTTCGCAGGCATTGCCGTTCTCTACTTCGCATTCTTTATTTTCCTGTTTGGTCTAATTTCAGGCATCTCCCTTTTCTCATACAACCACTTTCTGATAATCCTTGCTATCGCCACGTTCATTGCCATCTTCCAATGGTATGACGTGAAGACCAGCGGAGCGGAATTTATCCTTGATAAACTTGGCGCCAGACCTCCCGACCCCTTAGACCTCTATCATAAAAAATTTATCAATATCGCAGAGGAGATGCGCCTGAGCGCGGGATGCAAAAAGCAGGTAAAACCCCACATCATCCCTGCAAACGCCACGAACTCTTGCGCCGTCATCGCATCGGACGGTACAGCGATGCTTGCCGTCACTGAGGGTGCGCTTGGACAGCTCACCCGTGAGGAAATCCAGGCGGCGGTTGCTCATGAACTTGCCCACATCATGAGCGGCGATGCCCTGTTTGTCACATTCTCCTGCTCACTGGGAAACATCTTCCGGAGGATTGCGGACGCCCTTGTGGCGGAGGAAGAACGCTCCATACCCGTTTGTGATTTTCCGTCACTCAGATACAATGCGAGCAGGACTGAAGCCGGCGTTATAGGCATATTACTCTCAAGTCTCATATATGTCTTTGTGCAGTTTTTTAGCCTTCTCATCAGCCGCCAGCGGGAATATCTTGCCGACGCAACGGCAGTGGAGATAACCCGCAACCCTGAAGCCCTTGCACGCGCCATCTATAAGGCGCATCAGAAATTTTCATACCTTGGCGATGCCGGCGAGGATTACAGCCCCATATTCATAGTCCCGCCAGAAAGCAGTGGACCGGCAGGCGGGGAAAGCTGGCTCAACAGACTGTTCGCCACCCATCCCCCGACCTTAGAGCGGGTCAAAAGACTGATGGATATGACAAACAAGTCTGTCCTCAATGCAGTTCAGGGTGTGGAGAATGAGGATAAGGAGCGCGAAGCCGCACGGGAAAAAATCCCCTCAGTGGAAGAGATTTTCAGTGCAAGCGCCCGGATGAAAGGCATCTCGGGCGAGGCGTTAACCGAGATTTATCCTCAGCCCCCCGTGACTCATGCCGGAGGCGATGCGGCAACTTCTTATTGGGAGATCCGCAACCATAAGGGGCAATGGCTGGGTCCTTACCCCCTCTCCAAATTGTTTGCCATCCCGTGGTTCACCGGCATGACCACCGTCCGTCCCTTCGGAACGGAGAACGCCTCAGAAGCAAATACCTTCCCTCTCATCCTTGAGGCATTTCACAATCCTGATAAAAGAGGCATGAAAAGGAATTGCTGTCCTGTCTGCGGCGTCACCCTGCACGGCACATATACAGAGGGCGTTCCAATCAAGGTCTGCCCTCGATGCTACGGAAAGATGGTTCATGAAGAGGGCATCATCCGCATCATCGCGCGCAGGGAAAACAAGCCTTCCCCTCGCCTCCTCGAAAAGGCTCACCTGTGGAAAAAGGAGCATCAAATCAATATTCACGCTTCAGTATTTGAGCCCAAAAATCTGGGCGATGCCAGGACGGAAAATAAATCCGCATACCTCTGTCCACTCTGTGGATATGGCATGATAAGGCGACTTTTCAGCTATCAATACTTTATTGAGATTGATAACTGCGAGCATTGCAAGCAGGTCTGGTTTGACGGGGATGAACTTGAGATACTGCAAATATTGATAGAAGAGGCGGGTTATTAAATCTCACAGGCAGACATCTTTTCCAAAAATATGCGCCAAATATTGTCCGACAGTGTCTGACAAGTCGGACAGGTCTGACATGTCCGACACGTCCGACATTTCCCCGCTTATTCCACCGGGCTCATCTTGATAGGCATTACAAGGAAGAGCGTTTCAGAATGCCCATCCTCGTGAAAGATGATGGGCTGAGATGGTGTTTTCATGTGCAGGGCAATCTTTTCCGTCTCCATAACCAAAAGGGCATCGAGGAGATATTTATAATTGAAGGAGAGCTTGAAGGGTTCACCCTCATACTCAACATCCGGTTTGAAAATGCTCCCCTTGTAAGAACCGAGGTCAAATGTCAACGCCTCCAACTCCACCTCGCCGGGCTTGAAATGGAAGGATATGGCATTGTTCAGCGATTCCGTCATTATTGCCGCCCTTTTTGCCGCCTTGATGAAAGCCTCTCTGTTCAGCCCGACCACATGGTCGAATTCCTTTGGAATCACCATCTCATAATTGGGAAAGTCGCCATCTATTTTATTTGTGATGAACTGGGTATCGCCAAGGGTAAATGAGATTTTGCTTTCCCCAAGATGGATGTCCACGAGCCCCTCGCCTGTTAGCACCTTGGCAAGTTCTGCCATAACCTTCTGCGGTATAATGGTGCCGATGGCGGATTCCCCCTTGCACCTGCCGGCAAGCATGTCAATATAGCCGAGTTTCTTCCCATCCGTGGCAACAAGGCGGATATGGGCAGGGTCTTCCAGCCCCTTGGAATCGAGGAAATCAGGGATGATGAGGTCAACGGTCAGATAGGCGCCGAGCAGAACCTTTCGTGGGTCTTTCGTCGGAATAGCGAAGAGGATTTTTTCAATCATTCTCCTTAAGCCCTTCTGAGAAATCTCAAAAGACGTCAGGGGCTCAAAATCGCTCCAGGCGGGGAAATCTGTGGCAGGCATGGTCTGCAGGTCATAATCATTCTTGCCCGCCTCAATATGGACGAGTCCATCCTTCGTAAGCTCGAAAAGGACATCCGCCTCAGGGAGTTCCTTGACAAGCTCGGAGAAGGGACCAGCCGGAACGGTGGTCTCGCCCTCCTCCTTAACGCTCGCCTTGATTTTGCATCGGACGGAGGAATCCATATCACTTCCGACAAAGGTGACTTCATCACCAGACGCCCTTATCATGATGTTCCCCAGGATTGGAAGACTGGACTGTGGCAAGACCAGACTGTTTACCACACGCGTGGCATACAGGAGTTCTTCTTTACTCTCGCTCTCAAATTTTATCTTCATTACACCCTACCCCCCGAAAATGTGAAAGATTATTTATAACCTTCCTGTAATTTTTCAAGTCTTTTTTGCATATACTGTTTTTCATAAAAATAACCGAATGTGCGAAAATTCTCTTGATTTGGGTAAAGAGGGCATTATATTTGAAAATTGGAAAAAGATAATTGGAGAAAAGGAAATGCCGGAAATCGCAGACCAGCTGAAGGAAAATGACCTGGCACCGGATTTTATCCTCACGGCGAGCAACGGGGATGAGGTCTCGCTCAGTGAATTTCAGGATAAACCCCTCGTCCTCTTTTTCTATCCCAAAAACGACGCCCCTGAGGACGTCAAACTCGTATGCGACTTCCGAGACCATTTTGAGGAATTCATAAAACTCGGTACACGGATTCTTGGCATCAGTGTTGAAACGCTCGACTCCCATACCAAGTTCATCACAAAATACCATATCCCCTTTCTCCTCCTGTGCGATACTGACATGAAAGCCAGCCGCCGCTATGGGGTGTTCAAGCCCAGAACGCTAAATGGAATTAAGGTCTGGGGGATTGAGCGTACCACGTTCATCATTGATGAAAAAAGCAAAATCAGAAAGATCTTCCCCAATCCCGAACTCACCAGCCATGCAGAGGATGTCTTGCGCTTCATCAGGGAGAATATCACTCCACGTGAATCATGAGTGGGTGACAGGGAGAAACGGGGAAAAGGGAAATAAGAGTCCGACTGTTACCTGTAGTATCTATCCCAGTCCTCACTCTTCGTAATAGTCCTGATTTGTTTAAGCAAATAATATCTGGAGGGTGTATCATCTTTCACAATAAGCGGTATTGAAAGTGTTGAAGAGGTAGAGGCATCGCTGTGAGAATATGACTCCTCCGCCGAATTTTTCTCACAGACAAGCACATTTTCCCTAAAATCCTTTGTCCAGATGGTCAGAGAGGAAGGCAAGGGATTTTCAAGTATTTGAATTTCGGTTGTATTATGAATCGCATCACGAGAGAGGAGATTATAAAAGGCATCGCAATAATAAAAGGCGTTCACGGGAGGTGGGATTTTATAATCCCTGAAATGATTTGGGTCCTCATCCTCCACCCCATCCACTGCCGCCATGGCAATATTATATCCCTCACGTGCCGTGCAATAATGCAACTTGTAATTCTTACCGTCGTTATAACGGCGTTCTATGTCAGAGTAAAATTTATCAATTGCGTCTCCAACCAAATTGCAGACGCCGCTCGGATAAGAAAGCGTCTGGGCGCCATGGGTATATACCTTGACAAAAACCCAGTTTGATTTCCCAGGTATGGACACATTGTAATTCACCCAGGTATCCATACGATACGGAGTGGGCGCATCATTCTGGTCAATGTCTGTGTCGCAATTAGGTCCTTGAAAGATGACTAACTCACCCGCCTCAAGCGGGTAACCCACAGTTAATTCCCGCACATTCAATTGAATATTATATGATGTGGGGTGAGAGCAGTCCCGTGTGGCGAAAATCTTAGATTGGAAGATAGTAGGTTGCATCGTTCCCCATGCGGGGAATGTGAAGTCTGCATAACAGTTCTTACTCATAAGGAGATTTAACTCCTCATTACAGCCGCAATATTGCCTGTGACCATCGATAACGCGTGAGTTGTCCAGCGCCCACATCCCATGGATAAAGCCAAAGGTCTTCTGCGGCTGCTCTTCTGCGGTGAGACATGCCCCAACTTTATTGAGATACGCGAGATACTGGTCTATCAGCCCACTCATTTCAGGGCAATTATCCTTGTCATCGTCATTGACCGTCCCATGATGGATGTGGATATCCATCTCACCGAATCCGTCAAACACCGTCTTGGCTATAGTCTGAAGCGGTTTCTTGTCCAAGTAAAGACAAAACCAGTCATGCTTGGGATGACAGCCGTCAGCATCAACGTGTTGACATGCCATTCTTTCATAATCATTATACCACATGTTTGATATGTTGAGCGCAGCCGAACCATATCCGGGCTCCCAGTGGTCTACGAAGATGAAGATGACATGACGCAACATGCCGTAAGGGCATCTTGGGAGTGGTCGTGGCGGAACATTTCTGAATGATTCTTTCATCTTCTTTTCTTCCTGTATCTCTATTCTGACCTGTTCCGACAACCAATCCTCTCCCCGTACCCTCAGACATGGTAACAATATAAGTCCGAGAAAAAAGATTAATTTTTTATATTTTATCATGTGGGATTTGCTTCCTTTACAAACAAGCCCTCGTGGGTATCATATCATTTGCGAATATCGAAATACATCATTTTTAAAATTATTATTCTTTTAATCATCAATTTATTGTCAATAAGAAAAAATATACCTCCTGACCCAGCAAGCCACCTGGCGGATGCACCTGAACGGCGCTCAATTTTTATCAATATATCGGCGGAACCATAACTCCAGCATGACCAGAGTCCAGATTCGCTTGCCATGGTCGGTTTTGCCCTGCTCATGCTCTTGAATGAGGCGGGAAATATACTCCGGCATGAAGATTTTTCTATTTTTAAAACGCTCGGATAAAAGCGTATCCTTCATTATCGACCTCAGATTTTCACGGAACCATTTGCCAACGGGAATACCAAATCCCTGCTTCCCTCGATTTAGAATCATTTCCGGCAGAAGGTCATGGAATGTCTTCTTCAGCAGGAATTTATGTCGTCTCCCCCTCAGTTTCATGGTAACGGGCAGGCGCGCCTCCCACTCCATGAGTTCATAATCGAGGAAAGGACTGCGTCCTTCCAAAGAATTTGCCATGGTCATGCGGTCTGCCTTGACCAGCAGATCGCCGGGGAGGTAATTCATCACATCGACATATAATGTCCTGTCCAGGAAGGACTCCGCCCGCGCCTTATCGAACCATTCCGCAAGGATAACATCCGACATTGCCTCTCCCACCTGCGCCTTCATCTCCTCCGTATAATGATTCCATTTCATCTCATGGGAAAAATAGGAGCCCCATCGCAGGATGCTTGCCTTGGGGGAAATGCCGGTTACCTGTTTCAACCTTTTCAAACCTGCGAGCCAGTTTTTCTCAATGGGCACGTTGACTGGTTCAGGGAGCAGGTCAAACAATCCATGAAGTCCCTTACGAAAGAAAGCGGGGATATGTTCATAAAGTCTTATCAAGGAATCCAGATAGTAACGCTGGTAACCGGCATGTGTCTCATCGCCGCCATCGCCGTTCAATGCCACGGTGACAAATTGTCGGGTCATCCGGGAGAGGTAATACGTGGGAAGGGCGGAGGAATCGGCAAAGGGCTCGTCGCAGAACTCGATGATGTGGGGCATGGTCTCAGCGGTCTGGTAACGAAGGATGAACTCCTGATGCTCGGTGTTGTATTTTTCCGCCACTGCGCGGGCATAAGGGAGTTCGCTGAATGTGTCCTCCTCAAAACCAATGGAGAATGTCTTAATCTTCCGGTTGCTCATGCGAGCCATCAGGGCAACGATGATGGATGAATCAATCCCGCCGGAGAGAAAGACGCCCAGAGGCACATCGCTGACAAGTCTGCATCGAACCGCCTCATAAAGTCTTTCCCGGAGTTCTTCAGCAAGTTCCTCCTCAGGTTGCTGATGCTTCGGCAGAAATGGAAGGTCCCAATAACGGCGAACTTTTATCGCATTCTTATCATAAATCAGAATGGAGGCGGGCGGAAGCTTCTTGATGCCATTGAACGCCGTCCAGGGTTCGGGGACATATTGAAGTGAGAGGTAATGGTGGATAGCAATAAAGTCAGGGGTGTGTGCTGGTGCGCAAGGATGCGCCAGAATTGCCTTGATTTCCGAGCCCCAGATTAATCCACCGTCAGAAAGGGAGGCATAATATAGCGGCTTTTTGCCAATGCGGTCGCGGGCGAGGAGCAATTTATCATTCTTCGCATCCCAGAGGGAAAAGGCGAACATCCCATTGAAATGCTGAACCATGTCCTCGCCCCATTCTTCATAAGAATGGACAATCACCTCAGTGTCCGTGTGGGTGTAAAAATGATGTCCTTTCTGCTCCAGTTCTTTTCTCAGGGTCTGGAAATTATAGATTTCCCCGTTGAATACGACGATGACCGTTTTGTCTTCATTAAATATCGGTTGAGAACCGGTCGTGAGGTCAATGATTTTAAGTCTTCGCATCCCCATCGCCGCATCAAGTCCAAGCCAGATACCCTCCTCGTCCGGACCCCGATGGGTTATGGTGCGGCACATCCGGCGCACAATATCTACGTCCGCTCTGGTTCCTTTTATTCCCGCATATCCGCAAATCCCACACATAATTTATGAACGACTCCTTTGCGACGCCGATTGCCGCAAGAGTTTCAAATACTCCTCCGCCGTGTGTTTCCATAAAAATGTCTCAGCGCGGCTCCGAGCCGCCCGACCCATCTTTCTCCGAAGCTCTCCATCAATCAGGAGGCGATTCAATGAAGCAATGAGGGCGTTCTGGTCACACGGTTCATAAAGAAAACCACTGACTTCATGTTCCACGAGGTCCTCATTACCCCTGATTCGTGTGGCGATGATGGGCAATCCGCTCGCCATTGCCTCTAAAACCACGTTCGGCATCCCCTCAGACGTGGATGGAAATATGAAGATATCGAACTTTGCATAGAGACCGGGCAACTCTTCTTTGGGAATCCAACCGCGAAAATTAATCCGGGAGGAGAGTCCCAGATTTTTCACTTCCTTCTTCCAGAGCGGAAGTTGAGGTCCATCGCCGACGATGGTAAATTCCCAGTTTTGCAATGATGAACGTTGCAGTGCAATGAACGCCTTGCTGAGGTTTTTTTCCGGACTCGCCCTCCCGACATAAAGGAGTCGCACAGATTGTTTATCCTCCCCCGCCTCTTTTCCGATGGGCAAAAATCGCTCCGTGTCAACGCCATTGGGAATAACCCTGATGTCGAGTTCTGGCGTCGTCTGTCGTGCAAGAGTGGCAAGTCCCTTGCTGTTGGCGACAACGCTCGCCGCCCTCCGCCACAGGAATTTCGCGAGAGGTTTGGTCAGGAAGTGGATTAAGCCCAGTTGCTCAGATTGTGCTCCGGGAACGTCCCCGCCCCGCAGGCTGACAATATAAGGAATTCCCCAGCGCCATTTTCCAAGAAGCCCTATGTGAGAGCACGGGATTGTGAAAAAGGCAAGCACGGCGTCCGGGCGTTCCCGCTTCATAATCCGTAAACCATACCAGGAGCCGCTAATCATGAAGGACATCATTTCGGGGATACTGCAACGGTCTATGTTTTTTCGCAAAACTGGTATGCGGACAATATTAACGCCCTCAATGGTTTCATTTTTAGGCAGTCCTCTAAAATGGGATGTCAAGAGAGTAATGGAACAATCCAACCGGACGAGTTCCCGGGCGATGTGGAAGCTTGCGCTTGCCGCGCCCCCACCTAGGGGCGGAAATTCATAATTTATAATTAATATTCGCATAAAAAATTGATTTATTCCTTTTAATGTTTAACTTAATCACAAGATTCATATACACTAAAAAAATGAATATTTTCACCACAGTCCGCCTGAGGCGGACACGGAGGACACAGAGAGTTTCTAATGTTTTTCCTTGCTTCACTATCCTCTTTATTCTCTGTGTCTCCGTGGTGAATCCCATATTTTTAGAGATTCTTAGTCAAAATCATGAGTTTTAATTTAATACTAAATAAAGTATTTTTACCCAAATTTTCTATTATCCGTAGTTTATTAACTCAACGTTTGAGCAATCTTTTTAAAAAGATACTCATTATTCAAAAGCCCATTGTTGCATTTCAAATTCTCAAGACTAAAGCCTCTAAATTTCATGAATTTGAAAACTTCAGCCACAGTGGCATATTCATAAGGATAACCACCAAGCCAATCCTTTATATCAATACGCCATGACATCCCGCGAAGTTGCTTATGTTCCCGGATTTTCTTAACGGGATTCTTCAATGTAACCAGATATATAAGAATCATAATTATCATTAGGATATATTCTATGATATTTTGAAAAAAGAGGGGAAGCCGACAATAGAAACGTTTCTCTATCTCCCAGAATCTTGAGGGTCCGATTCCCATGTTGGGATAAATGGCAAGACCATCAGCCTTGTTATAGATTGCCAGATAAAATAAACCTCCCTCCTTCACCAGC
>Ga0172365_10002102_pt1 | contig 14556 bp, 13 predicted proteins | sample LakKivSesite48cm_FD_114535 | JGI IMG/M metagenome (GOLD analysis project Ga0172365, IMG submission 114535) | Sediment microbial communities from Lake Kivu, Rwanda - Sediment site 48cm | ecosystem: Environmental > Aquatic > Freshwater > Lake > Sediment | place: Rwanda: Western Province, Lake...
GACGGAGACCACGCGCTCCACCACGTCGGCAAGTGCGGGTGTGGCCCACAGATATCCGCTGTTCAGCGTCATCGTCACGCCGGCACTGCCCACGTGACGCCAGTCGTCCCACGTGTAGCGACGCGAGAGCGTCCAGAACAGGTGCTCGGGCACAGTGTTCGCGGATGGTGTGGCCGTGCCGGCCCATACCGGATAGACGTTCACGTAGGCGTGCAACTCGAGGCCGTGAGCGTGGGCAGTCTCAACGGCGGCCTGGAGCGGGTCCCAGCCGGGGTCCTGGCCCAATGAGCCGCCGCTCAATCGGGCGGCCCAGGGTTCCAGCCCGGGCGTGTAAAAGGCGTCGGCGGCACCGCGCACCTGGAAGAGCAACACGTTGAAACCAGACCCGGCGGCGTTTTCGACCAATGTCTGCACGTCGGTGATCGAGCTGTAGTCCCAGCGGGTCACCCATAGCGCACGGGCCTCGACCATACGGTCGCCCCCGCTTCTCTGGACCAGCGGCAGGTAGACGTGATGGTCGAGCGTGGGGGTGACGGCAGTTTGTAGTTGTGAGGGGGCCACAGGGAAGTGGGCCGGGGTGATCGGCGGAAGGATGGCAGTCGCATCGTCGTAGCCGTGCTGGACATACCAGGCCTGGTTGAGCCCGACCTGTGCGGCAAAGGCCAGCGGGTCGGGCGGAGGTGGTTGAGCAGCAAGGGGTTGGCTGAGCCACAGCAACAGGACCAGCAGCGCCGTCGCCAACAACAGGGGCAGGCCGAGACGATGCCACGCCGTCACACTAACTCGCTTCCTCCGGACGGAAGAGGGCCTCGGCGTGTTCCAGCAATGTCTTGATCCGCTCTGAGGACGTTTTCCTGGCCTCCAGGTACCTGGCCAGCAGGTCCTGGTCGGTCATCTCTTCCGGGGCCAGGCTGCCCAGCCGCACGCGCGCTTCTCGCTCGACCTCGCGGTTGATCGAGCCGACAAAGTAGGCCGCGGACAGGAGCGCACGCACGTCCCGGTCGCGCACGAGTGGCTCCTGGTCGGCCCGCAGTTGCAGGATCAGCCGCACTACCGCATCGCGCAGATTGCACGCGGCGAGCGCCTGTTGCAGCGCCATGAGCGGGTTGAGCGCCTCTCGCACGTCGGCGCGCACGGTGACGAAGGGGCGGGCGTTCAACTCGACGAACTGCCACGTCGTCTCCCCGCGCGCCAGCTCGACCCAGCAGAAGCCCTTGGGCTGCCCCTCCTCGCCAAAGTCAATCCGCTCCAGACTGCCGGCGTAGACGACGGGGGGGTAGCCTCCGCCGTTGAGGCTCTGGTGCAGGTGGATGTGCCCCAGCGCCACGTAGTCCCAGGCCGGGTCGGCGACGGCCGACTTGAGGACGACCGCGTCGCGCCCGATCATCACGCTGCGCTCGGAGCCGAAGGTCGCCTCGGAGACGCTCAGGTGCGCGGCCAGCACCGCCGGCACACCCGGCTCCAGTTGAGCAGCCAGCGCCTGGATGTTGGCGGTGACGATGCGCTGGAGTTCCTGGTCCAACTGCCGGATGGAGAGGCCGCGGTACTCGTCGTGGGCCAGGAGGCGCTGGCGGACCGGGTAGGGGACGGTGGCGACCTGCAGCGGGCCACGGCGGGTCTCGATGCGATGCACCTTCTCCTCCCGTCCCACGACGACGTTGGGCACGTCGAGCGTGTGGAAGATGTCCACGCTCGAGGCGCGCTGGACCATCGTCGGCAGGTCGTGGTTGCCCACCAGGAGCACGACCTGTACCCCCGCGTCGGCCAATTGCTTGATGCGGCGGGCGAAGGCACGCTGGTAGGTGGCGTTGGGGCTGTGGACCTTGAACACGTCTCCGGCAAAGATCACCAGGTCCACTTCGTGCTCGAGCCCATAGTCAATCAGTTCGTCGAAGCGGGCCAGGAAGTCGAGCACGCGCCCGTTGACGCCGGTGGCGGGGTCCAGGCGGCCATAGTTCTCCATGCCGACGTGGAGATCGGCGAAGTGAAGGAGGCGGATTTTGTTCATCTATGTTTTATCCTTCCACCCCTAGTTTAACACACAAAACTCCCTGGCGCAACGGGAACCAGGGAGTCTTGAGGATGAAAGGGTGACCGAGGTTGCGGTGGGGTGATGCGCCTTCTGTCACAAGACAGCTTATTCTGGTATAATACACCGAAACCTGTTCGGTCAAGAGGACGGAGTGTATGACCGCATTTTGAGGCAAATGCAGGCGAGAATCCGTACCCGGCAGTATGTGATGACCCTTCATGCTGAGGAAGAGATGGAGGATGATCGCCTGTCCATTTTCGACGTCGAGCGTGGAATCCTGACCGGTAGGATCGTCGAACGGCAGAAAGATGCTGTTACAGCGGAATGGAAATACCTTGTCGAAGGTGAAACCATTGCAGGCGATGCGGTAGTTGTCGTTGCCAAGCTGAGTGTCACTGCTAAGCTGGTGATCATAACCGTGTACCGGGTGTGATAAGGAGCAGAGCAGAGATGATATGTGACATCTGTGGTCAAGAAGGTGCTCGTGTTCGTCACGTGACACGTAGTTACGGCAAAGGTGAGAACTTGCTTGTCATCGAAAACGTGCCTGTCATCAGTTGTCCCCATTGTGGGGAAAGCTATCTCACGGCCGACACATTGCACGAGATTGAACGCATCAAGCTGCACCGGCAGAGCTTTGCGCGAGAGCGTCCTGTAGCCGTAGCTGTCTTCGCCTAGTTTGAAGACCTGAATGATTACGCCTCTTCTCGCAACCAAAACCTACATCCCGACGCCCCGCACGCCGCTAGTGCCACGCCCACGCTTGACCGCACGCTTGAACGCGGGCCTGTGCCAAAAACTGACGTTAGTTTCGGCGCCGGCCGGCTTTGGCAAAACCACGCTGGTGAGCGCATGGCTGCAGCACGTCGCACATCCTGTCGCGTGGCTCTCGCTGGGCAGGGGCGACAACGACCCGCTCCAGTTCTGGCGCTACGTCGTCGCCGCCTTGCAGACCGTGGACGAGACGGTCGGCGAGGCTGCACAGGCCGCCCTGCAGACGTCACAGCCCCTGCCGCCGGAAACACTGGTCGCCACCCTGATCAATGACTGCGTCGCTTCGAGCGACGAGCGTCAAAGTAGTCCTTACGTCCTCGTTCTGGATGACTACCACGTCATCGAAAACCCAACCATCCACACCAGTCTGAACTTCTTGCTCGACAATCTGCCGCCACAACTCCACCTCGTCATCACCACGCGAGAAGACCCCCCGCTCGCGCTGCCCCGGCGGCGGGGGCGTGGGGAACTCGTGGAGATACGCGTCGCCGATCTGCGGTTCACGGTCGAAGAGGCAGCGGAACTCCTGAACATGCTGGCCGGCTTACACCTCTCCCGCGCAGACATCGCCGCTCTGGAAAAACGCACCGAGGGTTGGATCGTCGGTTTGCAGATGGCCGCCTTGTCCCTGCAACAGCAAGCCCCTCTGGAGCAGCACGACTTTGTGGCCGCATTTGCCGGAGACGATCGGTACATCGTGGACTATCTCGTCCAGGAAGTCTTCGAACACCAATCGCCACGCGTCCAATCGTTCCTGCTACAAACGTCCATCCTGGAACGCCTGTGCGGGCCGTTGTGCGATGAGGTCGTGGGAATCAGCAAATCAGCAAATCAGCAAATCAGCAAATCAGCAAACCGGCAGATTGGCGTATCGCTGACTCGTTCGCTCGCTGACTCGCAAGCCGTACTGGAGTACCTGGAGCGCGCCAATCTTTTCACCATCCCTCTCGACAACCGGCGTTACTGGTATCGCTATCACCAACTTTTTGCCGACCTGCTCCGGCGACGTTTGAGCCAGGCTGCAGATACACAACATGTCAACGCCCTGTACCAGCGGGCCAGCGCGTGGTGCCAGCGCCAGGGGTTGATCGCCGAAGCCGTATCCTACGCCCTGGACGGTTCCAATCTCGAATATGCCGCCGCCCTCATCGAACGGTACGTGCTGGATCTGTTCTACAACAGCGAGATCGCCCTCATCCACCACTGGCTGAAGGCTCTCCCCGCTGAACTGATGCGCTCCCATCCCCTGCTCCAGGCCGTCTATGCCAGCACCACGGTGCTCCTTTCAGGGTACTCCACCGACTCCATGGAACTGGCCGGGCGCTGGCTTCAAGAAGTGGAAAAAACGCTGCAAGTCCAGGGGCAGGACGCCAACATGCCAGGCAGCGCAGGCCAACCTACTTACAATGAGACGACCGGATTCATCTCCAAATTTCGCGCCTACCTGTCGCGCTTCCGTGGGGACCCTCCGCAGACGGTCATCCTCCTCTCACGGCAAGCCCTGGATCGTCTGCCCAAAGATGAACGGAAATTTCGCAGTGCGCTGCTTGCCAACATCGGGTGCGCGCACATGTCGCTGGGCGACGAAACGGAAGCCGGGCGCGCCTTTGCCGAAGCCAGGCAGATCGGGGAGTCGAGCGGCGACCTGTTCAACGCCGCTGCGGCGGCGAGGGGACAGGCCCTGATCCTGCGCAAGCAGGGCCGCCTGCACGAGGCCGCGGCGATCTGCCGGGACAGCCTGCAATTCATCGGCTGCCGCAGCGCAGAAATGGGCCGCCCGATCCCCTATGCCGGGGTAGTCTACGTCACCCTGGGCGAAATTATGCTGGAATGGAACGACGTGGAAGAGGCGGAGCGCCTCTTGACCAGGGGCGTGACCACGATCAAATTGCTGCCGGATTCTATTGCAGTAGAGGGGTACAGCGCACTGGCCTGGCTCAAGCGGGTGCAAGGGGAGAGCGAGAAAGCGTTCGAGTTGCTCGAACAAGCGGAGCAGTTGCAGCCAAGCGCCTCGCCCTACGTCGCCGCCCACCGCCTCCGGCTCTGGCTGACGCAAGCAGAAGACAAACCCGACCGAGGCAGGCTAGAAAGCCTGCCCCACGACCTGGCTCACGCTGCACGGTGGGTCCACGAGCACCACATCGTGCTGGAGAGCGAACCGCATCACGACTTGCTCAAACATCTGGAACAGGTCGCTCTGTATCGCCTGCTCATCGTCCAGCATCGCCTGCAGGGTCGCCCCGATTTGCAGCCGCTCCTCGACTGCCTGGACAGGCAGATTCATTTTGCCAGGGAGAAGGGTTGGTATGAGTGGACCATCACGTTTTTGATTCTGCGCGCGTTGGCCCTGCAGGCTCAGGGCCACGTGGATCAAGTCATCGCTCCCCTGCAACAGGCGCTCACCCTGGCCGAGCCTGGGGGCTATGTGCGCGTTTTTCTGGATGAAGGTGCGCCCATGCGACAGTTACTCCAGGAGACCGCCGCGCGCAGGGCAGCGCGCGAGAGCGCGGAATATGCAAACAAGTTGCTGACAGCAGCGCTTGACACGGACAAGCGTGCGGCCAAACCTGTCACCACTGAGGCGCTGATCGAGCCGCTCAGTCCTCGCGAGATCGAGGTGCTGCGACTGATCGCCACCGGCGCCACCAATCCACAGATTGCCCAGAGGCTATTCATCACCGTTGACACCGTCAAGAAACACCTCTACAACATCTTTGGCAAACTGGAAGTCAAGAACCGCACGCAGGCCACGGCGCGCGCGCGCGAACTGGGCCTGCTGGAATAGAGAACTCTCCGCACGAAAGCGCGCAATGGCAGGCTGGAAAGCCTGCTCCACATACAATGGCAGGCTGGAAAGCCTGCCCCACACGCAATGGCAGGCTAGAAAGCCTGCCCCACACGCAATGGCAGGCTAGAAAGCCTGCCCCACACACAAGATTCCACCCCCTGATTCCACCATTGGGTAATGACAATACCACCGGTCACCTGGTATACTGGCCGTGTTCCAGGAGAGTGGCTCGGTCATGAGACCGGCCACAGCAAGCTCGGTCAGGAGACCGGCCACAGCAGGCAAACCTGAGAAGGAATGAAAATGGACCAGTCACAGTTAGCCATCTTGTTTTACTCTTCTCCGCCAATCTTTGTGCTGGAATTTGTGTTGGCCGTGGTTGCGGAATGGACACGGATCGCATCAGGGCTGGTGCTGCCGAGGATGCGCCGGAAGGTGTAAAGATGTCTGTCGCCGACAATCAACCGGCGGTTTATCGAATTGAGGTGCGAGGACGGCTCGACGAAACCTGGTCGGCCTGGTTCGATGGCATGGCGATTGCGGTCGGGAAAAGCAGTGACCACAAGACGATCACGACGCTGACCGGCCCTGTCACCGATCAGGCCGCCCTACACGGTATCTTGTCCCGCATCCGGGACCTGGGATTGCCCCTATTGTCAGTGCGGTGCGTGGAAAGAGAAAATCCATCATATTCCAAAAGGGAGGTAAGTACGCAATGAAACAGTATCGAATAGTTGCAGTGATTGGTCTATTGGCCTTGCTGGCCTCAGCGGTGGGCTGTGCGCCGATGGCCACTCCGCCGCCCGCTGCCGTCCCGGCACGGGCAGCAGCCGCAAATCCGTGGGAGGTCGTGCGCGAGACGCGGGTCGAGCAACCGGTGAGAATGGCTGCCTTTCTCGACGAGACCTTCGGCCTCACAGGAGGAGCCAATTATGAAGGCAAAGCCCACTATACGACCGACGGGGGCCAGACCTGGACGATGGCCGAAACCAGCTCAGGCTGCCTCTTCGGGTTCGACGTCGTGGATGCTCACACGGTGTGGGAATGTAATGCATCCGACATCCGTTTGAGCACGGACGGCGGCCAGACCTGGCAAGGCTCACAGGGGCCTAGAGGTCAACCCTTCTGCCACGTGAGCGCCGCGGACGACAAGACGGTCTGGTACCTTTCTCCTTCCAGGCTTAAGGCGACCGTGGACGGGGGAACGACCTGGCAAGAGATCGTGTTACCCGAGGCCGTACGCCCTGGAAACGTCCTGGCGATTTCACTCCGCACGTCGCAGGAAGGATACATATTGGACTCCGCCGGCAACCTCTACGTCACGGTGGACGGCGGCAAAAGTTGGTCGTCCCAGGCCCTGGGATTGGCAGAGAAGTACGGGGAGATGGAGCCTATGCCCCCCGGCCATACCGCCGCACCGGCTGCGATACGCTTCTTCGATGCGAAGCACGGGGCCATCGTTCTGAGCCTCGTGGGTGGGGGAACGAGCAAGGTCGTGGCGCTGCGCACCGCAGACGGCGGTCAAACGTGGGTGGAGGAGGTCGTGCCGGCCGAGTTCGGCGTGCCTTACCTGACCCACGACGGCCGATTCCTGACGCTCCATTCCTTCATGAACACCGGCAGAATCACCGTGCTCCGCTACGTGGGCGGCTAGAGGGGCACTGGCAGGCCCTTGGGGCTTGTGGCAAGGCTCCGAGGGCCGGCTGACCCGAGAGATCATGACGAGAAATGAAACGCTCATCTTTTATCCTATTCGCTTTACTGCTGTCGCTCTCAACCGCCGGATGCGCGCCGGGAGTGGCAAAGTCAGAGGGCGCGGCGACGAATACCGCCGAGTCGTCACCCACTGAAGTACGAGACGGCGGGCCGTGGGAGATCGTCCTGCAACGAGAGATTGCACAACCCATGAGGGTGGCCGCGTTTCTCGACAGCGCCTTTGGCATCACGGGCGGCCCGTCCGATGCGGGCAAGGCTCACTATACTACCGACGGCGGCAAAACCTGGACGTCGGCCGAAAGCAGCATATCCTGACTGTTTGGCCTGGACATCGTGGATGTCGCGGATGAGTACATCCGGGCGGATGAGTACATCCGGGCGGATGAGTACATCCGGGCGGATGAGTACATCCGGCAGGTGGTCTGGCAGTGCAGCCTTGGGCCGGTCGGGGTGAGCACCGACGGGGCGCGCACGTGGCAGGCGGTGACCGATTACGGCAACTGCCGGCAACTCAGTTTTTTGGACGCCCAAACCGGGTGGATCGCTACCTCTGCCCAACTTGGAGCCACCACGGACGGCGGCCAGACCTGGGAAGCGGTGACCTTGCCCGCCGGCGTAGAGAGAATCGCGGCGATCTTTCTCCGCACGCCGGCCGACGGATACTTGATGGACAACGCCGGCGTCCTGTACGTCACCCGGGATGAGGGCCGCAGTTGGTCTTCTCACACGCTGGGACTGGACCTGGAAAGCGCCATCGTCCCCGACCGGGAAACTGCCTCGGCCGCCGTGCGCTTCAGCGACGCCGAGCGCGGGCTGGTCGTGGTGCACCTGGCCGGCGGTCTCAGCAGCCAGGTCGTCACGCTGCGCACGACCGATGGCGGCCGGACGTGGGAACAGGCAGGTTCGATGCCGGTCTCACCGCTCATCTCGCTGTACCTGTCGCGCGATGGCTCAACCCTGACGATCGCCGACCAGATGGAAAGCCGGGTCATCGTGCTGCGCACCCACGAGAGAACACAATGATGATGAAAAGAGAACTGGCTACACGCACGTCCTTACTCGCCGCCATCCTGATAGGTCTGTTCCTGTCGTTGGCGAACACACAAAGAGCCAACGCACAAGAAGAAGCCGTGGCCCAATTTCTCTTTTTCTACAATGAAGACTGCCCGGTCTGTCGCCAAATCAAGGACGAGGTTTTACCTACCGTCTTCGAAAAGTACGCCAACCAGGTCGAGTGTCGCTACGTCGAAATCTGGAACAAGCCTGAAAATCATCGCACGATGCGCGGCTTGTTGCTCAAACTGAACGTGCCCCAAGACCGCCAGGATTACGTCCCCATCGTGGTCATCGGCGATCAGGTGCTGGCCGGCCAGGAGATCCCAATCCACCTCGCAGAAACCATCGAGCGCTACCTGGCCCAGGGCGGCGTGGGCTATCCTGCGCTGGAGAACCTCCCCCAGCCTGTCCAGATCGCGGTCTTCTACGACCCTGACGATGCCGACGCGGATGGGTACATCCGTTTGGCGCGGCTGGACAGGCTCATCGGGGCGCAGATGAACGAGCACGGCCCGTGGCTTCAGACTCACGTCATTGACCTTTCCCAGCCGGGCCACGCCGAACTGCTGGCCCAATACAACGCCGCACTGGGGTACCCGCAGCCGTTGCCCGGCGTCCCCCACGTCCTGATAGGCCCATACATGCTGAGGGGTATGGACGAGATCGAAAGCCGGCTCCCGGAGTTGGTCGAAGAATACAAGGCCCAGGGCGGCGTCGAAATTCCTACGACGGAAGAATTGAGCGGGGGAACGTCCACGTCGGCCCGCAAGCCCATCTACCTGGCCTACTTTGAAAAGGCCGGCTGCCAGAAATGCGCCCGCACCGCCTACGATCTCCGGCTGGTCCAGGAAGACTACCCGCAATTGATCGTAGAGACCTTCCCCATTGACGAGCACACGCCCCTCAACGAGTGGCTGTGCCAGCGCTACAACGTGCCGGAAGAACAGCGCCTGACCACGCCGATGATTTTCGTCGGCGACGACGTGCTCACCGGTCACCAGGCCAACTTGAGCAACCTGACGTTCACGGTCGCCAGGTATGCCGCGGACGGCACCGGGCGCACGTGGAGCGGCTTTGGCGAAGCCACAGCCCAGGCTGAGGCCGGGCAGCACGTGGTCGAGCGCTTCCGATCCTTCGGCCTGCTCACCGTGCTGGGCGCAGGGCTGATAGACGGCCTCAACCCGTGCGCCTTTGCCACCTTGGTGTTCTTCGTCTCCTATATGACCCTTACCGGGCGGCGCGGGCGCGACGTACTGTTCGTGGGGGCAGCCTTCGCCTCAGGCGTTTTCCTGACCTATCTGCTGGTGGGCGTCGGCCTGCTAAAAGTCGTCCAATCCCTCGGCTTCTTCAGTACGCTGGGGCGTTGGGTCTACCTGATCACGGCGCTATCATGCGCAGGCCTGGCGCTGCTGACCTTGCGCGACTTTTTCAAGGCCCGCCGGGGTCAGGTCAGCGAAATGACCCTCAAACTGCCCGCCAGCCTGCGCCGGCGTGTCCACAAAATAATCCGCGAGCATGCCCAGGTGCAAACCTTCGTGGGCATCGCGTTCGTCACCGGCTTCGTCGTATCGCTGATCGAGCTGGCCTGCACAGGCCAGGTTTACCTGCCCACCATCATGTTCGTGTTGAGCGTGCCCGCTATGGCCACCCAGGCGCTTTTATATCTGCTGCTCTACTGCATCGCCTTCATTCTCCCGCTCGTCGTCGTGTTTTCGCTGTGTACCCTGGGCACGACCTCGCAGCAATTGGGCCTTTTTATCACCCGCCACACCGCCGCCATCAAGAGTCTCACCGGGCTGGTGTTCGTGGGCCTGGCCTCGTGGATGGCGTGGACCCTGGCCCCCCTGTTTGGCATTTCACTGTTGCCATCCCCATAAACCTCCGCCTACTTCCCTTTTCTACCCATTTACATTTCGCTGATTATGAATATAATAGAGCTGGACAGCCGAGCCACGTCAAAAACGGTGGAGGCGCTGGTCAACCGGCTGGACACGGTGCAGGAAGGGGGCTTCTTCGAGGACATCCCTGGACTTGAGCACGACTGACTCAGGGCGCGATGGCTGGCGGCCGCTCACCCTTTCGGCGCTGACCTGCAACTTATCAACCACGACATAGGACAACAATGCCAATCAGTCAGCGTCAGCAGTTGTTAGCTCGCTTTGATCCAGTAGGACTTGATCGCTACGGTATTACGGCCGATGACCTGCAGTGTATCGAAAGGTACATTCATATTCTGCAGTCCGGACTAGGTGAAATGGTTTGGGATGAGGCGGTTCACATCGGTGGACCTTACGGTACCAGCATCCTCATCCACGAGATTGTCGAGATTCGCGCCTTACAACAGGGCGGGGTTGACCCTTATCGCTGCACTCAAGAGGAACTGGCGCACGTTCTGGCGGATCATCTATTGGCCCACGTGGTCGCTATTTACGAAGAACACCTATACCTGCAAGACGTGCTATTCCGGCAGTATGATTGCCGCTTTGAGGTAGCAACGTTGGTCAAGGCCAATCGCGCCGACGATACGGATTTGAACTATTTTCTCGAAAGCGACATTGGCGTCTTTTTGTTGGAGCAAGATCGCGTGGAAGAAGCCCAAATGTATCTGGAACAGTTGAAACAGGAGTAGATGTGACATGATCAGGGTCAGAAAACTGCAGCGGAAAGGCGAGGATGGCGTGTGGCACAGCGACGCCTACGCCGTCGAAATGCCCGATGGACGGCTTACGCTGCGCTACTCGCTGGCTTGGGAATACCTGGGCGGACAATATAATCGGCTGATTCAGGAGCGAGGACTGTCGTTGGAGCAGTTAGAGCGAGTACTGGTTGGTGACAGCCTGCGCTGGTTACCGGTTGAGACTCTTGTGACGGGCAATGAAGAAGCTATCCGGGCATTGGACCGCGAGTGCCATGTGCCCCGGTCAGCGACGGCATTTACCGGCCGGCGAGACGAACAGCCCGTTCAAACAGAAGCGATTACCCTGGAGGCGCATATCGTTGGCGGACGCCTGCAGCTTGAAGCACCGCTGGCCAGTCCCATTCGCGCTCGAGGCGATCACATTTACCTGGAAGACGGGCGCCGGTTGCAGATTACGTTGGCGTCTGAACAAGTGCCCGGGGCGCAGCATTAAGGTGAACTAACGGTTTCGGCTCCGACCGCCTATCTACCTCCCGCTGTGGCCGGTCTCCTGACCGGGCCACCTCCCCCCGCTGTGGCCGGTCTCCCGACCGAGCCACCCAGGGTGGCCTCGCCCCACCAGTTGCGCCACACCTTGTCACCCGGCCACTGAATGCGGGTGCGGGGCGCTTTTGTGTGGTGCGGGTTGGTGTACTGGACGTTTTGACTTCTGCGCAAGTTGTACTATACTAACAGCACAATGCAATGAACATAGCCTCGCTGTCCCGACCAGCCCGAGGCAGTGACCAGGCGGCAGGTGCGCCCTGGTGCTGACGATGGTAGTCCAACGCCCGCCCGCCGTCAAGGTTGAGGCGGGCATTTCCTTGCAGGAGTGGTTCAGTCTGGAGGCAGCATGGCGCGTAAGAAAAGTCAAACGGCCACGCCAGACGGCGTGAAGGACTTTCGGCACACCGACGCCCGGCGCAAGAACAACCCGCCCGCCGGCATCGCGCCCACCTACGAGGTGCGGGAGCGCCAGGCGACCCCCTACGCCTACGATCCGCACCTGGAGCCCCAACTGGTGTGGGCCGGGAAGGCGGAGCACACCAGTTTTGAAGTGGACCTGGTCTCGCTCCACGTCCACGAGCGCATCTCGACCCAGGCTATGCTGAAGGCCGTGCGCCGCCCGGAGCCGGTGCAACTCTCCCTCTTCGGCGAGACACCCCTGCCGGCCGACCAGCAGATCGAGTTCTACTGCTCCAGAAAGCGCCGGTGGCGGGCTTGCAGGTGCACTTTGCCAACGTCGCACCCGACGTGCTGGTGGGCGACCTGCTCAAGACCACCCGTGCCAGCCAGATCTTTACCGTCTTTGGGCAGCCGGACGTGGCCCTCACCCCCGTCCCCTCGCCCGCTCGCGGGAGAGGGGAGTTGTACACCGTCGAGTTGCGCGGCGTGGACGTCTACGACCCGCTGACGGGGGAGGTGCACAGCACGCGGGGCAAGGACGTGGCCGCCTGGTTCCTGGACACCGACTATGACGGCCGGACGTTCCACATCTGCCAGGCCTTCTTCCCTGGCGACGAGCGGGCGTGGGACAAACTGCAGCGGGCGCTGAAAGCCCAGATTGACCCGGAGGCGTTTGAGCAGATGCGTGGCACGACCTCGTTCCACTTCGAGGCAGGCGAGCACAAGCGCATCGCGGTGAAGGTGATTGACTTTCGGGGGAACGAGGTGGTGCGGGTGGTGGCGCTGGAGCGGACCACGTATGAACGGGGCAGAAGGCATGAATCCTGAGGGTGTGTTTCAGTCAGGAGAGGAGAGATCTGTGCCCCAGGCTCTCGAAGCGAGCGTCATGCGCATTCTCGACGCGGACGGAAACACCGCCGGCGCGGGGTTCCTCGTCGCCGGGCGACTGGCCGTGACGTGCGCCCACGTGGTCGAGGCGGCAGGGAGCGGGCCGGGGCAACCGGTGAGCGTGTGCTTCCATCGTGCCGGCCAGCCGCAGACCACCCGCGTGCTGGCTGAAGGTTGGTCGCCGTGCCCGCGTGGCCAGGTCCCTTCCGGCGACGACGTTGCCTTTCTGGAACTGGATATGTGTAAAGGCCAGCCCGTCGCGCTGGGATTTTCTGCGCAAAGCGGCGGGCACGACTTCCTGGCCCTCGGCTACCCGGAAGGTGGGAGCGTCGCGGAACGCTGGGCGCAGGGCCAGGTGGGTGGGCTAGTGCAGGTGCCGGGCTACGCTCAGCCGCTCCTGCAGATCCAGGGTGAAGAGGTGGACCGCGGCCTGAGCGGCGGGCCGGTGCTCGACTGCGAGAGCGACCGCGTGGTCGGCATGGTCACCGGCTACGAAGACGTTGCCCGCCGGCCCCCTGCCCCGGCACTGCGCATCGCCTATGCCACCGCTGCTGAGACGCTCCAGAGGCTGCGGCCTGCACTGCGCCTGCTGCCGCCCGGCTACGACCCGGCCTGCCTGGAGGCCTATCGCCGGGGTGTCCTGGAGCGAACGTAGTACGTCAACCTGGAAGGCATCCCCCTGCCCACCGACCGCTCCGGCCGGCGGGTGAATTTGCGTTTCCCGCTCGACCGGGTGTACATCCGCCTGCAGGCCGTCGAAGAGAAACGCCAGCGCCAGCAGGAGGCCGAAGAGCGCCGCGCCCTGGAAGCGCAGATCGAAGCCCGGCGCGCGGGCAGCCCATTCCGGGACATCCTGGGGACGTTGCGCTTGTTGGGGGAGTATTTTTACCGGCGCGGCCAGGTCTATCAGGCCGAAAAGCGCCCCGAGCCGGTGGACCCGCAGGAGGCGTTGGAGAAACATCCCCGGCTGGTCATACTGGGCGCGCCCGGCGCGGGCAAGTCCACGCTGTTGCGCTTCCTGGCGCGCCGCGCGGCCGAAGACGAGCACGGCCCACTGCCCATCCTGGTCTCGCTGCGCGACTATGCCACCGCGCTGGCTGGCGACAGCACGCTCTCGCTGCGCGAGTTCGCCCTGCGACGAGAGGCGGGAGGTGACGGCAACCTGCGCCGTGCGCTGGAGGCCGAGATCGAGGCGGGGCGCGTGCTGTGGCTGGTGGACGCATTGGACGAGGCGCGCGGCTGGAGCGGACAGGCCGCCAGGCAAGTGGGCCAGCTGAAGGGCCGCCTGGTGGTCACCTCCCGTATCCTGGAATGCACTCGCTCGTTGGAGATGTACCCTGGGTTTGAAGTGCTGCCGCTCAACCCCGAGAACGCCGACGACTTCCTGCAGCGCTGGTTCGGGCTGCTGGCCGAGACCCGCGCGGCCGGGCCGGAGTGGGTGGCAGGGCGCGCAGACTGGCTGAAGGCACAGTTGCAGGCCCGCCCGCGCTTGCGGCCGCTGGCGCGCAGCCCGCTGCTACTCACCTTCCTGGCGGTCCTGGCCGGGGAAGACCCGCAGCGCGAACTGCCCGCCGGCCGCGCCGAACTGTATCGGCGCTACGTGGAAGGATTGCTCGACTCCTGGGAGGCACAGCGCCGCCCCAGGGAGGGCGTGAGTGGCGAGCCGGCCTTCACGCTCGGCCCGCTGAGTGGCGCCCCTGCCCGCCAGGCGGCGTTGGA
>Ga0172365_10002103_pt1 | contig 14548 bp, 10 predicted proteins | sample LakKivSesite48cm_FD_114535 | JGI IMG/M metagenome (GOLD analysis project Ga0172365, IMG submission 114535) | Sediment microbial communities from Lake Kivu, Rwanda - Sediment site 48cm | ecosystem: Environmental > Aquatic > Freshwater > Lake > Sediment | place: Rwanda: Western Province, Lake...
CTTTGTTCAATCGGGTCATTTAATTCGGAAAAACCTAAAACCAATTCCCAGCATCCTCCGGCAACTAATTGAAAAGAGGCTAAGCGAGAAGGGTTATCCTCAAGCGATTTGGCAAGCGGAAATGTTCCTAAAGGATGGTGAATAATAAAAGTAGGATTCCAAATTTTACTTAAGCAATATTTTTTGTAAATCTCATCAGCAATTTCAGCTTTATTGCCTTTTACTTCGAGCCCAAGTTTTTTTGCCTCCCTTTTAAGGGCTTCTAAATTAATTTCTTCTAAATTGATTTTTGTGTATTTTTTAATCAGTTGATTGAATTCAATTCTCGGCCAGGGAGTTTTAAAATCAATTTCTTTCCCTTCATATTTTATTTTTAAAGTTTTAAAACTTTTTTTAAGTAAATTTTCAAACATTCTTTCGGTAAGTTTCATCAAGTCTTTGTAATCGGCGTAAGCCCAGTAAAATTCAAGCACTGTAAAATCAGGATTATGAGTTCTATCCATCCCTTCGTTTCGAAAAACTCGGCCGATTTCATAAACTTTTCCAAAATCACCGACCAAAAGTCGTTTTAAATAGAGCTCAGGAGCAATTCTCAGATATAAATCCATATCTAAAGCATTCAAATGAGTTTTAAAGGGACTGGCTTTGGCTCCGCCATAAATTGGCTGCAAAATTGGCGTTTCTACCTCTAAAAATCCTTCCTCCTCCAAAAATTTTCTAATTTCTTTAATAATTTTCGAACGAATTTCAAATTTCTTTTTTATTTCTGGATTAAAAATCAAATCTAAATATCTCTTTCTAAATCTTTCTTCAATATCTCGAAATCCGTGCCATTTTTCAGGCAAGGGTAAAAGACTCTTAGCCAACATTTTAAAATCTGCAGCATCTATTGTTTTTTCTCCTTTTTTTGTTTTAAATAAAATCCCTCTAACCTCGATAAAATCACCAACATCAAAATTATCTAAGAAAAACTTATAACCCCGTTCCCCTATCCTGTCCTTTCTGAAATAGGCTTGAATCTTACCCGAACCATCTTCAATATGCAAAAAGGTTGAACCGCCGTGTTCTCTAAGAGATTTAATTCTGCCAACTAAAATTACTTCTTTTTTTAATCGAGCGAGCTGAGCGAAATCTCCAATTACTTCGGCGATTTTGTGAGTCCTTTTGGTTCTAGCTGGATAGGCCAAAATCCCAGCTTTTCTAATTGCTTCCAGCTTTTTTAACCTAATTTTTCTCAATTCATCAATCATCAAGTCTCAAGCTTTCGCAAAGTGAAAGCGCAGATTAAGAAGAGATTTATCTCTTCACCTTTTAATTTATTAAAAACGCAGATAAAGATGAAGGCTTGTCCTTCATCGCTGTCGCCATATGCTTCATTTTACTTAATTTTTTTTTTTGAGTCAAAGAGACCAGCTTACCGAGCGAAATACCATTCTAAGACGAAATGAACGAAGCAGGCTGTGAGGAAAAAAATGACTAGTCTGAGGGTAGTTGCCGAGGGGGACACTTCGCAGCCGAGCCCGAGAAGACCTTTGAATTTTCCTTTTAGCTATTAAGGCTCGGCGAGAAATAGCAGCAGCTGGAAATGAATTTAATTTTACCTCTAAAGCTGACTGCGTGTCACCCGAGGCAATCTGCCCGAAGAACTACCTCCCTGAATCAGTCTACCGAGCGAAATACCATTCTAAGACGGCTTTGGCTACTGGTAGGGCAGCAGTTTGGACTCCTTTTACCTTTTCAATCATCACAGTTAAAACAATCTGAGGGTCTTCGTAGGGAGCAAAAACAGTTACCCAATTATTATAAAAATCTTTTCCCAATTCAGCAGTCCCGGTTTTAGCGGCAGCTTTTACCGGTAATTGGTCTAACCAGCCGGTGGCAGAACCAGAAGTTACTGCTTGGCGCATTCCTTCCCTAACTACTTGAAGATTTTCAGGTTGAATAAAATTATCCCGAATAATTTTTGGCTTAATTTCTTCGATAGGATTTTTTTTACTATCAATAATTTCTTTAACAACCTGGGGTTGAAGTAATTTTCCCCCATTGGCTATGGAAACAAAGCTATCTGCTACTTCTAAAGGAGTAATTTGTAAAAATCCCTGGCCGATGGAAAGATTATAAGTATCGCCATCCCACCATCCGGGATCATTGGGAAAGGTTTTTTTCTTCCATTCTTTGTCGGGAATAAAACCCTCAGCTTCTCCTGGAAGATCAATTCCGGTTTTATCTCCCCAACCAAATAACTCCAGAAACTTTTTAATTTTACTTGGACCTAAACCCTCCTGGTCACCGTATCCACCTCCCACTGTATAAAAATAAACATTGCAGGATTCGGCAATGGCTTTTCTCAAATCTGTCAAACCGTGAGTTTTCCAATCTTTATATTCCCAAATTTTTTCAGGATTCCAATAGTCTTGAACCAAAATCTTTCCTTGACAATTAATTTTTTTATTAGGAGAAATTATTTTTTCTTCTAAAGCAGCTGAAGCAATTAAAGGTTTGATAGTAGAACCAGTCAGATATTTACCAGAAATTGCCCGATTAAAAAGAGCTTTAAGTTCGAGGGGGTCGTCTAAAAGATCCTGGAGAGCTTCGGGGTCAGCGCCTTTTTGAAATAAATTATTATTGAAAGTAGGATAGGAAACTAAAGCCAATACTCCCCCAGTTTTTGGATCCAGAGCCACGACTGCTCCGCCCTTGGCATCAACTATTTTAATTTCTTTTTCTAACTCCTCTTGAATTTTCTTTTGAAGTTCGAAGTCTAACCACAAAACTAAACTTTTTCCAGATTCCGGGAGTTGAACTGTTTCTTTTGAGATTATATTTCCTTGAGCATCCCTTTCAATTTTGAGCTTCCCCGGGTTTTTTCGTAAAATCTCCTCATAAGATTTTTCCAGACCATCCCTGCCAATATAATCTGAAATTGTATAAAATTCGGGGGCGGCTTTTAATTCCTCGCTTTTTATTTTCCCGGTATAACCAATCAGGTGAGAAATCGTTTCGCCGTCTGGATAATATCTAATTGGGTTTTGCTCAATTCGGAAACCAGGAAGCTCCCCAATTTTTGTTTCTAGAATTATTAGAGTTTGGTGATCAAGATTTTCAACTATTAAGCCTTCACCCTCTTCAATTTTTTGTTTCAATTCTTCAAAATTTTTTTTAGTAATCTCCGAAATCTCTTTTAAAATCTTATCTTTCTCTTCTTCTTTTTTATTTTCCCAATCAGCGTTCTGGCAAACCAAATCGAAACTTGGCCAATTAAAAACAAGTTGGTTTAGATTTTTATCATAAATCACCCCTCTTTCAGCCTTGATTTGATGAATTATAAATTTATTTTTTTCTGATAAAGCCAAGAGGTTTTTTCCTTCCACCACCTGAAGCTGAAGAGTTTTACCAAAAAGAATCAAAATTAAAATGAAAGAAAAAATTAAAAGACCCTGAAGGATTTTTTTTAAAAGGGGGACTTCAAGTTTTTTCTCTGAAATACCTAACTCGGCTTCTCTTTTTTTTGCTAAAGAATCTAAAAGCACTTCGTGGGGCTCAATTTCATTTTTAAAATCAAATTTTATTTTTTTATTTTTTCCCATACCGGAATCCGTATATATTTCTTTAAAATAAATTTAATAAAAAGCGATACCAAAAGGAGAATTAAAATATGGAATCCAATAAAATTTTCGGAGAAAATATCTAAAAAAAATCCACCAAAAAAAGAGGCACTCACCCCCCACCACTCGTGGTGGGGGGCAAAAAGGTTAATAAAAATTATAGCAATTAAAATAGGGCCGTAACCTGCCCACCATCCTCCAATGTTAAAATGAATTAAAAAACTAGTTTGAATTAGAGTTAAAAAATAAAAACAAAAGAATAAAAATAGTAATCTTTTCATTAAATGTTGATTAAAACTCAAGGATAATAAATAAAGTTTCCAACTCTTTGATATCGAAAGCGGGTTTAACCTCGGCTTGTTGCCATGGTTCGATGTCACTTTTAAATATCTCTTGAATTTCGCCTACTAAAAGCCCCTTGGGAAAAATTCCTCCCAAGGTTGTAGTGATAACAATATCTCCTTTTTTAATTTCTCTTTCTTGAGGAAGGCGGTCAAGAAAAAGCTTAAGATTTCCTTTTCCCTTCATCTCCCCTAAAATAGGGGCTCCTTGGTTGTAGTCTTCAATTTCAGCAGCAAAAGAAATTCCTTTCTGAGTAATAAGTTGAACTTTTGAAAAATTTTTGTAAACTTCGCTGATTCTTCCAACCAAAGTTTTCTGTCCGGTAATTACCGGCAGGTCTTTTGAGATGCCATCTTTTAAACCTTTGTTGATTAAAATTGTATCATCAGAAATATCTATTCCAGTAACCTGCGAAAATTCTAATTTAAATTCTTCTTGAAGCCCGATCTTTAGGGCTTGCCTTAAAATCTCATTTTCTTTTTTTAATTCTTTTAGGGAAATATTTTCCGAAATCAACTCTTGAATTCTCAATTCAAGTTCTTCATTTTCTTTTTTTAGATTTTTCATTTCCGAAATCATTTCAAAAAAATCAGATGTTTCCATTCCTGCTCGCCAAAGGGTTTTTTGAACAGGTGAAGATATTAAATAGAAGAAATTCTTAACCTCTCCCTTAATCTTAGTTAAATTCAAAATAGCAAAAAGAGCAATTAAAAGAATTATAATTATTCCAATTTTAAATTTTGGAGAAAGCTTCATTGGATTATTATACCACAGGAGACTAGCTTAAAGAAAATTTATTTCTTCTGTGGAAAACTAAACTTCTAACGGGGTTAACCCGTTAGAAATTTAAGATAAAACTTAAGATAAGCAGGGCATCTGGAATTTCTAAACGGGGTTGACAGAGGTTTTTGACTAAATATAATTATGCTTAGTTAGAAAAGGTCGAAGTAATTAAAAATTAAAAATTATTTATCTATGGCTCGGGATAATTTATATACTCCTCTCTTTGACAATGATTTAGATGAGGAAGAATCAGAAGAAGAAATTCCAGAGGAGGAGGAAAGTGAATTATCAGAAGAGGAGTGGTAGGAATGATTTACTAAAACAAAAAATCCCGCTTATGGCGGGTTTTTGTTTTTAAAAAGGCGCTTGGGTGGCAGCTACCTACTTTCGCAGAAAATCTACTATCATCGGCCTTGGATTATTTCACTTCTGTGTTCGGAATGGGAACAGGTGGAACAAACCCAGTATAGCCGCCACCTAAGCGCCTTTTATATGATCATTAATTGCTAGCCAAGAGATTTTTTAATTGCTCTATTAGTAGCACTTGGCTCAATCCCTTACGGGACTTACACCTGTGCTCTATCAAGGTCGTAGTCTCCGACCGAGCTTAAAGAGTCCTAATCTTGGGGCGAGTTTCCTGCTTAGATGCTTTCAGCAGTTATCTCTTCCCGACTTAGCTACCCAGCGATGCTCCGGGCGGAACAGCTGGTAGACCAGAGGTCAGTTGATTCTGGTCCTCTCGTACTAAGAACCACTCCCCTCAAGACTCGACGCCTACGGTAGATAGGGACCAACCTGTCTCACGCTATGAATCATTTATTACTAAATGTTTGGACTATACCATTTTCCTTAAAAATCAAGGAAATCAACGTATTAATCCCGCATTGGGATTCTGGCTTTGAAGCCAAGTCTCTACGGGGTTAATATATGTTTTTTCCGCTTTTTGGAATAGTTTAATTCTCTAAAGCGGTCAATCAAGTTTGCTAATCGATAAAAATCTTTTTTTGTTTCAATTTTTTCTTTCTTTTTCAAGATTTCTATCATTAATCTTACTTGTTTTCGTTTAAGAACTGTGAAAGGTTTAACCATGTTGAGGAATTGTCTTAAATTTCCTTCTTTGCTGATTATATATTCCAATATCCCATCCTTTCTAGTTCTTAAATGCCCTAAACCAATCATAGAACAAATCTTCTCGAAGCTTCTTTGTTCTTTTTTTGATTGGAATAAGACAATGTATGGCGCTATTTGAAAGCCATATTTGTAACTTGAATTTGGCTTTAGACGCACATAAATGCTCCCATCGCCATCAAGGAATCCTGCAAGATAAGATTTTTGCACTTGATTGAACATATACAACTTCCCTCGATATTATCCTAACATACGACAGGTTAAAATACAAGTTAGGATTCCATCGATATGAGTTGATTTTTCAATCCGAATTGCTACGGAAAGCCGCCGTTTTGACGGTTTGAACCCAGCTCACGTGACACTTTAATGGGCGAACAGCCCAACCCTTGGAAGCTTCTCCACCTCCAGGATGTGTCGAGCCGACATCGAGGTGCCGAACAGGGCCGTTGATGAGGACTCGCGGGCCCTACTAGCCTGTTATCCCCGGGGTAACTTTTGGCTGATGATCTTTGGCGGTTCTACTAACCACCATCGGTTCACTAAGTTCGAGTTTCCTCTCTGCGCGGCCTATTTGCTTTGCAGTCAAGCCGGCTTTTGGCTTTGCCCGACCACTCCGATTTCCATCCGGAGCTAGCCGACCTTTAAACGCCTCCATTACCTTTTAGGAGGCAAGTGCCCCACTTAAACTGACCGAGTGGCACTGTTTCCCACTAAACGCGGAATTAGAATAAAGAGTTCCGAAGATGAGTGTTTCATTGACGGCTCCATCCTGGCCGAAACCAGAACTTCAAAGCCTCCTCACTACGCTACGCATCAAAACCCTAAATTCAATACCACCCTACAGTAAAGCTCCCGGGGTCTTTCCGTCTAGCCGCAGGTAAAGCGCGTCTTCACGCTTATTGCATTTTCACCGGGCTCCTCGTTGAGACAGTCCCCTAGTCGTGAAGTCTTTCATGCGGGTCAGAACTTACCTGACAAGGGGTTACGCTCAATTTGTTAAATCCAATTGTTTGGAATTCTTCGTGTCGCCACGAAGTTCGGACCATATCTTCCCTGTGAGATATGAAATTATCTCATGGGGTCTGGCGTATGGTCTCTGAGGATTTTAAAAACCTGGATGGGGTTTTTCGATTCATTGTCTGGGCGATTTGAGCAATTGTCACTAATCCTTCATACTTAAGATGTTTCCTTTTTTTCATCATCCGCAAAATTTTTGCAAACTTCTTAAAGTCTTCTTTCTTACTAGCGCTTTTCAGTCTATATTTTGCGAAAAAAGGAATAACCTTTTCGTTCAATTCCCTAATCGATCTTACTGCATATCGATAAAGGGGTTCTTTATGTCCATACTCTCCTTTTTCTTTGCTTTTGCAGATATTCCCACATCCTAAAACTTTTTGAACTAGTTTTAGAGCATTAAGATTTGTTGCTCTTTGAGTAACAACTAATTCAGGAAATACTTGCCAACCGTATTTCATTCGGGATTTAGAATGATGAAAAATTGTTACAATAAGCGATCCTTCACCATCAACAAATCCTACTACCCATCCAATGATTTTTAATCTTTCCTGCTGATTGTCTGCACTGGTCATATTTTTACGATGATATAGTTAAGGTAAAATTATCCCTTAACAAATTATATCATTATAATGCCAGATACTCCAGACTTTCCAGCATACAGCCAGATTTTATTAAAGCAGTGCGTTTGCTACTTTAACACGGTTATAGTTACCGCGGACGTTTGCTTGTGGCTTATAACGCTTAGCCGCTACGCGGTTTCGCAAAGCGAGTCGCGTCACGACCGGCATTTTTAACACACGAGTACTGGTCAGACTTCAGCCCCTATACATCTTGTTACCAATTGAGCAGGGACCTGTGTTTTTGTTAAACAGTCGCTAGGGGTACTTTCGCTGCGTCGAGCACATAAATTATGTGCTCGAAATCCTTATTGCGAACTTACGGACACTTTTTTGCCGAGTTCCTTAACGAGGTTTCACCCATTCACCTTGGTGCGATTACACCAGCCCACCTGTGTCGGTTTGTGGTACGGACCCAGCCCTTTTAACTCTACGAGTTTTTCTAGGTAATCTAACATTTGAGGCGGCCGGGATTACTCCCAGCTCTCGGAAATCCAATAATCCTCTCAAATGCTTTGACTACGTCACTCTTCAAAAAAGGACTGGGGGGCCGGGATATTAACCGGCTCTCCATCATCGCGCACCTTTTGGTGCGTGACTTAGGCCCGCCTAACCCTTGGTTGATTGACATTGCCAAGGAAACCTTGGGCTTTCGGTGTGGCAGGATTTCACTGCCATTGTGGTTACTCATACCAACATTCTCACTTCCTAGCGCTCCATCAAACCTTACGGTTCAACTTCGCTGCACTAGGAACGCTCCCCTACCTCCAGCCCTCTAAGCCATATGCTCTATGTCTCAAACCAATTTCAAAAGTTAAACTAATTTTAATTTTCCTAACCATAGAACACAAAGCATAGAGGGCTGGGCCTTATCTTCGGTACTAAGCTTAGTCCCGGTAATCTTAGGCGCAGGATACCTTAGTTAGTAAGCTGTTACGCACTTTTTAAAGGGTAGCTGCTTCTAAGCTAACCTCCTAACTATCAATGGAATCCCACTTCCTTTAAAACACTTAGCTCAGTTTAGGGACCTTAGATAAAGATCAGGGCTGTTTCCTTCTTGACCTCGGAGCTTAGCCCCCGAAGTCTGACTCCCCCGCCAAAATTTTTCCGCCATTCGGAGTTTAGTAGGAATGCCTGGAGAAACTCCACGATATTCCTTCTAGTGCTCTACCTGCGGAAATTTAAGCGGGAGGCTAACCCCAAAGCTATTTCGGGGAGAACCAGCTATTACCAAGCTCGTTTAGCTTTTCACTTCTTACCACAGCTCATCCCAGAGTATTGAACGGCTCACGGGTTCGGGCCTCCCCCTAGCTTTCGCTCGGGTTCACTCTGGCCATGGCAAGCTCGCTTGGCTTCGGGTCGGCACCCAACTTTTTGATAAACGCGCTGTTAACGCTTGCTTTCACTATGCCTTCGTGGTAGAACCACTTAGACAAAAAGTTGAGAGCCACTCGTTGGTTCGTTCTCCAAAAAGTACGCCGTCACCCCGCCCTCTAAGCTCGTCACCGAAGTTATCTAACTCATTTATATTTGATGAAATTATATTGAGAATAGAAAAACTTGGTCATAAGCATAGAGGGCGGGGCTCCGACTTTTTGTGAGCGAGATGGTTTCAGGTTCTATTTCACCGCCCTCAACGGGCTACTTTTCACCTTTCCCTCACGGTACTAGTTCACTATTGGTGGGGTTGAGTATTTAGCCTTGGCTGGTTAGTCCAGCCTGCTTCCCACTGGGCTTTCTTTCCCCGTGGTACTTAAGAAAAGAGATTAGGAGATTAATCGGTTTTCAACTACGGGACTATTACCCTCTTTGGTATCCCTTTCCAGGGTATTTTGTCTAACCGTCAATTTTTTAACTCCCTCCAAAACTTTCTTTCGAAAGGAAAATTTTGGAACACCTCTCTCTTATCAACTGCGTATTCTTTAAAAGAAATACGCTCTGGGCTACTTCCCTTTTCGCTCGCCGCTACTCAGAGAATAATCCTTCGACAGGCTCAGGATTACCCTGAACTTGTTGAAGGGTAAAAACCTTTTTCTTTTCCTCCGCTTACTGAGATGTTTCACTTCAGCGGGTTTGCGACCCTCAGATATTCTCAGGGCCAACTTGACTTATCGTCAAGTTAGGTTTCCCCATTCGGAAATCCCCGGATCAAAGGTTGCTAGACACCTTCCCGAGGCTTATCGCAGTCACGCCACGTCCTTCATCGCCTCAACCTCCCGAGGCATCCTCCATCCGCCCATAAGTAACCATCTTGGCTAGCAATTAATAATCACGAAATGATGTTCGACTGTTAGAATGTTAGATTGTTGGAATGTTTAACTTCCAATATTTCTAACAAGGTTGCTGAAAAGCAACCGATCTAATCTTCAAACATTTTTTTCAATGAACTGTCTGTTTCTCTCGGACAATCAAAAATCGCTTCCTCGGAAGCGATTTCTGCAAACATTAGAAAATTTGCAGAATTTTAACCGCTTCCTTTATTCAAAATAATACTAATCTTTCTCATAGTCATTTTAATTGTAGCAAATCAAAAACATCTGTCAAGGTCTCGTTGTGAATAAACCTTAACAAATTTAATTTATTCCGTAAGTTTCTTTTTCAAATTTTGCAAAATTTCAGTGGCCACTTCTTTTCCGCCAAGGCCAAAAGAAATTACGAGTATAGCAACTATTCCGTAGACGAGGGCTTTAAACAGGGTTTCAACAAGTTCGGGAACGATTATCAGTTGTCGCAAAATAGCTAAAATTGCAAAAATCCAAATAGACCATTTAACAATTGCTCCGGCAAGATGGGTGTAAGCAAACTTCGCTCCTTCGGCTGCAGCAACAACTACTTTTTCTACAATATCAGCCACAACAACCGCTACCACAAAAATCAAAGCAGCAATAATAACATTAGGCAAATAACCAATCACTTTCCCTAAAAGAACTGCAAACTGCGTCCAACCTAAAATTCCCACCGCTACCTGTAAAAAGACGATAACTAAAACCCATTTGAAAATTGCTCCAATAAATTCAGAGGCAGTAATTTTCAGTTCCGCCTTTTCTAAGGCTACTTTCCAAGCTCCTTTTTCGAAAAGTCGGTCAAATTTTATTCTTTTTAAAATTTCAGCTACCAATTTTCCAATAGCAATAGCAATATACCAACCAACAATAAAAACCAAAACGGCTCCGATTAAAGTAGGAATAAAATTCAAAAATCCTTGCCAGAGATTTTGAAAAGCCAGAAGAGTTACTGAATACCAATCAAAAACCATAGATTTAAATTTTTTAATTTCTAATTCTTAAATTGTTCGACCTTTTTGGCGATTATTTTATTATATCTAAGTAAACGAAAATAAAAAGAGTTGTCCTGTGGAAAACTCAGTGGTGGACCTGAAGGGATTCGAACCCTTGATCTCCGCATTGCAAATGCGACGCTTTAGCCAACTAAGCTACAGGCCCATTCCTTCGTTTCGCTTAGTCAAATTCAAAAATCAAAATTCAAAACTCAAAACTTTTAGTGTGCGTGGAAGGAGTCGAACCTTCTACCTCCTCTTTATCAGAGAGGCGTTCTACCGGTGAACTACACGCACAAAATAAATAATTCTTTTTTGACTGGAAAATTATTTACTCTTTTTTTAAAAATAATATTTAATCCTAATCCTTTGAAGATTTTTTCCCAATCGCTTTCTGACTTAAAAGAGGTTTTAGTATGGTTTCCAAAAAAATTATCAAAAGAAATTCCGTGGAGCTGGCAGATTAATTTTGACAAAATATCTTCTGGCAAATCTTCAAAAATTACAATTTTATCTTTTGTCACCCTTTTTGCTTCATTTAAGAGAGCGATTGGATCTCGGCTGTGGTGTAAAACATAGTTTATTAAGGCAACATCGAAAGAATTTTCTGGGAAGGGGAGGTTTTCGCCGTCAACGAGTTGAAAAGGAATGGCTGAAATCCTTTTATCATCAATGTCTACTCCAATAAGGTCAGCTTGGAAAATTTCTTGAAAAGTTTTCCCGATTATTCCCGAACCGCATCCCAAATCGAGAATTTTGGCACCTTTTTTGATGAAATCCTGGCACCATCGACACATCTTTTTAGCTGCCCTCTCATAGATTTTGGAAAAAATTCGATAATACATTATTTAGCAAGATTTTAATTTATTAAAATCGAAGCTGGAGATGAAGCTTTAGCTTCATCGACTCCTCGCTTTACTAAAACTTCCTTTCATCAGATCCGGTATTATTTTTTTCAAAGAAGCCCCCGAAATCTTTATTGACCAATTATAATCGCCACCATTTATAATTACTTTCGGCTGCTTTAGCAAAAAATTATCAATAAAAGTTTTTAATTTAAACAAATTGCCGAAAGGTGGAATTGCTCCCACTTTTACTCCTTTAAATTTATTTTTTATTACTTTTTCTGAAACAAAACCTATTTTTTTGGCTTTAGCTATTTTTTTCAACTTATTAGTGTCCAAATTTTTATTAGTGGCAATTAAAGCAATAAATATCTCTTTATCAGTTTTCAAAATTAGGGTTTTTCCCACTATCTTTTCCGAAACCTTCAAAGTTTGAGCCTTATCAAAAGCAGTATAAACTATCCGATGTTCAATCGGCTCATATTTTACTTTTGCTTTTTCGAGAAATTTAATTAATTTTTGAGGAATCACTATTTATCTATATTACCAAATTAAAAAATAAAAATCAAGGATTACCTTATTTCTTCGATGTCTTTTAATTCTTTTTCTAAAACCGTTTTCACGTCTTCTAGATTTTTCAAAAGTTCTTCTTCTCTTTTCTTTTCTTCTGCGGTAATTTCCCCCTCTGCTCTTGTTTTTTTGAGTATTTCCAACTCTTTTAAAATATCATCTTGAAGTTCTTTATATTCTTTATAAAATTTTTGTTTTAAATCTTGAGTTTCTTTTTCTATAAGCTTTTGAGTTCTCTTGGCTCTCCACACGAGATAAAAGATTAAAATCAAAATCAAAATCAAAATAATTATAAAAATCCAAACCAAAGTTTTATAACTGATTATCCATGGCCCAACAGAAATTGCACTAAGAATAACCCTCAAAACACATTCTTTTGACGGATTACTTATAGCACCTTTAACATTCTTTGCCCTGGCTGAAATTTTATAAATCCCAGATTTAAATAAACCATCTTCTTCAAAAGACCATTCTCCAATTTCTGAACTAGAAGCTTCCCAGGTTTTGATTAACTTTTCGTCAGTTTGAAAAGAAGAAATTATCTTATGATTTGGAAGGGCAGCTCCCTCAATATGTAATATTTCCTCCCCGGCAATATAAGTATCAGGACAAACAGTAATTTCTGGAGCAGCAATTGATTTCACCTTAACCTCAGCAGTGCTATCAATATAATTTCCGGCTTTATCAAATGCCCTGACTATAATTTTGTAAGTTCCGGGAGTTAAATAAGGAAGCCGAAAAGGTTTGGTTTCTCCTGTAGAAACTTTGAAAAAATCTTCTTCTCCGATTTTTATTTCATAATGGCTCACCCCAGAAAGGTCATCCGTCGTTTCAAAATATAAAAGAGGTTGAGGATTTGTTGGATCTTCTTCGTCATCAACAATTATTTCAAAAGGGAAAGGAGGCTGCTTGTCTTCTGGCAATTCTTCGGGAATCTCATCAGACATAAGAATGGCATAAACTCCTCCTTGACTAAAGGCGAAACTTCCTCCCTGACTGAAAGAAAAAATATCTATACCCTGGGGAGCATTAGCCATAATCATCTCCTCGCTGAAATGTATTTCCGCCTCACCAAGGGATTTGGCTTGAAAAATAATGGTTATTACTTTTCCAGCTTCGCCTCTAAAACCAGGGGTTGGTAATCCTCCGACAAAATAGATTTCACCTTCAGAATTTGAGAAAATCGGTTCTTGAGCCCAAAGAGAAAAAATGGAATTTTGTTTTGAGATATCAATAACTTTTAATCTATCAGGGGGAAAGAAAATCTTTGCTTGAGCGGCATTGAGAGAAATTTTTTCAGCATTAATCATAACATTTACAACAAAATTTGCTCCAATCCTATAATTTCCTTTTGATGGCGAAAGATAAAAAGAAGCTTCCTGTGCCTGAACAGAAGGGGTAATTATAAAAGAAAGTATCAAAAGGGTAAAAATGGGAAATACTTTTTTCATTGCTTCTTTATGCCGTCGAGTATTTTTTCTCGATGGTTTACAAATTTTTTTTCTATTTCGCCTAATTTACTTTTTCTTCTCTTAAACTGAGTTCGATGTCTTCGCCAAAAATAAAAGCAGATTGAAACCAAAATAATTAACAAAATCAAAATTAATGCCCACCAAGGAATAATAAATTCCCTGAATTGAATACCTCTATTTGTTAAAAAGATTCCTTCTGGAAAAATCTGAATTTTTACTGTCCCTTCTCGCCAATTCCCAGCCACATCATAGGCCCTAACCACTACTAAATATTTGCCAATCTCTAAAGAAGGAAGTTTATAAGGGCTAGTAACTTCTCTAAAAAATCCAACTTCTTCTTCTTTTCTTTCTGGAGTAATATCAATATATTTGAGTTGGTAATAATCTATTCCTGAAAGAGCATCAGTGGTTATAAATGAAACTAAGGGTTGCTTTTCTATTGTTTCAGGAGAAGGTTCAACGGTAGGAGTGAAAGCAGCTGGCGGACTCGAATCAATTTGAACTGGGTAATGAGATGTTCCTCCCCAGACCTCAGCCTTTTTTGCTTTGACATGGAAATACCATATTCCATCCCCGACTTCGCTATAAGAAACCGAAGTATGGTCTCCCTCTGAAATATTATCAGGAACTCCCGCCGCATCTTGGTCAAAACTATAACTAAAATCGGTCACCTCTTCTCCTTTTTCCCAGCTAAATGTCGGATTATTGTTTTTATACCACTTATTTTTGTCAGGATGGGTCGGAGAAAAAACTTCAGGCCCTTCGGGAGGCGGAATTAAAAGGAAATATTCTCCTCTTCCCATTGAGGTTAAAATATTTGTTCCTTCTGAATCATTTCGCAAAACCTTAGAGGAATCCAAAAATAAAACCGAAGTTTTGCCAGGAGAAATTA
>Ga0172365_10002104_pt1 | contig 14548 bp, 30 predicted proteins | sample LakKivSesite48cm_FD_114535 | JGI IMG/M metagenome (GOLD analysis project Ga0172365, IMG submission 114535) | Sediment microbial communities from Lake Kivu, Rwanda - Sediment site 48cm | ecosystem: Environmental > Aquatic > Freshwater > Lake > Sediment | place: Rwanda: Western Province, Lake...
AAATCCCTAATAAAATCCCTAATAAAATCCCTAATAAAATCCCTAATAAAATCCCCAATAAAATCCCTAATAAAATCCCTAATAAAATTCCCAATAAATTCCCCAAAAATTCCCAATAAATTCCCCAAAAATTCCCAATAAATTCCCCAAAAATTCCCAATAAATTCCCCAAAAATTCCCAATAAAATCCCCAATAAAATCCCCAATAAAATCCCCAATAAAATTCCCAATAAAATCCCCAAAAACAACAACAAGAGTATAAATATAAGGATTTTAAAAGAGTTTTAAAAAAAGAAATTTTATTTTTTTTTCTGATTTTGAATGCCTGCATTCAAGGCATACAAACTTACCGAAAGATTTAAATAGTTTAATATTTTCTATTTTTTATCCTTAATAACTTGAAAGGAGAGTTTAAAACTAAATAAAAAGTTTAAAATCCTTAATACTGATTTTAGATTTTTAATAAAGGTTTTAAGAATAAAGGATAAATGGACACAGAACAATTTAAAATAAAATTGTTGGATATAATCCATAAAAATCCTAATGGTTTTACTATTGATTTTAATTTAAATCCAATAGCAAAAGATAAAGGTTTTTATGTTGGTTTAACTAACAATAACAATAAAGATTTTAATAATGCTGTAAATAATCTTTTAAAACTAAAAGAAGATTTTAAGCATTTTAAAAATCTACTTATAGGTTTATGGTTAGATAGTGAGAGCAAAACATATTTTTTAGATTTAAGTATTTTTGTTAAATCTAAAAAATATGCAGTAATGATAGCAAAACTATTTAATCAAAAAGCTATATTTGATATAAAAAACCTTAATAGTATAAATATAGAATACTAATTAAAGGTTTTTAAAAAAAGAGGTTTTATTTTTTTTCTGATTTTGAATGCCTGCATAAATTCAAGGCATACAGAAAGGGCAAATCCTTTATACAGGCATTAAATATTAACTACTGCTTGGTTAAAAATTCCCATTAAAATTGTTAAAAAAAATTTACTACTAATTGGTTAATTTTTTATACCGAAAGATTTAAATAGTTTAATATCTTCTATTTTTTATCCTTAATAACTTGAAAGGAGAGTTTAAAACCAAATAAAAAGTTTAAGAGAGAGTTAAACTTTTAATAAAGGTTTATGAATATATGAAAATATGCAACAAAACAACAATAATAAAACACTTATAGAGATAGAAGAAGATTTAAAAAATATCCTATATAATGAACGACTAACAACAGAAATATGCAACAGATTTAAAGAACAATTAGTTTTATATAAAAAACTTTTTGGTATGAGTTTAAGTAAAGAGTTTTTTTTAAGTGATGTAAGAGAACACAGAAATTTAATAAATACAAGATTAGGCAGAATTATTAAAAAGGCAGAAATACCAATAAACAACAGAATAGGATTTTTTAAAGGATTTGCTAATAAAAAAGGTGTGTGTTTTACCTGTAAGTATGCAAAAATTTTTCATATTTTTGGGGTTTAAAATGGAGAACACAGAAAAGCAGTTTTATGAAAATTTATGGAATACAGAAGAAAAAAAACAAGAAGATTTAAACCAGCAGAAATTTGAAGAAGAAGAAAAGGATTTTAACCTTTTTAAGAAAAGGTTACAAGAAGATAATGAAATAATAGAAAATACAGAAAATCCTTTTAACCATACAAATAGCACAATAATAAGAGAGATAAGCAGAAATACAAAAGATATAAAGTAAATCCAAAATCCTTTTATTTTTTTCTTTTTTTTGGATTTTATTTTTTTATTTTGTGTGATTAGTAGAGGATATATTTATAGGAGAGCATTAAACAAAATGATAATAATTAATTTACTTTTAAATTTAAAAGGGTTATTAAAACCCCTTTTAAAGTGTGTGATTAGTAGAGGTATATTTATAGGAGAGCATTAAACAAAATGATAAACAAAATTGATGTAATTAAAAGACATATTGAATTAAAATCCTTTGGTTTAAAGGACTACAATAAAACCTTTAATAAGTATAAGGATTATAAACCTTTAAAGGTTACTGATTTTTTAAATAAATTTGATAGTGAGATAAAAGAATTTTTAGAAAATGAACTTTACGAGCAGATAAACGAGGAAGTTTATAAAAAATCTTGCTTTGGTATGTTTATCTTTGATGATATTAAAAACCATAAAATAAGTAAATCTGTGGTAAATTATTTTAAAACCTTAATAAATAGTATAACTTATGAAAAGGATTATAATTTTATTAAGGAATTAGGAGAAGATTTAAACAAAAATGAATTAAGATGTTTTACAATAATCTTTTATTTAAAATTTTATAAGGAGATAAACGAGATTATGAAACAATATTTAAAGGATTATCTTATAGAGAGATTATAAATAAATATTCCATTATAAAACCCTTTTCCTGTGTTTTAAGAAAATGGAGAACGAAAAAACCACCGACTTCTTAAATGTGGTTTTTTCTCCTTTTCTTTGTTGAGTGCCTGTAAATCATAGGGCGACAGGCATTAGAATAAGTGTGTGATTAGTAGCATATATCATTTTTTTAGTGTGTAAATAGTAGAGGTATATTTATAGGAGAGCATAAACAAAAATGGTTAAAAATATTAATGTTATGTATGATTTTAGAAGTGAAGATAAAGAAAAAAAGATAAAGACAAAAAACCTATTTATTGAGAATAATATTTTATACTCTTATGGCTATCACTATCCTTTATGTTTTAAGGTAAAAAATCCTTATGGATTTACTTATTTTATAAATTCTGATAATTATAGCAAAACAACAAATAAACATAAAGGGCATTTAATAAGATGTATTACCAGATTAAAGAATTTTGGGGAATTATTAAGAGCAAAAAAAAGGGGAGAATACGAGCATATTATACTTTTATCTACTGATAATTTAATTTTGATGATAGAGCAGATTAAAGAAAAAAATATAAATCTTTCTGATGTTACTATAAACGATATTGCTTTAATAGAATTAGAAAAGCATTAAAAAAGTGTGTGATTAGGAGAGGTATTTATATAGGAGAATAAACAAATATTTGAAAATCAAAAAGAGCAAGAGAGGAATAAAAAATGGCATATAATATCCCAAACCCAAAACCAAAAGTAATTGTTTCAAAAAGAACAGGAATTAAATATTTATCCGTTGATGAAACAGAAAAATTCCAGAGAAAAACAGAAAAAGAATTTCAAAAAAAATATGGAATGAAAATTAAAACACAATTTCATGGAAAATATATTGAAGTTCCATTACAAGACCGAGAGGAATAAAAAATGGCATACCCAAATGGAAAGTAGATGTCTGGAAAAGAAAAATTAAGAGATTATGTATAAATTTTCTTCTTGTGTGTGCCTGTATTCAGACGATTTGTGTGTATGCCTGTATTAGTGTTGAAAGAAAGAGAGTAATGCCTGTAAAAGTGAGTGTGTGATTAAGAGAGGTATTATTATAGGAGAATAAACAAATATGAAAGAAAAAAAATATATGGTTTTTTGGTGTTCTTGTATTCAAAAATCAAAACAGCAAAAACCTTTTAAGGTTTTTGGATTTTTAGAAGAATAGGAGAAATTTAAAAGTTTATAAAATTCTGTGAGGATAGCAGATTTATAAAAGTTTAAAAATTCCGATAAAATCCGATTATATCCTTCGTAGGATTTTTCTTCTTTCTGTTTTTTAATATAGGCATAATAAAGAAATTTAATAAAGAGTGTAATGAATACGAGGATTACGAGGGGGATTATTAAAATGTCTTATATGAATAGAGAAGAAGAAATTAAACTTAAAATATTGGGAGAAAACGAGATAAATAAGGTTATTTCTTTGATAATTCCAAAAATAGAAAGCAGATTAAAAACCCTTTTAGGTGTTAAAATTCAAAAAGTAAATTATTGTTTAAAAAAAGATGTAGCAGAAGAAATAGAGCAGTTTTTAAAAGAAAAAAGAGAGCAGATTAAATTAAACCCTTTTAAAAAAGGGGATTATGTAAGTATTTCACATTTATACTTAAATCCGACTTCTTACGATTTATCTTTAAAGATAAGCATTTGTTTTAATGGGGGTAAATACGAGGATAATACTTATTATTGTTCTTATTACTCAAAAGATTATTATATTTGCAGTATGGAGAATTGTCAGATAAAGAATTTTTATAAAGAGAAATACGAGGAGAGCAAATATATAGATAGTGAGCAGATGATTAAACAGATAGAAAAATGCAAGAAATTAAAAGCAGAATTAGAAGAAGAAAAAGATAAATTAAATCCTTATGGATTAAGAGATTATGTATAAATTTTCTTCTTGTGTGTGCCTGTATTCAGAACGATTTGTGTGTATGCCTGTATTAGTGAAAACAGGCATACAGGAAAGTGTGATTAATAGCATATATCTCTCATTTTTAAATGTGTGATTAGTAGAGGTAATATTATAGGAGAATAAACAACAAGATGATAGCTAAAAAGGATTTTGAGAGCAAAACAACAATACAAAACGATAAAGAGGATTTTATGGTTTATGCAGAAGAAAGAGGTTTTGATTTTAACGATATTCTTGATTATATGGAATATTATGAAAATCTTAATAGTTTTGATGATAACATTTTAAGTTTATCTGAATTTATTGATGATAGGAGAATAAATTAAAATGGAAGAAGATATTATTAAGATGATTAGTAACGAGAAAATTGTAGGGGGTTATAACGATATACCCCCAAATGTAAAGCAATTAACAGAAAAGGAATTTGCACAAAGCAGATTTTTTAATTATTCTCCTTATAAAGTAGAATTTAGGCAGTTATTAGGTAAGTATAATATTAATGGTATTAAACTACAAAACATACATATTTATTGGTTTTCTGATGGTTATGGAATTATTTTAATGAGTGATTTTTGGGGGGGGAAGGTTTATTATTTTGAGTGTTATATCTGTAACCACGATTTTATTAATTTAGAAAATCGTATGTGTTATACAAAATCAAAATGTAAAAAGTGTGGTTATATTCAAGAAATAGATAGTAGTGATTAAAGTGTGTGATTAAGAGAGGTAATTATATAGGAGAATAAACAAAATGAACACAATAACCAAGCAATTTGATGTGTATGAATTTGATGAATTATCTGATGAAAGTAAAGAAAAAGTATTGCAGAAATTTTACGAGATTAATGTGGATTATGGAGAGTGGTATGAATTTACTCTTGATGATTTTAGAGAGATGATAAAAAAAGAGTATGGATTAGATTTTGATAAGGTTTATTTTAATTTAGAGTATAGATATAGAACATTAAATTTTGATAAAATATGGATAGATAATATTGATAAATTTATTAAAGGATTTAAAAAGGATAAGATAGGCAAAAAGGATATTAATTTTTCTTATAAGATAGCAAGAGCATTACGAGAGGGAGAAATAACTATTAGCTTTGATAATTCTTATCGTTGTGGAGAGGGATATACAACAATATCTTATTCTGATTATACTGATAAAGGTATAACTGATAAATACTCTTATTTAGAGGATTTACAAGAGTGGTTTAACGATATTATCGTTAGTAAATTATTGGGCAGATTAACAGAAGAATATGAATATCTTACAAGCCAAGAACAGATAATTGAAACGATAAAAGCAAACGAGTATAAATTTTTAGAAAATGGAGAGGTGTTTAATTAAAATGGTTTTGACTTCTGAACAATTAAGGAATATGATTATTGCAGATTTTATAAGAGCATTATATCATAAAGACGAGATTAACGATATAGAAATGTTTATTGCAGATTTTTCTGAAATTGTAGATAGTTATGTTAAATCAAAAAACGATTTGAGGAATTGAAAAATGAAAAAAAATCTTGATTTTTTAGAGAAAGAAAAAGAAATAAGAGATGAATTAGAGAATACTAAATGTTGGTATTCTTTGAAAAAGCAAAGAAGAATAAAAAAGCTATTTGAAAGAAATTCAAAAGATAAAAAATTCTGTAAGAGTAGCAGAAGAAATAAGAGCAGTAGAAGAAACATTAAAATTTGAAAGAAAGAGAGTAATGCCTGTAAAAGTGAGTGTGTGATTAAGAGAGGTATTATTATAGGAGAATAAACAAATGAAAGAAAAAAATATCTGTGATTTTTGCAAGATTAAAGCAAGATTAAGCAAGACAAAAATAGACGAGGGAGAAGAAGTAATGATTTGTGAAAGCTGTAAGGAGAGTTTAATAAAATCAAATGGATAAAGAGTTGAGGATAAAGAAACAAGAAATATCAAAAGAAGAAACAGAAGAAGAAATAAAGGCATTAAAGAAAACCCAAAAGGAGATTAGAGAATTATTAGATAGAACAAATACTCAAACAATAGCATATTTAGAATTAAAGAGTTTTCTGAAAAGATTAGAAGAACAGATAGAGATTAATAACGATATATTAGCCGAGATTAACGAGGGCATAGCATATTTAGAAAAGTTTTTATAGTCAATAATTCATTATTGATAGGTATAGAGAGGACACTTCTTAATAGTGTTTATCTCTCTTATACTCTCTATACCTTTTTTATAATAAAGTGTGTGAATAAGAGAGGTAATTATATGGAGAAATGAAAAGATGAAAGAAAATGAAAAAAAATTAGAAGAAGATTTTTTTAATTTTATGGATAAATTTAAACAGAATTTTGATAACTATTTAATCAAAAAGTATGGTAAGTCCATAGTAGAAAAAGAGAGCAAGAGAATAAAGTGTGTGATTAGTAGAGGTATATTAAGTCCATAGTAGAAAAAGAGAGCAAGAGAATAAAGTGTGTGATTAGTAGAGGTATATTATAGAGGAGAATAACAAAATGGTATGGTATGATTTGCAATTAGGTAAGGAATTGAGGGTTAAATATACCCCAATAAATACCCCTGAAACAGAATATCCTGATGTTGATGAAAAAGGACAACCACTTAAAAGGATTAGTGGAAGTTTTACAAAAGGTTATTTTATTAACGAGAAAACAGGAGAAAAGCACGATAAATCATTTAAATTGATTAATGGACAGGTTAGTAGTGGTTGGACAGGGAGAATAAAAGAAGTAGAAGATAGTGATATGATTTTCGTTAATGAAAACGAGAGTGAAGATTTGATAGTAGAGCATACTTTTCTTGTTGAAAGTCAAAAATTATTTGAAAAACTAAAAGAGAACAAACAAGCAGTTATTTTTGCAGGGTGGTTTGGTAATGGTTTTAAGGTGTATAAATGCTATATTACCCCAAGCAAACTTTATGATGGTTTTTGTGTAATGAGATGTGGGAGAGGGCAGTTATCTGAGCAGATAAGCAAAGTTGTTGGAGAATTAAAGGATTATAGGGCATTAAAAGAAAAATTAGAGCAGATAGAACTTAATGCAAAGAAAGTAAATAACATTAAACCGAGTGATATGGTTAAATTAAGATGATGAAAGAAGAAATACTAATGGAAGAATTACAAGATGAAAGAGAAACCCCTTTGAGAGAATTTATTTCTGATAATCAAAGAGATTTGATAGAGGATTTTGTTGGAGAAAACATAGACGAATTTAACGAGTTTTTGGAGAACGAGATTATAGACGAGAATTATCCCTTTGAATATTGGAAAGAAGTTTTTTGTAAAGAAGAAAAAGAAGAAGATTTTAATAGTTTTTGTAGAGAAAGGTATGAAAACGAAATAGATATTATACAAACTGAAAATAGTTTGTTTAGGAGATAAAAGAAGATGAAAAAGCAGAAAATTATGGAAGTAACTGATACCGACAGAACGAGCAGTTTGAGTAGTGGTAGATGTGTATTTTGTGATAAACGATTAAGCAGAACTACTTTCCGAGATAAAAATGGGGAAGTTGATGGTTGGATAGTAGAGTGTGTTAATTGTGATGTTGTTTATGATGAAGATTAAAAATAAACTTTTAAGGAAGATATTTTACAAGAAATACAACATAGAAATATCTACTGAAAAAATAGCAGATGTGGATAGGTTTGGTGTTTGGATATAAATAAATTTCTTGTAATATGCGATAAGATTAAAGAAAAAATGGGAGATAAAGAATATGTTTGGGATTTTGGGGTGTGTGATTAGTAGAGGTATTATTATGAGAAAGTTTATTAACGATATTGGTTGCATAGCTGAATTTGAGGATAACATATCCGAAGATGAAATACAATTTAGATTAAAATGGTTAGGTAAAAATTGGAGAGAAGAAAAATGAAAGAATTAACACAAGAGCAGAAATGGTTATATAAAAAAATAATGAAATTAAGCAGAAACAAACGAGTTGTTAAAATGTCATACGAGGATTTATTTTTAACTTTGGATAGGGTAAATTTTGCTTATTTTCTTGATTATTGTATGGAACGAGGGATAAAATTATCTGATATAATCAAAACAAAAACTCATTTAAAAGGAATATGATAACTGCACAAGATTTTATGTTATGTGAAAGCACAACCGAGCAAGATTTATCTAACTTTGATAAAACAAAGTGGATAGCACAAGAAAAGAAAGATGGGGAGAGAATTATAGCAGTTGTGATAAATCACGATACGATTTTAGTCAATAGGAGAGGTAAGATTTGTAATTTTCATTTTGAAGAAGTTGTTGAGGACTTAAAAAAGTTAGATGATAGCATTATAGATGGAGAGATAATAAGTTTAGAAGATGATTTTAACAAACTGCAAAGGAGAGCATTAACAAAAGATAGGGATAAATTAAAGCTATTACAAACAGAAATTCCTGTTAAATTTATGGTTTTTGATGTATTGGCTATTGGTGGTGTGCAAAAGCAAAACCTAATAACCAACAAACCATTAAAGGACAGAATAGAGATATTAAAGCAGTTATTTGATGGTAAGCAATTTAACCATACTGAACTTTTAGAGTGGGGTAACATAAATGATATATTTGACAAAGCAAAAAAACTTAACCGAGAGGGCATAGTTATCAAAGATTTAAATGGTTGTTATGAGGGGAGAAGAAGTAAAAGTTGGATAAAATGTAAGTTTTTTAAAGAGAAAGATATTGTTTTTACTAAATACGAGGTTAATCCTAATGGGATTAGAGTAGAAAATGATGAGGGTATTGCTGTGCAAGTTGCAGGGCGAGAACAAAGCAAAGAAGTTAAAGAGATATTAGATAAAGAGGGCAAAGTAGAACTTACTATCCAATTTCTCCAAGAAACAGAAGATAAAAAATTGAGGTTTCCATCTTGTCGTGGTATAAAAGATAAGATTTATAAAGCAGGTTTATCTTTTTAAAGTATGGAACGATATAATAAAAAAGAATACAACCGAGAATATAGTAAAGAATATAGGAAAAAATATCCTTTAAAATGCAAGAGAATACAAAAGAAATGGCGAGAAAAAAATAAAGGATATGGTAAGATATGGAGAACAAAAAATAGAAAAAAATGTCGGCAGTATTCTTTAAAGTGGAATAGAAATAATCAAGATAAGATAAATGAGTATAGAAATAGAACAAAAGTAAGAGAAAGGTTAAGAATAATAGACAAACAAAATTATTACAAACACCGAAAAGAAAAAATTGAGAAAAAACAGATTAGGACAAAAGAATTTAGGAAAAAATATCCTGAAAGGGCGAAAGCCCAAAATCAAGCAAAATATAAAATAAAGATACCAAAAGGAAAAAAATGTCAAATATGCGAGAAAAGATTAGCGAAAGTAAGACATCACGAAGATTATTCCAAACCATTAGAGGTTATTTTATGTTGCAAAATTTGTCATTATCAATTAGATTTACAAAGACAGGCGAGAGAAAATGGTAACTGAAAATGATGTTATAGACATTATACAAAAAATAGATAAAGAGAAAAATAAGAAAAAGATAGAAGAAGAAATACAAACATTAAGAAAATTCTATCACGAGGATAGTAAGTTAGTTAGGGAGATGATTATAAAGAAAATTGATATACAAAAGCAATATCCAAATGCGACAAAAAAGCTATTGGATAGAATTTGTAAAGTGTGTGATTAGTAGAGGTATATTATAGAGGAGAACAAATGAAACAAATAACCCACGAACAATTAAAAGATATAATAAGGCAATACTACAAAAGTAAAATATCCCTTATGATTTATGGGACTTTTGGTATTGGTAAATCTCATATTATTAGAGCAGTAGCACAAGAGATAGCAGAACAAAAAGCAAAAGAGTTTATTGAGTGGAATAAGATAGATTACGAGAAGAAAAAAGAGGTGGTTTCTAATCCAAGCAAATACTTTGTCTTTGTAGATATTAGATTATCTGAATATGATAGTAGTGATATAAAAGGGTTGCCTGACTTTAAAGACGAGCATAATATTATTTGGAAGTCGCCTTATTGGACTTCTGTATTAGAAAATCCTGAAAGTGATGGATTTTTATTCTTTGATGAAATGAATTTAGCCACACCTTTGGTTTTATCTTCTTGTTATAAAATTGTTTATGATAGGATAATTAATGAGGGAAGTATCTCTCCTAATTGGCTTATAATTAGTGCAGGGAATATGGTTGATGATAGAGCAAATACTATTGATATTCCTTATCCTTTAAAGGATAGATGTGGAGAGTGTGTTTTGTTAGAACCTAACCCTGATAGTTGGATTAGTTGGGCTATCCAAAACGATTTAGATTACAGAATTATTGGCTTTATTAATTTCTCTCCGAGCAAGATTAGAGTAGTAGATGTTGATGATAACCAAAAAAGCACAACCCCAAGAAGTTGGGAGAGAGTTAATTCTCTAATAAAAGGTGTAGAGGACTATACAAAATTAGAGTTAGTTGTTGGAACTGCAATAGGAGAGGGTGTAGCAAGAGAATTTATAGCATTTTGCAAGATTAAAGACGAAGTGCAGTTGGATAAAGTTTTGCAATTTCCACAAGAATTAAAGAAAGTAACTCAAATAGATACAAAGTATTTCGTAATTAGTGCAGTAGCAGAACATTATGGTAAGGGTAATAAAGTTGATTTCAAGAAACTATTAGACATTTCGCAGGTATTAGATGAGATGAATTGTCCTGAATTTATAACTTTGATGTGGAGATTATCAGTAAAGTATAACCCACAAAAATTTAGAAAGGATTTTCAAAGCAAAGAGTTAGATAATCCATTAAGGGCAAAATACAATAAATACCTTATGCCTAATGTTTAAAATGAAAGCTGACTTTAAAATAAAAGCTAATTTTGGACAAGACATAAAAGCGAGAGAAAGGTTTAGCAAAGATATGCAAGATTTTCTTTCTCCATTAAAAGAGAACAACTGATAATAATTTTATCACAATAGGCAAAAACGATAAATGTAAAAAATGTCAGAAAAGGGGGAATACTAAACCCTTAACCGAGCAAAAATAATCGTTTGTAGGGCTTTGTAGAGAAAGATTTTAAGAGAAAAAGCCCAAAATTATGATGAAAACAAAAATCTATAATGAATATGAGAAAAGAAAACTGAAATGGGTAAATACCATAGTTATTTTTTCTCCGAGCAAAGAGGATTTAGATAAGTGGGGAAAAGAAATTAAAAGGCAACCTTTTAAGGTTGGAGAAAGCTATTTGTGTTTGGGAGAAATAAGGAATATGCCTGAACATTATATTTATGTTGATAGGAGAGGTAAGGTTTATTGGGGTTGGCATAGCGATTTTTTTGTAAGAAATGATGATGAAGTTTAAAGAAGTGTGTGATTAGTAGAGGTATTATTATAAGAAGATGGGCTTTCAAATAACAAATAACCTTTGGCAGAACTTTTTACTTTCTAATATCTATAAAGGTATAGAGGATAGAGATAGAGAAATGCAAAAGATAGTAGCATATAGAGATGATGGAGATTTAATAATTCTCTCAAAAGAAAGAGGTAAATTTGATATTAGAGGTTTTGATACCAAGACAAGATGTTTTTTTAAGTTATCCACAAAAGAGAGTGAAAGAGCATATAAGCTATTGACAAGAACAGATACCACACAGATATTAAATCCTGATGTTTGGGAAGAATTTAAACGAATAGTAGCATTAGACGAACTTTCAAGAGAGTGTGAGATAAAAAATGATGATGGAGAAGTAGAAGAAGTAGAAGAAGATGAAACAGAATAAAAAAGAACATTTGGAAAAGACAGAAAATCTGATAAAGTTAGGAGAAACTATCAGTAATGAGGTTAGTCCTGTTTATGATGATGAAGAATTTGATGATAGGATTTCTTTGAGTGATAATGTAACAGAAGAAATAAAGCAGAAAAGAAAAAAGATTAGAGATATAGATGAGAAAAAAGAAAGTGTAATCTTACAGATTATAGGGCAGTTGTATAATGGGGTTTTAATCAAAGAGGGATTATCTTTTAGGAGAGGTAAGGTTTATGAGTATCGTAGGCAATATCCTGCGAGTGTAAGCACAATAAAAGAGATGGTTATGAAAAACTTACACGAAGTATCAACAAAAATCAAAGGCAATAATTTAGATGTTTTAGAATTTATGCTACAAAAATATTATACTAATCCTAACTCTCATATAATTAGTCGTAATCGTAATTATTGGGGTAACAAAGATGGAGAAAAAAGACAGAAAATTATTAAATTTCCTGAATTTAAAATTGTAGAAAGAAGAAATAAGGAGATAGCAGAAAAACAATTTTCTATATTTACTTTAAATGGACTTATAATTGATGATGATGGAAAAGTCCAATTTTTCTATGAATATAAAGATGAGAAAGGAGAACTAAAAACAGAATTTCCTGATTTAGATAGTGAAACTTTTGCAGGGCTTTATATTAAATTTGAGAAAGAAATAGAAGATAATGCAAAAGTATTTATTGATGAACTAAATGGCGAAATAGAAAATGCAGAAAAAGAGATGAAAGAGATTACTGATAAGGGACAAAATCAATTAGCTTTGGCAGAATTGATGAAACAAGATAATAAAAATATTGGAGATAATCTAAATTAGTGTGTAATTAGTAGAGGTATTATTATGGTAGATGAACAAACTGAAAATAAGTTAGCAGAAGATAAGCTATTGAAAGCCAAGATTAAACTACAAAGCAGAAGTCCTTTTTTTAGCTATCTTTGTTTATTCTTGAAAATAAGAAAAGCAAGAGAGGGAGAACTACCCCAATATGCAGGGATAGGTGTTGATGTAAGAGGTATTCTATATTATAATCCGAGTTGGATAAATAAACTGACAGATGAAGAAATGATAGGGGTGTTGTGCCACGAAATAGGGCATTTAGCATTATTGCATTTGTTAAGAAGAAAGAATAGAGAAAAAGAAAAGTGGAATATCTGTGCAGATTTAGCTATTAATTCTATGTTACTTAAAAATGGATTTTCGTTAGCAAAAGGGGGTATATTGCCTGATTATAATGATAACATAACTCTCCCAGCTCAAATTTTCGGTAAAGAAGTTAAGATGACTAATTGTCATAAGAAAACAGCAGAAGAAATGTTTGAGGAATTACCTGAAATTAAGAAAGGTAGAGGGGGGGGTGATGGGGGTAATGGTGGTTGGGATATTCATAATGAGGGAGATAGTGAAGATGGAGATGGAGATGGAGAGGGAGATAAAGATGGGAATAGTAGGGGATTAACCCCTGCTGAACTGAAAGAATTAGAAGAAAAATGGAGAGATAGGATAGAAGAAGCCCTTATGAATAGCAAAACGAGGGGTAATGTCCCTGTTGGTATGGAAAGAATTTTTGAGGAATTAAGAAAATCTCATATTAATTGGAGAGCATTACTTTGGAGATATGTCCAAGAGTTAATTCCAAAAGATATGACTTGGGCTAAAAAATCCAAAAAATCTGTTGCTTGTAAAACATATTTACCGAGTTATACAAAGGAGAAAATTGATGTTTATATTTCTGTTGATGTTAGTGGTAGTATCGGACAAGAGCAATTAACTGCAATTTTATCTGAAATAGTTGGTATGGCGAGGACATTTCAAAATTCTATAAATATGAGATTACTAATCCACGATGTTGAAGTCCATAACGATTATGAAATTAAAAATGGGAATATTGCAAAGATAAAAAAGATAAAAATTCAGGGTGGGGGTGGGACTTCTCACAAACCTGTTTATGATTATATAAAAGAAAAGATAAAAAAATGCAAAGCAGTAATCAGTTTTACAGATGGTTTTAGTGATATAGATAGTATTGATTTTAGCGATTATCCTTTTGAAAAGGTGTTTGTTATAACCAAAGATGGAAGTGATGAACAGATGAAAGATAAAAGATGTAAGGTGGTAATGATGAAAGAATAAAATGGGAAAAGATGAACTTATGAAAAATGCTATTTCTATTCCATTAAATAATAATCCTATTGATGAAGAAGAAGAAAAAGAAACATTAGAAAAGTGGCTTGAAAAAGACAACAGATTAGAGAGGTTACAAGAGCAGTTTATTCAAGAGAACTATCAAGAGTTTTTGGAGATGTTGAGAAACAAAACTATTGGAGAAAATGATAAGGTTAAAGATATTTTTTGTGAAGAACATAAAGAAAAATTTATAGCATTTTGCGAAGAAAAAAGAAAAGAAAAAGAGGAGATAGGAATATGATAGATGGAGAAGATAGGGAT